>Ga0224555_1000039_pt1 | contig 155115 bp, 143 predicted proteins | sample 714S23034metaG_FD_180687 | JGI IMG/M metagenome (GOLD analysis project Ga0224555, IMG submission 180687) | Peat soil microbial communities from Stordalen Mire, Sweden - 717 S2 30-34 | ecosystem: Environmental > Terrestrial > Soil > Wetlands > Peat | place: Sweden: Norrbotten County, Stordalen...
CGCCTTCGAAGCGGTACTTCCAGCGCCAGAGCTTGCCGCCTGACGGAGTGACCATCAAGTGAAGTCCGCCGCCGTCTGACAGTTTGTAGGGCTTGTCTCCGGGCTTCGACCGCCGGATTTCGGTATCGGTGAGCGCCATCGGACCTCCGAATGTCTCCGAAAGTTGAAATACCCCCACTCTCGGATAATCTACCCCCATCTATACCCCCACGGGAGCATGGCTTCCACAATACGCCTCCGGACGTAAAAACACAAAATCCACTGTTTTATCAGCGGCTTATAGTTCACTATTGGATGTCTTCGGATGTCTCTAGATTTGATCTTGGTCGGGGCGGAGGGATTCGAACCCCCGACCCTCTGCTCCCAAAGCAGATGCGCTACCAGGCTGCGCTACGCCCCGACTCTGCCTTGATTGTATCGCGGATGGGTTTCCTGATGGAGTGGCTGCGGTGGCTCTCGCTATTGGATTGAATTCGTATCCCTGTGCCGGCGGGACGCAGGCCTCATTCCGCCGAACTCCCGCCAAGTGGTTCAAACGTGCAATCGACCCGCGCCGCATGGATTGGGGACGGAGAAGAAACGCGGTCTCCGATCGACGGACCTGGCGTCTTGCTCACGATGCAGACCGGAATCAATTCCGTCACCTTTCTGCATACTGGAAAGAACGAACCCCGCGGAAAATCCTGACGCGGTAAAATTAAAGACAATATGCCTGCCGCCGCGCTATCGCCCCAAGTCCTGGCCAAGTACGAGCCCGTGATCGGACTCGAGGTCCACGTGCAACTGCTCACCGCCACCAAGGCCTTCTGCGGTTGCGCCAACCACTTCGGCTCGGCGCCGAACAGCAACGTCTGCCCGGTCTGCCTGGGGCTGCCCGGAGCCTTGCCGGTGCTCAACGCGAAGGCGGTCGAGTTCGCCGCGCTGGCCTCGTTGGGAATCAACTGCGAGGTGCGCGAGCGGTCGATCTTCGCGCGCAAGAACTACTTCTATCCCGACCTGCCCAAAGGCTATCAGATCTCGCAGTTCGACAAGCCCATCGCCGAGCACGGCTGGATTGATGTGCCCACGGCGGATGGCACGATCAAGCGCATCGGCATCACGCGCCTGCACATGGAAGAGGACGCCGGCAAGAGCATCCACGACGGGCTTGCCGAGTCAGCCACGCGGACTTATCTTGATTTGAACCGCTGCGGCACGCCGCTGGCGGAGATTGTCTCCGACCCTGATATGCGCACCCCGGACGAGGCCTTCGAGTACCTGACGCGGCTCAAGGAGATTCTGCTTTACTGCGGCGTCTCGGACTGCAACATGGAAGAAGGCTCGCTGCGCTGCGACGCGAATGTGAGCGTGCGTCCACGGGGGCAGGAGGAGTTTGGGACGAAGGTTGAGGTGAAGAACGTCAATAGCTTCCGCTTTGTCCGCCTGGCTCTGGAGTACGAGATCGAGCGGCAGATCGAGGTGATCGAAGGGGGGGGGCGCATCACCCAGGAGAGCCGGTTGTGGAATGCCGCCGAGGGGCGCACCTACTCGATGCGCTCGAAGGAGCAGGCGCACGACTACCGCTACTTCCCCGAGCCGGATCTGCCGCCGGTGATTGTGACGGCGGAGTTTTTGGCCGAGGTGAAAAAGAAGCTCCCGGAGCTGCCCGAGGCGCGACGAGCGCGCATGATCGCCGAGTACGAGCTGAGCGCGCAGGACGCGGCAACGCTGACCGCCGAGCGGGCCTTCGCCGACCGCTTCGAGGCCGCCGCGAAGACCGCGCGCAACCCGCGCCGCGTGGCCAATGTACTGCTCAGCGAAGTGGGCGGGCGGCTGAAGGCGCTGGGACTTGAACAGGCTCAGTCGCCGGTCTCGATGGCCGGCATTGTGCAGGCCGCCGATCTGCTCGACGAAGGCAAGATCAGCTCCAAGCAGCTCAAGCAGCTCTTCGACGTGTGCTTTGAAAAGGGCGAGGATTTTGCGGCGGTCTACGAGCGCGAGAAGCCGGAGCAGATCAGCGACGCCTCGGCGATTGAAGCGCTGATCGATCAGGTGATCGCGGCCAATCCGAAGCAGGTGGAGCAGTATCGCGCCGGCAAGAAGACGATGGCTGGGTTCTTTGTGGGCCAGGTGATGAAGGCTTCGAAGGGGCAGGCGAATCCGGCGCTGCTGAATGAACTGGTGACGAAAAAGCTGGAGGGTTAGAGCCAATGAACGAAGCAATGGAGACGCAGATTCTCGCTGCTGAAGAACAACTCAGGATTGCGATGCTGAATTCTGATCTTCGTGCCTTGGATGAGTTGCTCGCCCCAGAAATGATCTTCACGAATCATCTTGGGCAACTGCTCGGCAAAAAAGACGACCTTGGAGCGTATCAATCAGGTCTTCTTCAAGTGAAAGAGCTAACTCCTTCCGAGCGGCAGATCCAGATCCATGAAAAAACGGCTGTCGTGTCGGTGCGGATGCGCCTGTCGGGTACGTACGATGGCTGCCCAGCCAATGGCGATTTCCGTTTCACGCGCGTCTGGACTGCCGCATCTGCCAGAAATTCTTGGCATATCGTAGCCGCCCACGCAACGCGAGTGATTTAGAAGGGGAGCGAACGAGCATCACGCCCGCCTACTTCAGCTTCAGATCCACCTCGATCTCCTTGCGCGCATCCCAGGGGCTGATGCTCTTGACCGCGCTCTTCCTGCCGTCCTTTTCCGCCCAGAGTTCATGATCCTCGGCAATATTCACCTGGGCAAAGCGGAAGCGGCCGTGCTCGACGGAGGTAAAACTGCGAATGTTCTTGGACTTCAGATCCCGGAGAAAGACCGTGGCGCCGGCCACCGGAGTGGAATTGGCGTCAACCACGGCGCCCATGACAGCGCGCTGGCCCAGGTTTTGCGCCTCGGCCGCGAACGGCTCCATCAATCTTGATCCCAGCGGGACCAAACCGGCCATCAGAAGGGCAAGCACCATCCTGGCCGCCAAACTCGTGCGAATCAACTTCACTCTTCCTCCTCATCCTCGTCGAGCGGAACCTCGTCGTCGTCCAGGCCATCGCCTACCCGCACCATTTCCAGCGGTTCAACGCCGACCACCTCGTACTCCGCTCCACATTCATCACAGACGACGATGTCGCCTTCTTCCACCTCGTCCACATCAACGTCCAGACTATTCTCGCATTCAGGGCAGCTCGGCATGGCAGCCTCCTCTCTCCAGAAAAAAATCGTATTGCGGGATGACGGTGCTTCACGCTACAACTCCCGCTATTGTTTGGCACAACCCGGCCTCCGGTCAAGAGGCTCGATCCCCATCCCAACAGAAACTCCCAAAGCGAAGGATACGCCATAATGCTGCCGCGCTTCGATAAAAGTTTGCTCATCGCGGACGGTTCCGTAACGGAACCATGCCGGAATCCGGGAAGCGCGCAGGTCGCTTGTTCGCGCTGCCCATGACATTCACCTGCCTCCCGGTTTACCCTGAAACTAGGCTATGCCCCGATTCGGCTCCACTCCGTTTGCCTTCCCCGACTTCCGCGGCGCCACGCGCCGCCTGGTTCTGTGGAACCTGGCGGCCTACTTCGCCCTGGCTCTGGCGCTGGTGGCCGCTCCGGCCGCCGCCGACGGGCTTGCAAACTCCTTCGCATTCACTCCCGGCGCGTTCCTGCACGGCGCTCTCTGGCAGCCCTTCACCTACAGCTTCATCCATACCGGAATCGGCGGCACGCTCCTCGAACTGCTCTCGCTCTTCTTTATTGCGGGATTTCTTGAGAATTATCACAAACCGGGATGGGTGACCGGACTCTATGCCGTCTCCGTGCTGGGCACCGCGGCCGCCGCAACCGCTATTGCTGTGTGCGCCCATTCACTTGGCTATTCGGTTGCGGGAAGTCCTCTCACTGGCTGCTTTGGCAGCATCTTCGGCCTGCTGGTGGCCATCGGCGCGCTCTATGGCGACACGCAGTTCATGCTCTTTCCCCTGCCCATCGGCATCAAAGCCCGCTATCTGGTGGTGATCTACGCGCTGGTCTCCATCGCCATGCTCTTCGGTACGCAGCGCCTATACGCCTTTGCCCAGTTGGGCGGCGCTGTGGCCGGCCTGCTCTATCTCCGCCTGGCTCCGCGTCGCGGCGTCTCCTTCGGCCTCAGCGAGCGGTTGTATGCCGTGCGCAACCGCTATTACCGCTGGAAGCGCCGCCGCGCCGCCCGCAAATTCGAGGTCTATATGCGCTCCCAGGGTCGGACCGTTCGCTTCGATGGTAACGGCCGCCAGATTGACGACGACGCCAACGACAAAAACCGCTGGAACTGAGGCCGGATCAACAGGCAGCGGCAAACAGCTTTTTTCAAGCGAATCCTTCAAATCGCGCGGACGAAGAATTGCGGCTTGGTGCCGCCTGCGCCTGCCGACCGTTTTCTGCTAGCATCCTCTATGGAGAACTTTCCGGATGGATGCCTTACCCACAATGAACCTTGGCGCGCGGCGCAATGAAGACATCGCACTCGATCTGCTCAAGTTTGTGGCCGCCACGGCCGGCGTTGGCCGCCCCGCGGCGCCCTCGACCGGCTTCAGCGGCGCTGCCGGAGCCAAGCCCGACGAGCACGTGAATCAGTTGCTCGAGCTCTACAGTCGCTGCCTCAAGGCCGTCCAGGGCCAGGGGCCGGAGCCGGCAATCCAAGCGCCCGAACCGCCCATCCGAGCGCCGCAAGGATGGACGCCGCTGCCGTGAGCCAAGCCCCTCTACGCGTTGCCGTTGCCGGGGCCGGAGCCTTCGGCAAGAATCACCTGCGCGTCTATCGCGAGCTGGAAACGGCGGGATTCGCCGCGGCGGGCCTGGGCGTAGCGCTGGTCGCGGCCATCGAGCCGGATCCGGCGCGCGCCGCCGAGACCGCGGAGCGCTACGTGATCCCCGTCTTTGCCAGCGCGGGCGAGCTGCTGGCCGCCGATCTCAAGCTGGACGCGGCCACCGTCGCCGTCCCCACCGTGCATCACCACGCGGTCGCCTCGGAGCTACTCGACGCCGGTCTCGACCTGCTGGTGGAAAAGCCTCTTGCCGCCTCGCTCTCCGAAGCCGACGACCTGATTGCGCGCGCGGAGCGTGGCAATCGCATTCTGCAACCCGGCCACCTGGAGCGCTTTAACCCCGCCGTGCTGGCGATTCAGACGCAGCTTCATCGGCCCATGTTCTTCGAGTCGCACCGGCTCTCCATCTTCACGCCCCGCGCGCTGGATGTGGACGTGGTGCTGGACCTGATGATTCACGACCTGGACATCGTGCTCACCTTTGCCAATTCGCCTGTGCGCGAGGTGCGGGCCGTCGGCCTGCCAATTCTCTCGCCCAAGGTGGACATCGCCAATGTCCGCGTCGAGTTCGAGAGCGGCTGCGTGGCCAACTTCACCGCGTCCAGAGTCTCGACGGAAAAGGTTCGGAAGCTGCGCTTCTTCGAGCCGCGCCAGTACGTCTCCATCGACTACGCCCGCCAGGATTTGCTGGTGATTCGCGTGGAGGCAGGCGCGGGCAAGGCTTCACCAGCCGAACTGCTTGCGTCGCTGCCACCGCAGATTGCCGGCCTGCTGCCGCTGGGGATCGCAGAGGGAATCGCGTCGGGGAAGATCGACCTCAAGAAGATTGACCCGGCATTGATTGTGCAATTTGCCGCCATGGCCAAGATTGATCCGTCGGTGATCGCACAGTTTATCAATCCCGCGGAACCGAAGACGGGCTTGAGCTTCTCCAAGCCGCCGGTTACGCCCGGCGAGCCGCTTCGGCTGGAGATTCTTTCCTTCCTCGACGCGGTGCGAACTCGGCAGCAACCGCAAGTCACGGCCCGCCAGGGACGCGAGGCGCTAGCCCTGGCGCTGGAGATTCAAGCCTCCATGGCTGCCCATGCCCAGCGCGCGGGACTTGAGAATTTTTTCAAGCCCGACGCCTAGAGATTCAGAATCTTACCTGTTTTGAAGAGCGCAGGGATAGCCGCTATGAGCAAGCCAGCTACGACAGCCGAATAGTCCGCGGCCTTCCAGCCGGAAACGTACCCTTCCCTGATGGCAAGCACCACCAGCAGAGATAACACCGGCAGGTTCAAGGCCACGGCCGTTACAACGCCTGGCATATAGCTGCGCAGCGCCACGGTTAACGCGAGGTGCGGAATCAGGACGTTGGCTAACGTGACAACCATGCATCCAAAAGTCATGTAAGTCCAGACCGACTGTTTTCCCGATTCTGCGCTCAACCAAGTAACAACGAAGGCCAGAAGTGTCAGGACCGCCACGGCAAAACGAAAAGAACCCGGCGTAACGGGGCTATGCCAGAGAACTGCCCGTTTCGACCAGCCTGGAAGCCAAATGGCCTCTTCGGCATTGTGCAGAGTCACAACAATCGGAAAAAGCCACAGTAGATGCTGGAAGTTCATCTCAGTCTCCTTGCTCATTGCCGTATGCTGCATAGGAGTGAAATGCTCGACTCGCGCAAGCGGCGCAGATTACGCAATCCCCAGCACCCGGTTCAAAGAGCCCACAATGTACTTCCAGACCAGGTAATAGCCTGCGAGCGCGACCAGGAAGCCGGGCGCGATCAGTGCATAAGGAATTTCACAAGTCTGGAACCATGTTGCGCCGTGAGAGTCCAGCACAAGCACTCCCAGGCAACTGGCCACCAGCGCGCCCGCCGGCACCATCAGGATCGGCAACAGCGGCCCATGCAATCCGATGGGCAGATGAGTGCGCTCATGCGTGCCGAGCCAGAGCATATTCCACAGCCCGAAGAGCGAAGGCACAATGGCCATGGGAAAGATGATTGCCTGTTCGATGGGAACCGGCACTTTGAGCACGATCCGTACCACGATAAACACAGTGAGCAGCAGCGGCAGAACCAGCGTGGGCAAGAAGATGCCCGCCAGATAAGCGCGAAGATAGGGATGGGTATTCATAGCGTCCTCCTTGTGTGCGAGTTGGTGGGCGAACGGATCGTCCGCGGGTTAGAGATAGTAAAGAAAGACCGGAATTGCCGCCGGGAAGAACGCCGCCAAGCCCACCAGGCCAGCCAGCAATGCCCCGTCGAAAATCGCCCAGCCGGAGAAGGCCGGCGCGGCGGGTTCAGCGTCGAGCCGGCGCAGCAGGTCAGGCCACAGATCACGGCCCGGTCTGGCGTTGCCTTCCACCGGCGGCAGCGCCTGCCGCAAGAGACGCTTCAAATCGTCCTCATCGTGTGCATTCATGGTGTGATTCCCTGCCTTTCCAGGTCTTTTCTGAGCAAGCGAAGCGCGCGGAAGACGCGCAGTTTGACGGCTGCGACCGAGATGCCCAGCGCCGCGGCAACTTCTTTTTGCGGCAACTCCTCGATCACGGCCAGCGTGGCCGCAATGCGCAGCTTGGGCGGCAGACGGCCAAAGGCCAGTGCGGTCTTCGAGCGTATCTCTGCGGTTATGGCCGGATCGGCCTCGACCGGAGCTGCCAAGGCGGCGCAGACTTCCATCGACAGTTCGCTCTGCGTTCGTTGCGCGCGCAGCCAGTCCAGCGCCGCATGGGTGGCGATGCGCCGCGCCCAGCCCTCAAAGCCCCTCGCCGGATCAAAGCGGGCGTGGGCCTGGTGGATGCGCCAGAAGCTCTCGATGGTCAGCTCCTCGGCTGCCGCCGAATTGCGAACGATGCGCAGAATCCAACTGTAAACGGCGCGCTGATGCTGGTGAAAGAGCGACTCGAAGGCGGACTCGAAGGTCTCCGGACTGCCTTGCCGGAAATCGATCAGGACGCCGCTCGATTCGTTCCGCATCCGCCCTTCCCCCTTCTATCTAGTCTTACGCTCCACGCAGGTAAAAGGTTACACAATGAGCCGGGGGAAAGTTCAGTGGCAGGAGGTCAGTGCGGGTCTGCGAGAGCGATATAGAACTTATAGAGAAATATATCCCGGCTTCGGCGCAAATCCATGAGATGCGCCGCTAGCTGGGCTCGCGTTGATATGGATACTCAACGGGTGGACGCGCGTCAGACCTGCATCACTTCCGCTTCTTTCTTGTGCGAGAGCTCTTCCATGCGGCGGATCTCCTCGTCGGTCATCTTCTGGACCTCTTCGAGCGCGCGCTTCTCTTCGTCCTCGCTGATCTTTTTTTCTTTGGCGAGTTTTTTCAGGGCGTCGTTGCCGTCGCGGCGCACGTTGCGGACCGCGGTGCGGTGCTCCTCGAGCACCTTGTTCAGGTGCTTGCAGACATCGCGCCGCCGATCCTCGGTCATGGGCGGGACAGGCACGCGGATCACCTTGCCGTCGGAGATGGGGTTGAAGCCCAGATCGGCCGAGCGCACGGCCTTTTCGACCTCCTTGAGGATGGTGGGGTCCCAGGGAGCAATCAGGATCATCTGCGCCTCGGGCGAAGAGACCTGCGCTAACTGACTGATAGGAGTGGGCGTACCGTAGTAGTCCACCTTGACCTGGTCGAGCATATGGACGCTGGCCCGGCCGGTGCGCGTGGAGGCCAGATTGGCCTGGAAGGTGGCCACTGTGCCGTCCATGCGGTGGCGAAGGTCGGCGTTGAGTTCCTTGAGAGCCGGAATACCGGCCATGATCGAAGCTGCCATGGGGTTCGTCCTCGGGTTGCAGGTTACCAACGAACATTCTACTAAATTGCGGCGCGTTTGAGGTCACTATTGTGGTGCGTTTGAGGTCACCGGTTTGCGCGAACTGTGAAGCTATATGCAGCCGGTTTACCCCTAAAATGAGCAGCAGCAGGTTACTGGTTTCGGCGAAAGCGGTGGTCTGTAGCTGTCTGGTTTTGCATGAATCGGTGTTCTACAGCTGTTCACTTTCAGGTGAATCGGTTGCAGATCATTCATTAGGGAAAGAGGAGAATTGATGTCAGAGATCAGAGATCAGAGATCAGGGGTCAGGGGTCAGGGGACTTGGAAAGGAGTGAGGAGATGGAATGGGAGTTGAGGGTGGCGGCGCAGAGGGAGTTGGACCATACGCTGAAGCCGTACTTGACGGCGCGGCGGGTACACCGGCCGCTGGGGGGATGGCTGCGCACGGTGCGCAAGGTGCTGGGGCTTTCGGCGGCGGAGATGGCCAGGGATTTGCAGGTGTGTCCTTCGGCGGTCTTTCAGATGGAGCGGGCGGAGTGGAATGACACGATCTCGCTGCGGCAGCTGGAGAAGGCGGCGCTGGCGATGTCTTGCCGGCTGGTGTATGCCATCGTGCCCTTCCAGAGCAACTTCGAGGGACAGGGGATTGTGTGGGCCAAGCAGAAGCTGTGGAGGCGAAAGGCGGCCCCGCGTGGGAAGAAGAAGGCGGGGCGGGTAAAGACAGTGATTTGTCTGACAAAGGAGGTGGCGGAGGATTGAGAAGCGGTTCGGTTGGGGCGCTGGGCTGGTCGAGGATCGTGGTTTCCCATCCTTTTCGCAAAGAACGCGAAAAGGATGGGAAACCCAAGCTGTTTGGGCTAGGAAAAGAGTGGAAGACCCGGTCGGCTATGTTTGGGATTCAAGATTTCTTATGATTTGACGATATATCAAATGATAGATTGCGCGATTCTGCGACCTCTGCTAGTATCATATGATATGGTGAGGGGTTGTGAGCGATACAAGGGAGACACTGGCAGAGATTGCGCGGTTGGGACGGTACGCGAGTTCGCGACGGCAAGACTTCTCTCCCTCTTCTCCGTGTGATTGGTCTCCGCACGTGATCGTAGACCCTGAAACCGGATTGCCCTTTTCGGACGCGAGTGCCTGGCAGTTGATTTGCAAGCTCTTGGATGAATGTCCCGAGTCGTTCCATGAGATGCGGCTCAGGAAACCGCCTGGGCAGCTCGCATTCGAAAGTGTATTGACACTGCCAAGCCATGATCGTGTCTACATCAAGGTCCAGCTTTTCCAGGGGAAGGCGTACGGAAGAAGCTTCCATCGATCCACCAAGGAGTAGGGGATGCAGCAGGAGACAAGCGGTATGCATGATTCACAGGAGCTTTGCATAGAGTGTGGTGGCGCGCGGCTGATTGAGCGAGTGAGAGAGCAGAGTTTCGCCTATGGGCCTCCGGGCGATCAGGTGCTGCTCACCGCCTCGATGCCTGTCTTCATCTGTGAGGATTGCGGTTACGAGTCTTTCGACGAAAGGGGCGAGGCCGCGCGGCATGCCGCGGTTTGCCGGCACCTCGGCGTGCAGACCCCCGACGAGGTTCGCATGACTCGCGAGCGCACAGGGCTGAGCCGCGCGGAGTTTTGCCAGTTGGCAGGATTCGGGCCGGCGTCTCTTCAGCGTTGGGAGTCCGGCATGGTTGTTCCCAACGCCTCCAGCGACAGGCTGATTTTTCTGCTCCGCTGCCCCGACAATATCGAACGGCTACGGAAGAGGGTGGCCACGATCGATCAAGAACCGCCGTCTCCACCGCCTCAAGATGCGGATCGGAGCGGCTTGGTTTGCCGGACTTAGTCATGAGGAACGGCTCGCGGCTGGAGCGGCGGCGGGTTGGGGATTATGGAATCCCAGGTCCCAAAAGCGGGACCTGGGGCACCCAGTTTCTTTGCCCTCGGAGATGGGCCACCTGCGGAGCGAACTGATGGATGCGGAAAGATTGGATAGACCAAATAAGAGAACCGTAGAATACCGCCTATGGCAGTTCGCTATTCTATGCAACAAGGAATCACCACACCCGCTTGATTGGCGGAGATTTTATCTTTTTGTCGTTTACGCACATCAACGGCGTGTCGGGTGGGATGAGTTCGATATTCGGGAAAAACTAAAGACTTTAGGATTCGACGAAAAGAACGCGATGGATTTATCAAATGCTTACTGGCACATTCGATGCGCCCTGTACATGACCAAACCGCGCCCTATGAACGCGAGCTTTCATGACTGGATGAGAGACGGGGGGACATCTTCAACATAACTGCTGTGTGCCAATTCTATAAAAGCTCATCAACCTAGGAGCATCAGACGAGCCTTTGCGCGATGGTTTCGTCCAGAATCTCGCGTACGGTTAACGCGACAATGACGATGTGCTCGGTTCTGAAGAACCGGCTGATCTCCGTCATGGCGTCACTGCTGAAATCGAAGCCCACAACGAAGCCCTTCTTCCGCTTCGTCCGTATCATGGCCGCTTCAAAGTTGTCGATGTCCGGGCGGCCAACCTTATCCATCTGCTTCACCTGGATGGGATACCAATCGTCCATGAAGTCGAGTTCTCCGGCTTCTTTCCCGGCGGCGGCAGGCTCGGAGCCAACGGGATAGATGCGCCCGTCGATGCCCATGTCGCCCACCTGCGTTTTGTTGGGAATGCCGCCCAGGGCGATGACCGCCCAGTTCTCGAACTCGAAGGGCGGAATGGCGCGAAGCTGCTTTTCGGTCCACGGCAGGTCGCGGACGATAAAGCCTTTTCCGTGCAACCAGAAATTCTCGTCCTCGCGCAATTTGCACACGTCCCTGAGCCGCTTGGCCATCACTCGGCAAGCGGTGGGAGAGATGTCGATGCCAATCCATTGACGACCGAGCGTCTGCGCGGCGACCAATGCGGTTCCGCAACCGCAAAAGGCGTCAAGAACGATGTCGTTTGGCTTCGACGAGATTTCCAGGATGCGTTCGAGCAGCTTCAACGGCTTCTGCGTCGGGTAGCCCAGGCGTTCTATGTCATGGCTCTGTATGGGCTTGATGTCATCCCAGACGCAACTGATCGGCACGCCCTGGCCTTCATCCAGGTATCGCTTGAAACGCGGCACGGCTCCCGGCTTTGTCTGAACAATCAAGCCTTGATCGTACAAATCCTGCATACTCTCACGGCTGAACCGCCAATACCGCGTTACCCCAAGAAATTCATAGTGTGGATTCCCCTTTGATGGGGAGGAACCACCAGGCGCGCCCAAATCTCCGAGTTGGTAGCGACGCCCAGTTCCTGGCTCTACGTGCTTATAGAATTTTCCCAGGTAGCTTTCATCGTATTCCCGATATAAATGCTTAAAGTAGTATTCGCTATCCCCTCCGCTGTAGAGAAACAACGTGTCGTGAATCCGGCCCAGATGCTTGGATCCCTGCTTGGCGTCATTATGCGATGACTGACGCTTCCAGATGATCTCGTTGATGAAGTTCTTCTCGCCGAATATCTGATCGAGCATCACTTTGACGTAATGGCTGGCGTGCCAGTCGCAGTGCAAGTAGAAGCTGCCGGTCTTTTTGAGGACACGCGACAACTCGACGCAGCGAGGCCGCATGAACTCGATATAGGCGCGCGTCGATTCGTGCCGATCCTCAAAAGAGCGCTTTTCCTTCGTCTCGCCCCAGAAGATCTCGTAGGTCCGGTTGGAGTTGAAGGGCGGATCGATGTAGATGAGGTCGATGCAGGCATCGGGCAGCTTTTTGAGCTGCTCCAGGTTGTCGCCGCAGTAGACGACGCGCGTGTCGAGAAGTGAGGAAGGCTTTGCCATTTGTACCAATAGCTTACAACGTTTTGGTAGTGCGCGGGCGCTCGTGGTCTCGATTTTAAGTCGGGGCGGGGTTCCCAAAGGTTTACCTCCGAGGCTAAAGCCATCGGTGATTCTATTGGCTTTTGCGGGGGTTGAAACCCCCGCCTCCCTCCATTCATAGAACCTTGCGGCGCGGCTCAAGCCGCGCCCGTTCAAAGCGGCGAAAAGCAAAAGCAGGTCCTTCGACTGCGCTTCGCTCAGAATGACAGTTTTAGGGCCAGTCTTGCGCGCCGTGGAAGATGCGCGAAATCTCAATCGCATTCGGCGTGACCTGATAGACGACGATGTAAGGCCAAGGCGCGAATGTCAGTTCGCGGCGTCCGGCCATGCGGCTGCTGGCTCGTCCCAGATGAGGAGAATTCTTCAGGCGGGCGCATTTGTTGTAGATAGTTCGAGCAACGCGGCGGGCAGCTTCGGGGTTGTCGCGTTCGATCCACTCGCAGATGCGCTCTAAATCTTCGGCTGCGGGGATGGACCAGCGGACCTCCATCAGGGCCTCAAGAACCGTTCAAGGCGCTGGCCCACTTGCTCGTGCGTGAGGTACTCGCCTTGCAGCAGCGCATTCTCGCCACGGTTCACCGCGTCAATGAAGCGGCTTTCCTCGTCGAAATACCGCGCCACGACTTGCTGCACCAACTCGCCGGGATTGCGGCCCTGTTGAGCGGCGGATCGCGCAAGTTTCACTTCGAGTTCGGGTGTGAAAAGTACTTCCATAATGCTCAGCGTACGAGAAAACTTCGCGCGTGGCAAGGTTGCCATGGGGAATAGTCGCGCTCAGAATGAAGAAACGGCCCACTTCTCATGGTGAGGAGCGGGCCGGCTCTTTTGGCGCGAGTTAGTTGAATTACGCTTTGGCGGAGGTTAGCGCGCCGAGGTCGGCGGCTAACTTCTCGGTGGAGAAGGCTTCGATCAGGTCGCCTTCCTTGACGTCGTTGAAGCCGCCGAGGCCGATGCCGCACTCCATGCCGTTGGTAACTTCGCGGACATCGTCCTTGACGCGCTTGAGCGAGCTGATCTTGCCCTTGAAGACCTGTTCGCCGTCGCGCGTGATCTTGATCTCGGCATCGCGGCGGATGACGCCGTCCTGCACACGGCAGCCGGCGATGACGCCAACCTTGGGAATGCGGAAGACCTGGAGGACCTCCGCACGGCCCGCGTAGTTCTCCTTGAAGGTGGGGTCGAGGAGGCCGAGCATGGCCAGGCGCATCTCGTCCTGCAACTCGTAAATGATGGAGTGGAGGCGGATCTGCACGTTTTCCTGCTGAGCCAGCTCGGCGGCCTTGCGCTCCGGGCGGACGTTGAAGCCGATGATGATGGCGTTGGAGGCGGTGGCCAGAAGGACGTCGCTCTCGGTAATGGAGCCGACGCCGCTGTGGATGACCTTGACGCGCACCTTCTCGGTGGACATGAGGACCAGCGAGTCGGCCAGGACTTCGACCGAGCCGGTGACGTCGCCCTTGATGATGAGGGGCAGGTCCTTGATGCCGGCGGTGCGAATCTGCTCGGCGAGGCCTTCGAGGGAGACGCGGGAGCTCTTGGCCAGTTGGGCGTCTCTCTCCTTCATCTTGCGGTACTGGGCGATGCCCTTGGCCTTGTCGCGGTCGGCAACGACCAGGAAGGTGTCGCCGGAGTCGGGCATGGATTCGAGGCCGAGGACTTCGACGGGGGTGGAGGGGCCGGCTTCTTCGATGGCGCGGCCGCGGTCGTCGAACATGGCGCGGACCTTGCCGAAGGTGTTGCCGACGATGTAGCTGTCGTTGAGGTGGAGGGTTCCGTCCTGAACGAGCACGGTGGCGACAGCGCCGCGACCGCGGTCGAGCTTGGCTTCAAGGACCGAGCCGACGGCCTTGCGGCCGGGAGTCGCCTTGGGAGCCTTGATGTCGGAGACCAGGCAGATCATCTCCAGGAGCAGGTCGAGGTGGATGCGCTTTTTGGCGGAGACTTCGACAAAGACGGTGCCTTCGCCGGCGGCTGCCCACTCTTCGGGAACCAGGCCGCGGTCGGCGAGCTGCTTTTTGACGCGGTCGGGGTTGGCGTTGGGCTTGTCGATCTTGTTGATGGCCACGATGATGGGAACGCCGGCGGCCTTGGCGTGGTCGATGGCCTCGAGAGTCTGAGGCATGACGCCGTCGTCAGCGGCGACGACGATGACAACAATGTCGGTGACCTTGGCTCCGCGTGCTCTCATGCGGGTGAAGGCTTCGTGGCCGGGGGTGTCGAGGAAGACGATCTCGCGGCCGCTGGCCGGGGAACCTTCCTTGGAGAACTTCACCTTGTATGCGCCGATGTGCTGGGTGATGCCGCCGGCTTCACCAGCCGCCACGTCGGTTTCGCGGATGGCGTCAAGCAGCGAAGTCTTGCCGTGATCGACGTGGCCCATGACGGTGACGACGGGCGAACGGGGAACTTCCAGCTCACCGGTGTTGTCGGCTTCGAGAACCTCTTCGATGGCCTGGTTGGCGATCTCTTCCTCGTAGCTGATGACGGTGGCGGCAGCGCCGAATTTGGCGGCTACGTCCTTGACCATCTCGGCGTCAAGAGATTGGTTGACGGTGACAAAGATGCCGCTCATCAGAAGGGTGGCGATCAGATCCTTGGCGCGGACTTCGAGCTTTTCGGCCAGATCCTTGACGCTGATGCCCTCGGTGACGGTGATTTCGCGGGTGATGGGCAGCGGCTCGCCGCCGTATTGCACCCCGCCATAACGTGGCGGCGGCACAAAGCCCTTCATCGGGCCTTCCTTGGTTTTGGGATACTGCGGGCGGCCGCCGCGGCCACGGGAGGGAGCGCGCTGCGGGCGCGGAGCCTCGCCGGTGGGCGCGGCTCCGCCGGGACGGGGTGGGCCGCCAGGGCGCGGGGGTCCAAAGCCGGGACGCGCGCCAAAGACGGGACGCGAGCCCGGTGCTCCTGATGCGCCGGAGCCTGCATAGCCGCCGGGGCCGGCATAACCACCAGGGGTGGTGCGGGTTGGGTGCTTGGGACGCGGACCGCCGGCGGCTTGGCCCGGGACGAAAGGGCCTCCGGGGGTGCGCTGAGGATACGAACCGGGGCCGCTTGAGGGCCGGTTGCGGTCGAAGATGGGCCTGCCGCGCTGAATGCCGGCTGCTGTGCCTGTGTTGGCCGAGGGCGGAAGCTCAACGACCGGGGGCGCTGTGTAAACCGGACGAGGCCCGGTTTGTGGCATGACCATGCGCCGCGCAGGCAGCGCCGGAGTGGGCGAAGGAATATGCGTATGCCCCTTGGCGCGGTGAGCGGGCTGATGAGCGGTTGCTGGTTCGGGCGCGACGGCGGCGGCTTCGGCAACAGGCGGGGCAGCTGTTGCGGCAGCGGCTTCCGCTTCCGGGGCTATAGTAACCGGCGCAATCGGAGTCTCCACCGGCGCGGGGATGGCGGCGGGCGCAGGGGCTTCCGGAGCTGCCACTGGAGTTGCGGCGGGCGGCTTGACGACGACGGGTTGCTCGGCGGCGCGCGGCTGGCCTTCGCGGACGACATGGGGCGCTGGCGGCTTGACCACCACGGCCACCACGGGCGGCGCGGCGGCGCCGGCAGGACGCGCCACGGCGGCTCCAGCCGGCGCCTTGGCCACCACGGCGCCGACGGGCGGACGTGTGGCAATGGCGGGCGGCGGGGACGGCGGGGCGACGATGGGCGGCGCGGAGCGGGGCTGGGGAACGATCTTGCGCGGCTCCGGGCGAGCGGGCGCGGCGATGGGCGGCGCGGCGGCGACAACCGGCGGCGCGGGCACCTTCACAGCCGGCGCAACCTGCGGCCGTTGCGGCATACGGCTCTGCCGCGCTTCGGCTTCCTCTTCCTGCTTCTTGGCCAGGATGGCCTTCAGCACGTCGCCGGGCTTGGAGATATGCGAGAGATCAATCTTGGGCGTAATGCCCTGAGGGGCGCGAGAGGCCTGCGAAGCTGCCAGGCCCGCGGGCCTCGATCCACGCTCAAAATGCGCGCGAACCTTGTCGGCCTCATAGTCCTCCAGCGAACTGGAGTGGGTCTTGCCGGCAGCCAAGCCGAGTTCCGCCAAAATATCGAGAACCTGCCGGCTCTTGACTTCCATCTCGCGCGCGAGATCGTTAATACGAACCTTACTCATCCGCCTCTTTTCAAATTGTTTTCCAAAGCCGTTAGTCGCTCATAGCACCCTCATGGCATTGGCAGTTCTGAAAACTTCCGTGATCGTCTGAATGGGCTTGAAAGATGCGGCGCATGCTACGCGCCGCCCTCTTTGTCCGCCTCTTCGTCCGTGGTTGCGCTTGCGGTTTCAATCTCCTGAAGCAGCGGCTCTTCGGCGCTTTGATCATCCTGCTCAAGCGCTGCCTCCGGCTGGTCTTGCAGAGTCTCGACTTCGGCCTCATCGGCGGGAGGAATATCCTCGACGGCCGCTTCGGCCTCGGTGCTGTATTCCTCCGCATCCTCTTCGGCAGCGGGGAGGTTCTCATCTTCGGCGGCTTGGACGTTCTCCGCTTCGGTGATGACCGAGGCGGCGTTTTCCGCTTCCGCTTCATCCGTCTCCAGAACGGCTTCGCGTTCTTCTCCGGCGACGGCCGATTCCGCGCCTTCGGCCTCGGCGGTCTCTGCTTCCGCACCTTCGGCCTCGGCGTTTTCCGCTTCCGCTTCAGGCACGTGGCCTTCTTCGCCCTCTTCAAACTGGCCGAAGTAGTGGCGCACGGCGATGCTGATTTTTTCCAGGGTCTTTTCGCCGATGCCGGGAATCTCTTCCAACTGTTCGGGGGTCATGTCGGCCAGCGATTCGACGGTGGTGATGCCGGCGGCGACGAGCTTTTGAATGATGCCGTCGCCCAGCTCCGTCACCTGCTCGATGGGCGTGGAGGGACCGCCGGTGAGAGCCTGCATCTGCTGCTCGACCTCCTGGCGCTTCTCCTCTTCACTCTTGATGTCGATCTTCCAGCCAAGGAGCTTGGCGGCGAGGCGCACATTCTGGCCCTTCTTGCCGATGGCCAGCGAGAGTTGCGTGTCGTCCACAATGACTTCGAGCTGCTTGTCGGTCAGGTCGGCAATGGAGACGCGGCTGACCTTGGCCGGCTGCAATGCCTTCTCGGCAAAGGTGGTGATCTCGTCGGACCACTCGATGATGTCGATTTTTTCTCCGCGCAGTTCGCGGATGATGGACTGCACGCGCATGCCCTTCATGCCCACGCAGGCGCCCACCGGGTCCACGTCCTTGTCGCGGGACTGGACGGCGATCTTGGTGCGCTCGCCGGCTTCGCGCGCGATGGCGCGGATGACCACGGTGCTGTCGTAGATTTCGGGAACTTCCGACTGAAAGAGGTTCTGCACCAGCTCCGGCGCGGCGCGGGAGACGATGACCTGCGGCCCCTTGGCGGCGCGGTCCACCTTGAGCAGGACGACGCGGACGCGCTCGCCGATGGAGAACTGCTCCAGGCGGGATTGCTCTCTCTTGGGGCAGCGGGCTTCGGCCTTGCCCAGGTCGTAGATCACGTCCTGGCCTTCGATGCGCTTCACGGTCGCGTTCAGAACTTCCTTTTCGCGGTGGGCGTATTCGTTGAAGACGGTGTCGCGCTCGGCCTCGCGGACCTTTTGGAAGATAACCTGCTTGGCCAGTTGCGCGGCGATGCGGCCCAGCGGCGTGGTGTCGCGATAGAAGCGCAGTTCGCTGCCCACTTCCACTTCGGGCGAGAGAGCCTGGGCTTCGGTCAGCGTGATCTGGTTGAGCGGGTCCTCGAGGGGGTCGTCGTCGGTCACAACCGTCTTATAGATGTAGGCCGTGATCTGGCCGGTTTCCTTGTTCAGCTCGCCGCGCATATTCTCCTGCGTCTTGTAGAACTTGCGGGTGGCCAGGGCGATGGCCTCCTCGACGGCGCCGACAACAATGGCGGGATCAATGCTCTTTTCCTGGCTCAAGAGCTCGATACTCTGATACAAAACGCTGGCCATACTCTGATTGCTCTCTCTGTTTCGCTTGCGGCTTGCGCCGGTTCAGTTGATTGTGTTGAAGGAGACCAAAACCTAAATCTCCGGCACCAGTTGCGCCTTTTCGATGTTCACGAGCGCAATCTCCACCGTGCTGACGCCGGCCTTCCGGCTCTTGCTGTTCTGCTTGACCGCGTTGAGGTCGAGCGTAATGGTCTCATTGGGCGCCCCAGTTCCGGATTCCCGGACCTGGGAGACAGCCGTCAGCCGTCCCTGCCAGTGGCGATTGTTGCGGATTGGCTCGAAGGTCTGCACCTTGACCATAGAGCCCGCAAAGCGTTGATAATCCTCCGGCCTGACGAGCTTTCGATCCAGCCCCGGAGAGCTGGCTTCGAGCGTGTACTCGGCGCCCGGAACCAGGTCTTCCACATCCAGCAGCACGCCAAAATCCCGGCTGAAGGCTGTGCAATCCTCGTGCGTGATGCCGGAGAGCTGCTCGACCTTGAGCTTGCCCGCCTGCGTTTCCTGAATCAGCCGCTCGGGAAGGACTTCATTTCCTTCTCCGTGAATGCCGGCTTCGAGGTCAGCCTTGAGTTTCGCCCGTCCCTCGGCGTTCTTCTCCAGAAAAACGCGAAGAATGCGCTCTTTCGACGGGCCGGCCAGTTCGATCTCCACCACGTCCAGCCCATGCGAGGCCGCCACGCGGGTTGCTGCCGATCGAATTTCTTCCAGCTTGACTGCCATCGTTGCCTACACCCCAGCGAGCAAAAATCGCTCGCCTTGGACCCTGGGGCCTACGGGGTTTGCCCTGTTTCGCGCCAAAAACCGAGGAAAAGACCCCGAAAAACGGGGAAATTTTCCGCAAATAAAAAGTGGGCCATAAGCCCACTCATCTCTCCGCCAGCCGGTGCGGTCACGGCAACTTAGGCGGACAAATTCGTCTGCATCCTCAGCATAGGCCAAAACGCTGGGAAATTCAATGGGAAAGTGCGAAGAACAGGGAGCAGGGAATAGGGAATAGGGAATAGCCCGTTTTACGGCAGCCGTCGCTTTCCTTGGCGTGATGCGCTTTTTGAACGATGCTTTGATCTGCAAAACTCACTGCCATGAACCGGAAAGCTATTCTACGCATTGTGGTTGCCGCAGTGGGTTTGGATTGGGCCGCGGCTCTTTCCGCGCCGGCTGACGATTCCAACCAGCGGCGAAGAAGCAGGCGTGCATCTCGGCCGGAATGGAAGATTGGATTGTAAAGAAAAACCCCCTTTATCCGATGAAAGGTGTATACCGGTTGATTATAGGCATTTTTGATTGGGAATGCCGGCCGAAGTTGGATGGTGGGCCATCTGAATGAAGCGCACCCTCAGGCAACGTCTTCTTGTCACCCTCGCCGCTACGCTGGTGGCGGCGGCGTTCGGCTTGCTGGCTGGATATTGGATCGGGCGGACGATCGCGCTGCGCCTGACCGTGAGAGAGTTGGGCCATGACGCGACAGGCATTATCGGCGAGAGCGAGATGTTTGCCCGCGATGCGCACGCCGCGCTGGACGCCATGAACGCTTCGCCCTATCCCTATTGTTCCGAGGAGGATATGGAGTCTCTCCACAACCTCCTCTACCATTCACATTTTCTGATAGAAATCGGCCGTATTCGCGACAACAAGATCGCCTGTTCCACTACGCTGGGGCGTAAACATCTTCCCAGCACCGAGCTGCCGAAGCCGGATTCCATCGGGACGGACGGAGTGAAGGTGTACCGGGATATTCCCTTCTTCCGGTTGCCGAATGTCGTGGTCATCGCCCTGCAGATGGGCGATTCCTATTTGGTTATGTTTCCGTATATCAACAGCCTTCGGGAACCCATTCCCGCGAACATCAATATATTCAGGACCGCACGGGGCCAACCTCCTCCGCCGACGGGTGGCTCCGCGCAGCCTTCGTGGCAGCGATTGACCAGGGATGGCGACTTCCGCATCGGGAATATCTTGTACTCTACCCGCTGTTCGTCGCTCAGCATCGACAACATCTGCATGACGGCCTCTCTTTCAGTTTCCGAAGCACTGCAGGTTAAGCACCGGGAACTAAAAGTCTTCATTGTTTTTGGCGGGCTGAGCGGCGGTCTTTTCGGCTTCCTCGTTGCCCTCCTCTACCGGCGCAACCGCAGCCTGGAGAACCAACTGCGCCGGGCGATTCGCAAAGACAAGCTGCGAATGGCGTATCAGCCGATTGTGGACCTGGCCAGCGGAGAAATTGTGGGGGCCGAGGCGCTGGCGCGCTGGACCGACGAGGAAGGCTTCGCGGTCGGCCCGGATGTCTTCGTCAAGATCGCCGAGGAGCGCGGCTTTGTGGGAGAGATCACCCGGCTGGCGGTGCGCCATACGCTGCGCGACTTTGCGGAGACACTGCGCGCCCATGCGGCTTTTCGGATCAGCATCAACGTAGCCGCGGCGGACCTGGGCGATCCCCGCTTCCTGCCCATGCTGGAGCAATCGCTGGATCAAGCGGGGGTTTCGGCCGCGAGCGTGGTGATCGAGATTACCGAGAGCTCCACCGCGCTGCACCTGGTGGCCATGGAGGCGATTCGCCATCTGCGCCGCCTGGGCCATGGCGTCCATATTGACGACTTCGGCACCGGCTATTCCAGCCTCTCCTACCTGCACGATCTTTCCGTGGATGCGATCAAGATCGACCGGTCGTTTACCCGGGCAATCGGCACCGAGGCGGTGACGGTATCGATACTTCCGCAGATTCTTGCCATGGCCAAGACGCTGCACCTGCAAGTGATCGTGGAAGGGATTGAGACCAGCCAGCAGGCCGCCTATTTTTCCGGCGGGGCGAAGTCGATTCTCGGCCAGGGCTGGCTCTTCGGACACCCGGTCCCGCCAGAGGAATTCCTTCGGCTGCTGGCCGCCTCGGAGCAACTTCGCCCGCAGGGCAGCATCGAGCAGGCCGCGATCTACATCGCAGACGGGATTTGAGCGCACGCGGGCGATGCGCTGTAAGCTGGTATTCATGCGATGGCCGCTCCGCAAGACGACACAACAGCGTTCTCACTGCAAAACATTTTCGTTTTGCGCCGAGGAGCATGAGCCATGACAATAGTGGCTGATGCGACAGTAGACCATTGAGGATGACATGGACCCGCGGGACGAGATCGAAGATAGCCCGGAACCCGGTCAGCTGGAGATGCTGGCGCAGGCCTTCTGCGAGCAACTGATGGCCTGCCTGGATGAGTGCGCGCGCGGGCGGAGGGGGCTGTTTTCTGACGTTGCGCTGCTGGGCGAGGACGAAGATTGCGCCTGGCCGGAGACGGCGCGGCTGCGCGAACTGGCGCTGGCGTTGCAGGGGATTCTGGCGCAGCAGGAAGAGCGGAACGCGCTGTGCGATGAGTTTCTCGACCTGTGTTCGATGCATGGCGAGAGCCATCCCGGCGAGCGCAAGCTGGCGCGGGCGTTTCTGGAACGGATTGAGCGGGGCGAGGTGGGCGCGCAGCCGGAAGGGAAGAATCGGCCGTGGTGATGGTGCATGCATTTCTGGCGTTGGCGGCCGGCTTTGCCGTGATGGTGGCGCTGGTGATGGGGATGGCGGCGCTGATCGCACGCCTGGTTCCGGACTGGACCGGCTCGGAGGCCAAGCCGCAAGCCTCTTATGCCTTCGTCAACCTAGGCTCTTCATTCGTGGCGTGCGCGGCGGGCGGGTATGTGACCGCGTGGGTCGCCGCGGCCAACCCGCTGATTCATGTGCTGGCGCTGGGGATGGTGGTGCTGGCTCTGGCGGCGCTGAGCGCGCTGCAATCGCGGGGCAAGCAGCCGATATGGATTCAGTTGGCGCTGGTGGCGATTTCGCCCATCGGCGTGCTGGCTGGGGGGCTGGCGCGGTTGAGGGTGCTGGGGATTCTGTAGGGCAGCGCGAAAGCGGGTCTGCCTGACGGCAAATGGACGCTTCTGTCTCTGGACACCCGATGAACATCATGGCTGGATAAGACGTTTTATAAACAAAATCAGCAGGTTAGCTACCGCTTCGCGGTGATCGCAAGTGAGCAAGTTAGCGGGTTCCTGCCGGCGTAAAGCGCAAACGCGAGTCGGGCTGCTGCGAAAATCCGGCCATACTTCATTCTCGCGTTTGAAGGCTTTCCATGGCTTGGCGGATGCGGGCCAGGCATAGCTCGCGGCCGAGGACGGTCATGGTTTCAAAGAGCGGTGGCGCGTTCTTGCGCCCGCAGACGGCGACGCGGATGGGCTGAAAGGCCTGCCCGGCCTTCAGGCCAAGGTGCGCAGCGGCAGCGCGAAGAGCCTGGTCGAGCGAATCGTGATCGAAGTTGGTTGTGGCCAGAACTTCCTGAGCATATTGCAGGACACGGAGAGCCATCGCCGCATCGCCGCCTTTCGACGGGATCAGTTCGGCTGGGTCGTAGGGGGCGAGCTGGGGGAGGAAGAAAAAGTCGGCGGCGGCGGGCGCTTCGCCGAGGAGCTTGATGCGCTCGCGGATGAGCGGGGTGACGGCAAGTATTTTTTCGGGCGTTGCCTCAAAGCCGGCCTGCGCGAAGAAGGGCGCGAGCTGGCGGCTGAGTTCCTCGACGCTGAGGGCGCGGATGTGCTCGGCATTGAGCCAGACAGCCTTGGGGTCGAAGGGGTCTTCTTCGGTGAAATTGACGACGGCGTTGGAGCGGTTGACATTTTCCAGGGTGAAGGCTTCACGAATCTCGTCGAGGGACATGAACTCGCGGTCGTCTTTGGGCGACCAGCCCAGCAGGCAGAGAAAGTTGATGAAGGCCTGGGGGAGGAAGCCCGCATCGCGGTAGGTGGTCACGCTGACGACGGGGCCGTGGCGGCGCTTGGAGAGCTTTGCGCCATCGGGGGCGACGAGCAGGGGAAGATGGGCGAACTGGGGCGGCGGCGTGCTGAGACCTTCGAAGATGAGCAGGTGCTTGAAGGTGTTGGTGAGGTGATCCTGGCCGCGGATGATGTGGGTGATGCGGAGATCGGCATCGTCGGCGCAGGAGGCCAAGTGGTAGGTGGGATTGCCGTCTGAACGCAGCAGGGCGAAGTCTTCGACTTCGTCGGCGAGCTTGGACTGCTCGCCATAAACAGCGTCAACAAATCGCAAAACCCGGTCTTCACCGCGGGGCACGCGATAGCGGAGGGCGAAGGGCTCGCCACTGGTGGCACGGCGGTCTGAGTCTTCGCGGGTAAGTTCGCGCATTCCGGGGTTGAAGAGCCAGGCTCCTTGCGAGGAGGATTGCTCGCCTGGGTCCGCGTGGGCGGGGGTGAAGTCGCGATAGGCCAGGCCCTTGGCGAAGATGGCTTCGGCCTGCCGGCGGTGCAGGGCAAGGCGTTCGGATTGCTTGTACTCTTCGTCCCACGAGAGGCCCAGCCAGCGCAGGCCTTCAAAAATTGATTGGACGCTGGCGTCGGTGTTGCGCTCGACATCGGTGTCGTCGAGGCGCAGGACCAGAGTGCCGCCGTTGTGGCGCGCATAGAGCCAATTGAAGATGAACGTGCGCGCGCTGCCGACGTGCAGAAAGCCGGTGGGCGAGGGAGCGAAACGGACGCGAGGAGATTTGCCGGAAGAGGGAGCGGAATCAGTCATTGTGTGCGTGTCTTTTCATCTTCGATGCTAACATTTTGAGCTTTCAATGGGATTCAAGCGTCGGCTTGCAATGCAGTCGCAAGAACACTTTGAGGAGGTAAGAAGGATACATAACTGCAAGCTTGGCCTGAGAATGGGCAGTTTGAGTGCGATCCTTGTAAGGATGGAATCGTTCCGCGAAGCATCTCCGGCGCGTTTGTGGCTGAGGCCTTCGCTACAACCTGCATCCAGCGCCCAGTGCAACAGCTTGTCAGTGCTCAGGCGGAGTGTTGATCCGGCTGGAAGGTGTTGGCCAGCACACCGAGGCCGGGGATGCTAATCTCGACGCGATCCCCAGCCTTGAGCGGACCCACTCCGGAAGGAGTTCCGGTCAGCACCAGGTCGCCGGGTTCAAGGGTGAAGATGGAGCTGATATAGGCGAGCAGTCTGGGGATGGGAAAGATGAAGTCGAGGGTCGAGGCGTGCTGGCGCAGTTCGCCGTTGACGCGGGTTTCCAGGGTCAGGCCAGCCGCGGAGTCCAGCTCGTCGCTGACGATGGGGCCAACCGGGCAAAAGGTGTCGAAGCCCTTGGCGCGGGTCCATTGGCCATCCTTGCTTTGCAGGTCGCGGGCGGTTACGTCGTTGGCCAGCGTATAGCCGCGCAGGGCGGAGCGCCAGTCTTCTTCTTTCAGATTGCGGACGCGGCGTCCGATCACCAGCGTCAGCTCGCCTTCAAAGTCCACGCGGGAGCTGGCGGCGGGCATACGGACGACTCCGCCGGGAGGAAGCAGCGCGGAGACCGGCTTGAAAAACAGCAGAGGCTCGGCGGGCAGTTCGTGGCCCATCTCCTTCACATGAGCGCGATAGTTGCTGCCCACGCAGATGATCTTGGCGGGCGTAACCGGCGGGAGCAGCTCGGCGGCGCTGAGGGGCATCGGCTCGAAGTCGAAGCTCCAGGATGTGGCGCGGCCATGCTGTAAGCGAAAGGCCAGGTCTTCTTCGGGCGCGCGGGCGAGGTCCACAATCCAAGGCTCGCCGACGCGATCTTCGACAGCGCCGTAGTGGGTTTGATTCTCGAAGAGAAAGCGGCAGTATTTCATCGGTAATCCTCCATGCGCGGCCAAGGCCGTTACGGGTTGGGCACGGTCTCCACGGCCTCGGCGGAGCGGGCGCTCTCGTGTCCGCCCTGGTCGATGGCGCTGACGGCGTAGCGATAGGTGTGGCCGGGTTGGACTTGCGTGTCGTGGAAGGCCGGCGGCGTCAGCGGCTCAGACGGCGAGATGCGCTGCCACGCTGCCTCGCCCTCACGGCGATAGACGGCGTAACCGGCCAGATCGGTATCCGTAACAGGCTGCCAGCTCAGGTCGATCGCCGGCGCGGCTCCGTTTTCGCCGGCGGTGGCCACGGCGGCGAGATTGGTGGGCGTCTCGGGCGGAAAAATGTCCTTCGCCTCAACCCGTACTGGCGCGGAGAACTCACTGGCAAGTTCCAGCGTCTTGCCCTCCACCGTGACGCGCGCGACGCGTTGAGCGCGGTACTCATAGCTCTGGCCGAAGCGGATGTTCGTGTCCAGAGCGCGACAGCCCCCGTTGCGCCCATCCGGCGCGCAGCGGTCCACCAGCAAGTTCTGCTCGACCGGCTCGGGCTGGGGCGCCAGCAGACCCTCATGGGGCTTGGCAGCCGGAGGCGTCAGCAGCTTGCGATGCAGGCGAACGGTGGTGGGCGATGATTCTTCAGCGGGAGTCCAGCGCAGCGTCACGCCCTGCTTGCGCACCTCGGCGGAGAGGCCGGTGACCGGCGCGGGCGCTTCGCCGGCCAGCACGATGGCGGCGTTCGACAGGCCGGCCGAGCGGCCGTTGTGGTTCTTGAGTTCGACAAAGTAGCTGAGCGGGCGCGGCGCTCCGGCGGCCAGTTGAGTAGGCAGGGTCTCGGTGAAGGAGCCAACTGTTCCGGGGACGAACTGCAATTCGCCGCCTGCCGCAACGCAGTTGCCGCCAGCGCCTTCCTTGCGGCAGACACGGACCGTCACATTGCCCTTCAGCAGCAGCTTGTCGGTGTTCTTTTTGGGCAGGGTCCAGGTAAGCGCGACCTGGTTGCCCGCGCGGCTCGCGGCCAAATCGACTGCCGCCTCCGGCAGGTTGAGCGAGGGCGGCTGCGGCGCTCCCGGCATTCCGCATCCAGCCAGGGCCATCCCGGCTGCCAGCGCGGCGGCCAGCGCCGCCCATTGATTTCTGTGCATCAAAAACATCGCCCTCTCAGTCTACCGGAGCGGCGCGGGCGCGGGGTATGCAAGATGTTACAGCCGCCGCAGCCGGTCACAGGCGTCGTCCAGCTCGTGATCTTTTTTGGCGAAGCAGAAGCGCAGCAGATTCTCGCCGTGGCCGGGGCGGAAGAACGCTGAGCCTGCTACGGATGCGACTCCGGTCGAAGCCAGCAGATAGCGAGCCTTCTCGGCGGCGGTTTTGCCGGGGATATGGGCGGCAGCGGCCAGAACATAGTAAGCCCCGGCGGGGACGCTCGGTTCGAAGCCCGCGTCGCGTAGCGCGCTCAGGATGCGGGCGCGCTTGGATTGATGGTCGCTGGCTAACTGCGTGTAGAAGCTCGGTGGAAGCTGCTCCAGCCCGGCGGCGGCGCCGTGCTGTAAGGCCGAGGGCGCGCAGACATAAGTCAGGTCGTGGAAGTAACTGATCGCGCCCATCCATTTGGCGTCGGCAGTTACATAACCCAGCCGCCATCCGGTGACTGAGAAAGTCTTGCTGAAGCCGGAGAGCACAATCGTCCGCTCGCGCATCCCCGGCAGCGTGGCGGGCGCAATGTGCCGCGCGCCGTCGTAGACGAAGTACTCGTAAATCTCATCCGTAATGAGGAAGAGGTCGTGCTCCTGGCAGACGGCGGCGATGGCTTCCGTCTCGGCGAGTGAAAAAACCTTGCCGCTGGGGTTGGCCGGAGTGTTCAAAAGGATCGCGCGCGTTCGCGGGGTGATGGCGGCGCGGAGGGCGTCCAGGTCCAGCGCGAAATCCGGCTCGGCCAGCGGAACAAAGACCGGCGTGACGCGCATCGACTTGAGCGTGGCCACGTGGTAGCCATAAAACGGCTCGAATATCAGGACCTCGTCGCCGGGATTGAGCAGAGCCATGGCCGCGGCGTGCAGCCCGCCGGTGGCACCCGAGGAGACCAGGACTTCGCTCTCCGGGTCGTAGCCGAGGCCGTAGTCGCGCAGTTGCTTGGCGCTAATGGCGTTGCGCAGGCGCTGGATGCCATCCAGCCGAGTGTAGATATTATGGCCGTCGCGGATCGCCTGAATCGCGCCCTCCTCGACTGGCGCGGGCACCGGCGTGTCACAGATGCCCTGGGCCAGATTGATGCCGCTCATGCGGTCGCACTCCAGGGTCATCGCGCGAATCTCCGACTGCACGGTGGCGGGGGCGAGCTGGCTGAGGCAGAGGCGGGACGGGTCGGCGGCGGTGTTGGGCATGAGATTTTTCCTTGTGCTTTTATCATACAGAGGGGAGCAACTTCGGCGGCGCGGGCGGCAACAGCGTAAAATTTGGATTCAATGCATGAACTTTCCTTGGTGACGAGCATCGTCGAAACGGTAGTCGAGACACTGGCCGCCTTGCCGGATTCGTCAGGGAGCGCGCGGGTGCTTGAGGTGCGGCTGCGCGTCGGCGCGCTGGCCTCGGTGATTCCCGAGTCGCTGGAGTTCTGCTGGGGCATTGTCAGCGAAGGGACGCCTCTGGAAGGCTCGCGGCTGGTGGTCGATGTGCTGCCGGTGGTGGTGCATTGCGCGCCCTGTGGTCAGGATGCGACGCTCGACGGCATGCAGAGCTTCCGCTGCCCGCGCTGTGGCGAGCTTTGCGCGGAGATTCGGCAAGGCCGCGAGCTGGAGATTGATTCGATTGAGATTGATGACGGTGAGGTGAAGCCATGACCACGCGAATTGTGGAATTGCGGCGGGGAATTTTGAAAAAGAACGATGAACTGGCGGCGGGCCTTCGGGCGAACTACGCGGCTGCCGGCGTGCTGGTGCTGAACCTGGTTTCCAGTCCCGGCACCGGCAAGACCGCCTTCCTGGAGCGGACGCTGCGCGAGCTGAAGGCGCGGGGCTCTCGTGTTGCCGCGCTGGTCGGCGATCTGGAGACCGATAACGATGCGCGCCGCCTGGCCGCGAGCGGCGCTCCGGTGCGCCAGATCAATACGCATGGAATCTGCCACCTGGACGCGGAGATGATCGGCAAGCACCTGGACGGCTGGGAAGGTGTGGCGCTCGGCGCGCTCGATTATCTCTTCATCGAGAACGTCGGCAACCTGGTCTGCCCGTCGAGCTATGATCTGGGCGAGAAGATTCGCGTGGTCCTGCTGAGCGTAACCGAGGGCGAGGACAAGCCGCTGAAGTATCCCACGATGTTCAACTCCGCCGACGCCGCGGTCATCACCAAAATGGACATCGCCGAGCCGTGCGGCTTCGACCGTGAGACGGCACTCAGGAACATCAACGAGATCCGGCCCGGCATCCGCATCTTCGAGACCTCCGCCAAGACCGGCGCGGGGATGGAGGAGTGGCTGGAGTATCTGGCGCAGGAGCGGGCTGGGCGAAGCTGAGCGTTCGATTTTATGTGATTTAAATCACCCCAAACGCTCCCCAAACCCGTCATAATAGAGAGACTATGTGTCTAGCGATTCCCGGAAAAGTCGAGGAAATTCTCACTGAGGGCGATCTCCGCATTGGGCGGGTGAACTTTGGCGGCATCATCAAGCGCGTCTGCCTGGACTATGTGCCGGAGGTCGTGGTGGGCGACTATACCATTGTCCACGTTGGCTTTGCGCTCTCCAAAATAGACGAGGAGACGGCTCTGAAGACGCTCGACGACTTCCGCGCGATGGGTATGTTGGACGAGGAGCTGGGCAGCGAGGAAGAGGCCTTTGCGAGAGCGGCAGTCGCGCCTCAGTCGCCTTGCCCGGATGGGAGCTGTGCGGTAGAAAGCGGCTCTGGCCAATGAAGTACCTGACCGAGTTCCGCAATGGCGAGATCGCGCAGCGCATGGCGCGCGAGATCGCCGCTGTCACGACGCGCCCATGGAAGATCATGGAGGTCTGCGGCGGGCAGACGCACTCAATCATCAAAAACGGAATCGACCAGATGTTGCCCGCGGGGATCGAGATGATTCACGGCCCCGGATGCCCGGTCTGCGTCACACCTCTTGAATTGATCGACAAGGCGCTGGCGATTGCCGCGCAGCCGGGAGTGATCTTCTGCTCCTTCGGCGATATGCTGCGCGTGCCCGGCACTGAGGGCGATCTCTTTCAGGTGAAGGGCGCGGGCGGCGACGTGCGCGTCGTCTACTCGCCGCTGGATGCGGTCGATCTGGCAGTCAAGAACCCTGACAAGCAGGTGGTTTTCTTCGGAGTGGGCTTTGAAACCACCGCTCCGGCCAATGCGATGAGCGTGCATCTGGCCAAGCGGCGTGGAATCAAAAATTTTTCGCTGCTGGTTTCCCACGTTCTGGTGCCGCCGGCGATCGCGGCGATTCTGGAGTCGCCGGGCAACAAGGTGCAGGCGTTTTTGTTGGCGGGGCACGTGTGCAGCGTGATGGGCTACTGGGAGTATCCGCCGCTGGCGGCTAAATACAAGGTCCCGCTGGTGGTCACCGGCTTTGAGCCGCTGGATCTGCTGGACGGCATTCGCCGCTGCGTACTGCAACTTGAATCCGGCCGCCACGAGGTCGAGAACGCCTACGAACGCATCGTGACATTCGAGGGTAACCAGCCCGCGCAGAAGCTGCTCGCCGAGGTCTTCGAGGTGACCGACCGGGCCTGGCGCGGGATTGGCGTGATCCCCAAGAGCGGCTGGCGGCTGAGCGAGGCGTATCGGGAGTTTGACGCCGAGGAGCGCTTCCAGATCACTGGCATTCATACCGAGGAGTCGCCGCTCTGCCGCGCTGGAGACGTTCTGCGCGGAGCCATCAAGCCGGCTGAGTGCGCGGCCTTCGGCAAGGAATGCACGCCGCGCCATCCGCTGGGCGCGACGATGGTCTCCAGCGAAGGCGCCTGCGCGGCCTATTACAACTATGGGCGGTTTATGTCCGCCGAAGAGCTGGCCAGCGTGGGAAGTGGGCTGACGAGGCCTTCACAGAACCTGGATCTGAGGCAGACGGCGTAAAATAGCATCCGATGGGGGATGACATGAAAGAAATCTTGATAACATTTGGTTCTATTGTCTCGGTTCTGGTTGGTCTGATTCTGATCTATGCAAATCTGTTTAGTGGCAACCCATGGGAAATCGGATACCAGGTGGGTGCTGGTTTTGGTGTTCTCTTTCTTGCTGCTGGAATCACCGGCCTATTGATGAAAGGGCGTTTCAAACAGAATTGAGAATTGACAGATCCGAGCATAACGGTCCCTAAAACTGTGGTTGGTTACCGCAAACAAATTTGCTGAACAATAGTGTATAATCCTGCTACGCTAAGGACGGGAGGGACTTATGACTCAAAAGTTTAAGATTGGCGACCTTGTGCAGTTGAAATCTGGCGGACCTAAAATGACTGTGACTAAAACAGGCGATGCTTACGTTGAAAATCCTGAATATGTCTGCAAGTGGTTTGGTGGAAGGAAGTTGGAGCAAGGTTATTTTCCGCAGGATTCGCTTGAATTGGCAAAAGCTGATGCCAAATAATATTCCTTTCACACCGTCAGATGTCGCAGAGTGGATATTCGCTCAGTTGGAGAGTGAAGGTGAACTTTATCAAGAGACTGCTGCGTCTGAGATTGAAAGAAGGTTCGGGCAAGAATTCACGCCATCGAATGAGAATGGGAATCCTTCGATCCGAAGAGACGTTTTGGCCGCCTTTCGGAAGCTATCAGATGAAACTGTGGTTTGGGAACGCGGCGAGCGCCGCTGGCGCAAGCGTGAAAAATATGATCAGCCTGGACGCCAGCAAGATTAGGTAGATACATAAACCAACAGTCTACTAGTGGCCGCCTTATTTCTCTTTAATAAACAAACGCTGATCATAGGGATTCGAATGGGAGAGAAATTGAAAAAGTCCGCGCCGGATTTTGCAAATTGGTCCTGTCCGCTGCCGCTGGTTGGCTACCCGGCGATTGTGATGGGCCACGGGGGCGGCGGCAAGCTGGGCAATGAACTGGTCGAGCACCTCTTTCTGCCCGCCTTCCGCAATCCGGAGCTAGAGAATCTGGGCGACGCGGCGGTGCTCGACTTGGGCGGCAGCAGACTGGCGATGAGCACGGATTCCTTTGTCGTGCAGCCGCTCTTCTTCCCCGGCGGGTCGATTGGCGAGCTGGCGGTCAACGGCACGGTGAACGATCTGGCCGTCTCCGGCGCGGAGCCGCGCTTCTTGAGCGCCAGTTTCATCCTGGAAGAGGGCTTTCCGCTGGCGCAGTTGGCGGCGATTGTTGAGGCGATGGCGCGGGCGGCGGCCACGGCGGGCGTGAAGATCGTTACCGGCGACACGAAGGTCGTCGAGCACGGCCACGGCGACGGCTGCTACATCAACACGGCGGGCGTGGGTCTCCTTCGTCCCGGAATTTCAGTAAGTCCGCTGCATGCAATGCCCGGCGACGCGATTCTTGTCTCCGGCACCATCGGCGACCACGGCATGGCCATCATGAGCGTGCGCGAGGGCCTGGAGTTTGAGAGCCAGATTCGCTCCGACTGCGCCGCGCTGAATGGGATGATCGCCGAGGTGCTGGCAGCGGCCGGCCCGGCGGTGCACACCATGCGCGACCCCACGCGCGGGGGACTGGCTTCGACGCTCAATGAGATTGCCCTGGCCTCCGGCGTAGGCATCGAGATCGACGAGCCCAGCCTGCCGGTGCGGCCCGAAGTGCAGTCGGCTTGCGAACTGCTCGGCCTCGATCCGGTCTATGTGGCCAACGAGGGCAAGGCGGTCTTCTTTGTCGCGCCCCAGGCTGCGGATGAGATTCTGGCCATTCTGCGCGCGCATCCGTTGGGCCGGGACGCCGCCCGCATCGGCCGCGTGACCGCCGAGCACAAGCGCATGCTGGTGGCGCGCACCGCGATGGGCGCCAACCGCGTGATTCCTATTCAGATCGGTGAACAGTTGCCGCGGATCTGCTGAGGAATCGAACTTGATGGATCGAGCTCCGTTGAAACTCAGTAGTGGAGTGTCGAGAGGAATCTCCAATCTTCATTGCAAACAATATGGTGGATGCGGAAAACTCGGCATAATTTGTGTATCCAATTGCTCAGCGTCTTGAATCGCCACGTGGAAGACTCCAAAAGAAGGAAAGGAGATGTGAGATGGGACTTATCATTCTGATCATTGTGCTGGTGCTGATCTTCGGCGGCGGCGGAGGATATTACGGATACAGCCGCTGGGGCGCTGCCGGCGGCGGAGGCATCGGGCTAGGCACCATTCTGGTGATCTTGCTAGTGCTTTATCTGCTGGGGGTTTTCCACTAGAGCGCGGCGCATTACGAAGCTCGTGTCTTCCCAGGTCTCGGAAACGAGGCCTGGGAAATTCTGTCTATGGGTTAGGCGCGGTTGTCGGCGGCAGGTTCGCCGCAGGAGCTTCGCGCTGGGTGAGCATCACGCGCTTGATCTTGTTGCGGTCGATGTGCTGAATGCTGCCGCCGACACGAATCTCCACATCCATTCCTGAGATAGAGACCAGATCGCCGTTGAGCACGCTGCCATCGCGCAGCTCGATGGAGTCGAAGGCCGAGGCTCCGAGTTCATAGCTCACCGTTCCTCCCGAAACATCGTCGCGACTGATCTCCAGGGGAAAGTTACCGGCGGTAAAGCCTTCCTTGCTGAAGGCGAGCGTGTGCTTACCGGCGCCTACATAGATCATCCGAGGAGTAACTCCCACCTCGTTCCCATCCAATTTGAGCATCGCGCCCTGCGGCGTAGTGTTCACCGTCAGTGAGATGGTCTTGGCTGCTTGTGAGATCTCCTGGATTGAGACGGACGCAGGCACACCGGAGGCCATGACGGTGGATTCGAACTTCACCGCTTCCCCTTAGCCAACGTTGCTCAATCCAATGGCGTCTTCACCAACGCGCACCTTGTTCTTGTCGAAGAGATAGAGCGAGAAGCGCGCGGCTGGAATCAGCCTCGGCGACAGATTTTCTGCCGTGATGTCCATGACATAGCCGTGCAAGTTGCTCATCCCGGGAAGCGGCTTGAACTTGCCGAAGGTGAAGCGCACCACCGGCGTTCCGGTGGTGGGCCATTCGATGACCTGAAGCGGCGCATCCTTGGCCAGAGCCGGGGCCGCAAGCAGAAGAAAGATGACACTGAGGCGGAAGACTCGCGATGAAACCATGGCTGTAATCATGATGAAACCATCATAATCGGACTGGATGGTTTCCACCCGATCAGTCGAGCAGCTCGAAGGCCTGCCGGATGCGCTCCGGCAGCGCGGTCGGCTCATCGGGCAACTTGGAGCTGAGTTCCAGGACCACCGCGGGCGGGGCGGCGAGAGCGTTGAGGACTGCGGTTGCAGCCGGCCAGTCGATTGTGCCGTCGCCGGGGAAGAGATGCTCGTCCTTGAGGCCGTGGTTGTCGTGCGCGTGGACCTGAACGATGCGAGCGCCGAGCGTGGCGATGGCCGCGGGAACGCCAACGGTGATGTGGGCGTGGCCGAGGTCGAGGCAGACGCCGATCTGGTCCAGGTGGCCGGAAGCGAGAATTTCGACCAGATGCTCAGGGGTGGTTGGTTCGCTGAGCAGATTCTCGACCAGCGGACGCACGCCCAGCGGACGGGCGAAGGCGCCGAGGTGTTCAAGAGCGGTGAGGGCGTGCTCGACCGAGCGCGGCGACCACTCATCGTTGCGCTCGCCCAGATGGACGACAAGGTTGCGAAAGGGGATCTGCTCGGCGGTTTCCAGGGCGCGCTTGATCTCGTCCATGGCCGCGATGCGGCGGCTCTTCTCCGCGTGCAGCAGGTTGACGGCGGGCGCGCCGGAGCGGCCCATCTCGTGGTCGGGATAGAGCGGGGCGTGCATCGACCAGGCGGTGAGCGGATTGGAACGGAAGAAGGCGGCCAGTTCGGCGACCTGCTCCCGGCTGGTGTAGTCGAAATGCTGGCGCGCGGCAAAGATCTCGACCGCCTGCGCGCCGGATTGGGCTGCCAGCTCCAAGAGGCCTGGGTGCAGGCGCTGGTGCATGAAGAGGTGCGTCGACAAGACTCGCAGCTTGGCCACAGGATTCCTCCGCGCCCCACCGGGCGCTGCTGCCATTGTCGCAGGGGCGGGCAATCAGCGGAAGATGGCTCCACGGAGGGATGTCGTTGCCCAAGGTACACGACAGAATTGCGCCCTCATAGATTTACGCAATAGAAAATAATTTTTATATTCTGAAAACCAGCCGCATGACGCGCGCAAAAGTGAGCAATAAAGAACAGTTTTTTGCGCTCGACCAAGAGAATTTAATAATGGATTGGGTGTGAAAGTCTTCCGGGTCCGAGCAAAGAAAGGCGCTGGGCTCGCTTGCTCTCGTGAAGCGACCCAGCAAAATCGAAGAGGGGAACGTGGAATTCGGATGAAGGAACTGATTCAGACGCGATTTGATCCGGCCGTTTTCCTGGCGCAGGCCGGGTTGGGGCGAAGGGTTGTGCAGATAAAGCCCAAGCAGGCTTTTTTTTCGCAGGGCGATCCGGCCGATTGCATCTTCTATCTGCAGAGCGGGCGCGCCAAGCTGACCGTGATCTCGAAAGAGGGTAAAGAGGCGACAATTGCTCTGCTCTCGGTAGGCGACTTTGTAGGCGAGGAGTCGATGGCCGGGACGCCAGGGTTGCGCATGGCGACGGCTACGGCGATTGCCCCCTGCACGGCGCTCAAGATCGAGCGCGCGGAGATGATCCGCGTCATGCACGAGGAGCATACCTTCAGCGATCTTTTCCTGAAGTTTCTGCTGGAACGCTGCATGAGAGCCCAGGCGGACCTGGTCGATCAACTCTTCAACTCCAGCGAGAAGCGGCTGGCGCGGATTCTGCTGCTGATGGCGGAGTTTGGCAAGCCGGGCGAACCGGAGACGCTGATTCCGAAGGTCTCTCAGGAGACACTGGCGGAGATGATCGGAACGACGCGTTCGCGCGTGAGCTTCTTCATGAATCGCTTTCGCAAGCTGGGATTTATCGATTACAACGGCGGCATAAAGGTACACAAATCTCTATTGAACGTGGTTCTTCACGACTGAAGCGCGGTCTTCCAGAAACTTGTTGAAAAAACTGGTTTTGTGTCAGTCGTCCACCGGCTTCGTTGCCGGTGATGCGGAAGACAACCCGGAGGAGGCTTGAGCTATGGAGCTTGACCAGCGCTCCATAAGCCTCTTTGTCTCCCGCCAGAATGGTCTGGATCGCGGCGTGATCGTTCTTGCCAATGCGAACCATTGGACAGGATTTTGCCGGGTGCGGTTAGGAAAGATTGCGCTGGGAATCGCCGTGCGCCCAACAGCACTGTCGGCTCGCGGTCGGAGGACGGCGGCGATGGTCGGGCGGCGGGTTTCGATTGAGTTGGTGTAGTGCTGTGCGCTCGCGCTGATTCCCAGGCCTCAGAATCAAGACTTGGGAATCCAGCAATTAAGCGCCAACAAGGGCTCCGACTGGAACAAAAGCAGGCCAAGGAGCAAGTGGAATTGTCGCGGCTATGGAATTCACGGGCCGATCAAGATCGAACTCCGGGAACTCGTTAAATGTTCTTCCATCAAGGCTTCGTCCAGATACTTTTTTCCGAGTACCGCCCCATTGCTTGAAAAAGAACGGAACTCCATCCCGGCTGCATTGATTTTGGATGGAACGAACCCATGCTGGTTGCATGGGGCGTGCTCCCGGACCGCTTTCCCCGCCGACAATCACCCAGGAGATTCCGCGGAGATCAATCTCCCCAAGATCTTCGAGCAACGGCTCAATCGACAAGAAGCGCACAGCAATGGGAGTCTTCTGAAGTTTGCGCAGCCGCGGAAGTCCGTGCTTCCTGTTCTCCACGCTGACGCCCCACCAGATGTGCGGCTCGGCAGCGAACGCTTTCATTGGTCCACTGAGGAGCTTTGCCATGCGATCATGGCGCTTGGTCAAAATCTGGAAGATGTGCCAATTCGCCTCCCTCATCACCTCGGCGACTTGCAAAATGTAGTCGTCTGGAATGGACTCGTGAAAAAGATCACTCATCGAATTGACGAAGATCTTCCTGGGGGTTTTCCAGCGTAGAGGCTCCGGGAGCTTTTCCGGGACCAGGCGGACATCGAATCCCTGTTCAAAGGGATGTCCCGGAACGCCGCGAAAGCGTTCGGCGAAGCGCTCGGCATAGCAATTCTTGCAGCCGGGGCTGATCTTCGAGCAGCCACGCACCGGATTCCAGGTTGCGTCGGTCCATTCGATTGTGGAATGTTCGCTCATGATGATGACGCCGAACCCTCATGAAGAGTATAGCGCATGTTCGCTTTATGTTCCCCTCAAATCCATACTACAGCATATCTCAAAAATGATCCAGCCGATTGTAGTTCGGTTAATGTCCTCAGGGCATCGCATGAACGTCGATGCAGGCCTGATCGAGATTCGTTCCGCTCCTACGAAGCTGAGCGTTTGAATTGAATTGCTTTCCCAGGGGTGCGCTCCGCTTCCCTTGGGCTATTCTCGCCTCCTCCCTCCGGGAGGATTTACGGTTTTCGATCAGTTCAGTGGATTGAAGGTAACCATTTTGGCCATCTGGGATATTCATATGATTACAATTCCAGGTTTGCAATTCTCGTGCCGTTTCGCTATGATTCCAATATGTGTCCGGGGGAAATCCCTGGACCGTCAAATGCACTACGGTTTCTGGGTCTGTTCGAGTGTTCGCCCGGCACGTTAAAAACGTTGCCTCGGCGGCGAGCCGCAGACTCCTCGCAAAGCGGGGCTGGCAGAGGCGGTGGGAGACGAGGAAAGAATGGCTAGAAAAACCAGCAAAAACATTGTGAAGGCGCGCGCGGCTGTGGTCAAGCCGTCGTATGCCCTGCCCGAGGCGGTCAGCCTGCTGAAGCAGGTGAAGTACGCCAAATTCGATGAAACCGTTGACCTTACGATGCGCCTGGGCGTGGACACGCGCCATGCCGACCAGATGGTGCGCGGAACGGTAGTGTTGCCGCACGGACTGGGCAAGACCAAGACCGTGGCCGTGATCGCCACCGGCGACCGCCAGAAGGAAGCGACGGAGGCCGGCGCGGATTTTGTGGGCGGCGAAGAGATGGTGGAGAAGATTCAGAAGGAAGGCTGGACGGCCTTCGACGCGCTGATCGCCACGCCGGACATGATGAAGGTGGTGGGGCGGCTGGGCAAGATTCTCGGCCCCAAGGGACTGATGCCGAATCCCAAGACCGGAACGGTGACGATGGACGTGGCCGCGGCGGTCAAAGAGATCAAGGCCGGCAAGGTGGAGTTTCGCGCCGACAAGACCAGCCTGGTGCATGTGCCGGTGGGCAAGCTGAGCTTTGATGCGCAGAAGCTGATCGACAACGCGACGATGGTGATTGGGGCGATTGTGCGCAGCAAGCCTTCGGCGGCCAAGGGCAAATACATCAAGAGCGTGACGCTGAGCTCGACGATGGGCCCCGGAGTACCGCTGGATTCGGCGGTTGCGGATGCGGCCGGCAAGCACTAGACAGTTCTCAGTTGTCAGTTCTCAGCGGCCAGTTACCAACATTCCGTGTTGCGATTGGGAAGCTGGGACAGTAAAGCGAGCCCCATGCGGGCAGAACAGTTTGGAATTACTGGCAGGATTCAGCGGCAGGCAGGTTCTTCGGTACTGAGAACTGACTACTGAGAACTGCTGGAGCGGAGCGAAGACATGGCGATTTCAAGGGCGAAGAAGACAGAGAAGGTCCAGTTGCTGGCTAAGGAGCTGGAGAGTTCGACGACGGCGATTATCGGCACTTTTACCAAGCTGACCGTGGCCAAGGACTTTGCCTTGCGCAAGGTGATTCGCGAGGCGGGCGGCAAATATCGCGTGGTGAAAAACAAGCTGGCGGCCGTTTCCGGCCAAGGCACCCAGGTGGAGGCCGCGCTGCAAGGGCTCAAGGGCGTGAACTCAGTGGCGTTTACGGCGGGCGATCCGGTGGCGCTGGCGAAAGTGTTTGCCAAGTGGGCGAGCGAGAACGCGGAGTTTCAGTTCAAGCTGGGCATTATCGACGGCAAGCTGCTGACGGTGGACGAAGTGAAGGCGCTGGCAACGATGCCGGGCAAGGAAGAACTCTTCTCGAAGCTGCTCTTCCTGATCAATGCGCCGGCGCAGCGGCTGGCGACAGTGATCAATGCCGCGGGCAAGGATCTGGCGGTGGTTCTGGGCCAGGGCGTGGAGAAGGAAAAGTTTGCCGGCGAGGCTGCGGCCTAGTCCCCTTCTGGGCGCGGGATTTTGGTTTGAAGATTTGGCTGGAAAGCAGACGGGAAGTGCGCGGGTCTGGCGCATCGGAAACTTTCGGTTTGGTTTTGCGGTCGCAGGAAGACAATTCAAAACAGTTGTGAATGGAGAAGACAATGGCGGATTTGGCACAGTTGGAAGAGCAAATTGTAGCGTTGAGCCTGCTGGAAGCGGCGGCTCTGGTGAAGAAGCTGGAAGCGCGTCTGGGCGTTTCGGCGGCGGCGGCGGCTCCGGTAGCAGCGGCGGCGGCAGCGGCGGCTCCGGTTGTGGAGGAGCAGACCGAGTTCCAGGTGATTCTGAAGGACTTCGGCGCCAACAAGATCAATTGCATCAAGGCGGTGCGCGAGATTACCTCGCTGGGCCTGAAGGAAGCCAAGGACCTGGTCGATGGCGCCCCCAAGGCGATCAAAGAGAACGCGACCAAGGACGAGGCCGAGGCGATCCGGAAGAAGTTTGAAGGCATCGCGACCATCGAAATCAAGTAGGCTCGATCAAGTTGCCCGGTCGCGAGGCCGGGCGGCTTGCAAGGCTGGCCGGAACGCGCTACGATAAGGGTTGCGCGTCTTTTCGTCTCATTTTATTTTTTCGAGGGAATGGGCTGGCGCGTCTTGAGAGTTGGAATGGGCACGCGAGCAACCGCTGGCCGGGGCAGAGCCAAGCCCTCTGGCAGCGGGATTCGCTTTGTAGTTAAGTGCCTTGGAGTCAACAGTTTACTTAGGCGACAGGCTGAGTATCCGTTGACGTTGCGAGTGGCTGGCGAGCGAGCGGCAGAAGCGAGCTTTGGGATCGGCGAGAGCAGGCAAGAGAATTCGGATGGGGGCACAGGCGATGGGCCGCGCTCGCGAGGCATTGTGTCCTTGCGGGCTGTTTGTGTCTTCCGACCGCAGCAGAGGGGTCATTTCGGGAAAAACTGCTCTGCGTGTACCAGAATCGTAAACAGGTTCCATCCTTTCGTTAGCTTCCTCGATTGTGCGCAGAATAGCGCACTTGCCGGATGTTCGGCAATGCCCACAATGCGTTTTTGAATGAAGATTCACGGGAGATGCATGGCCCCGGGGGAGATTCCCGGTGTGCTTGCGGCCTGGCAGCGATTTTGCCTTGGGGGTTTGCCGAGGGGCTTGCCGGGGTTTGAGGGGTGGGGCTGGAGATTGCAGCCGCCAATCCGGATTGTTTGACTTACTTACCGTAATTAGCCGGCGCCGACAAGACTCGGGCACCGGCCCGGGCCAATTTCGGCGCCGGAGCGACCAGGGTCAGGAGTGAACATGCCCAACGAGAAGCGCGCGATTCGCAGCCGGCTCGATTTTTCCAAGATTCCCACCGCAACCCAGATACCCAACCTGATTGAAGTGCAGCGGCGCTCCTATGAGCGCTTTCTGCAGATGGACAAGCTGCCCAACGAGCGCGACGACGCCGGTTTGCAGTCGGTGTTTGTGTCGGTCTTTCCCATCACCGATTTTCGCGGCATCTCGCAGTTGGACTTTGTGGATTTTTCGATTGGCAACTGGGAGTGCAAGTGCGGCCACCTGAAAGGGCTGCATCACCTGCGCACGGCTTGCGTGCATTGCGGGTCGATGGTGATTACGGACCCATTCCATCCCGGCGATGTGCTTTGCCAGAAGTGCGGCACGTACAACAAGAACACGCCCGACTTCTGCAACAAGTGCGGCGACCCGGTGAGCCTGCAGTTGAAGTATGACCAGCAGGAGTGCGAGGAGCGGGGCATGACCTTCTCCGCGCCTCTCAAGGTCACCGTGCGACTGACGATTTACGACAAGGACCCGGAGACGGGCAACAAGTCGATCCGCGACATTAAAGAACAAGAGGTCTTCTTCGGCGACATTCCGCTGATGACGCCGAATGGCACCTTCATTGTGAACGGCACCGAGCGCGTGATTGTCTCGCAGTTGCATCGGTCGCCTGGCGTGTTTTTTGAGACGGCCAGCAACCGCACCTACTTCCTGGGCAAGATCATTCCCTATCGCGGCTCGTGGGTGGAGTTCGAGTACGACCAGAAAAATACTCTTTATGTGCGCATCGACCGCAAGCGCAAGTTCCTGGGGACGATCTTTTTGCGCGCGCTGGGGCTGCGTTCGGACGAAGAGATTCTCAAGACGTTTTATACCGTGGACCGGCTGCACGTGGCCGACGGCAAGTTGCACTGGGCGGTTTCAGAGGAAGGCCATGGCGCAACGCACCTGGTGGGCGCCAAGCCGGCGCACGCGGTTTTGGCCAATGGCGTGGAGATCGCGCACTCCGGCCGCAAGATTACACCGGGTTCGCTGAAGGCGATCCGGACGGCGGCCATCGACCGGATCGAGGTTGAGCCGGCCGAGCTGGATGGCGCGCTGACCGCGGCCGACGTGGTGGACCTGAATACCGGTGAAGTGGTGGTGGAGGCCAACGTCGAGCTGACGGCTGACCGGCTGCACAAGATTTTGTCCAGCGGCGCGGCTGTCTTCGAGGTCTTCTTTCCGGAGCGCGACGACGTGGGAAACATCATCACCAACACGCTGAAGCGCGACTCGATCCGCAAGCCGGAAGAGGCGCTGATCGAAATCTACCGCAAGCTGCGCCCCGGTGATCCGCCGACGCTGGACACGGCCACGGCGCTCTTCGAGGGCATGTTCTTCGACGCGCGCAAGTATGATTTTTCGCGCGTGGGCCGGCTGAAGTTCAACATCAAATTGTATGAGAACCAGGACGCCACGCACCTGAACAATCGCACGCTGACGCCCGAGGACTTCTACGCGACGATCCGTTATCTGCTCAAGCTGCGCAAGAACATCGGCATGGTGGACGACATCGATCACCTGGGCAACAGGCGCGTGAGAGCCGTCGGCGAACTGATGGAGAACCAGTTCCGCATCGGCCTGGTGCGCATGGAGCGGGCAATCAAGGAAAAGATGAGCGTGTATCAGGAGCTTTCGACGGCGATGCCGCACGACCTGATCAACGCCAAGCCGGTGATGGCGGCGATTCGCGAGTTCTTCGGTTCATCGCAGCTTTCGCAGTTCATGGATCAGACCAATCCGCTCAGTGAGATCACGCACAAGCGCCGCCTTTCGGCACTTGGACCGGGCGGATTGAGCCGCGAGCGCGCGGGCTTCGAGGTGCGCGACGTGCACCCGACGCACTACGGGCGCATCTGTCCGATTGAAACGCCGGAAGGTCCGAACATCGGGCTGATCAGCTCGCTGAGCTGCTTTGCGCGCATCAACGAGTACGGCTTCATCGAGTCGCCTTACCGCAAGGTGAAGGACTCGCGGATTCTGGACTTTGTGGAGATTGCCAACGCCGGCGAGAGCGGCTTGCGCGTGGGCGACCACATTGAGAAGGAAGAGGCGGCGCGGTTGAACGCGGGGCTGACGAAGGCCGGTAAGCGCATCATCGACCACATCCCGTTCAGCTTCTACCTTTCGGCGTGGGAAGAGGACAAGCACACCATCGCGCAGGCCAACATTGAATTCGATGATAATGGCCTGATCACCGAGGACCTGGTGAACGCGCGGCGGCAAGGCAACTTTGTGCTGGTGAATCGGGCCGATGTGGATTACATCGACGTCTCGCCGAAGCAGTTGGTTTCGGTGGCCGCGAGCCTTGTCCCATTTTTGGAGCATGACGACGCCAACCGCGCGCTGATGGGCGCGAATATGCAACGGCAGTCTGTGCCGCTGCTGGTGGCCGAGGCGCCGCTGGTGGGCACCGGCATGGAAGGCGTGACGGCGCGCGACTCCGGCGCCGTGATTCTGGCGCGCCGCAACGGCGTGATTGATTCGGTGGATTCGCAACGCATCATCGTGCGCGTGGAGGGCGAGCATCATCCCACGCAGCTTTCGCGCGAGGTCGGCTCGGACATCTACACGCTGATCAAGTTCAAGCGGTCGAATCAGAACACCTGCATCAACCAAAAGCCGGTTGTTCGCGAGGGCGAACGCGTCATCAAGGGCCAGGTGATCGCCGACGGACCTTGCACCGAGCAGGGCGAGCTGGCGCTGGGGCGCAATGTGCTGGTGGCCTTCATGCCATGGCGCGGCTACAACTTCGAGGACGCGATTCTCATCAGCGAGAAGCTGGTGCGCGAGGACTACTACACCTCGGTACACATAGAGGAGTTCGAGATCGAGGCCCGCGACACCAAGCTCGGTCCCGAAGAGATCACGCGCGACATTCCCAACGTGAGCGAACACGCGCTGCGCGACCTGGACGAGAGCGGCGTGATCCGCATCGGCGCCCAGATCAAGCACGGCGACATTCTGGTGGGCAAGGTCACGCCCAAGGGCGAGACGCAACTGACGCCGGAAGAAAAGCTGCTGCGCGCTATCTTCGGCGAGAAGGCCGGCGATGTGCGCGACGCCTCGCTGACCTGTCCTCCGGGGATCGAAGGCACCATCGTCGATGTGCGCATCTTCAGCCGTAAAGGCCAGGAGAAGGACGAGCGGGCCAAGCAGATTGAAGGCGAGTACGTTGCCAAGCTGGAAAAGAATCTGGGTGACGAGATTCGCATTCTGACCGACGAGCGCTTGAAGCGCCTTGACGGAATCCTGGGCGGCAAGGAAGTGCTGGCCGATCTGCACGACGAGCGGACCAACAAGCGGCTGCTGACCAAGGCAGCGATTCTGGATCGCGAAACCATCGAGCGCATTTCGACGAAGAATTTGAAGCGCATCCGTTACGCCGACAAGGACCCGCGCGTCAACGAGCAGATCGACGAGATCGAAGAGATGACCTCGCGGCAGATCGAAGTGCTGCGCAAGATCACCAACGAGAAGGTCGCCAAGCTGCAGAAGGGCGATGAGCTGCCTCCGGGCGTGATCAAGCTGGTCAAGGTCTACGTGGCCATGAAGCGCAAGTTGAGTGTGGGCGACAAGATGGCCGGCCGTCACGGCAACAAGGGCGTGATTGCGCGCATTCTTCCCGAGGAGGATATGCCCTACCTGCCCGATGGAACCCCCGTGGAGATCGTTTTGAATCCGCTGGGTGTGCCTTCCCGTATGAACGTCGGTCAGGTTCTGGAGACGCATCTGGGCTGGGCCGCGCATGTGCTGGGCGAGAAGATTGCTGATTTGATCAGCGCCAACACCGATGCGGCTTACACGCGCGAACTGATGAAGAAGGAGTTCGCTGGAACTGCGACGCTACGCCAGTTGCTGGAACTGGACGACGAGATGCTGTTGCGCGTCGGGGCCGGCATGAAGCGCGGCATCTGGTTTGGAACAGCAGTCTTCGACGGCGCGCGCGAGGGCGAGATCAAGGCGCTGCTGGCTTCGGCTGGGCTGCCTTCCTCGGGCAAGACGGCGTTGTTTGACGGCATGACGGGCGAGCAGTTCGAGCAGCCGGTAACGGTGGGCTACATCTATATGCTCAAACTCTCGCACCTGGTGGACGACAAGATTCACGCGCGTTCGATTGGGCCGTACTCGCTGATTACGCAGCAGCCACTGGGCGGCAAGGCGCAGTTCGGCGGGCAGAGATTCGGCGAGATGGAAGTGTGGGCGCTGGAGGCGTATGGCGCGGCTTACATCTTGCAGGAGTTGCTGACCGCGAAGTCGGACGACGTCTATGGCCGCACCAAGATTTATGAGGCCATCGTGAAGGGCGAGGCGGCCATCGAGCCGGGCGTGCCGGAGTCGTTCAATGTGTTGATCCGCGAGTTGCAGTCGCTCTGCCTCGACGTGGAGTTGATCAAGCGCGCGGACCTGGTTAAGAAGCTGCCCGCGCCGGAGATCGCCGCGGTCGCGGATTGAAGCGAGTTCACAGTTCACAGTTCTCAGTTCACAGTTTTCAGTTAACGCAGCCCAACTGAGAACTGAGAACTGAAAACTGACAACTGTTTTTCGGGTTCTTCTTGAAAGCGGTCAACGCCGCTTCCCGGGAAGGAAGAATCCATAAAGAATCCCGGGAAAAGCCGCGGCAGGCGCCGATGAGGCCCGCCAAGGAGGGTCACCTTGTTCCGTTCAAATCCATTTGAGCTTTCCGGTCCCATCACCGATTTTGACGCTATCCGCATCATGCTTGCCTCGCCGGAGAAGATCCGCAGCTGGTCGCATGGCGAGGTCACCAAGCCGGAGACGATCAACTACCGCACCTTCAAGCCGGAGCGCGACGGGCTTTTCTGCGCGCGCATCTTTGGGCCGGTGACCGACTGGGAGTGCCTGTGCGGCAAATACAAGCGCATGAAGCACCGCGGCGTGATCTGCGACAAGTGCGGCGTGGAAGTGACGGTGAGCAAGGTGCGCCGCGAGCGCATGGGCCACATTGAGCTGGCGTCTCCTTGTTCTCATGTTTGGTTCTTCAAGGGGCTGCCTTCGCGCATCGGCCACCTGCTGGACATTTCTCTTCGCGATCTGGAAGCCATTCTTTACTTCGAGTCCTATGTGGTGGTCGATCCGGGCGATTCGCCGGCGAAGGAACGCGAGATCATCAAGGACGAGACCAAGTACCGCGAGCTGGATGCGCAGTTCCGTCCCTCGGGCTTCAAGGCGATGATGGGCGCAGAGGCCATCAAGGAGCTGCTCAAGCGCGTGCAGATCGACGAGCTGGGCATTGAGCTGCGCGAGCGGATGAAGACGGAAACGTCGGCGCAGAAGAAGCTGAAGTACGCCAAGCGGCTGAAGGTCGTCGAGGCTTTCCGCAAGAGCGACAACAAGCCGCAGTGGATGATTCTGGATGTGCTGCCGGTGATTCCTCCCGAGCTGCGCCCGCTGGTTCCGCTGGATGGCGGACGTTTCGCCACTTCGGATTTGAACGACCTGTACCGCCGCGTGATCAATCGCAACAACCGCTTGAAGAAGCTGATGGACCTGCACGCGCCCGAAGTGATTGTGCGCAACGAGAAGCGCATGTTGCAGGAGGCGGTGGACGCGCTGTTTGACAACGGCCGCCGCGGCCGTGTGCTGAGGGGCGCCAACAACCGCCCGCTGAAGTCGCTCTCCGATACATTGAAGGGCAAGCAGGGCCGCTTCAGGCAGAATTTGCTGGGCAAGCGCGTGGATTACTCGGGCCGCTCGGTGATCGTGGTGGGGCCGGAGTTGAAATTGCACCAGTGCGGATTGCCCAAGAAGATGGCGCTCGAACTCTTCAAGCCGTTCATCTATCATCGCCTGGAACAGACGGGCCACTGCACCACCATCAAGCAGGCCAAAGAAATGGTGGAGATGCAGGAGCCGGTGGTGTGGGACATTCTGGAAGAGGTCATCAAGGACCATCCGGTGCTGTTGAACCGCGCGCCCACGCTACATCGCCTGGGCATTCAGGCCTTTGAGCCGGTGCTGGTAGAGGGCAAGGCGATCAAGATTCACCCGCTGGTTTGCACGGCCTTCAATGCCGACTTCGACGGCGACCAGATGGCGGTTCACATTCCGCTGTCGCCGGAGGCGCAGATCGAGGCGAGCGTGCTGATGCTGGCGTCCCATAACATTTTGTCGCCGGCTTCGGGCCAGCCGATCACCGTGCCCTCGCAGGACATGGTGCTGGGCCTCTACTACCTGACCAAGGCCAAGAAGAACGCCAAGGGCGAGGGACGTGTCTTCGCCAATACGGAAGAGATTCTGATGGCTCTCGAAGCCAAGGAAGTGGAGACGCTGTCGCCGATCCGGCTGCGCTACACGGGCCAGGTGCTGGACCTGACCACGGCTTATGATGACCAGGACCTGACGCACATCGATCCGGTGGACTTCAACAAGCAGTACATCTCGACGACGGTGGGCCGCGTGATTCTAAACGACGCGCTGCCGGAGGGAATGCCGTTCATCAACGGCCTGTTGAAGAAGAAGGGCATCGGGCAACTGGTGAACTATTGCAACCAGAACCTGGGCCTGGAAGTGACGGTGGGGATGCTGGACCGGATCAAGGAACTGGGCTTCCAGTACGCCACACGCTCGGGACTTTCGGTGGGCCTGGACGACATGGTGATTCCAGACAGCAAGTACACCGTTGTGGACGAAGCCGACAAGAAGGTGATCGAGGTCCAGAAGCAGTACATGGACGGCGCCATCACCAACGGCGAGCGCTCGAACAAGGTGATTCAGATGTGGTCGGCGGTGACCGAGAAGGTTGCCGACGAGATGTTCGACAACATGAAGCGCGCGGACGACGAAGGCGCCTTCAATCCGATTTACATCATGGCCGACTCCGGCGCGCGCGGATCGAAACAGCAGATTCGCCAGCTTTCAGGAATGCGCGGCCTGATGGCCAAGCCTTCGGGCGAAGTGATTGAAACGCCCATTACGGCGAACTTCCGCGAGGGGCTGACGGTGCTGGAATACTTCATCTCGACGCACGGCGCGCGCAAGGGATTGGCCGATACGGCACTCAAGACGGCCGACTCCGGCTACCTGACGCGGCGGCTGGTGGACGTGGCCCAGGACGTGATTGTGACCGAGTACGACTGCGGCACAGTCGAGGGTATTTACGTCGGATCGATCGTCGAGTCGGGCGAGATCATCGAGCCGTTGAGAGACCGCATCATCGGCCGCGTGTCCCTGGAACGCATCAAGGACTACGACGGCAACATCGTGGTGGATTTGAACCAGGGTATCGACGAGGACATTGCTTCGGCGATTCAAGGCGCGGGCGTGGAGAAGGTAAGGATTCGCTCGGTGCTGACCTGCGAGTCGCGGCGCGGCGTTTGCGCGCTGTGCTACGGGCGCAATCTGGGTTCGGGGCGCATGGTGGAACTGGGCGAGACCTGCGGCGTCATTGCCGCGCAGTCCATCGGCGAGCCGGGAACGCAGTTGACGATGAGAACCTTCCACGTCGGCGGCACGGCTAGCCGCGTCTCGGACAAGTCGCGCCTGGACGCCAAGAACAACGGCTTTGTGCGCTTCATCAATCTGAACTATGTGGAGAGCAAGGACGGCACGCTGGTGGCCATGAACCGCAACGGTTCGCTGGCCGTTCAGGACGACCGCGGTCGCGAGAAGGAGCGCTATCAGGTGGTTTATGGCGCGCGCCTCAAGGTGAAGGATGGCGAGCACGTCATCCTGGGCCAGTTGCTGGCCGAGTGGGATCCGTACACCTACTCGATCCTTACCGAGATCGGCGGCGCGGTGCAGTTCAAGGACTTGCAGGAAGGCATCACGCTGAACGAAGAGGTGGACGAAGTGACCGGCCTCTCGCGCTGGGTGGTGGCCGATGCGCCGGACGAGAAGCGCCAGCCGGCCTTCGTGGTGAAGAACGCCAAGGGGCACAAGCGTTACCTGCTGCCGCGCGGCGCTCACTTGATGGTGGAGGACGGCGACGAAGTGGGACCGGGCGACGTGCTGGCGAAGATTCCCAAGGAGAGCACCCGCACCAAGGACATCACCGGCGGCCTGCCGCGCGTGGTGGAGCTCTTCGAGGCGCGCAAGCCGCGCGAGACGGCCATTATCTCTGAAATTGACGGCGTGATTCGCTTTGGCGAAGTTGCCAAGGGCCAGCGCAAGATTTACGTGACCGCGGACAACGGCGACGAGAAGGAATACTCGGTGCCGCGCGGCATTCACGTCAATGTGCAGGAGGGCGAGCGTTTGCGCGCCGGCGATCCGCTGATGGATGGGCCGCTGAACCCGCACGACATTCTGAATGTGCTGGGCGAAAAGGAGCTGCAATCCTACCTGGTGAACGAGATTCAGGAGGTCTACCGCCTGCAGGGTGTGGCCATCAGCGACAAGCACATCGAAGTGATTGTGCGCCAGATGCTGCGCTGGGTGCGGATCGACGAAGTGGGCGACACGAACTTCCTGCTGGAGCAGCAGGTGGACCGCTTCCGCTTCCGCGAGGAGAACGATCGCGTGCTGAACAATGGCGGCCGCCCGGCGATTGGCCGTCCGCTGCTGCTGGGCATCACCAAGGCGTCGCTTTCCACCGACAGCTTCATCAGCGCGGCCAGCTTCCAGGAGACGACGCGTGTGCTGACCGAGGCCAGCATCAACGGCGCAATCGATAACCTGCGCGGCCTGAAGGAGAACGTGATCGTGGGACGGCTGATTCCCGCCGGCACGGGCCTGGAGTACTACCGCAACGTCAAGCTCTCGCCGGAGCTGGAAGAAGCGGCGGCTCGCGTGCAGCAGGAGGTTACGGCCGAGATGGAAGCCGCCGAGCGCGAACTTGAGCTGATGCGCCAGGAGGGCGAGGCCGAGGAGATGGCGGCCGAATGAGTTGCATTTGCCGCGTTCTATCAACAACAAAGGCCCGGCGCAAGCCGGGCCTTTTGTGTTGTGCGGTGATCCAGTCAAAGCTTCGAAGGTAAGATCGGCTCCATGCTCTTTGCCAAATTCTTTTTTGTGTTTTTCACCGCGTACATGGCGGTGTCGGCGGCGCTCAGCAGACTGTCTTGTGTGGCGCCGTCCTCCGGGAAGAACGCAAAGCCGATGCTGGCTTCGCCGTGCAGCAGAATTCCCTCCACGGAGAAAGGCTCGTCAAAGCAGCTTTCCAGTCTGGCAAGGATTTTATCCATGTCGGAACGGCCATGTTGCAGCGAGACGAGCGCGGCGAACTCGTCGCCGCCCAGCCGCGCCAGCATATCGCCGCCCAGCAACTGGCGGCTCATGCGCAGGGCCACCGCCTGGAGATAAAGGTCTCCCACGTGATGGCCGTATGTGTCGTTGATGGACTTGAATTTGTCCAGATCGATGTAGATCAGCCCCAGGATTCTGCCGGAAAGGCGCGCCTCTTCGAGATGCAATTCGATGAACTTTTCCATTGCGAAGCGGTTGGGGATATCGGTGAGCAGATCGAACTCCGAGCGGCGGCGCAGATCAGAATATAGCCGCCGCGTTTCAATGGCCAGCGTGGCCAGGCGCGCTCCTGTTTGGAGCGCCTCGATCTCGGAGTCGATTTGCGGCTTTTGCGGATTGAGTCCGGCATAGAGCGCGCCCAGCGCCGGACCGGAGCGGGCAGGAATCTCCGCTCGAACGATGCGCAGGGTGTGCGGCTCTAGCGGATATGCGCCCTGCCTCTCTCCATTGGCGACCTCGCACCAGCAGGGCGCACCGGCCAGCGTGGAAGAGACCATTGCCGCAATCTCCTCGAGAATATCATCCAGATGCCGCGAACCGTTGATGTCCTCGAGGATGCGGCTGCGGCGCTGTTCCAGGGCCGCCGATGCTGCCGTCTGGCGGCGTACCCTGCGCTCGAAGATCCAGCTCCTGATGCCTGCGATGAAAACCAGGAGGAGCAGCACGCTGGCCAGAAGTATCAGATTGCGGATGTTCACAAGCGAAGGCCTTGCGATTACCGCAATATCGTCAAAGTCGCGCAGCAGGATTTTGAAGGGAACCTGCCCGTCCCACGGGTTCGAGTCGGAGAGAATGCACACGCCGGTGACCCGGATTCTGGAGCCCAGCGGAACCTGCTTCATGGGTTGAAGATTCACCCCGTACGGATGGGCGTAGACGGCAGAGAACAGTTTATCGCCGGCCCGCAGGACATACTCGTCCTGATTGCCCTCCCGGACCTCCGTGACCACCTGACCTTCAATGGAGACCAGGTCGAAGATATTGCTGCCGGCGGAGAGTTGCTGCCAGGTCAGCAGCGGTGGCGCTACGGGAGCCAGTACATGGTTATCGCGAATATCGCCGTCAGTGAGGGTTAGAAAGCCGTTTTGGGTATCGGCAAATCCAGTGGCGTCGGCCAGGTCGCCGATGCGCAGGGGGCTGCTGGTCCTGGACATGATTCCGATCCATAGGCTCTTCGAGCCGTCTTGCAAGACTACGGCCGAACCGGGATCATAGTAGGTGATGCTTCCGTGGACGCGGATTCTCTCCGTGAGGTTCTTCACATGATACGTAACGAGAATCTCATCCATGGGTGTGACCGGCAGGGACCACGGATTGGCGCTGGCGCGCTTGAGAACCTTGACAAAGGCAAGTGTTTGCGCGTGGATGGTGATCCCGGTCTGCTGCATCTTGCCGTCGAAAGTTCCCGAGGCGGCTCCGGTGATTTCCACTTCGGCGTCCAGCATGTCATAGGCCGCGCTCGCATCGGTGGAGTCGATGTTCACTTCAATCAACCCTCCGTCGGTAAGCACTTTCAGCTTAATGTCCAGCGCTAAAGCGGTCTTCACCTCACCAGCGGCGCGAACTACGCCATGCACAGTGACCAGTTGGCAGTCGTGGCCGGCGCCCATCAGCATTTCGAAGTCGGCGGGCAGCGGTTTAGGCAGAGGGCCGTGGCGCAACATAGTGATGCTGCTGGGCGCGATATAGGGATGGAAACTCGGACGGGTCGTTCCTTCGATTCGGACGCGATCCCCTGGAACAAGATCAAGTTGGGAGCCGTAGGCAGTGCCGACATAAATGGCCAGATCGCCGTCCTGCACGAAGAGGTTTCCCTCATAGGCGCGATAGTAGGTGACCGTAGCTTCGAAGGCGACCGGAAGTTGCTGGCTGGCCTCGGCATTGCTCAGGGAGTGAATAGCGCGCAAAGAGGTCAGCGTGGCGGGCGCGGCTGCCCAGGCAGCCGAGGTCCAGCCGACAAGGATCGCGATCACGAGAATCAGTTTCTTCATCATTGCGAATACGCCGCTCAAACTGCAATTCTCATTGCGGTTCCTGAAAGCTTTATCGGCAGTATGCTCCAATGGTTCACCTTGGCGCATCAATATCTCTTGCCGCGCATTGCCGCGCGCGGGCTCTATGCCGGGTTCTCTTCGGATAGACGCTTGCTGTGTTTTGCCTCGTACATGGCGGCGTCGGCGGCGCTCAGCAGGCTGTCTTTGGTGACGCCATCCTCCGGATAGAGAGCAAAGCCGATGCTGGCCTCGCCATTCAGCAGATATCCCCCCACGACGAAAGGATCATCGAAGCAGTGTTCCAGCCTCGCAATGATCTTGTCCAGGTCGGCGCGGCCGTTGTGCAGCGATACCAGCGCGGCGAACTCGTCTCCTCCCAGCCTCGCCAGCATATCGCCGCCGAGCAACTGGCGGCTCATGCGCAAGGCCACCGCCTGGAGGTAAAGGTCTCCCACGTGATGGCCATAAGTGTCGTTGATGGGCTTGAATTTGTCCAGATCGATATAGATCAGTCCGAGGATTCTGCCGGACAGGCGGGCCTCTTCGATCTGTAATTCCATGAATTTTTCCATCGCGAAGCGGTTGTGAATATCGGTGAGCAGATCGAACTCCGAGCGGCGGCGCAGATCGGTGTAGAGCCGCCGGGTTTCAATGGCCAGGGTAGCCAGCCGCACCCCGTTTTGGAGAGCTACAGTTTCGCGGCCGAGCGGCGGCGTCCGCAGATCGAGTCCGGCATAGAGCGCGCCCAGCGCCGGACCGGAGCGGGCAGGAATCTCCTCACGGACGATGCGCAGGCCTTGTTGCTCCTTCGGGTATCTTCCCAGCTTCGCTCCATCGGCGACCTCGCACCAGCAGGGAGCGCCCTCCAGCGTGGAGGAAACCATTGCCGCAATCTCCTCGAGGATTTCGGCCAGGGGCCGCGATCCGTTGATGTCCTCGAGAATGCTGCTGCGGCACCGCTCCAGTTCCGCCTCGGCTTCCCTCAGCGCCGACATCACGGCGGTCTGCCGGCGTACCTTATGTTCCAATGCCCATCCCCTGGCGATCACGACGAAGACGACGACTAGCAGCAGGCCGAGGACCAGAAGGAGGTTGCGCGTGTTGATCAGAGAGGGGCGCGCGACGATGACAATATCGTCATAGCTGCGCAATAGAATATTGAAAGGCACATGCGCGGTGAAGGCGTTGGAGTGTTCCAGGACGCAGATGCCGGTTACACGAACGTTGGAGCCCAGAGGAATCACCCTGGTGGACGGAACCGGATTATCCGGATGGTGGTAGATGGCGGAGAAGAGCTTGCCATCAGCCGCCAGAACCAGCTCATCCTGTGAAGCCTCCCGCACCTCGGTTTCAACCCGGCCTTCAATCGAAACAAGATCGTCGTGATGGCCGGGCGAGTCATATCCTTTGGGTGACATGGTCTCCCAGGTTGCCGCAAGCGGCGTGACCGGTGCGGGTGTGAGAGTGTCCCTCACCTCGCCATGCTCCAGGTTGAGAAAGCCATCGTGATTATCGGGAAAGCCGGTTGCGTCCGCTGCATCGCCGACTCGTAAAGGTTTGCGAGTCATGGTTGCGATCCATATGCTTTTGGCGCCGTCCTGCAAGACAACGGCTGAACCCGGGAGGTAATAGGTGATGGTTCCATGAACCCGGACCCTGGAAGAGAAATCGCTTCTATGAAAGACCGTGATCACCCGATCCATCGGGGTGACGGGAAGGGACCATGGACTGGAGTCAGCGCGCTTGATGATCCTTACATCGGAAAGCGATTGAATATGTATCAGAATCCCGGTTTCGTTCATCTTGCTGTCGAATTCTTCCGAGGCGACGCCGGTCAGTTCCACTTCGGCATCCAACAGGCTTTCGAGAACGTCTACTTCGTCGCTGTCCACATTTGCATTAAAATAGCCTCCCTCCATAAGCAACTGCAGGCGCATGAAGTGCACCGGTGCTACCAGGCTCAACGTCCGGTCCGCTGTGCGGATCCTCGCATGCACGGTCACCAGCTTGCAATCGGTCTCCGCGCGGATCATCTGATCGAAGCTGGCTGGCTCCGGTTTCGGCAAGGCTCCGTGGCGCAGCAATGCGATATGATCGGCTCTCACAATGGGATTGAAACTTTTCTGCGTTTTTCCTTGCACCAGCACGCGGTCGCCGGGGACCAGTTTGAGATCGTTTGGATAGCTAATATAAATGGCCGCGTCGCCATCCTGCACAAACAAGGTTCTTTCATAACCGCGGTAGTAGGTAACCGTGGCCTGGAAGGCGACGGGCAGCCCCTTGCTGGCCTCGGCGTTGGTGAGGGCATGAATGGCGCGCAGCGAGGTGAGCGTGCCGGGCGGCACGGCCCAGGCAGCCGATGCATAGGCGAAAAGGACGGTGATCGTTAAAATCAGTCTCTTCATCGGAAAGAACCGGGATGGCATCGTTGTTATGCTGCCAGAAGCCATTTTGTTCTTATCGGCATCTTTCGCCGAATAATCAAACCCTCTGGGATTGGCCAAAGGCCTGAACGGGAGCCGAATGCACGGAAAATTAAAGCGTTCTAATTCTACTCCAATGAAAATCTGATGGATGACTTTTTTGGGACAGGGCGCGGTATTGGGGAAGAAGATGCCGCGAGGGGTTCTACACTGAACCAGTGGTTATTTTGACGCTCAAAGCGGTGATCAAAGAATACAATGACAAAAAAACTACGCGTAGGGATTGTTTTTGGCGGGCGGAGCGGGGAGCATGAGGTCTCGCTGCTCTCGGCGGCTTCGATTTTGCAGGCGATTGACCGGCGCAAATTTGACGTGGTGCCGATCGGCATCAACAAGGCCGGGCACTGGCTGACTTCAGGGGCGGCGCAGGGGCTGCTGGAAAGCTCAGGGGCGGCTGTGAGCGGCGGCAATGAGCCCGGCCCAAAACCAAAGAAGCTGCGGGCGGGAGACCCGGCAACAACGCCGGGGGCGCGGGTGCTGGCCGAGGGACAGCCTGCGCTGCTGGCGCCGGAGCCGGAGAAGCCGGCCGCGGCACCGACTCCGGGCGGAGCCGCGGCTTTGGACAGCCATGCGGCGCTGGGCAGCCAGTCCCTGGACGTGGTCTTTCCGGTGCTACATGGAACCTTCGGCGAGGATGGAACGATTCAGGGACTCTTCGAGCTGGCGGGGATCGCCTATGTCGGCTCGGGCGTGCTGGGCTCCTCGGCCGGCATGGACAAAGACGTGATGAAGCGGCTCTTTGCCCAGGCCAAGCTGCCGATCGTCCCGCACGTGACGCTGCTCAGAACCGAGTGGGAACGCGCGCCCAAAAAATCAATCGCTCAGGTGGAGGCGGCGCTGCGCTACCCGGTCTTCGTGAAGCCGGCGAATCTGGGTTCGTCGGTGGGCATCTCCAAGGCTCACGACCGCAAGGAACTGGGACCGGCGTTGACTGAGGCTGCTCGCTTTGACCGCAAGCTGGTAGTGGAACAGGGCGTGGGCGGCAAGAAGGCCAAGGCGCGCGAGTTCGAGGTTGCGGTGCTGGGCAACGACGATCCGCAGGCCAGCGTGGTGGGCGAGATCATCCCCGGCAAGGAGTTCTACGACTACGAGGCCAAGTACCTTTCGGAAGGCTCGGTGCCGGTGATCCCGGCTAAACTCGGCAAGGCCGAGACGAAGCAGATTCGGGAGATGGCCGTCGCGGCCTTCCGCGCCTGCGATCTGTCGGGCCTGGCGCGGGTGGACTTCCTGATGGAGCCGGACGGCAAGCGGCGCATCTATCTGAACGAGGTGAATACGCTGCCGGGATTTACCAGCATCAGTATGTACCCCAAGCTGTGGGAGGCCACGGGGATCGGCTACAAGGAGCTGATTACCCGGCTGATCGAGCTGGCTCTGGAACGCCACGCGGAGAAGAGCCGGACGATTTACAGCAAGGAATAGGGAACAGTTAGCTGGCTGGCGGTGTCTAACTAAATGAGAGAGAAAAAGCGGTTGGAATGCGAGGAGTCTTAATGTTCCCATTAATCCTGTTCCCTGTTCCCTGTTACCTCTCATGCCTTATCCTTGTTGCGAGGAACCTTCAAAATGACATTGCTCGACGCTCCAGAGTTTGACGAAGCCCATGAACGCCGCCGGCTGGTGGTTTTTTACAGCACTGCGGGGCTGCTGTTTGTTCTGTTTGTCGGCTTTTGGCTGGCGGCCGGCCGCCCGGTGGACTATCCCTGGTACTGGAACAGCCACCTGCGGGGCAGAATGACGGTGAACAGCTTCCTCGGAGCGGTCGAGAAGAACGACCTGCCGGCGGCTTATGGCATCTGGATTCACGACAAGGACTGGCAGCAGCATCCGGCGGCTCAGCAAACGTACACTTATGGCCGCTTCCAGCAGGACTGGAGTTCGCACAGCCCGGACAACGAGTATGGATCCATTCAGAGCCACCGGATTGTGGAGGCGACAATGCATGGCAATGTGCTGCTGATGGCCATCTACATCAACGGGCGCAAAAGCAAGGCGCTCGACCTGGACTACGATCCCAAGACGCACGCGCTGAACTTCTCGCCCGAGGATGTACAGCTCTACCTTGGGCCGTAAAGAGCTTGGCCAGCGGAGTTAGCACGGTTAGCGGTGTTCGCCGGAGATTTGCTTGGATGGGCTCCATTCTCTTCGCAGCAAGGCGCTGAGGATGGAGCCTTTTGTCTTTATTTGGCTGAGTGTGCGGCAGTAAGCTCGGCCAGCGTCTTCTCCAGGCTGGCAATGTCTTCCACATTCAATCCGGGCCTTTGCGCCGGATCGATCTGTTTGAGCAGGCCGCAGAGCACCTTGCCGGGGGCCATCTCAATGAAGGTATCCGCGCCCGCGGCGATCAGCGACTTCATGCAGTCCACCCAGCGAACCGTGCCGGTAACCTGCCAGGTGAGCGCCTCCAAAACCTCCGCGGCGGTCGTGACCATCTTGCCACTGACGTTGGAGGCAACGGGAATCTTCGGATCGGCCAGCGTAAAGCCGCCCAGCACCCGCGCCACTTCTTCCTGGGCGGGCTGCATCAGGGTGCAGTGGAAAGGCGCGCTGACGGGGAGCATGACTGCGCGGCGGGCGCCTTTGGCCTTGGCGATCTCTGAGGCCTTCTCGACGGCCGCCAGCGCGCCGGAGATGACCGTTTGGGTGGGGGAGTTGAAGTTGGCGGCGGAGACGGTCAGGCCGGTCTCCTGGGCGGCTTCGGCGCAGGCCTCGGCCACCTGTTCCGGGGTGAGCGAGAGGATGGCAGCCATGCCTCCCTGGCCGGCGGGAAAGGCCAGTTGCATCGCCCGTCCGCGCGCCCGGACAAAGCGCACCGCGTCAGCGAACGAGTAGGTTCCGGCGGCCACGTGGGCGGACCATTCGCCCAGCGAGTGGCCCGCGGCGAACTCCGGCTTGATTCCATGCAGGGCCAGCACGCGCAGCGTGGCGATGCTCACCGTCAGAATGGCCGGCTGGGTGTTCTCCGTCTGCTTGAGCTCTTCCACTGGCCCCTCGAAGCATAGCTTGGAGAGCGGGAAGCCGACGGCCTCGTCAGCCTCGGCGAAGGTCTCGCGGGCTACGGGAAAGCGCTCGGCAAGCTCGCGACCCATGCCCACGGCCTGCGAACCCTGCCCCGGAAAGAGAAACGCAATTTTGTTAGACATTGCAGAGATAATTTTACCGGATGGGGGCGGGCAAAGCGCAATAGAGGCGATTCTTTATGCAAGGGGAGATAGCTTTGAAAATGCGCGGCTTTAGCTCACGGGGGAATTCGACCTCATAGACCTATCATTTTCAGAGGATTCCTCCACTGCCGGCCAGCGATAATGCGCAGCGGCGCGCTCCGCATAAAACGCTTCGTCGCTGCACGGCTCGTACCCTCGTTTATCGGACCTCGTAGAGCGTGCTGCCGTGAGCCGGTAAGGTCACGCTGACTTCCTTCGATTCCTTGAAGCCGCCTTCGCTCCACACATTCTGGGCCAAATGCTTGCCGCCCTCCAGGCCAAGCTGCTTCCAGCTCGCGTGCAGTGTAACCGGCGTGTCGGCGAGGTTGAAAAAGCCAAAAAACTCCGCGTAATTCCTTGCGCCCGGAGCGTTGATCGTTGCCCGCCACACACGCGCATTTGCAAAGCTTGCGCCCAGGCCGGCGAGATCAACCGGATGGCTGTACGTCACATTCTGGTTCATGAAAAGGACCGACTGATTGGAGATTAGCGACCGCGTAAAATCGTCCAGCCTGGTCAGATTCGCGCCCAGAATCAGCGGCGAGCGGGCGATGGCCCATAGCGTGAACTCGGTCTGCTGCTCGTCGTGCGTCAGCCGCGACTGGCGCGGCTCGCCCCATCCCGGATGCGGCCCAAGCCAGCCCCACGGCAGCATATCCGCGTCCGGCCAGTTGCCCGGCTTCACATATGGAACCCACTTGGCAATGCGGTCGAACTCGCCGCGCAGGCCAAAGGGAAACTCGTCCCACTCTGGCTTGGACGGCAAGACCCAGCCGTCCCAGTGATCGTTGGTGATGCGCCACATCTGCGCGTACTCGGCCACCTCGGCCGCGTGCTCCAGTTGCGTCGGCCCCGGCGAAAGGCTCAGCACGATCGGACGCCCTGTCTTCTTGATCGCCACGGCAATCTGGCGAATCTCGGTGGGCCGGTAGGGGTGGTCGCTGATGCAATCCACTTTGATGTAATCCAGCCCCCAGCCCGCGTAGAGCTTCAGCATCGAGTCGTAATAAGCCTGCCCGGCGGCGTTGTCGGCAACGCCCCAGTTGCCATCATCCCAGCCGCATGGGGATTTGAGGTCGGCGGCATCGGTGGCGTGAAAGCTCGTCCCGGCGATAGGCAGATTATCCTTGACCGCCTGGCGCGGAATCCCGCGCACAATGTGGATGCCGAACTTCAGTCCCTGCTGGTGAACCCAGTCGGCCAGCGGCTTGAAGCCCGCCCCATTTGCCGACGTGGGAAAGCGGCTCACCACCGGAAGCAGAATCCCGTTCCCGTCTAGCAGATACTTTCTCTCCGCCAGGTTTGCGCCGAAGGGGTTCTCCATGTACCAGCCCTCGTCGATCACCGCATACTGCCAGCCGAACTGCTTCACCGTAGCGAGCACTGAGGCATTGGCCTTGAAGTCAGTCTCGTTGATGGTCAGCCCATAGGCGTCCCAACTGTTCCAGCCCATCGGCGGCGTGGGCGCGGGGTTCTGGGCGGGAGTGAGCGTTGCGGCAACGACAAAGAGAAGAGCGGCGAGAAACCAGCGTAGGCGTTCCATGCCGGAACAATATCACAATCGCCGGGACATCCGCAGCAATCTGTAACGCTGGGTGGGCGGATTCAAGGTACAAGCGCATTGCCGTTCTGGTCAGCGAAACCGGCCTCTGGTACTGTGCGATAAGCTGGTGCGAGGGCATATTTTGGCAAGCGAAGGAGCAAGAGCGCGATGAAATTAATCCTGGGAATCGATGGCGGCGGAACGCGCACGCGCGCCTCCATCCTGGCCGGTGACAAGCTTCTGGCACACGCCGAGAACGGCTCCATCAAGCGCTTGCGCGTGGGAGCGGAGGCCGCCGAAACTCATCTCCGCGCGCTTCTCAAAGAGGTCTACGCACAGGCTGGCGTCACCGGAGTCTACGCCGCCTCGGTGGGCGTGGCCTCTGCCTCCATGCCCGGCACCGCGGAGTGGATCACGGCGGTTTTCAACGATTTTGCCATCGAACGCTCCGAGGTCGTCGGCGACGAGGTGATCGCGCTCGACGCGGCCTTCCACGGCGGCCCGGGAATCCTGCAAATTGCCGGTACCGGCTCGAACACCATCGGCCGCGCGCCCGACGGCAGCCGCGAGACAGCCGGCGGATGGAGTTCGCATCTGGGCGACGAGGGCTCCGGCTATTGGATTGGGCTGCACAGCCTGCGCCGCGCGCTCAAAGCTCATGACCGCGAGCAGCCCACGCAAATTCTTGAAAAAATTGGCGAAATCTGGGGCACGCCCGACCTGGACGATCTGGTGAACCTGGGTGACAGCACCCCTGGTCCGGACTTTGCCGCCCTCGCTCCGGCGATCAACGAACTGGCCGAAGCCGGCGACCCGGTTGCGGTCGAGGTTCTGCGCCAGGCAGCGGCTGATCTGGTCGAGTTTGTGTTGCTGGTCCGCGCCAAGCTCCGCCGCAAGCACAAGATCGCAGGCGAAGTTCCAGTAGCCTGGACCGGCGGCGTCATCGAGCACATGACGCTGGTCCGCGAGGCCTTTTTTGCTGGCTTGAAAGCTGCCGCGCCGTTGATGCCGGTTGGCCGTGAGTCGGTCGTTTCGCTCGAAGGCGCGTTGTGGCGGGCCACGCGGCTCGCCGAAGCTGCCGACTCAGCAAATTAGAGCGATCATATCCCCCATTAGGACTTGAAGGGGGAACGCCGGGTGCCGGGTGCCCCAGGTCCCAAATGCGGGATCTGGGAAACCACGAACCCCATGGCGCGCAAGCGCCGTCTGACACACCGCAGGTGCCTAAGCCAGCAACTCCCCGACAATCCCCGCCGCTGCCTGGAGCGCCGCGTCGATCTGGGACTGGTCCTTGCCGCCGGCTTCGGCGATCTCCGGCTTGCCGCCGCCGGATCCGCCGACCAGCTTGGAGACAGCGCCAACCAGCTTCCCGGCCTGGATGCGCTTGGTGAGGCCGGGCGTGACTCCGGCGATAAGGGCGACCTTGCCCTCCGGCTGCGCCGAGGCCAGTATAACCACGCCCTCGCCCAGCTTCTGCTTGAGGTTATCGACGAGCGTGCGAAGCTGGCCGCGCTCCAGCGAGTCGGCGCGCAGCGTTACCAGGCGCACGCCCTTCACTTCGACGCCACGGCTCATGGCCTCGTCCAGAGCGCTGGCGGCCGACTTCATGCGCGCCTCTTCCAGTTCGCGGCGCAGGCGCTTGAGCTCGTCTTCCTGCGCGGCCAGCTTGGCGCGGAAGGCCTCTGAAGCGCTGCTGCCTTCGGGAGCTGGAGCAAGCTGCGCAACGATTTGCGCGACGTCATAATCCTGGCGGAAGGCGGCCAGAGAGCCAAAGCCGCTGATCGCCTCCAGACGGCGCACGCCGGAGGAGACCGAGCCTTCGCTGACAATTTTGATCAGGCCGATCTCGCCGGTGGCGCGGGTGTGCGTGCCGCCGCAAAGCTCGGTCGAAAAACCATCCGAGAGCTTGACCACCCTCACCTTGTCGCCGTACTTCTCGCCGAAGAGCGCCATCGCATGGTACTCGCTGACGGCCACGTCGATGGGCACGTCTTCGATGGTGACGACCTCGGCGTTGGCCAGCACCTCGCGGTTGACGATGGACTCGATCTCTTCCAGTTCCTCATCGGCCACCTGGGCAAAATGAGAAAAGTCGAAGCGCAGCCGATCCGGATGGACCGATGAGCCGGCCTGCTTCACGTGCGTGCCGAGAACCTGGCGCAGCGCGGCGTGGAGGAGGTGGGTTCCGGTGTGGTTGCGGCGGATCGCGTTGCGGCGGTCGGCATCAACTTGAGCATCAACGATATCATTAACGTGAAGAACATCCCTCGGAACTATTCGAATTGCACGAACGCCCTGTATTGGAGTAACAGAATCGATTACATCCGCCACAATTAAATCGCTGTGCGGTGAATAAAGCCAACCTGTATCACCAATCTGGCCTCCAGACTGAGCATAGAAAGGTGTGCGATCAAGAACGATCCAGCAATTCTGATTCTTGATGGCTTCGAACATCGGTTTTTCGTCCAGAGATAGAATGGCCAATATCCGGGCACTTTCTGCACGATTCGATTTATATCCGAGGAAATCTAAATTAAAAGTTTCCGGATATGAAGGATTATTCATCTGTCCTATAGCTATAGTTCGATAGGGGTTTCGACCTGCCTGAAGTTCGCTGTAATATCGACTAACGCTCTTCTGGCTCCCGCCCTTCCAACTGACGCGCGCGCGGGCTTGCTCTTCGGCGCGGGCAGCTTCAAAACCGGCATCGTCGAAGAGCACCTCAGCATCGTGGCACGCATCTTGTATGAAGTCCTTGGGCAAACCAAAGGTTTCATACAAGTGAAATGCTTTTGCACCATTGAGGACTGCACGGCATAGATGTCGTTTACTTTCATGAACGGTCGATATGTATCCAGACTTCAGCAGCGTCCGATACTTTTCAGAGAACGATAGTTTTTCATACCGTTCATTCAATTGGCCATTTAGTCTTGCTACTTCGCATAATTGTTCCAAAGTTCTTTGATCCATATCTTCATCGTCAAAGTTATGGATAGCAATTTCCATTGCTGCTTCAAGCGCTTCGTTGAGCTTTTTCAGTCCAATATTCAGCACCCGGTCAAACTGCTTCTCTTCCGCCAAAACAACTTTGGCCACACGACTAGCAGAGTCTTTCAACTCAGGGTAGGCACCTTGCATCAGGTCGCGCACTTTATCGACCATTTGATATAGAAACGGCTGCTCCTGCCCCAGCAAGCGTCCATGGCGAATGCCACGGCGGATAATTTTACGCAATACGTAGCCCCGACCTTCGTTCATAGGCAGCACGCCGTCATTGATGAGAAAAGTCGCCGCGCGGGCGTGATCTGCAATGATGCGGAGGCTGGCGGAATTCAATCGCTCCTTTTCGTAAATCATCTCCGTCAACTCTGGCGTTGGGAGTTGGGGGTTCCATGCTGTAGGCGATCCGATATCGGGGTTGAACGAGTAATTGAAACCAGTCAACTCTGCCGCACTATCAATCAGCGGCGTAAACAGGTCGGTCTCGAAGTTAGAAACTTTGCCTTGCAGGACGGCGGCCAGTCGTTCGAGGCCTGCGCCGGTGTCGATGGAAGGCTTGGGCAGCGGGGTCAGGGTGTAGGTGGTGGCCTTGGTGGCGGGGTCTACGATGGCCGAGCGGTCGAATTGCATGAAGACCAGGTTCCAAATCTCCACGTAGCGGGCTTCGTCCTTGCCAAAGGGCAGGTCCACTCCGGACGTTTCCGCCGCCTCAATGCCCATGTCGTAGAAGATCTCCGAGCAGGGGCCGCAGGGGCCGGTCTCGCCCATCTGCCAGAAGTTGTCCTTGAGACCGTATTCGTGGATGCGCTCTTTGGCGACGCCGGCCTCGATCCAGTATTGCTCCGCTTCGTCATCGCGCGGGACGCCATTCGCAGGGTCGCCTTCGAAGATCGTCACGTAGAGGCGTTCCTTGGGAATGTTGAACCATTCCGGGCTAGTCACCAGCTCCCAGGCGTAGGCGATGGCCTCGCGCTTGAAGTAGTCTCCGAAGCTGAAATTGCCCAGCATTTCGAAGAAGGTGTGGTGGCGGCGGGTGAAGCCGACATTCTCCAGGTCGTTGTGCTTGCCGCCCGCGCGGACGCATTTCTGCGAGGTGGTCGCGCGGGAGTAGTCGCGCTTCTCGGCTCCCAAAAAAACGTCCTTGAACTGGTTCATCCCGGCGTTGGTGAAGAGCAGCGTCGGGTCGTTGACGGGCGCCAGCGAGGAAGAATGCACGCGGCGGTGGCCCTTCGATTCAAAAAAGCGCAGAAACGCTTCGCGGATTTCGTTTCCAGAGCGAATTTCCATAGCTTTATCAGTGTATCCAATGCGGCCCACGCCCCACACGTGGGAGAATGGAGGGTAGACCGCTATGACCAACGAGATCAACAAAGAATCCCTGCCCACCCCCGAAGCCACGCCTGAGCCGGCCGCCGAGGCCGTCGAAGAAATCGCGCCTCTGCCAGCCGTTGAGCCGGTTCCTGAGTCAGTTGCTGAGCCGGTCCCGGAGAGCGCCCCGGAGCCCGTCGTTGAGCCGGTCGCCGCTCCTATCGCCGAGCCAGCGCCGAAGCCCCTCGCCGCCCCAATCGTCGAGCCGGCCCCCGCGCCCGTAGCCGAGCCGATTGAAGAGCCTCAGGAGTCCTTTGCCAACCAGCTCCGCGACTTCGAGCGCAGCCACTCGCATCGCGGCGAACCCGGCCAGCGCCAGCTCAAGGGCGTCGTCATCTCGCTCACCACTGAGCAGGTCTTCCTCGACATCGGCTACAAGACCGAGGGCGTGCTGCCCCGCTCGGCCTTCGACGCGAACGCCGACGCCGTCAAGATCGGCGACAGCTTCCCGGTCTCGGTCACGGGCCGCAACGAGGAGCACTACTACGAGCTCTCGCGCTTCAAAGTGGCGCAGCCCCGCGACTGGTCGGCTCTGGAGACCGCCTTCGCCGAGAAGCTGGCCGTTGTCGGCACTGTCACTGAGGTAATCAAAGGCGGCGTTTCCGTGGATGTGGGTGTCCGCGCCTTCATGCCCGCCAGCCGCAGCGGAACCAAGGACGCGGCGGAGCTAGAAAAGCTGGTGGGAACGCAGATCACCTGCCGCATCACCAAGCTCGATGTCACCGACGAAAATATCGTCGTAGACCGGCGCGTGGTTCTTGAAGAGCAGGCGCGCGGCCTCACCGAAATCCGCCGCGACGCGATGAAGGAGGGCGACACGGTCACGGGCACGGTCCGCAGCATCATGCCCTACGGCGCATTCATCGACCTGGGAGGCATCGACGGCCTGCTGCACGTCTCCGACATCTCCCACATCCGCGTCACCAAGACGGAAGACGTGCTCTCCGTCGGCCAGGAACTCCAGCTTAAAATCCTCAAAATCGATCCGGAGACCAAAAAAATCTCCCTCGGCCTCAAGCAGCTACAGCCCGAGCCATGGCAAACCATGACCCTCGTCGCCGGGCAGCGCATCACCGGCACGGTCACGCGGCTGGCCGACTTTGGGGCGTTTGTCGAAATTGAACCCGGCATCGAAGGCCTCATCCACATCTCGGAGATGTCCTATGGCAAGAAGCTGCGCCACCCCAGCGACATGCTCAAGCAGGGCGACCGCGTGGACGCCGTCATCCTCGGCATCAAGCCGGAGGAGCACCGCATCTCGCTCGGACTGAAGCAGACGCTCACCGACCCCTGGACCGAAGTGCAGCGCAACTTTCCCGTCGGCTCGCAGATTGAAGGCCCCGTCACCAAGCTGATGAACTTCGGCGCTTTTGTGCAGTTGGCCGACGGCGTCGAAGGCCTGGTCCACATCAGCGAGATCACCGCCGAGCGCCGCCTCAACCACCCCTCGGATGTGCTGCGCGTGGGACAGATCGTCAAGGCGCAGGTCCTGGCTATCGACCTGGAAAAGCGCCAGATCAAGCTCAGTATGAAGGTCTTCGTCCCCACCGAGATCGACGAGTACATCGCCGAGCACAAGGTTGGCGACTCCGTCTCCGGCCGCGTCATCGGGCAGTCTCCAAGCCTCATCCATGTCGAACTGGGCGACGGCATTCGCGCCATCTGCCACGTTGGCTCCAGCGATGCAGCGCCTTCGGCGCCTGACGAAGCGGCAGCCGCATCCTCGAAGCCGAAGTCGAAATCCAAGGCTAAAGCGGCAGCCGAAGCCAAGCCTGATATGTCGAGCCTCTCGTCGATGCTGAAAGCCCGCTGGCAAGGCAACGCCCCCGCCGCCCAAGCGAAACCTGAACCGCTCAGCGAAGGCCAGATCCGCGGCTTCAAAATTACCAAGCTGGAGCCCGACGCCAAGAAAATCGAAGTGGAGCTGGCGTAGAGCGTTCACTCTGCTTTCCGCCAACTAAGTTGGCCTCTGCTCACGCGCCCCAACCCTTGGCCCGCTCGACGGCACGCTGCCAGCGTCCGCGGCGCTCGGCTCGCTCGGTGGCATCCATGCGCGGTTCAAAGTGCACGTCGCCTTGGCGCTTGGCACGCAACTCTTCCGGATTGGCCCAGAAGCCGGTTGCGAGGCCGGCCAGATAGGCAGCGCCCAGCGCGGTCGTCTCTGTCACCAGCGGGCGCACCACCGGCACGCCCAGCACGTCGGCCTGGAACTGCATTAAGAGGTTGTTCACCGCCGCGCCGCCGTCCACGCGGAGGGTAGCCAGCGGCGTGGTTTCGCTCTGGACCGCTTCCAGCACGTCGGCCACCTGGAAGGCGATGCTCTCCAACGCAGCGCGGGTAATGTGTCCCGGTGAAGTGCCGCGGTGCAGGCCGATCAGCATTCCGCTGGCGTGCGGGTCCCAGTGCGGCGCGCCCAGGCCGACAAAGGCCGGCACAAAGACCACTCCGCCGGAGTCGGGCACAGAGGCCGCGAGCGCCTCCACTTCGGCCGAGGAGCCGATAAGCTTGAGGTTGTCGCGCAGCCATTGCACCACCGCGCCACCGATGAAGATGCTCCCCTCCAGCGCGTACTCCAGCCGATGCTCGGCGCTGGCCGCGAGTGTGGTAATCAGCCGGTGCTTGGAGCGCACGAAGCCAGTTCCATTGCCATCCACTCCGGTCCCGATGTTCTGCAAGAGGAAGCAGCCGGTGCCGTAGGTGTTCTTGGCCTCGCCCGCCCGCCAGCACAACTGACCGAAGAGCGCCGCCTGCTGGTCGCCGGCGATGCCCGCAATGGTCACGCCGCCCAGGCCGAGGGTGGTGGTCACCTCGCCCACGCGCTCGCTCGACCAGACCACCTCCGGCAACAGGCTGGCGGGAATGTTGAAGATGCGCAGCAGTTCCGCGTCCCACTCGCCCTTGACGATATTGAAGAGCAGCGTCCGGGAGGCGTTGGTCACGTCGGTCACGTGGCGCTGTCCGCTGGTCAAATGCCAGATCAGCCAACTGTCCACAGTGCCGAAGGCCAGCTCGCCGCGCTCGGCCCGCGCCCGCGCACCGGGGACGTTGTCCAGAATCCAGCCCACCTTGGTCGCGGAAAAATACGGGTCCAGCACCAGGCCGGTGCGGGCGGAGACCGCATCTTCGACGCCGCTCTCGACCAGCGCCTCGCACTGCGCGGCGGTGCGACGGTCCTGCCAGACGATGGCCGGATAGATCGCCTTGCCGGTCGCGCGCTCCCAGACGATCACCGTCTCGCGCTGGTTGGTAATGCCGAGGCCGGCCACGTCCCTCCACCCCACGGACGAAGACCTGTCCGTGGGGGCCCCGGGTGTGCGAGGCAGCGCGCCCGCCCGTCCCAGCGCCTCCACCGCGCAGGCGAGCTGGCTGGTCAGAATTTCGGTGGGGTCGTGTTCCACCCAGCCGGCTTGCGGGTAGAACTGCTCGAACTCATGCTGCGCCGTCGAGGCAATCGCGCCCGCCTCGTCAAAGAGAATAGCGCGGGAGCTGGTGGTGCCCTGGTCGAGTGCAAGGATGTAAGCCATTCTGTCGAGTCCGCCTTCGGACCTCAGTCAAACACGGCTGGCTACTCTACGGCAACAGGCCTGAGCCGATAGTGGAAGCCAGATTCCAAATTTAGCTCATTGAGGATAATCTAAGGGCGAGCAGTCGGCGAACAGCCGCGCGCGATTGCTTCCCGGAGCACCTTGCGCATAGCGCCGATGGCCGCGGAAATCTCATCGCCGCTGGAGACGGGCCCATGGCCGCCGACGATGAAGCCGGGCTTGAGCCGTTCAATCCGATCCAGCGATTCGAGCCACTGCTGCCAGTCTGCGCTGCCTCCCGCGTCCAGGTTCGGAAGATATTCGCGCACCACGCAGTCGCCCGCGAACAAGACGCTCTCCTGTGGAAGCCAGACCGAGAGATTCGTCTGAGTGTGCCCCGGAGTTAGCAAGATCTCGGCTTTCAGGCCACCCAGATCGAAGGTAATTTCGTTGTGAATCGGGCAGTTCGGATTGGTTAGATTGGTCCGATAATAAAATGCCTGCGCCTCGTGGCGAGCACGGCGCGCGGGATCGGGAATCGCATCGTTGAACTCGGCGATCTCCGCTTGAAATTCATCGGGCGTGCGCGCGATCCCCGAATGGCCCCACACGTCAATCCCCAGCTCGCGGAAGTAACCGTTGCCGCCGATGTGATCGAAATGCTTCTCGGTGTTAATGACACGCAGCTTGTTACCGGGCCGCGCGGCGCTAGCGTAGCCGTGAATGGTTTGCGCGGCGAGCCGGTTGCCGCCTGTGTCTACTATCAAAGTCATTTCATCGCCGGCGATGAACCCAGCATTGACACACCAAGGCAACGAGTATCCCAGTCCTGTAACCGCATAGCAATGATCGGTGAGCCGCATACGAATAGATTATCGCGCCCTGCTCCTATCCTCCGGAATTCCCCGGCGAATTCATTGCTTTGTGGAGATATTGCAAACGGATGAAAATGGCCGCGCTTGTTCACTGATGGGGTACGCCGATCGTGTCAGGGGTCGCATTCTTAGCGAAGTTACTGTATTCTATAGATGATGCCCCGCGTGTTGGAGGCAAATCCAACGGAGGTAATACACAATGGCAGATACCATGAAGAAAACTAAAGCTACAGCAAAACCGCGCAAAACCGCAACAAGAAATGAGAAAGCTGCTCAGCCTCCCAAGCTGGCCATGCCCTCGCGCGCTGAAATCGAGGTGCTTGCGCAGAAGTACTGGGCGCAGCGCGGCTACACCGATGGATACGCGGAGCAGGATTGGCTGCGAGCCGAGCATGAACTGCTTCAGATGGCTTCCTGAAATCAGATGGCTTCCTGAAACAGACAATCAATCCGGAATTTTCTCTTACTCACTTTGCTGTGATTACAAGGTCAGTGTGAGTTACACAGAGACGGACTGCCTCACATCCTGCGCCATATGCGGGATGCATGGTCTGCCGCCCAAAGACAGAGTTCAACTTACCGGGGCCAGCTTGCTGCCAGCGGCTTTCTTCAGGATGCAGAAGGCCTGCGCCTCGGTCGAGGTTCCGGGGCTGTCGAAGTTGGTGGTCTCCCAGGTTTCAATAACGAGACCCGGGAGACACTAGAAAGCAACTCGCGAGAGAAAGGGCGGATGCTCCATCAGCCGTTGGCGCGCCCCGCAATCAGCATTGACTCAAGAATCTGTTCCGAGACTTCCTTGACGGAGCCCGGTGAGTGCGAGAGAAAGAGCGTGTTGGTCTTGTCGCTTTCGCCAATGGACTTGAGCGTGTCGAAGTACTGCGTGACCATGACCAACTGCATCACGTCCTTCGACGACGCGCCGTCCACCACCTTCTGGAACTGCTCGATGGAGACCTGCAGGCCTTCGATGATCGCCTTGCGCTGATTGGCGATGCCCTGGCCTTGCAACGCCTTGCTCTCGGCCTCGGCCTCGGCCTTCTTGACGACCAGAATCTTCTCCGCCTCGCCGCGGGCGTTGGCGGCCACCTGCTCGCGCTGGGCGGCATTGATGTCGTTCATCGCCGACTTCACCTTCTGGTCGGGAACGATGTCGGTGACCAGCACATTCACAATCTCGAAGCCGAAGGTGGCCATGTCCGCGTCCAGCTCCTGCTTGACGGCGGCGGCGATCGACGACTGCGAGGCGAAGACCTCATCCAGCGTCATCCCCGGCACGTGGCCGAGAATTACCTGCTCGACGTAGGACTTGATCTGCGCCGTCGGGTCGGCGAGCTTGTAGAAGGCGTCGTAGACCTTCTCTGGGCGCACGCGATTCTGCACCGAGATGGGAATGGTGACGAAGACGTTGTCCTTGGTCTTGGTCTCCATGGTCAGCGAAATCTGGCTGACGCGCAGACTCACAACGCCGGCTACCGCGTCGAAGAACGGCAACTTCCAGTTCAAGCCTGGAGTGGCAATCCGCTTGAACTCGCCGAAGTGCGTGATGACGGCGACCTCCGCCGTGTTGACGGTGAAGAAGCTGCTGAGAAAAATGATGAGAACGATGAGAGCCGCGGCTCCCACGGGAATCAGAAACATCGGGTCCATTCAAAGCCTCCGTTGCCTCATTTTGAGGCAACGGAGAATTATACAGGAGCGGGATAATGGCAGGATTGAGGCCAATGACACAATCGTATCGAGCAGGGGCCTGAAGGTGCCTGCTCCCTATGAACAAAGCTGGTTGAGAGTTGGGTCTTCTCCATTCTTTTGTAAAACAGGTGGGGACTGGTTGACCATTTAGCGGGTTAGCCACCGCTTCGCGGTGATCGCGAGTTAGCAAGTTAGCGGGTTCATTGCCAGCGTAACTCGTAAACGCGAGTCGGGCTGCTCCCTGCGTTCATTGATTCTTACCGCTGCAAAATCTTGCCGACGTAAACGCCGAACGGCCCCAGTTGAATTGCTTTGAGCGAGTCGGGATCGGCTGCGCCGGGGGTCTTCAGCAGCGTCTTGAGCTTGCCGTTGAAGCCGGGAACGCTCAAGCCGACCGTCTGCGGCTGGGCGGTGAAGTTGACCGAAACCACCACCGGCGGGCCGCCCGGAGCCTTGCGCATCCAGCTCAGGACTTTGGTGTTCTTCGTATCCAGCATGGTGTTGCGGCCGCGCTCAAAAGCCGGGATCGTCTTCTTGAGGCGGATGACGTTCTCGTACCAAGCCAGCAGCGAGTTGGGATCGCGGCTCTCGGCGGCGACGTTGATCGCGTTGGCGCTGGGAGGCACCGGCAGCCAGGGCTTCGCCTTGGAGAAGCCGGCATTGGCGCTCGCGTCCCACTGCATAGGCGTGCGCTCGCCGTCGCGGCCCTTCTCGTTGGGCCAGCCGGTGATGCCGATGGGGTCTTTCACATCCTCTTTGCGTGTGGGCGGCGTGGTCATCATGCCGATCTCGTCGCCGTAATAGAACTGCGCCGCTCCCCGGCTCAGGAACAAGACCGTTGCCAGCGCGCGCTGAATATCTAAGTCATGGACGCCATCGCCGTAGCGAGCCTGCACGCGCGGGTTGTCGTGGTTATCAAAGAGCAGCAGCGGCGTGTTATCGCCGATCTTCGTTTCCACGTCATTCAGTTTGGCGCGGAAGGCGGTCACATCCAACTTATTAATGAAGGCCACCTGCGTGTCCATCGGCAGATGAAACTCCGGCTTGCCGGCTGGGCCATACATCTTAGCCAGTTCGGCGACGTTGGGCAGATAGGTCTCGCCGATCAGCACGCGCGTGCCGGGAAAGGCCGCCGAGCTGAATGTGTCGGTGTGCGCGCGCATCTCCTGCATCACCGTATGCACGCCGGGCAGATTGTCGGTCTTCGAGTCATTCAGCACCGGGTCGCCGTAGGCGTTGACCAGCGGCTTGCCGTCCTTGTCCTTGACGACGCCCTCGTCGGTCAGGCTGGGGTCTTCAAAAAGGCAAGTGATCGCGTCAAAGCGGAAGCCGGCGACGCCGCGCTTGAGCCAGAAGCTGATGATCTCCTTGAAGGCCTCATGCACCTTGGGGTTGTTCCAGTTCAAGTCCGGCTGCTGAATGTAGAACTTATGGTAGTAATACTGCCGCGTGGCCGCGTCCCACTGCCAGGCTGAGTGGCCGAAGAGTGACTCCCAGTTATTGGGCGGCGCGCCTTGATCGGTGGCCGTCTCGCCCTTGCCATCGCGCCACACGTACCAGTCGCGGTAGGAATTCGCGCGCGAGGAGCGCGATTGCAGGAACCAGGGATGCTTGTCCGATGTGTGATTCATGACCATATCCATGAGGATGCGAATATGGCGCTTGCCGGCCTCGGCTACCAGGCGGTCAAAGTCGGCCAGGGTGCCGTACTTGGGGTCGATGTTCTTGTAGTCTGAGATGTCATAGCCGAAGTCCACCTGCGGCGAGGGATAGCAGGGAGTGAGCCAGATGGCGTCAATGCCCAGCTTCTTCAGGTAGTCCAGCCGCGCGGTAATGCCGTTCAGGTCGCCGATGCCGTCGCCGTTCGAGTCCTGAAAGCTGCGCGGGTAGATCTCGTAGATGACGGCATTCTTCCACCACTCCCGCTCGCTGGCGGAGGGAGCGCCGGCGGGATGCCGGGCGGGAGGTACGGGCGAGGGCTGCGCGCCAGCGGTAAGTGTTGCGGCCCCTAGAAACAGAGCCAGAACGGCTCGCCAGATTGCTTTTGTATCCATAGGCCTCCTCCTTGTTAGCCTCCTGCCGAAATCAGGTTCAGTAATGGCGCTGAAAGTGAAGCTATCACGCCGGCGCGGGCCGAGGGAACCATGCCGCTCTCTCTATTTTCTACGGGAGATCACCCATCGCTGGAGTAGAAACTGCTTTCTTCCGGTCAACACCGATGCCAAACTTCGGCTCCTCGCGCGTACCCTCGATGTGGATAGGAACCTCGGTCCCGGCTCCGTCTTTCTTGAAGTGGCGGTCGACCGGCTTGAGCAGCAATCCCTTCCAGCCGCCCACCATCTTCGAGACGGAGGCATCCATCTTCGCGGTTCCATCAAAGTTCAGCGCGCCGCCATCCAGGCCATAAGTGCCTTTGAGTTCGATCTTCGCTCCCGGCACGGTGTAATCGAGCGCCGGCAGCGTGATCACCCCGCCCGCCAACTGGAAGCTGCTTTCCATGTGCGAAAGGAAGCTCGCCGGATCGGCGGTCTTCACATCTCCCGGCCGCCCCTGGCCGCGCAGGCTCAGATCCGCGATGCGCCCCTGAATCTTCGCGCTGGTGAAGCGCGCCTTATCCAGCGCAAACCTGCCGTCCAGCTTCAGCCGCTCATGGATCGGCGACGTCCCCGGCGGAATGTGCAGTTTGGTCTTTACCGTCACATCGCCGGTCAGAATCACGTTGTTTGAGCGGCTGGCCAGGCGCAGAAAATCCTCAATCCGCGCGCGGTCCACGTTGACCGTGAGCGCAATGTCGTGGCCGCCGTACAATTGCTTGCCCTCGACCACCGCTCCCCGAACGCGCACAATCGCTCCCTGCGCGGTAAAGTGCGAGTGCCCCAGCGTCGCATCCACCGGCTCCAGCCAGGTATCCCCATTGGTCCCATCCACGCGTGCGTGAAAGCGCGTGGTCAGCGGGAGCGCGTTGCCATAGTGCGTCAGCCGGAAGTCCGGCGTCCGGGTTTCTCCATCCACCGTCAGGTCGCGCAACGTACCCTCGAAGTGCCCGGTGGAGTCGAGAATCCCCGCAATCCCCTTGAAGGTGGCCAGGTCGGCGTGCTCGAAGCGGTAGTTGCCGGCCAGCGGCGACTCGCCGGGATCGTTCTTCTGCCAGGGCCCAAAGCTGCCTGTGGTTTTGATTGTTCCTCGCGGCTTGGGGTTGGTCAGTTCGGCGTCAAAACCCATCGCTCCGCCCGAGGCGATATTGGTCAGGCTGAGGCGCGCTATCGCAAATTCCAGAGGCAGCTTGTCCGGCTTGTCGGTTTCCATGATCAGCTCGGCACCAGTGCACTCGATCCTGTTTACGTCAAAACTCACCAGCGACGATACCCCCCTGGGCTTGACAGCGGCCTCGGAGCCGCCCGCGCTGGTCTCGGCGGGATGCTCAAAGTGCGACCTCGGCGGCATTTGGATGCTCAGCCCCTTCAGCTCGACTACCGAAATATGAATCGCCTCGCCCGGACGGTAGCGCAGCGGCGCGTGAAAGCGAAAATCTTCGAGGCGAATCAGCGGCTCGCCCTGCCCTGCCGGAACTCCCACGCCCTCGACCTGCGCCGGCGGCCAGATGCGCAGCCCCTTGCCCTCGGCCCACAGCCCGTTGACCAGCGACACATGAAAGCTGTCCAGCTCCACCCGCGCGTGGAAGCGGCTTTCAAGCCCCACCACAATGCGCGCGCGTAAATACGGCTCCACGCGGCGCAGCCCCAGGTCCACAACCACGGCCGCTACTGCCAGCGCGAGCAGTAGGCCGCCCGCAACCCACTTCGCCCATCCGTGCCTGCGCCAGAACGATTTTGGTTGCACCGTCAAGCCCGCCTTCCGTTTGGCTATTATTGTCGCAGAGTTCCATCCAGCGAAAATGGTTAATCCCGGACACAACGAGTGTTTCGGCTGTAAACTGAAACCAGATTGAGGTCTGGAATCCGCCATGCGACCGTCTGAAGTATTGCCGCAGCATCGGGAGACGATACGCCAGCTTGTGCTTCAGGCCGGCATGGCGAATCCGCGCGTCTTCGGAAGCGTGGTGCGGGGTGAGGATCGGGAGGATAGCGACCTGGACATTCTGGTCGACCCCGCGCCGAGGGCCAGTCTGCTTGCCATGGAGAAGCTCCAGGCCCAGCTGGAGAAGGCCACCGGCGTCAAGATTGATCTCCGCACGCCGGAAGAGATCAATCAACGCTTCCGCGGAAAGGTTCTTACCGAGGCCGCCGCGCTGTGAACAAAGAAGATCTCACCGCCAAAGACTTCCTCCAGCATATTCTGGAAGCCGCTGATCGTGTCCTTCGTTACACCGAGAGCATGGGCCGTAAGGAGTTCTCTGCTGATACGATGGTCCAGGACGCCGTGATTCGCAATGTGGAGATCATCGGCGAAGCAGCAAACAATCTGTTGGAGGTCGCTCCCGACATTGGCGACAAGTATCCGTCGATTCCCTTTGTCCAGATTCGTGGAATGAGGAACCGCATCGCGCATGGCTATTTTGCCGTGAGTCTCTCGATGATCTGGGATTCCGTGCAAGTGGACATTCCGGAACTGCGCCAGCAGATTGCGAAGGTGCTCGATGAAATGCAAGGGGACGAATGAACCAAAAGCCTCTACCCTGATTGAGTGTTCCTTTGATCCGGATTTTCAGAGTAGAAAACCGCGAACCCAAGCCATCCTTCCGCTGCCCCATTTTCCTCATAGCCGCCCCATGCCGTAGACTTGCAATCACGGATGCTCGCACAGATTGAAAACCTCGTAAAGCTGCAAGCGGTGGAATTGGAGCGCACCCGCCTGGCTACAGCCTTGCGCACCCTGCCGGCGGAGGTCGCCCAGGCCGAGGCCGCGCTGGGCGCCGCCCAGAGCCAATCCGCCAAGGCTTCCGATGCCCTGAGCCGCGAAGAGTCGTTGCGCACTCGCCTGGATCGCGAGATTGCCACCCACCGCCAGAAGATCGCGCGCTTCCGCATTCAGCTCGACTCCGTCAAGACCCCCGATCAGGCCGCCGCCATTGAGCACGAGATACGCTTTGCCGAGGCCGAGGCCGAGCGTCTGGAAAACGAGGATTTCGCCAGCCTGGAGCGCTCGGAAGCGCAGGAGGCCGCTCTCGCCGCTGCCCGCGCCCAGGTCGAGTCGCTGGCTGTCACGCTCGAAAACACCCGCGTGCGCATAGCACTCCGGCTGAAGGAAGCCGCCCGCGAACTGGCAGCGCTCAACGCCGAGCGCGAGGCCCTGCGCCCGCTGATTGAGTCGGATGTGTTGACCCGCTTCGACCGCCTCTGCGGCTCCCGCGGCAGCGGACTGGCGCGCGCCGAGAATCAGCAGTGCACCGGCTGCCGCATGGGCGTCCGACCGCAGACCTGGAACCAGCTTCGCGAGGGCGAACTGCTCACCTGCGACAGTTGCTTCCGCCTGCTCTATTGGGACCCGGCCATGGCCCCCGCGCCCACGCCGTCCGATGCTAAGCCCAAACCCAAACGCAAAATCGCCAAACCCGAGTCCGAAGACTAGAGCCTCCACCCTTTCCCTGCTACCCTTTTCTCAGGCGATCATCGCCCAGGAGCAAGCCGTGCAGCGCATCTGTGTGGACATGGACGACGTGATGGCGGACACGCTCGCCGAGGAAATCCGCCGCTACAACCAGACCTTCGACGAGGAGGTCACGCCGCACGACCTGGTCGGCAAGGCCCTCTCGGAGATCGCGCCCGTCGACCGGCGGCAGCAGTTGCGCGCCTTTCTGCACGCCGAGGACTTTTTCGAGGATCTGGCGCTGATACCCGGTTCTCAGGAGGTGCTCCAGCAGCTCTCCGAGCGCTTTGAAATCTTCATCGCCACCCAGGCCATGGCCGTTCCCAACTCCCTCGGCCCCAAGTACCGCTGGCTGCAGCGCCACTTTCCCTTCATCCCGCCCAGCAACTACGTCTTCTGCGGCAACAAGTCCATCCTGCGCGCCGACTATCTGATCGACGATCTGCCCAAGAATCTCCTTCGCTTTGCAGGCCAGGGTCTGCTCTACACCGCCCCGCGCAACTTGGCCGAGACCGGCTTTGTGCGCGTCAACAACTGGGCGGAGGTGGCCGCTTACTTTGCAGGTATTGCTTCCTGACGGCGCAACACGGCCTGACCGGAAGTTGATTGCTCTAGATGGGATGCGGAGAGGTATTGCGCGCGCTGGCGACGTTATCCGGTATATCGGTGAAGGATTTGCGTTCTCCGTAGGCGAACTTCTGGTAGCTGGAGCCGGCCTTGCGGATTGCGTCATGCGCGCCATCGTCCCAGGTCACGCGCGCCTCGCCGTCTACGTAATCCCACCGGCCGTGTATGTGACGGAGCGAGCGCCAGGCATCGCCATTCTCCTCCAGCGTGATGTAAAAGTTGTTCCCCGATCCATCGCCCACCTCCCACTTTCCCAAGTAATGAGCGCGGGACGGCCATGAAGGGTTGCCGGGCGTGCTGGCAACGGCGTCAGCCGGGGCCGCGGGGAACTCTACCCGCTCAATTTCTCCAAGATTGAAGCTCTGCCGATGGCCATCCTTGAAGACGATCACCAACGTGCCGTGGCTGCTTTTGGGGGCCGGGGGAGCGGCGGCAAAAGCACTGGAAGCAGCGAGAGAAAGCAGGGTTGCCAAACCGGCAACGCGGACGATTGTGCGCATGGAATTCTCCTTTGCGGTCAGCGGCGCGACGGTACACCACGCTCGGACGCGCCAGTCTTCTTCTACGCGGAACCCGTATAGTTTGTTCCCCGGAATCCAATGTCTCTCAAGAAAACGTGGGATTATTGCGGAAGCACTTCGATTCCGGTCACGGTCGCATAGCCCTCGACCGGCACGAAACTCAGAAGCAGTTTCCCTTGGGCATTCGGCTGAAGGCCGGTGAACTTGCGCAGGACCACGTCTGCCTGGCGGGTCTCCTGGGGAAGGTTGAAGTTCTTCAAAAGCGCATTCCCATTGCAGAAGACATTGAAGAGATGGGCGACGGCCGCCCGGGTATCGTCCGACGCGGATGAGGGCTGGTCCCAGTCGCCGTGGCGCACCGCGAAATAGAGCGTGACCGAGTACTTACCCGGCGAGACCGGAATGGCATAAGAGAAGTTTCCCCAGCGCTCGGTTTCGTAGAGTTCCGCGTCGTCGGTCCCTTTCACCGGAGCTGTGTAGGTTGCCAGTTGCCCGCCCTGGAAATAGTTGTCCGGACTCCACCAGTGGCTATCGTTGGAGTAATACGGCGTCTGCCGGGCGAGCACGCGCACCGACCGGATGCGTCCAGGGAATCCGGGCAGAATCTCGATGGCCGAGAGAATGGCCTGCTTGCCTTCCTCGCCGGCGAACTCCAGATGCAACTGCCCATCCGCCGCAGGTTGAATGTCGGTGAAGACCTTGACATCGGCGGTGCGGCTGGCTCCGGCATCGGCCACCACGTCGAAGCGGGTCAGCAGCGTTTTGCCGTTGGCGCGCACCGTCATCAGGCGGCTGCCTTCTCCGCCCGTTCCGGTGGACTCCGGGTCATAGACTGTCTCGGCAAAGTGTAGGCGCAGTTCGTAGATGCCCTTTTTCAAAGGAATGCTGTAGCGGAAGCTGCCCTGCCGGCTGGTGCGGTAGAAGCCGGGATCCTGCGTGCGCCAGATGTTCTGCACGGAGCTTTTGACAGCCGTGCCGCCCTCAAACCAGGTATCAGCATTCCACAACTTGCCGGCGTGATCGACAAAGCTGCGGCCCGCGCCAGCCAGAATGCGCAGCTCCTCGCCCACCGGCGGCCCAAGCTCGGATTCCACGGGCTGGGCTGCGGGCTGATTCGATCTTGCCGGTGGGCTCTGTGTCCTCTGCCGCAGCATTAGCAAGGCGAAACCGAGCACGACACAGAGGAGCGAAAGCGCCGCAAAGGTCCACCAGCTGCGGATGCCCGAAAGGCGGAAACGCCCTTCCGTTTTTGCAATGGGCGCGCCTACGATCCCCAAAGGAGTTGCCGCGTGGGTATCAGCGCAAGCAGCCTCCGCCTGGCGCGAAGCCGCCGAGACGAATTCAGGGACATATTGTCCTATAGGGATGGCAATCTGGAGCCGATGCGCCGCGCCTTCGCCGGCGTAGTACGCTGCCAGGCGCTTGCGCAAGCGGTTGGCCTCCACGCGCACAATCGAGTCGGCGTTCTGGTCGAAGGAAGAGCTGCGATGAAAGACTTCCACGCCGACGGAGTATTCCTTGATCTGATAGGCTTCGCCGGCAAAGAGCTTCTCGCATAAGTACTTGAGCAGATGGGCGAGCGTGGGCGCGCGGGTAAAGTGCTGCGAATGAAGCACCGCCTCCAGTTCCGCGCGCTGTGCTTCGAGATCGATTGGCTCTGGGACTGCAATCGCCATTGTTTCCATCCACGGACTGATTGTAATGTAGCCCTCCCTGACGATTTGGGAAGGGCTTAACTGTTGCGGGGACGGAAAAAAGTGACGTGTAACGGCGTGTAACCTCTGCCGCCGGCTACCGGCACGCCGCTCTGCACTGAATTTGCGGATGGCGTAAGTAAAAGCAGGCCAAAGAGTTCGCTTGCTTCAGACCCAGATTTAACCCCCATGGAACCTGCAGGTAGCAGGTATAGCGTTGCGGGCTGCCGAGAAGCGGTCTCTACTGCAATCGTGCACAGAGCAGATCGCCGGAGCGTCCAGTGCAGGAACCGCTTCTGGCGAAATGCCGATGCGCAGGAGAGGTGATCCCATGAAAAGACTGCTGCTGATGTTGATTGCGGGCCTGCTGATTTACGCGAGCCCTTATGGAAGAACAGACCCCGCCCCGAACACGGATAAAAACGACAAGCAGGCGGGCGCACTGAAGGCGGAACAAAGAGGAGACCTGGCGCGCGTTCACGAAAATTACTCGCTGGCCGCCGCGTACTATCAGGCGGCCCTGCGCGTCTCCAATCAGAATGCCGCGCTTTATAACAAGCTGGGTGTCGTCCAGCTCCAGCAAAACCAGAGAGGACAGGCGCGCAAGAACTTCACATTGGCGCTGAAGTACGACCCAAAGCTCATTTCCGCAGTGAACAACCTTGGAGCCGTGGCCCTTCTGGACAAGAAGTACAAGCCGGCCGTCGCCTATTTCAAGCAGGCGCTGGCAATGGATGAGACGGTGGCCTCCACCCACCTCAACCTGGCGGAGGCCTGGATGGGCCTGGGCGAAGTCGATCGCGGGATGACCGAATACGGTCGCGCCCTGGAGCTGGACGCCGATATTCTGACCAGCAGCCAGCAAGGAACCATCGCCCAGGTGGCGACGCCGGCGCAGCGCGCCCGCATCGCTTTTCTGATTGCGAAATCGTATATGAAACGCGGCAACATCGATGGCGCCCTGGATTCTTTGCGCAAGGCGAAGGAGTTGCACTACCCCGACCTGTCCAAGGTGTATTCCGACCCGGCCTTCACCGCGCTGTGGGAAGATCCGCGTCTGGCCAAAATCGTCAAGCGGTAGACTTTGCTGCCTAACCGGGGCAGCGCCGCCCGTCGCCGTGGGCCGTCACGGCGGCGGGCGGTTATTTGTTGATTCCGCCCGCTGGCGCTGGATTCGATGTGCCAGCCGTCCGCGCCGCGCTTGGCGCACGCAGCGGCATCGCCGCCGGCGCCTGGTGCATGGTCACGATGATCGCCTGGGCCGGCTTTATCCCGGCGCACTGATAGGAGTGCGGCGTGCTGGAGTCAAAGTACACGGCATCGCCCTCCTCCAGCGTGCAGTCCTGCTCTCCGTGGCGCAGTTCCAGCTGGCCTTCCAGCACATACAGGAACTCGAAGCCGGGGTGCAGATGCGCCGCGGGCGCCATCTCCTGGGTCAGCGGCACAAACTCGGCAAAATAGGGATCCATGTGCCGGTCCGGCACCATGTAGCCCAGGCTCTCAAAATAGTAAGTCGGAAACTCGACTCCGGTCTGCGGCAGCCGGACCCGCTCCTTGCGCCGGTGAATTCGGAAGACCGCCGTCGCGTCGCTCTCGAAGAAATAAGAGAGGTCCTTGGAAAAGACCATCGCGATCCGCGCCAGGTTGCGCAGCGTGGGCACGACGCGGCCGGTTTCAAGCTGCGAAAGGAAGCTGGCCGAAAGCCCGGTGAGCTTGCCCAGCTCCACCAGTCCCATGGATTTTTTGAGCCGCAGCCGCCGGATGCGCTCGCCGATACATTTTTCGGCAATCACCCGCGCCGTGGTCTCCGCGTCTACCTGCGACATTTGCGTCTCTTCGCTCTTCACCACCGGAAACTCGCTCATCGACCCTCCAACCGACACGGAAATCAGGCGCAAACCGGGAAATGTTGCGCGCATCAAAAACAATTCCCATGCTACCAAAGCTGGATTCCGGCTGCAAGGATGAACTCACCGCACAGATAATGCTCTATTACGCATAATGCGCTTTGTGGCATAATTTGATGATGACCTACAGACCCATTCCGGTAGAAGAAGTGATTGCTGCTATGCCCAGGAAGCGGCAGGAGGCCATTGCAAAAAGGGGAGCGGAGTTGCTGGCCAAGGTGGAGCGGCGCATGACGCTTGCCGCTCTACGCAAGGGGCGCAAGATCAGCCAGGCGACGGTGGCGGAGGCGCTGGGAATCGGCCAGATGCAGATTTCGCGGTTGGAGAAGCGCAAGGACCCGCGCCTCTCCACGATGGCGCGAACCATCGCGGCGATGGGCGGCCACCTGACGATGATCGCGACCTTCCCGGATCAGGAGCCGGTGGTGCTTGTCGCCTCGCAGTTCGCGGAGAAGACTATGCGTGGGGCGAAGAGGAACTGATCCGGGACCCGCCCTGGCTGCAAAAACAAGGACGCGGCGAAGGTAGTCAACCGGCTGGTCAATATGCTCGCCGCCGCCGGACTTCGCGTGACGTAGCAGGTCCATTGAGCCAATTCCGCTTGATCTGACCACCTTCATAGCGCTGTACGAGAGCTAGAAACCGGCTCACGCAGATTTCGGCCATTCTAGGCACAGACAGGAAGGGCTGTGTGATCTTGCCATTCTCTCGCCAGCCAAATTCTTCGCCGGACCTGCACACCACATAACGGGAATTGCAGAGCGCGCCCTCCGTGAACCTGAACGGTGGGATCGGCTCGCTGGGAATAAGGGCGCGATAGGCCAACTCGCTTATTGACAGCGCTGCATCAAGTACGTTCATCTCCAGGATCAAACTCACCTGGCCGTTGGTGATCGTGCAGTTCAAGCTTTGCGCAGACGGGTTCCCCTCGTCAAACCCGACCTCGATTTCTTTCGGAGCACAGATCCTCTTGATTTCGGTATAGAGATTCGAGGCCAATTGTTTGGTAACATCGGACATCGTATTTCCTCCTTAAGTTTCAACCAACCCAGAAAATGCTGACTGGAAGAGTAGCACGGAATCTAACGCTCGGTTTTCTACCTGTTTACTTCTCAGGTTCCTCATTTCTGTCCCTCGCGCCGCTTGTCGGTGGGATAATCGTGCTATGAACGCAAAAAGATGCGGTTCTTACTTTGTATTGGTGTTGATTGCGTGTCTGCCATGCTTTGCCTCGCAAAGCGCAAACTCGCCTCAGCAACAAGCTTCTGATATCCGATCTCAGTTGCGTTCGGTGGACTACCGGCACTATCGAGACCTAGAGGACTACTTGTCTCGTTGTGCGCGGGTACGGGATTTGCTCCCATCGTTGGAATCGTTCTACAAGTGGAGCGACGCCGACTTGGAGCGCTTGCGAGAGAAGCATCGGGACAATCCTGAACTTGTCAAATTGGGAGACTTTATCGCCTCTTTGAATTCGGTGGACGAAGCAGGACTACGGCTCCTTCGCAAGGAGATGGTCCTTGCCTTGCAAATGTCGAGCCTTTCGTCGGAAAAACGACAGGCATTCTTTGACGGCAACATCCGTCCGATCCAAAAAGCTGAGGATGAGTTATCTGAACAGGAAATCCAGATGGTACAGAAGGCCAGGAAAGACGGGATGCACTTGCCGGATTTCATGGGAGGGGCACCAGGGGACGCAAAATGACCCCGCAGTGCGCAGCGTAATTAACGGATGGAACACGGTCGAGCAGACCAGTTCAGTGCGTCACTGTCCTTGTACACTGGAATGTTCCCTATTTTTTCGCGCAAGCCCGCAGGAGGCCCCATGGCATCGATTATTATTCCGGCTGTTCCGTCTGAGTCGCGCGCGGGACGTTTTGGCGTTTATGGCGGGCGGTATGTGCCGGAGACGCTGATGGCGGCGCTGGTGGAGTTGGAGCGCGAGTACGATTTGGCCAAGGCGGACGCGGCGTTTCAGGCGGAGTTGGCCGATCTGCTGAAGAATTACGCGGGGCGGCCGACGGCGCTCTACTATTGCAAGCGGCTAACGGAGCAGTTGGGCGGGGCGAAGATTTATTTGAAGCGCGAAGACCTGCTGCACACCGGCGCGCACAAGATCAACAACGCGCTGGGCCAGGGATTGCTGGCCAGGCGGATGGGCAAGAAGCGCATAATCGCCGAGACCGGCGCGGGGCAGCACGGCGTGGCTACCGCGACTGTGTGCGCGCTGCTTGGGCTGGAGTGCGTGGTCTACATGGGCGATGTGGACATGGAGCGTCAGGAACTGAACGTGCTGCGCATGAGGCTGCTGGGCGCGGAGGTGCGCGGGGTCTCGTCTGGCTCGAAGACACTGAAGGACGCGATCAGCGAGGCGATGCGCGACTGGGTGACCAACGTCCGGACTACGTATTATTTGCTGGGCTCGGCGCTGGGGGCGCACCCTTATCCGACGATGGTGCGGGACTTCCACCGCTGCATCAGCCTGGAGATGAAGGAGCAGATTCTGGAGCGCGAGGGGCGGCTGCCGACGGCGGTGATCGCCTGCGTGGGCGGCGGATCGAATGCGATTGGCGCGTGGCACGCGTTCATTGCTGATCGGCAAGTGCGTTTGATCGGCGTGGAGGCCGGCGGGCGCGGCACGGCGCTGGGCGAGCACGCGGCGCGCTTCCGCGGCGGGTCGCCGGGCGTCTTGCAGGGGACATTTTCGTATGTCTTGCAGGATGAGAACGGGCAGATCGCGCTGACTCATTCGGTTTCGGCGGGGCTGGATTATGCGTCCGTCGGGCCGGAGCACGCGATGCTGCACGACCTGGGGCGCGCCGAGTACGTGGTGCAGGACGATGCGGCGGCTCTGGACGCGGTGGTGCGGCTGGCGCGGACTGAGGGGATTTTGCCGGCTCTCGAAAGCGCGCACGCCGTGGCCGAGGCGCTCAGGCTTGCTCCGACAATGGAGGCCCGTGACATACTGGTGGTGAACCTCTCCGGACGCGGCGACAAGGATATGGGGATTTTGGCGCGGGAGTTGAAGCTGTAGCGGTTTGAACCGTGAGCGGGAGAATTGAGTTCGTGGTCTCCCGCCCTTGCGCCAGAAAAAGCGCAAGGATGGGGTACGGGCCTTCCCACCCTAGCCGCAAAAACAAGAACGCGGCGAGGGTGGGGCACCCAGATGTATTGTTGTGCCGGGCGGATTTTGACAAGAGCAGCGAGTTAGCCACCGCTTCGCGGTGATAGCGAGCTAGCAAGTGAGCGGACTTATTGCGACAGGGACAGGATCAGGAATAGCGGATTTCGATGGCGATACGATTCGATCACAAACCGGGGCTGGTGATTTATCTGACAGCGGGAGACCCGACCCTCGACGCCACGCGTAGGGTTGCCATTGCGGCCATCGACGCGGGCGCGGATGTGATCGAGCTGGGTGTGCCCTTCAGCGATCCGCTGGCCGACGGGCCGGTGATTCAGCGGGCGATGGAGCGGGCAGTTGCTCATGGAGTCAGCCTTCGGGATGTGGTGAAACTCGCGGCTGAGATTCGCGCGATAAGGCCCGCGGCGGGTATTGTGATATTCAGCTATTTCAATCCGATTTTGCATTATGGCCTGCACGAATTCGTCGATGCGGCAGCGGCGGCCGGCGCGGATGGCGTGCTGGTGACAGACCTGATTGTCGAAGAGGCGGGTGAGTACCTGGCCGAGATGGCTCGCGTGGGGCTTGCGCCGATTTTTCTGGCCGCGCCCACCAGCCCCGACGAGCGGCTGGAAGCGATTGCCACGCACTGTAAAGGCTTTATTTACGCCATCTCCCGCGTGGGCATTACCGGCACGCAGCAGACGATGACCTCCGACGCGGCGTCGCTGGTGGCGCGCATACGGCGATGGAGCACGCTGCCGGTGGCCGTGGGGTTCGGCATCAGCAACAGCAAACACGTCGCGCAGGTGGCGGAGTTTGCGGATGCCGCGGTGGTCGGCAGCGCGATTGTCGGGCTGATTGAAGGCTCGACAGCGGAGACGGCGCCCGGCGCAGTGGCTCGATTTATCGAGGGCCTGCGCCCATAGAGACGCCGGCCCGGTTAGTGCCGAAAACAGCTCTCAGCTCTCAGCCTTCAGCCTAGGCTGTGGCGGAGGCGAAGCCGCTGCTGCTTACAGCAGTGAGACGGAGCTGATAGCTGAAAGCTGATAGCTGTTAGCTGACACGAGGATGAAATGACGCTGGAAGAATTGCGAGATCAGATTGATGTTCTGGACCGCCAGCTTGTCGAATTGCTGAGCGAACGAGCCCGCGCGGCGCAGATGATCGGCCACCTGAAGGCTGTCACCTCGCTGCCGGTTTATGAGCCGGCGCGCGAAAAGGTGATCTACACCAACGTGCGCGCGGCCAACAAGGGCCCCCTGCCGGACATCGAATTGACGCACATCTACGAGCGCATCATCGACGTGATGCGGGCTTTGCAGCGGGACGAGTTGGCATCGGAGAGGAACGCCCAGGCGGTTGCGCCGGGCCAAGGCATCGGCGCTGAAGCGCCTGAGACAGGGACGAAGCAATGATCGTAGCCATGCAGGAGAGAGCCACCGAGGAGCAGATCGACGCCGTCATCGACGCCATGGTGGAAGCCGGAGTCAATGTTCATCGAACTACGGGCGCTACGCAGAGCATTTTGGCCGGCGTGGGCCCCACTGCCAGCATCGACCTAGCGAAGTTCGAGCTGTTTGCGGGCGTGCTTTATGTGCACCGCATTACCGCGCCCTACAAGCTGGCCGGACGAGCCTTTCGCCCGGAGGGCACAGTGGTGGAGTTCCCGAACGGCGTCAAAGTGGGCGGCGAGCATATCGCGGTGATGGCCGGGCCGTGCGCGATCGAAAACCGCGAGCAGATCTTTGCGATTGCCAAATGCGTGAAGGCTGCGGGCGGGGGCTTTTTGCGCGGAGGCGCCTTCAAGCCGCGCAGTTCGCCTTACGCCTTTCAGGGCCTGGGCATTCCGGGACTGAAACTGATGCACGAGGCCGCTCAGGAACACGGCTTGCTCACGGTCACCGAGGTGATGGAGATCGCGCAGATCGAGTCGATGCTGCCGTACACCGATCTCTTCCAGGTGGGCGCGCGCAATATGCAGAACTTCAACCTGCTGCGCGAACTGGGCCTGGCGCGCAAGCCGGTGCTGCTGAAGCGCGGCATCTCCGCGACGCTCGAGGAGTTGCTGCTGTCGGCAGAGTACATCATGGCCGGCGGCAACTACGACATTATTCTCTGCGAGCGCGGCATCCGCACTTATGAAACATCCACGCGCAACACCATGGACATCTCGGCGATTCCGGTGCTGCACAAGCTCTCGCACTTGCCTGTGGTGGCCGACCCTTCGCACGGTACGGGGCGGCGCGATATGGTTCCTCCGATGGCCAAGGCCACAGTGGCCGCAGGCGCGGATGGGATTCTGGTGGAGATTCACCCCAACGCCGACAAGGCCGCCTCGGACGCCGCGCAGACGCTGTACCTCGATCAGTTTGAGAAGCTGGTCGGCGAGCTGCGGGTGATTGCCGGGGCGGTGGGAAGAACGCTGTAGATTTTGGAGCGGAGTTAGCAAAGGCCTGACAACGCCAGTGAGCCAGCGGGGTTCATGGAGGGGGATATGAGTTTCAATCGCAGAGAGTTTTTAGGCGGTGGCATCTCCCTGCTGGCGCTGACGAAGCTTTGCTCCGCTCAGTCCGGCCCCAGCTATTTCAGAGGCTCCATTCCAGACGGACCGTTTTGGCCGGACTGGGAGTCTTTGAAGGCGTATCAATGTCCTGAATGGTATCGGGATGCGAAGTTTGGCATTTGGGCGCATTGGGATCCGCAGTGCGTGCCGGAGCAGGGCGACTGGTATGCACGGGGAATGTACCGCCAAGGGCAGCCCCAATACGAGTACCATGTCAAACATTATGGCCACCCCTCGGTCTTCGGCTACAAGGACATCTGCCATCTGTGGAAGGCGGAGAGATGGGATCCTGATGCGCTCATTCAGCTTTATAAAAAGGCTGGAGCCAAGTACATGGTTGCGCTGGCCAACCACCACGACAATTTCGATTGCTGGGATTCCAAATACCAGCCGTGGAACGCCGTCAATGTCGGTCCCAAGCGGGACATTGTGGGCGGATGGGCGAAAGCGGCGCGCGCGCATGGGCTGCGCTTTGGCGTGAGTTACCATGGGACGCCGCACAGGACGTGGGACGAATTCCTGCCGGTCCGGTATCAGAGCGACAAGACGGGGCCTCTGGCGGGCGTTCCCTACGACGGCGTGATGACCAAGGCCGACGGCAAAGGCAAATGGTGGGAGGGCATGGACCCGCGACTGCTGAACGGCACGCCCCACTTGAAGAACTCACCCTGCCCGGAGTTCGTGAAGCAATTCATGCTGCGGGTGCAGGATGTCATCGATAAGTACGATCCCGACACCTTCACCTTCGACGATAACCCGGTCTTCGATTTCGATGACGGCGGGCCTGTTCTGGACCTGAAGGTTTGGCTGGGCATTCCGGACCTGGCGCCTGTGATTATGGCCTATTATTACAACGCCAATATGCGCGCGCACGGAGGAAAGCTGGAGGGCGTGCTCGACCTGAAGACGGTTCCGGAGCCGATTTGGGGAACGATGACGCGGGATTTCGAGGGGGATTCGGCGAGAGGCCTGCAAGAGAAGCCATGGCAGACGGAGGCCTGCATCGGCAACTGGCATTACCTGCGGTCGGTCTTCGAGAGTCACACCTACAAGACCGCGGCGCAGATGGTGCCCGTGCTGGTAGACATTGTCAGCAAGAACGGCAATCTGCTGTTGAGCATTCCGCTGCCCGGCGACGGCCAGCCCGACGACGACGAACTGAAGTTTCTCGATGAGCTTGCCAAGTGGAATGCGATCAACGGTGAGGCCATCCACGGCACGCGCCCCTGGCGGATCTTCGGCGAAGGTCCCACCCAGACGGGCGCAGGCGGGGCGTATACGCTGGAGAGACATACTTACGCTGCGGGCGACATTCGTTTTACGCAAAAGGGCGATCTGCTTTACGCCATCGCTCTGGCGTGGCCCGTTGATGGGAAGTTGACGGTGAAGTCGCTGGGATTGAACTCGCCGCATTACCCAAAACAGATTGGGAAGGTGGAGCTTCTTGGGTACAAGGGCGAGCTGAAATGGAATCGCGATGCGGACGGAGTGAGCATTGCTCTTCCCGCGCAAAAGCCGTGCGAGTACGCGTATGCGTTCAAGGTCAGCCCGGCGTAAGCCTCGGATGGGCGTGGGGTCTGTATTATTGACGCTATTTGCGGAGTTGGCAAAGGCTAGCTCCGCTAATATGTGCGTAGCGCGGTTAGCTTTGCTCTATTGCTGAAATCGGAGATATGTACCACCCATGATCGAGCGTATCGCAATTCTAGGCACGGGGCTGCTGGGCACGTCGATTGGTCTGGCGCTGCGCGCGGCGGGCTTTCGCGGCTCGATTGCGGGCTGGAACCGGGGCGCGGAGGGGGCGCAGCTGGCGCTTGAGGCTGGAGCCATCGATTCGATTGCCGGCGACCCCTTGCAGGCGGCGCGGGAGAGCCAAGTTGTGCTGTTGGCCGTGCCCATCTACGCGACCCTCGACTACATGGAGAAGCTGGCCGGTGTGCTGGGTTCTGAGCATTTAATCACCGACGTGGGCAGCACCAAGGGAGCGATCACCGAAGCCGCCGGCCGCCTCTTTAACACCCCGGAGCGAGCGGCGTTTTTGCCGGGCCATCCGATGGCGGGCAAGGAGCGGGGCGGCGCTGCACTGGGGGATGCGGAGCTTTTTCGCGGTGCGGTCTGGCTCTTTACCGACGACCCAACCTGGTTGCGCTCTCCTCATTCCGCAGAGTTAGTAAAGGGCTGGCGCGAGTGGGTCGCCGCGATGGGCTCGAAGTGCATCGACCTTGATCCCGCGCGCCACGATGAGCTGGTGGCCTGGGTCAGCCATTTGCCGCAGTTTTTGGCCACGGCGCTGAGCGCGCTGTTGCAGGCAGAGGTCGGCGACGCGCCGGAGTTGAAGGACGTGGGCGGACGCGCGCTGAGGGAGATGACGCGGCTGGGGGCAAGCCCGTACACGATGTGGCGCGACATCGCATCCACCAACACCGAGGCAATTCAGGCGGCGCTGCACGCGCTGGAGCAACGGCTGGCCCACCTGCGCGAGAATCTGCGCACCCCGGAGCTGCGTGATGAATTTGAGCAGGCCAACCGGTTTCGGCGGGAGTAGATGATTGCCGAGGTAGTATCATTATGCGGGATGGATCTTAATTTGGACTGGCGCTGTCCAGAATGATGTGCTACTTTGTACGTAACGGTTCATTCTTCGGCGCACAATGCCGAAGAGAAGAAGCGGCTTCCCCTCCCCCAGAATTTTCACAAGCTGTATTTTTTCAGTGAATTACAAAATTGTGTGACCGTCAGCTCCGTGCGCACATCAAATAAACGCCAACCAGGCAAGGGAACGACGAATGGCGCAAATATTTGACCGCGGCTCCAACGCCTTGGCTCGTGCGAGCCTGGTTTTGACAGGGCTGATCGTGATCGCTCTGGGCGTTACGCTGAATGAGTTGCAGCGGTCGCCCTGGGTGACGCGCCAGGGTCAGCGTCCCGACCAGCCGGTGCCCTTCAGCCACAAGCATCACGTGCAGGGGCTGGGCGTGCAGTGCCAATACTGTCACGTCACCGCGGAGACCTCGAGCTACGCCGGCATCCCGCCGACCAAAACCTGCATCAACTGCCACGCGCAGATCTGGACCAACGCGCAACTGCTGGAGCCGGTGCGCCAGAGTTGGGCGACGGGGCAATCGCTGCCCTGGATCAAGGTGCATGACCTGCCCGATTACGTTTATTTCAGCCACGAGATTCATGTGAACAAGGGCATCGGCTGCGCCAGTTGCCATGGGCGCGTGGACCAGATGCCGCTGATGTACGCGCAAAACACCTTGCAGATGGAGTGGTGCCTGGACTGCCATCGCAATCCGGCGAAGAACCTGCGCCCCACCAGCGAGATCTACAACATGGCCTGGGAAGCGCCGGCGAGCGACCGGCCGGTGTGGTGCGCGGTGGGCGATGAGAAGATCGGCCTGCCCACGGCGCAGAGCGTGAACTGCGTGACAAAGGAGCCGGGCGTCGAGGTTGCATCGCTGGGAATGCCGGCAGGCGGTGTGCTGTCTGGGGAGAAGTACCAAAAATTCACCAGCCAGGAAGAGTTGGGGCAGTTCCTTGTGAAGCATTACAAGATTCGTACGCCGAATGAATTAGCTAGTTGCGAGGTTTGCCACCGATGAGCGAGATGAAAAACAATCTGGTTGGCACAATCGAGCCGGCGCCGATGACGCTGGAGCAGGTGCGCGAGAAGTTGAAGAACGTGCGCGGCAAGAGGTACTGGCGCTCGGTGGACGAGCTGGCCAACACGCCGGAGTTTCAGGCTGCTGTCGAGAAGGAGTTTCCCGGCTCGCCGCATGGGTGGGGCGATGAGGTTTCGCGGCGCGGCTTCCTCAAATTCATGGGCGCATCGGCGGCGCTGGCCGGATTGGCCGGCTGCACCAAGCAACCCGATGAGCCGATCTATCCCTACATCAAAGCGCCGGAAGATTTGATTCTCGGCAAGCCGATGTACTTTGCCACGGCGCATCCGTTTGTTACCGGCGCGGTGCCGCTGCTGGTGAAGACCGACCAGTTCCGCCCCATCAAGATCGACGGCAACCCGGAGCATCCGTACAACCAGGGTTCGTCGGACCCGTTCACGCAGGCGACGCTGCTCGACCTCTACGATCCGGACCGCTCGCAGCACGTGACCTATCGCGGCGAGAATCGCGAATGGGCGGAGTTCGCCGTTGAGTTGCGCAACAAAGTGATCTCGACCAAGGATGGAACGGGGATTTACTTCCTCAGCGAGACGATCACTTCGCCAACGCTGGCGCGGCAGTGGCGCGAGGTGCAGGCGAAGTATCCAAATGCAAAATTGGTGCAGTACGATCCGGCGATTGCCGGGACCGCGCTCGCTAGTGGGCTGAATGTTCAATACGATCTGGCCGATGCGGATGTGATTGTTTCACTCGATGCGGATTTTCTTTCGGGCGCCGGCTTCCCTGGCTTCCATCAATTAGTGCGCCAGTATGCGGAGCGGCGTAAATCGCCAGAGAAGCTAAACCGGCTGTATGCGATTGAGAGCACGCCGACAACGACTGGATTGAAGGCTGAACATAGGCTTGGATTGCGAGCGAGCGAGATTCCGGCGTTCGCGGCGGAGTTGGCCAAGGCCATTGGCATTGAGGTCCTTCCGGTTCCATCGGTCGCATGGACCGATGAGCAGAAGAAGTTTCTCGCCGCGCTGGCCAAGGACCTGAAAGCGCACCCAGGCAAGTGCGTGGTGATTCCGGGACTGTATCAAGATCCGACGGTTGCCAATCACGCGCTCGTCATCAATGAAGTGTTGGGCAACTCCGGCAAGACGGTTTCCTATCCGGCGCGTTTGAGCGCTCTTTCGTCGAATCAGACTGCGGAGCTGAAGTCGCTGGTTGCGGATCTGAATGCGGGCAAAGTAGACTGGCTGGTGATTCTGAATGCCAATCCTGTTTATAATGCGCCTGCTGATCTGAATTTTGCGGCAGCATTTGAAAAGGCGAAGATGACTGCGCACCTTGGCTCGCACGTGGACGAGACCGGGCAGAATGCGCAGTGGCACATTCCAGCGGCGCATTTTCTTGAGTCTTGGTCTGATGCTCGCGCTTATGACGGAACGGTTTCGATTGTGCAGCCGATGATTGATCCGCTCTATGGCGGCAAGACGGCGCATCATTTTTTTCAAGCACTATTGGATGAGCCGGGCTTGAGTCCGTATGAAGCTGTGCGCGAGACGTGGAAGCCGGTTATCAAGGGGGACTTTGAGACGGGTTGGCGGAAGGCACTTCACCAGGGGTGGGTTGAAGGAACCGCTGATCTCTCTGATATTACTTTCTCTGTATTGCAGCCCGGTGTGTCCTGGCCAGCTCCAGCACCATCGCCGAAGGATTCACTGGAGATTATCTTCCGGCCAGATCCGAATGTGTATGACGGGCGATGGGCCAATGTCGGCTGGCTGCAGGAGCTGCCCAAGCCTGTCACGAATCTGAGTTGGGACAATGCGGCGCTGGTCTCTGGCGCGACGCTGACCAAGTACGGACTCGAAGAAGACGACATTGTTGAGCTGACGGTGAATGGGCGCAAGGTGAATGCGCCGGTGATTGTTGTTCCCGGCCATCCGGATAATTCCGTCACGGTGCATTTTGGCTATGGGCGCTCGTTTGCCGGGCGCGTCGGTTCAGGCGCGGGCTTCAACGCTTATCTGATACGCACCTCGGATGCGCCGTTTTACACCGTGGGCTCGATGAAGAAGGTTGAAGGCAAGTGGGGCCTGGCGGTCACCAAGAGCCACTTCCAGGACCACCGGCCTAAGCTCTTCGGCGGCCAGGGCAACGGCAACAACTCGCTGGAAGCCGATGAAGCGATCAGCGAGCGCGGCATCATTCGCTACGCAACGCTGGATGAATACAAAGCTGATCCCGGCTTCGCCAACGAGGGCGAGACGCACACGACGACCGACAAAAGCAACACGCTCTTCCCCAACTGGGAGTACAAGGACAACGCCTGGGGAATGTCGATCGACATGAACAGTTGCACGGGCTGCAACGCGTGCATTATCGGCTGTTATGCGGAGAACAATATCGCCGTGGTGGGCAAGCAGCAGGTGCGCATCGGGCGCAATATGCAGTGGCTGCGCATCGACACTTACTTCGAGGGCGACCTGGCCGCGCCGCGCGCCCACTTCCAGCCGATGGCTTGCCAGCATTGCGAGAACGCGCCCTGCGAGCAGGTTTGCCCGGTGGGCGCCACGGTGCATACGCCCGAAGGCTTGAACGCCATGGTCTACAACCGCTGCGTGGGCACGCGCTATTGCTCGAACAATTGCCCCTATAAGGTGCGGAGGTTCAACTTCCTGCTTTACTCGGATTTCGAGACAGAGAGTTTGAAGCTGATGCGCAACCCCGATGTGACGGTGCGCTCGCGCGGCGTGATGGAAAAATGCAGCTACTGCTTGCAGCGCATTTCGGCGGCGAAGATCGAGGCCGACAAGGAGAACCGCGCGATTCGCGACGGCGAGGTTGTGACCGCCTGCCAGCAGGCCTGCCCGGCGCAGGCGATCAGCTTCGGCAACATCAACGATAAGCAGAGCAAGGTGGCCAAATTACAAGCCGATGAGCGCAGCTACCAGGTCCTCGCCGATCTAAATACTCGTCCGCGGACAAAGTATGTGGCCGCGGTGTTGAATCTGAATCCGGAGTTGCAGGCTAGGCCGGTGGAGCACTTACCGGCCAAGGGTTGAAGTGAAATGCAGTGAAGAAGTGAACGTTTAGCTGTTTGCGGAGCCAGGATGGCGGTCGAATTGAAAGACAACCCGAAGCTCGATCCAGCGACTGGCGAATACCGCGTCATTGCGCCGGGGCAGAGCTTCCGCTCGGTCACTGAGAAGATCACGCGAATCGTGCTCACGCCTACGACGCCGCTGGGCTGGTTCGCTATCTTCGGCGTGGGCGGCGCGCTGGCGACGATGCTGATGGTGGCCGTGACCTGGCTGTTTCTGGAAGGCGTCGGCATCTGGGGCATCACGCAGCCGGTGGCCTGGGGCTTTGCGATTATCAACTTCGTCTGGTGGATCGGCATTGGCCACGCCGGCACGCTGATCTCGGCGATTCTACTTTTGTTCAAGCAGGGCTGGCGCAACTCCATCAATAGATTCGCGGAGGCGATGACCATCTTCGCCGTGGTCTGCGCCGGAATGTTCCCGCTGATTCACGTGGGCCGTCCCTGGCTGGCGTATTGGATGCTGCCGGTTCCTCTCACCATGAACGTGTGGCCGCAGTTCCGCTCACCGCTGATGTGGGACGTCTTCGCGGTCTCGACCTACGCCACGATCTCAGTGGTCTTCTGGTACATCGGCATGGTTCCCGACTTCGGCACCATGCGTGATCGCGCCGATTCGAAGTTCGCCAAGTACGCCTATGGCCTCGTCTCGCTGGGCTGGCACGGCTCGGTGCGCCATTGGGCGCGCTACGAGACAGCCTCGCTGCTGCTGGCCGGCCTGGCCACGCCGCTGGTGCTCTCGGTGCATACGGTCATCAGTTTTGATTTTGCCGTGGCCGTGCTGCCCGGCTGGCACACGACAATCTTCCCGCCGTACTTTGTGGCCGGCGCTATTTATTCCGGCTTTGCCATGGTGCTCACGCTGGCCATTCCGCTGCGCAAGTTCTATCACCTGGAGGGCCTGGTCACCGAGCGGCACATCGACAACATGGGCAAGGTGATGCTCGCGACGGGCTTCATTGTGGCCTACGGCTACGCGATGGAAGTCTTCATGGCCTGGTACTCGGCTTCGCACTGGGAAGCCTTCATGATGTGGAACCGGATGTTCGGGCCGATGGGCTGGGCGTATTGGGTATTGGTCACCTGCAACCTGGCGATTCCGCTGACGACGCTGTGGTCGCGCAAGCTGCGCACCAACATTGCTTTCATGTTTTTCATTTCCATCGTGGTCAACACGGGAATGTGGTTTGAACGCTTCGTCATTGTCGTGACCAGCCTCTACCGCGACTTCCTGCCCTCGTCGTGGGGAACGTACCGCGCGACGAAGTGGGACTACATGACGTATGTGGGCACGCTGGGATTGTTCACGGCGCTATTCCTGCTGTTTGTGCGCTTCCTGCCCATGATTCCAATGTCGGAAATTCGCACGATGCTGCCGGGGGCGAAGATTACGCCCAAGAAGGCCACGGAGGCTGGTGACTGATGGCCCCACGCCAAGGAACTTACGGCCTGCTGGCCGAATTCGATACGCCGGGCGACCTGATCCGCGCCGCGCAACAGGCGCGCCAGGACGGCTGGCGGCGCATGGATTGCTACACACCTTATCCAGTCGAAGAGGCGGCCGAGGCTATCGGCTTTCATCGCAACAAGGTGCCGCTGGTGACGCTGATCGGCGGACTGATGGGCCTGACGGCGATGTTTTTGTTCGAGGTCTGGGTCTCGGTGTGGGCCTATCCGTTGAATATCGCCGGGCGTCCGACGTATTCATGGCCGGCCTTCATTGTGCCCGCGTACGAGTGGACGATATTGTTTGCGGGCTTGTCGGCGGCCTTCGGAATGCTGGCGCTGAATGGATTGCCGGCGCTCTATCATCCGCTCTTCAACGCGCCCAACTTTTGCGACGGAGCAACGACTGACAAGTTCTTTCTGTGCCTGGAGGCGCTCGATCCAAAATTCGATTTAGTCGAAGCGAGGAAGTATTTGCAGAGCTTTCAGCCGGTCTCGGTGGTGGAGGTGGAGTACTGATGCGCAAGCAGCTTTCAGCTTTCAGCTTTCAGCTCTCAGCCTCCGGCGCTGCGTGGCGGGTTGCCCGCGGCGGTTTTGCGGTTGCCGGCCTTGCGGCCTTGCTCGCCGTTGCCGGCTGCCGCCAGGATATGCAGAATCAGCCCAAGATCCGCTCGCAGCGCGGCTCGGAGGCCTTCGCCGATCATCGCGGCGCGCGTCCGCAGGTTGCCAACACCGTGGCCCGCGGCCAGTTGCATGAAGACAGCTACTTTTATACCGGCGTGGTTCAGGCCGCCGATGGCTACCGCGAAGAGAAGAACGAGATGCCGTTTCCGGTGACGCTCGATGTGCTCAAGCGCGGGCAGGAGCGCTTCAACATTTATTGCTCGCCGTGCCACTCGCGGGTGGGCAACGGGCTGGGTGAGATTGTGCAGCGCGGCTACAAGCCGGCCGCCAATTATCACGATCAGGTACGGTTGTCGCAGCCCATTTCGCATTATTTTTACGTGATGACGCACGGCTACGGGGCGATGCCGGATTACTCTGCGCAGCTTACTCCGGTAGATCGCTGGGCGGTGGCGGCCTACATTCGCGCCTTGCAGTTGAGCCAGGCGGCTAAGTTGGACGATGTGCCTTCGGGCGTGCCGGTACGCAGCCTGAAGGAGATTGCGCAGGAGCAACATTTGCCGGAGGGCTTTGCCGAGCCGTGGACGCTGCCGCCGACGGCTGTTCAGGCGCTTCCGAACGATGTGAAACAGGGCAACCCGGCGCTGGCTCCGACCGGCCCTGCTGACACGAAGATTACGATTCCACAAAGTAAACCGGCTATTAAGGCCGCGAAGTAAGGACGAACGGAATGGCTCACGACCTGCATGCCAACACGCTTCCCGCCGATCTCGGCGCACCGGCCTTTGTCGATGGCTGGAGAACGCGCGCGCTGACGGTGGCGTTGGTCTTCTCGGTGATAGCCGCCGGCCTGGGCTTTGCGGATGGGCGCGGCTTCGACATCGATCACGTGCTGAGGGCCTGGCTGCTCGGTCTGATGCTGACATTTGGATTTTGTGTAGGCGGGCTGGCTTTACTGATGCTTCAGTACTGCACGGGAGGCAAGTGGGGCCTGCTGCTGCGCCGGCCTCTGGAAGCGATGAGCCGCACACTGCCGCTGGTCTTCGCCTACTGGATTGTGATTGCCTTCTCGCTGAGAAAGCTCTACCTGTGGGCCGCGGTCGGCGATGTAAACGCGGCGCTCAAATCGGGTTGGATCAACGAGGTTCAGGCGCACGCAATCGAATTCAAACGGCCGATGCTGAACCCGGAGACCTTCATAATTGTAAGCGTTGTATGCTTTGTAATCTGGGGCTACTACACCTGGCGGCTCAATGCGCTGGGACTCGAACGGGATGCGGCTTCCCCCGCGACCACGCCCGAGTGGATCAAGCGGATGGAAAACATCAGCGGCCCCGGCCTCGTGGTCTACGCGATTACGATGAGCGCCGCGGCCATCTACTGGGTCATGTCGCTTGATCCCACGTGGTACTCGTCGGTCTACGGCCTGCTCTTTCTGGTCGGACAGATCTATTCTGTGCTGGCGCTCTCGATCATCGTTGTGATTTCGCTTTCGAAGGCCGAGCCATTCAAGACGGTTCTTCGCCAGACCGAGCAGCATGACCTGGGCAAATTCACTTTTGCTTTTGTGATGCTGAACATTTATCTTGCCTTCTCGCAGTTTCTCATCATCTGGTCGGGAAATTTGCCGGAAGAGATTCCCTGGTACCTGGATCGCATCCTGGGCGGATGGGGCGTGATCGTCACGCTTGACTTCATCTTTCACTGGCTGATTCCGTTCACGCTCTTGCTCTCACGCGACTTGAAGCGCAACAAAAAGCGGCTGGTCTGGGTCTGCCAGTGGATGGTCTTCGCCAAGGCCTTCGATCTCTTCTGGCTGATCGAGCCGAACTTCAAGGACGCGGCGCGCAACCTGCATTTCAGTTGTGGAATTCTCGAATACGTGGCCGTGCCGGTGGCGATGACCGCCTTGTGGGTCGCAGCTTTCTGCACGCAGTTGAAGAAGCGCCCGCTGGTGCAGACCAACGATCCGCACCTAGCGGAGATTCTGGAGGCGGAGCATGTCCATGCATAAGAACGATGGCTCTGAGCACGGCCTCTGGCAAGAGCCGGAAGATCACTCGCCCGAAGAGATCGACCGCTCAAAGGGCTATGAGGCGACCGACGTTCGCATCTCCGGCGTTGTGGTCTTCATCGTCGCGCTGAGCATCTTCGCGATGGTGACAGCGGCGCTGGCTTACGGTGTCGGCAAGGTGCTCGATGCGCGCATGAACAAGGAAGATGGGCCGCCGAGCAGATGGGTGCATCCGGCGGATGTGCGTCCGCTGGGCAACATGGCCTCCAATCCTGAGATGCAAAACAAGATGGCGGAGATGACGCAGAATTATCCTGCGCCGCGCGTGCAGACCGATGACGGCAACCAGGATGTGGCCGATCTGCATTTGCGCGAGGATCTTCTACTGAACAACTACAGTTGGGCCGATCAGTCGCAGGGCAAGGTTCGGATTCCGATTGAGCGCGCGATGGAGTTGCTTGCCGCGCGCGGATTGCCGGTGGCGACGGCGGCGGAGCAGTCGCCGCTGATGACCGGGGACAAGAAGCCTGTGATGGCTCTGCCGCTGACCAATGGATTTGCGCGTACCGGTTATGAACTGGATCAGGCCGCGGCGGTTGCTAGAGGACGTATGGAGCAGCACAAGTAGCGAGGGACGAACGGCGCTGGGTTAGGTTCGTGGACTCCCACCCTAGCCGCAAAAGCAAGAACGCGACGAGGGGGGGAACCCAGATTTTTGGGAACTATAGGGATGGGCCAGTTGAGGTTTGTGGTCTCCCACCCTTTTCTCAAAGAGCGCGAAAAGGATGGGGCACGGAGCATTTGTTGAGACAGAGCGCAAGGAAAGAAGGCATCATGCAAGGCACAGGGAGAATGCGGAGAAGCTGGCGAGGCGCGGGGTTGATCGCGGCCGCGATGGCGGTCTGCTGTTCTGTGATGCCGTTGGCGCGAGCGCAGGTCTCGCGCTACGACGAGAAGCAGATGGCGCCGGTGAGCGACAAGCCGCCGGCGATTCTGAACAAAGTGGGAATTGCGCAGCGGCTGAATGAGCAACTGCCCCTCGCGCTTACCTTCACCGACGACGCGGGCCAGCAGGTGCAACTGGCCAGCTACTTCGGCAAGAAGCCGGCGATTCTGGCGCTGGTTTATTATCAGTGCCCCATGCTCTGCTCGGAGGAGTTGAACGGCCTGACGAGCGCCTTGCAGATGGTGAGCTTTGTACCCGGCAAGGACTTCAGCGTGATTGTGGTGAGCATCGATCCCACCGAGGGCACGGAGCTGGCCGCGGCCAAGAAGCGCATTTACCTGAGGCGCTACGGCCACCCGGAGACAGCGGCGGGATGGCACTTCATGACCGGCACGCAAGAGAACATCGACGCGCTCACCAAAGCGGTGGGCTTCGGCTACGTGAAGATTCCCGGGCCGGACGGAAGGCTTACGCAATTTGCGCACGCCAGCGCGATTCAGATTGTGACGCCGGAGGGCAAGCTGGCGCAGTATTACATGGGCGTTGAGTACTCGCCCAAGGATTTGCGGCTGGGGCTGGTCGAGGCTTCGGCCAATCGCATTGGCTCGCCGGTGGACAACATTCTGACCTACTGCTACCACTACGATCCGCAGACCAACAAGCATTCGCTGATCGTGGCGCGGGTGGTGCAGATGGGCGGGTTTGTAACCTTCGTGACGCTGGGCGGATTCATGCTGGTGATGTTTCGCAGAGACGCAAGGAAAGTTACTCAGCCAGGGACTGACAAAAAGGTGAACGGATAAAGGAATGAACCATATTAGTCCAACAATCTGGCAGTTTCTCGTCAAGTGGCTGACGAACTTCGCGCTCTTTCCGCCGGAGGCGTCGAAGATTGCGCCGCAGATGGACGCGCTGCTTTTCTTCATGGTGCTGGTGAGTTTGATCGGACTGACGATTGTGGTTCTGCTGGTCGTGAGCTTCTCGATTCTCTACAACAAGAAGCGCCATCCGGTTGCCGTGCAGGTCGAAGGCTCGACGCTGCTGGAAGCCACATGGACGATCATTCCACTGGGGTTGTTTTTGGTGATGTTCGTTTGGGGCGCGCTGATTTATTTTCGCGTCTTCACGCCGCCGGCCAACTCCATGAACATCTACGTGGTGGGCAAGCAGTGGATGTGGAAGGCCGAGCATCCGGGCGGGCAGCACGAGATCAACGCGCTGCACGTGCCCACGGGCCGCGCGGTGCAATTGACGCTGATCTCTCAAGATGTATTTCACAGTTTTTCCGTTCCCGCCTTCCGCGTGAAGCGCGAGGCGATTCCCGGCCGCTATACAACCGTCTGGTTTGAAGCCACCGTGCCCGGAACCTATCATCTCTTCTGCACGCAGTATTGCGGCACCAACCACTCGCAGATGACCGGCGACATTGTGGTGATGACGCCGGAGGATTTTCGCAAGTGGCTGGCCAGCTCGACCAGCGGCGCGTCGCTGGCGCAGAACGGCGAACGGCTCTTTGCAAGCTTGAGTTGCGCCGCCTGCCACAACACGCGGCCCGATGCAAGAGGTCCGAATCTGGCCGGAGTCTACGGCGCTAAACTGCCGCTTACAAGCGGCGGAACCGTGATCGCCGACGATGCTTACCTGCGCGAGGCGATCCTGAATCCATCGCAGCACGTGACTCAAGGCTACGCGCCCATCATGCCCACCTATCAAGGGCAGATCAGTGAAGAGGGAGTGATCGCGCTGCTTGAATACATCAAGAACCTCGACTCCGATTATCGCGTCCAGCAGACATTGAACACGACCGATCTGTCGCCGGGGAGCGAAGGCACAGCGCCCGCCGCCGCAAAAGCACCCGCCTCGAAAGGAACGGTGAAGCCATGAGCACCAACACCATCATCAGTCTTCCCGATCAAACGACGGCGCGGATTCCCAAGGATAACTTCATCACGCGGGAGAACGGCCTGCTGAGCTGGCTGCTGACCGGCGACCACAAGCGGATTGCGATTCTCTACCTGATCTCGATCACGTTCTTCTTCTTTATCGGCGGAGCGCTGGCGGGGCTGATCCGCCTGGAGCTGCTGACGCCGCAGACGGATCTGATGGCCACCGACACCTATAACAAGGTGTTCACAATGCATGGCATCATCATGATCTTCTTCTTTCTGGTGCCGTCCGTGCCGGCCACACTGGGCAATTTTTTCATTCCCATGATGATAGGGGCCAAGGATCTGGCGCTGCCCAAGATCAACCTGCTCAGTTGGTATCTGTACATGGCGGGCGGCATCCTGGCCGTCTACACAATGGCCTCCGGCGGAGTGGACACGGGCTGGACCTTCACCACGCCGCTGTCAACGCATTATGTGAATACCAACGTGCTGACCACCGGCCTGGCGGTCTTCATTGCCGGCTTCAGTTCCATCCTCACCGGGTTGAACTTCATCGTTACGATTCACAAGATGCGCGCGCCCGGCATGACCTGGTTCCGGCTGCCGCTGTTTATCTGGGCGCATTATGCGGCCAGCATTCTGATGGTGCTGGCGACGCCGGTGGTGGCTATCGCGATTGTGCTGGTGGCTCTGGAGCGCACCTTCGGCATCGGCGTCTTCGACCCCACCAAGGGCGGCGATCCGCTGTTATTTCAACACCTCTTCTGGTTCTATTCGCATCCCGCCGTTTACATCATGATTCTGCCGGGAATGGGCGTGATTTCTGAAGTGATTTCGACCTTCAGCCGCAAGCGCATCTTCGGCTATACGGCGGTGGCCTTCTCCTCAGTGGCCATCGCCGTCTTCGGCTTCTTTGTCTGGGCCCACCACATGTTCATCATGGGCATTTCGAATTACGCGGTGCTGGTTTTTTCGCTGCTCACCATGCTGGTGGCCGTGCCCTCGGCGATCAAAATCTTCAATTGGACCTTCACGCTTTACAAGGGCTCCATCACCTTCGAAACGCCGATGCTTTACGCCTTCGGCTTCCTCGGCCTGTTCACCATCGGCGGCATGACCGGCGTCTTCCTCGGTTCTTCGGGGACCGACATTCACCTGACCGAGACCTACTTCATCGTGGCGCATTTTCATTTCGTCATGGTGGGTGGAATGCTGATGGCCTTTCTGGCCGGCATTCACTTCTGGTGGCCCAAGATCACCGGGCGAATGTACCCGGAAAAGATCTCGCAATTTGCCGCCGTGGTCACCTTCATCGGATTCAACCTTACATTCTTCCCGCAGTTCATTCTGGGCGTGCTGGGCATGCCGCGGCGCTACGCATCCTATCCGCCGGAGTTCCAGGTGCTGAATGTCTTTTCGACCGCAGGCGCGACGATTCTGGGCGTCGGCTACCTGATGCCGGTGCTCTACCTGATCTGGTCGCTGAAGTACGGCGCCATCGCGGGCAACAATCCATGGCAGGCGACCGGCCTGGAGTGGCAGACGCAGTCGCCGCCGCTGACGGAGAATTTTGCGGTGATGCCGGTGATGGACCACGAAGCCTACGACTATGAGTGGCTGGAGCAACAGCAGCAGGCCCATAAAGAAACGGAGGCGCCCCATGCCGGATAATACTGTGACCTCCAAAGGCGCCTTGGGAGCGGCAAAAAACGCTGACAGTGCTGACAACGCTGACATTTTGCACGCCGACCACCCGCCTTATCTGCGCCATCACTTCAATTCGGCCGAGCAGCAGGCCGACGCCGCCAGCTTCGCCATGTGGCTCTTTCTGCTGACCGAAGTGATGTTCTTCGGTGGCCTCTTCACCGCCTACCTGATCTACCGGAACTGGTATTACCCGGCCTTCGTCGCCGGCTCTCACCAGTTGAATGTGGTTTGGGGAACGACTAACACGTTTGTGCTGATTTTCTCCAGTTTCACGATGGCGATGGGCGTCTGGTGCGCGGAGACCAGGCGGAGAAAAGGGCTGGTGCTCTGCCTGACGCTGACCTTCATTCTGGGATTGTGCTTCCTGGGCATCAAGACCATTGAGTACCGCGAGAAGGTCGAGATGCATCACGTTCCCGGCTTCCACTACAGCCTGCAATCTTTTCTCGATCCCGCATCCAACCCCGAAGTCTTCAAGGAATATCATGACAAGCCGCTGGCGCTGGACATGGCGCGCCACACGGAGATTTATTTCTCGCTCTACTTCCTGATGACCGGGATGCACGCGGTGCACATGATCATCGGCATCGGAATTCTGGCATTCATGATCTTCCGCGCCCGCGCCGGGGCTTACACCGCGGGCCACGTAACGTTTGTGGAGAACTTCGGCCTCTACTGGCACTTTGTCGACATTGTCTGGATTTATCTCTTCGCGCTGCTCTATCTGATCAGCAGACATCAGTAGAGACAGTGAAGAAGTGAATTAGTGAAGAAGTGAGCAGGGATCGATTGAGGAGTACGGCATGAGCGAACCGAACGAACACGCGCATCACATTGTCGGCCCTGGGGTCTATGTGGCCATTCTCTTCGCGCTGCTGATCAGCACCGCGCTCACGGTCTGGGCGTCGTTTCTCGAACTGGGCTTTTGGAATCCTATCATCGCGCTGGCCATCGCCACCGCCAAGGCCACGCTGGTGGTGCTGTTCTTCATGGGGGTGAAGTATAGCACGAAGCTGACCAAACTGACCGTCTTCGCCGGCATTTTCACCTTCCTGATCCTGATCTCGATGACCCTCTCGGACTACATCAGCCGGGCCTGGGGAAGCTGGTAGCCACCTGCGGTGAGGGGACTGGCCGTCCAGGCAGCTGGCGCTTGCATGCCATGAGGTTAGTGGTTTCCCACCCTAGCCGCAAAATGTGCAAGAAGCAGGTCCTTCGACTTCGCTGCGCTTCGCTCAGGATGACATCGTGCTGGTTAGGCTTGGGGTTTCACTGGATTCGGAAGCTAGCCGCGCCAGCCGGTTCTTGTAACTTGCAATAATAAACTCGCGGAACAACGGATGCGGCTCCAGCGGCTTGGATTTGAACTCAGGGTGGAACTGGCAGCCTAAGAAGAACGGATGGCCGGGGAGTTCGACGATCTCGACATACGTCGCATCGGGCGTCGTGCCGGTGAGGCTCAGGCCGGCGCCGGTGAGCAACGCTTCGTACTCGCGGTTGAACTCATAGCGATGGCGATGGCGCTCGCTGATCTCCGTCGCGCCGCCATAGGCCTTGGCGGCCAGCGAGCCTTCCTGCAAGACGCAGGCCCACGCGCCGAGTCTCATGGTCCCGCCCATCTCTTCGACGCCCAGCAGCTCGCGCAGTTTGTAGATGATGCGATGCGGGCTGGCGGGGTTGAATTCGCTGGAGTTCGCGTCCTTCAATCCGCAGACGTTTCTCGCAATTTCAATGCAGGCAGTCTGCATTCCCAAACAAATTCCAAAATAAGGCACCTGCTTTTCGCGGGCATAGCGAATGGCGTTCAACATGCCCTCGATGCCGCGCTTGCCGAAGCCTCCGGGAACCAGGATGCCGTCGAATCCTTCTAACTGCGACTCATAACTCCGGTCCTCGGGAAACTTCGATTCCAGGCCTTCGGCTTCGATCCAGGTTACTTTGAGCTTGAGGTTCTGCGAAACCGCTCCGTGCGTCAGTGCCTCCTTGAGCGACTTGTAACTGTCCTCATACTCCACATACTTGCCCACGATGCCGATGTGTACCGTATCCTTCGGGTGGTAGCAGCGGTCAACCAGCGCCTTCCACTCCGTCAGATTGGCCTCAGGCGCTTCCATGTGCAGGTACTTGAGGATGAGCGAGTCCACGCCTTCCAGGGCAAAGCCGAGAGGCACCTCGTAGATCGACGGCACGGTCAGCGCGCCAATCACGGCTTTCTCTTCGACGTTGCAGAAGGCGGCTATCTTCTTCTTCATCTCGATGCCCAGCGGCCGATCCGAGCGGCACATCAGAATGTCGGCCTGAATGCCGATCGAGAGCAGCTCCTTGACCGAGTGCTGCGTGGGCTTGGTCTTCAGCTCCTGCGCGGCGGCAATCCACGGCACCAGCGTCAGGTGAATAAAAACAGTGTTCTCGCGGCCCAGCTCCTGGCGCATCTGGCGGATGGCCTCCAGAAAGGGCAGCGACTCGATGTCGCCCACCGTGCCGCCGATCTCGATGATGGTCACATCCGCGCCGTTGGCCGAGACCTTGCGCATCGCGTTCTTGATCTCGTTGGTCACGTGAGGGATGACCTGGACGGTCTTGCCGAGGTAGTCGCCGCGCCGCTCCTTGAGGATGATCTGTTCGTAGATGCGGCCGGTGGTAAGGTTGTTGTCGCGCGAGAGCGGGGCGTGGGTGAAGCGCTCGTAATGACCCAGATCGAGATCCGTCTCGGCGCCGTCGTCGGTGACAAAGACCTCGCCGTGCTGGAAGGGCGACATGGTGCCGGGATCGACATTGAGGTAGGGGTCGAACTTCATCATGTTGACGCGCAGGCCGCGGCTTTCCAGCAAACAGCCGATGGAGGCTGCCGCCAGGCCCTTGCCTAAACTGGACACAACTCCGCCTGTCACAAAGACATACTTTGCCGACATGGATGCAACCTCACTCTTCGATTGTTGGGATTGGCCGTACGAGGTGGACACTCACAAGTATGACAGAGTTGGGGCACGAAGGGAAGAGAAAATTGAGATGAACTGCCAGTTCGCGATCACATATTGATCGCCGGCAACACCAGCATCAAAACCGCGAGAATTCAACCCCGCCGTTTCATCGCGTCACTCCCTTGAAATATCGCGTTGCGCTTCTTGGACCGAGAAATTGCGTTGCGGACGAGCAACATCCAGACAGCGGAACGGCGCGGCGGCTGAAGGGGGCAACCGCCGCGCCGTTGTTGAAGTTGCCGGTGAGCTAGTGAGCGGCCAGCTGGTAGTTCTTGTACTCCGAGGTGAAGAGTGTGTGGCGGGTAGTGAACTTGGCGGCGCCGGAGTCGCCGTTGGGAACCACCTCGGTGTCGATGACGGTCTTGACGGGAAGGACGAGGGCTTTTGTGTCAACCTTCACCGGAGCGTAATCGATGCGCTGGTCTTCCTGCTGAACATTGTCGGAGGATTTGAACTCAGCCTGGAGGACTAGCCGGACGACGATTCCCGTATCCGGATCGACGAAGATCTCGCCGTGATAAGGCACCGTGGCCTTGAAGTACTGGTCATACGTGGTGTGCGTCTGCAGATTGCCCACGGGTGTGTAAACGCCAGACCCGGCTTTTCCAGAGAAATGCATCAAGCCGGCCTGTTCCGACACCGGGAAGCAGCAATAGTTCACGGCGTAGTGGGACTTTTTCTTGTCCACGGAGAAGGCATAGACGGCAGTGGTCTTTTTGTTGATGGTCTCCCAGCGAAGCCAGCTGATTGTGCCGGCAGTCTGCGCATCCTGGAGCACGCTGCTCAGAACCGGAACCTGTCCGAGCAAAGCGATATAGCCATTCTGACCCCATTGGGTCTTATCCTTTGCCGTGGACACCTTTTCGGCGCCATTCTGGGTATCGACCGGCACTTCTGTCGAATTGATGTAGTGGATGAAGTGGTCGGCCTCCACCAGGTTCGGATCGACGGACGAACCGCCGGAGTGCATCCCCGACACGGGGGCAATGGCCTCGACGTTGTCTTGAAAACGTACGGTGGTTTTGGTTGCGGTCAAATGCGGCAGTTGGGCGTAGGTCTTTGTTGTGTAATCGACGGCCTTGTCGAGGATCGCCTTTTGCGCGGCGGCATCGGGGGCGGGAGTGGCGGGAAGGTCGACAGCCGGAGGCGGCAGGACGGCGCTGCGCGCCTCCAGCACGTAGATCTGCTCCGTTGACAAGGAGCCGGAAACGTACGAGACCAGGCTGTTCATCGCGGAGCGGGTGAGCTCTTCGGTCAACTCGACCTGCTTGAGCTCGGCGGCCATGTCGGCGTCTGTTTTCCTGTCCTGATGCAAGGAAACCAGCAGATCTTTGAGTTGTTGTACGGTGATTTTTTTGGTGGCCCATGCGGGCGACGCAAGCATCAGAACCACGAGAATCCAACCAAACCGTTTCATTTTCTCTCCTTTTGCAACAAAGCGCTGCAACCATTCGACGGTGAAATACCCTTGCCGGTCATGTTCTTTTCAGCCATCTCCCGATAAAAACAGGGAAACTGCGCTGGAAGAGTTCGGATCAGGTCCGGCACAGCCGGATGGCCGCGGCTGCTTAACATCGCTGGCTTCGGGGTATCATCCCTGCTCATGCATGAGCCGCAGTCATTCTACAGAGCGATTGCCACGCCCGACCGCGGCAAATTGTGCTTCACCCTCCATGCGCAGCCTGCAAGGCCGAGGCGGGAATGGTGACCGAACCCATGCGGCCAGTATTCTCGTCCACCACGAGAACCCGCAACGAGGCCGTGGCCGGCTTCATCTGCACAAAGCGTTCAAAGGGAACGCCGCTGGAGAGCAGGTTCTGGTAGGTGGAGGATTTGAGGCGCAGTCCCAGCGTTTGCCCCTCGACCAGCGCACGAAGACCGGCGTCGTCGCGCTGAATGAAGAAGATGTCCAACTTGTCCATCCAGTGCCCGGCGCGCTCTTCCAGGCCCAGGTCGCCGGCGGCAATCTCGATCTTCACATCGGCGCCGGCGGTCATGGAAACGACTTTGGCGGTCACAGCCACCTGGTTTGCATCCACCGGCAGCCAGACCGCCTGTTGGAAGCGCTCCCTGAGGGTGGCCGCTTCCTTGGCGTAGAGGTAGCCGGTGCGGTAGCGCAGGGTCAGTCCGCGCTGCTTGCCGGTGAGCTTGACGGTGATGGTGTGATACTGGCCGTCGGCCGGACCCTGGGGATAGAAGCTGACGCGCACGGCGGCGTGGCCGTCTTCAATGATCTCGGAGAGCTCCGCCGCCAGATCGCCGGCTCGGCGGATGGTGCGCCCGCCGGTGGCATCGGCCACCTGCCGGATCGACGGCTGGATGGGATGCAGATCCTGGTTCATCTCGGCGGTAATGCGTCCGTCGGTCATGTTGCGCGCCGGCCCGGAACTGCCGCCCAAGGTGGCCGCGTCCGAGGCTGCCTGCGTCAACTCGACATTGCGGTGCTGGATGTCGGCGCTGACGGTTTGGACTTCAAGCTGGGAGACATCGAAGGGATAGACGGCGACATGGGCGTCATTCATCACCTCCTGGGCGCGCAGGGCATAGCTGTCCAGGTATCTGCTGCCCTTGTCGACGCTGACGTCCTGGTCGCGCCAGTCGGCGAAGACATTGTCGCTGGAGACCCAGACCAGGCTCTTGTGGCCGGGGAGGGCGGAGAGATGGCGCGCCACGGCGACCAGAACGATCAGCGACGCGCGAGCCGGATTGCTGCCCTGGTTGAGCAACTGGGGATCGATGGGGCTGTCGCCGGCAGGCGCATCGGTGCGATTTCCGTTCACCGAGTCCAGGTCGGAGACGTTATGCACCTCGTTGAAAGCCTGGCGGTTGCGCGTTTCTTCCTCCTGCGCCTGGGAGACGGACTGGGCGCTGGGCGTAAACTTCCGCAGGCGCGCCATCAGAGCAGCGTGATCGGTTGTGACCTCCTGCAAGACGCGGAAGCCGAGGCTGGTCATGGTGTAGATTCCTACCCGCTCCGTGGGAGGCACGGAGGCCAGGAACTCGAGCATCTGCTGGCGGGCGTGGTTCAGGTCGCCCCAGGCAATGTGGCTCTCATCGATGAGCAGAACCGTGCTGCCGGTCTCGGCTGCCGGCGAAGCGGCGGGCGCGGCGGGTGAATCCACGGCGCGATTGGAAAAACTGAGCTCCGGCGCCGGGGCGGCAGCTTGCGCCGCCGGGGCCTGATCCGCAATCGGGCTGAAGAAGCGCAGCTCCTGCTTGCGCCCGTTGTCGTAGACCTCGATCTCTTCCTGCTTCAAATCCTTGACCGGATGGCCCTTCTTGTCATAGGCCACAATGCTCAAGTCCACCAGCCGCGAGCTGACCTTGAGCGTATAGCCGGAGGTCTGGAGCGGGTTGAAGTTGGCGGGCTGGTCGGGGACGCCGTTGGCCGCAGCCATGCTGATCTCCGGAATCACCGGCGTGGACGGCGGGGTGGGCGTAGTTGCGGGCGGCGCGCTGGCCTCGGCTGGCGGGGCCGATCCCGCAGCCGGGGCGGGCGCGGAGGGGGCTGGCGTAGCATCCGGCGGCGCGAGGCCCGCAGCGGACGGGGCGCTCGGAGTGAGTGCGTTGGGTTCGCCCGCATCAGCAAGAATGCGCGCCGACGCGCCCAGGCGGTGATAGTGCGTGAAGCTGGTCTCGTTCAGCAGCAGCAGCGGCTGGCTGATGCGATGGCTGGCCGGGCTGGCCCATGCTGCGTCGGTGGCCTTGTTGGAGCCAATGACCGTCGAACTCTCGTCCAGCGATCTGCTCCCGAAGCCGCCGTTCTGAACGGCCTCTTTCATGGAGAGCGCCAGAGCGCGAACCGGGCAGATAAAGCGCTGGTCGCCGATGGAGACGGGGCCGTACTCGATCACGGTGGCGGCGCGCAGCAGCGGGTCGCCGCTTTTCAATTCAGCTTCCAGCGTGATGCGCAGGATGGCTCCGGTGGCGGGATCGACGGCGAGCGAGCCGTGATAGCCGGGAGTCTCTCTGAACGATTGCGCGGTCTGGGTCTCCGGCAGGAAGGCTATTCCTCCCCCCGACCGTCCTCGTCCTCCCCCTGTCGAGTTAACTCCTCCGGGTTGCCCTTCCACGACGCAACAGAAGGTGACGCCATAGTGGGAGGCCGCCCTGGGGACAGAATAGTGGTAGACCGCGGCCAAGCCCGCTGGAGTCTGTTCCCAGTGGTTGAAAGTCACCGTGCCTTTGGCGGTGTCGGTCATGACTACGGTCAGCGCCGGGCCAAACTCGCCCCAACTGTGCAGTCCTATCTCCTGCAGGGGCTGCACAGCGCCAGAGGCAGCGGGCTGAGTTGAGTCTTGAATCTCCTGGCCATCACGGTAGGTGATCTGGCGACTTACCGATCCCAGCGGCTGCAGTCCTGCGCGCACCGCCCAGCCGCCTTTCTCCAGCACCTGCGGACTGTTGTCGAAGCGATGGGTGGTGCGGGTGGCGAAGAAGTTGGGCAGATGAGGCAAGGTTTGAACCACGTAGCCGCGCGCCGCATCCATCATGCGCTGCTGCGCGGCGGCATCGGGAGGGGCCGTGGCGGGCAGTTCGCTGGCAGGCGGGTCAAGGAAGGCCGATTGGTCGGCGAGCAGTTGCAGGGCCAGGGCCACGCGTGGGGTCAGAGTGAAGCGGGCGGCAAACCGGTTCAGCGCGGCATCCGTCAGCCGCTCCGTGAGTTCCAGTTCGCTGATCTGGCGCACTATGTCGGCTTCCACCGTATGCGCGGCAATGGTCGCCGACAAGATCTGCTGCAACTGCTCAACCGTTACGCGCTTGGCGGCATAGGCAGGAAGAGCCAGGGCTGCCACGAGCGCCAGCAAGATCAATCTCCGCACCGAACCACCCCCACTGATTGACGATATACCCGTAAGGATAGATGCAGCTTGCAACACCGTGCCCGCTGCGCGCCTGTTCGGTGGGTTCAATTACGGGTTAGAAAACTTCAGAAACAGCACTAGACGGCCAGCTTGCGAGCGTCGCCGGCGTGTGGTGGGTAGATTGCCGGGCGGCCGATGCTGATGTACGTGAAGCCGTGATCGAGCATCTGCTGTGGCTGGTGCAGGTTGCGGCCGTCGATGACGATGGGAAAGCGCAGCGTTTGCTTGAGGCGCTCAAGATCGAGGTCAGCAAACTCCTTCCAGTCGGTCAGGATCAACAGCGCGTCGGCGTCCTGGGCCGCTTCAAAGATGCCGCCGGCGTAGCGGAGCTTCTCGGAAGGCGGCAGCAGTTCATGGGCGCGCTCCATGGCCGCCGGGTCATAGGCCGTGACGGACGCGCCGGCCTCGAGGAGTTTTTTGATGATGCCAATGGCGGCAGAGTCGCGAATGTCGTCGGTATCGCCCTTGAAGGCCAAGCCGAGAGCGGCCACGCGCTTGCCGCGCAGGGTCCACAACGCGGCGCGCACCTTGTTGAAGAAAAGCTCTTTCTGGTGTTCGTTGATCCTGCGGACCTCGTCGAGAAGCTGGAAGTTCACACCCTGCTGCTCGGCCAACCATTGAAAGGCGGCGACGTCCTTGGGCAGGCAGGAGCCGCCGTAGCCCAGGCCGGCGCGCAGGAAGCTGGGACCGATGCGGGTGTCCAGCCCCATGCCGGCGGAGATCTCTTCGATGTTCGCATCGACCGTTTCGGCCAGGTTGGAGACGGCATTGATAAAGGAGATTTTCATGGCCAGGAATGCGTTGGAGGCGTGCTTGATGATCTCCGCGCTCTGCGCCGAAGTGACCAGCAGCTTGGCCGGGCACTGCAGGCTGCAAGCTCCCGGTAATGAATTTGGCAACTCGTAATAGCTGCCCGAAGTGAGCGGCTCGTAGATACGCCGCATCAGCCCGGCGGCGCGATTGCTGTTGGCACCTACGATGATGCGGTCGGGATGAAGAAATTGAACGATGGCCGTACCTTCGCGCAGGAATTCGGGGTTGGAGACGACATCGTAGCTTTCCGCTGCAACGCCGTTGAGGTGCATCACGCGGCGGATGCGCTCGCTGGTGTGAACCGGAACGGTGCTCTTTTCGACGATGACCTTGTAGCCGTTGATGGAGCGGGCTATCTGCGAGACCACGGCCTCGACGTGCGATAGGTCGGCGGCGCCGGTATCGCCCTGGGGCGTGCCGACGGCGATGAAGATGGCTTCACTCTGTTCGACGGCGGCCGCCAGATCGGTTGTGAAGGTGACTCCGCGCCCCCCATGGCGAGCGAGAAGCTCGGGCAGATGGCGCTCGAAGATGGGTACGCCGCCATCGCGGAGGGTCTTCACCTTGGCTTCGTTCTTGTCCACGCAGACGACCTGGTGGCCAATCTCGGCAAAACAGACAGCAGCTACGAGTCCGACGTATCCGGACCCGATCACACAGATGGAAACTGGCTTCGACATGCGCAGGCGCTTTCTCCGCTGTGGATTGCCCTGGAGCATGGAGTCAATGAAAAAACGGCTCCCGAGCATTGACCGTCCGGCCTGGAAGAAACAACCCTTCCGCCCAGAGGAACACGAATCCGCAACACTCAGTCTTTCGCTTGTTCATTACAAGGAGATGAAGTTCGTTCTGTTATGGCAGCAACGCTCTGAAAAGAGGCGGGGCGAACGGGCAAGCCGGATTGGCTCTCTGGTAGAGTGGGATTGCAACCGGCGGCAGAACCGTCGCACGGGACCGGCTCCCTTTCTCATCGACCTGGAACCGGTTTATCCGAAGCATGAGGTGCAAATGGATGGAATCATGCAGTCCGCTTCTTCTACCTGGGCGCCCTTTCGCATAGCGCCTTATTTTTCCGAGCGGGTGTGGGGTTACCACGACCTTCATCCCTGGTATGACCGGGTCGCCGAGGGAGCGCCGATCGGCGAGGCCTGGCTCACCGGGGATCAGTGCGTAGTGACGAGCGGCGCACATGCCGGGCAGGCGCTGGGTACGCTCTTCGCGGATCATACCGAAGCCCTCCTGGGTCCGGCAGCGCCACGCAATGGTTCTCCGCTGCTGATCAAGGTTCTTTTTGTAAAGGAAAAGCTCAGCGTGCAGGTGCATCCGGACGACCGGATGGCGCAAAAGTATGGCGATCCGCGCGGCAAGACGGAGTGCTGGTACGTTCTGGAGGCCGAGCCGGGCGCGCAGGTGGCCTGCGGGCTCAAGCCGGGCGTCACACTGAACGAAGTGAAGGAAGGGATTGCGGCGGGCACGCTGGAAAGCAGCCTGAATCTGCTCGATGTGGCCGTGGGTGAGATGATTTTTGTGGATGCGGGGACGGTTCACGCCATCTGGCCGGGATCGATTCTGCTGGAGACGCAGCAGAACTGCGACCTGACCTACCGGATGTACGACTACGGGCGGGGGCGCGAGCTGCACATCCAGAAATCCCTGGAAGCCACGAAGCTGGTGACGCGCGCCGGCAAGGTTCCTTCCTGCGCACAGGCCGGCCGGAGCCTTCTGATCGAAGAAGATTATTTTCGCGTGGAGCGCATCGAGGTGGCCGGCAGCCGAGCGAGCGCTAGCCTACCGGGTGAAGGTGAACCCACGCCGGGGCTCCAGTACCTGTTTGCGGCCGCGGGAGCGGCGAGAGTGGAGGGGGCGGGCTTTGAAGCGTTGGACGTTCCGATGGGCGGGATGGTGGCCGTCCCCGCTGCTTCGCCGGAGTTTGTGGTGGAGGATTTGGGTGCTTTGGAGTTGATGCGCATCACTCCCCGCTGGCCGGAAGGGAAGTAATGACCGGAACCAACTGGAGAGAGCTGGTGGTGGCCTATATCCGGGCCGAGGCACTGCCGGTGGACAAGTTCGGTCATCAGCCGAGGCTCTATGCGATGGCGGTGCGTCTGGCGGAGGGGATGGAGTACGACGACGATATTCTCTTTGCCGCCGCCTGGATGCATGACCTGGGGGTCTTCCTGGGGCATCGACCGCTGAATCCGGCAGAGCTGGCCGGCTGGGATCATGTGCCCTACACCGTCGCCCGGATGCGCGCATTGCTGCCGGGCTGGGGCTTTCCGGCGGGCAAGATTGAGGCGGTCGCGGAGGCCATCCAGACGCACCAGCCGGAGGAGGAGCCGGCGAGCGTTGAAGCGGTTCTTCTGCGGGATGCCGATATCCTGGAGCAGTTAGGGGCTATTGGAGCCTTCCGCGCGTTGGTGAAGGTGGGCCGTGACACTCGTTTTCATACCTTCTCCTCGGTACTGCCGGTGCTGCGCCGGGCGGTTGCGGAATTACCGGGCAGTTTGCGTCTGGAAAGCGCACGGAGACTGGCGGCTCCGCGAGTTGTGCTGCTTCAATTGCTGATGGCCGGCCTCGAAGACGAGGCGGGGGAGTTGCTCTTCTGAATAAGCGCTGGATGGTGCGCCAACCGAGGCTGGACATCCGCGCCGAGATTATTTGCGGTATCTTTGCCTTGCATTTTTACCTTGCAGAGGTACACTCTATCGAAGGGGAGTGCCTAGGGGGAGGGTGTCCTGCAACTTCGAAGGAGACGCAGGATGCGTTTGAAGCTGTATGTAGGGCTGGCCCTCGCACTTCTTTTTGTTGGCGCGGCATACTCCGCTCACGCACAAACCGTACCGGCGGCTAGAGGCCCGAAGGCATTTTCTCCTTTGGCGATCGGCGCTGGCTTTTCCGGCTACAACCCCGATGACGGCCATACGCATCTGCTCGGAGGCACGCTGTGGATCGACTATACCCTGCCCGTCGTGCCGCATATTCTGCGTGGAATCGGCATCGAAGCTGAGGCTCGCGACCTGAACTACGGTCGTTCGGCGACGGCGGAGCCGGACCTGCGCGAGGATGTTGCCTCGGGTGGGGTGATCTATTCCTGGCCCCACTACCACAAATTCCATCCATACGGGAAGTTCCTGATGGGATTCGGCAACACAGACGAAGAGGATAAACGAGAAGGGTTGAAATTCCATGACTCACGCACCGTCACCAGTTTTGGCGGCGGTCTGGAGTATCGGGCCTTCAAGAGTATTTGGGTGCGCGGCGATTATGAATACCAATCCTGGCCCGACTTCTTTAAACACTCCACCCCCACTCCGCCTGCAGGACGGCTCAATCCCCAGGGCTTCACCGCCGGGGCGATGTACCACTTTTAGCCTCCACTGTTTCCATCGAGGGCATAGGATGATTGCTGGGACGGCCGTGGCGTGGCCGATATTTTCCCCGAGGATACCGCAGCCGTGACCGCAACCGCCAATCTTGAGAGTCCCTTCGCTACCCGGTCTATTCTGGGCGTCAATGTTGCCGTCAGCAGCTACGAAGAGGTGATTCAACAGAGTCTTCTTTGGGCACGGGATGGGCAGTCCCGCGCACAGCTTTTCGCCAATGTCCATGTGGTCATGGAAGCGGTTGACGATCCAGCATTCCATCGCCAACTGAACGCCGTCTGCGTGGTCAATCCCGACGGGGTGCCGCTGGTCTGGGCGCTTCGCGCGCTTGGAGCACGCAACGCACAGCGGGTCTGTGGTCCTGACGCGACGGTTTTCTTGCTGGCGGCAGCCGAACAAGCCGGGGTACCGGTTGGCTTCTACGGCGGAAGCGTAGCGGTTCTTGATCAGCTGATCGGAGCAGTGCGTTTACGCCACCCCAATCTCCATATTGCCTTTGTTGAAAGCCCGCCCTTCCGCGCGCTGACGCCTGAAGAAGACTTCGCCGCTGTAGAGCGAATCGCCGCTTCCGGCGCGCGCCTGCTCTTTGTTGGCCTCGGATGCCCCAAGCAGGAGCGCTGGATCGTCGATCACCTGGGCCGTGTTCATGCCGTGATGTTCGCCGTCGGCGCGGCCTTTGACTTCATCGCCGGCAACAAAAGCCGGGGGCCTGAATGGATGAGCCGCCACGGGCTTGAATGGGTCTATCGCTTTGTGACCGAGCCGCGCCGTCTGGCCATGCGCTACTTCAAGCACAATCCCCGTTTCATCCTCAAATTCCTGCGTCAGCTCCTCTCGGAGAAAGACTGAGCGCTTCTTCCCAAAGACTCCATGCGCGTGCAGTTTTCCGCCCGCGCGGAGGGCAGCGCTGTTTAAGATAGATGCTGAGGATTGAACGCGATGCCAATAGCATTGATCACGGGCGTTACCGGCCAGGACGGCGCCTATTTAGCCGAGTTTTTGCTCAAGAAGGGTTATGAGGTGCATGGCATCAAGCGCCGCGCCTCGTCCTTCAATACCCAGCGCATCGACCATTTGTATCAGGATCCGCATTCCGAGTATCCCAAGCTGGTGCTGCACTATGGCGACATGACCGATACGTCAAGCCTGGTCAATATCATCCAGAAGATACGGCCGGACGAGATTTACAACCTGGCCGCGCAGAGCCACGTGATGGTCTCCTTCGAGGAGCCGGAGTACACGGCCAACGCCGATGCGCTGGGCGCGCTGCGCGTTCTGGAGGCGATCCGCATGTTGGGACTGACCGGGAAGACCCGTTTCTATCAGGCCTCGACCTCGGAGATGTTCGGCCTGGTACGGGAGACGCCGCAGTCGGAGACCACGCCTTTCTACCCCCGTTCTCCATATGGAGCGGCCAAGGTCTATGGCTACTGGATCACGGTGAACTATCGCGAGTCCTACGGAATGTATGCCTGCAACGGCATTCTCTTCAACCACGAGTCGCCCATCCGCGGCGAGACCTTTGTGACGCGCAAGATCACCCGCGCTCTGACCCACATCAAGGTGGGCCTACAGGATTGCCTCTTCCTGGGCAATCTGGACTCGTTGCGCGACTGGGGCCATGCCCGGGATTATGTGGAGATGCAGTGGATGATGCTGCAACAGGAGACGCCACGGGATTACGTGATCGCCACCGGCGAACAGCATAGCGTGCGCGAGTTCGTGGAGATTGCCGCGGCCGAACTGGAGATGACTTTGCGCTGGGAGGGAACTGGCGTGGAGGAACGCGCTGTCGATGAGCGCGGCGCGATTGTCGTGCGCATCGATCCCCGTTATTTTCGCCCGTCCGAGGTGGCGTCGCTGCTGGGCAATCCCGAGAAGGCGAAGCGCGAGCTTGGCTGGACGCCGAAGACTACGTTTCGGCAGTTGGTGACCGAGATGGTGACCGAAGACCTGAAGCTGGCCAAGCGCGATCTGATGGTGCGGAAGCATGGCTTTGAGACGGCGGTTGGCTTCCACGAACATTGAGACAGGTTTATTACAAAGAGCACCGAACCTATAACCATCAAGGAGAATTATGAAAAAGGACGGCAAAATCTACGTTGCTGGGCATCTCGGCCTGGCTGGTTCCGCGCTGGTGCGCAGCCTGCGGCGCCACGGCTTCAGCAATTTCGTCTTCCGCTCCATCGCCGAACTGAATCTGCAAAATGCCGCGGCCACCGACGCCTTCTTTGCCGCCGAAAGTCCCGATTATGTCTTCCTGGCCGCGGCCAAGGTGGGCGGCATCCAGGCCAACAATACCTATCCGGCCGATTTCATCCGCGACAACCTGCAGATTCAGACCAACGTGATCGACGCCGCCTGGCGCAACGGCGTGAAGCGGCTTCTCTTTCTCGGCTCCAGTTGCATTTATCCCCGCGACTGCCCGCAGCCCATCCGCGAGGAGTTTCTGTTGACCGGGCCGCTGGAGCCCACCAACCGCGCCTATGCGATGGCAAAGATCGCCGGAATTGAAATGTGCTGGTCCTATAACCGGCAATACGGAACGCGCTACCTGGCCGCGATGCCCACGAATATGTATGGGCCCGGCGACAACTACAACCTGGAAACTTCGCACGTGCTTCCGGCGCTGATCCGCAAGGTCTATGAGGCCCGCTGCGCGGGGCGGAGCGAAGCGGTGGTATGGGGATCTGGAAAGCCGCTGCGCGAGTTTATGTACAGCGACGACTTCGCCGACGCCTGCGTTTACCTGATGACCCTCGACGACCAGAGCTATGGAACACTGCTCCGCGAAGATCATCCGCCGCTGATCAACGTCGGTTACGGCAGCGACGTGACCATCCGCGAGCTGGCGGAGACGGTCTGCCGCGTGCTCGGCTTTGAAGGCAAGCTGGTCTTCGATGCCTCCAAGCCCGACGGCACGCCGCGCAAGCTGATGGATTCCAGCCGCCTGCGCGCGCTCGGCTGGCGGCCCAAGATCGATCTGGAGACCGGAATCCGCCTGTCGTTTGAAGCCGCCAAGCCTATCCTGGATCGCAATCTGCCCGCGGCGCGGTAGGCTAGGTTTTCCATTTGTAAATGCAGTGCCGTGACGGCTATCCGTTTCAGAACCCGGCTTTTTGTTGCACAATGAATAACGATATGAGCTTCCGATTCGCACTACCTCCCGAACTTCGCGACGCCGTAAAAGTGGCCGCCGCCGACTGGAGCGACAACCACAAAGTTGCTCGCTTCTGGCAGAAAGACGCAAGCCTGTGGACCAATGACGGCGAAGAGAAATGGCTGGGCTGGATCGACATTGTCGAGCGGCAGCAGCAGGATTTGGCCACCTACGCCGAATTGGGCGCGGAGGTGGAGACGGCTGACATCCAGACGGTTCTGCTTCTGGGCATGGGCGGCTCCAGCCTCTGTCCCGAAGTTCTGTCGCTCACCTTTGGCGAGCGGCCCGGTTTTCCGGAGTTGCGCATCGTCGATTCCACCGATCCGGAGCAGGTGTGGACCGCGCGCAACGAGGTCAACCTGGCCGATTCGCTGGTGGTGGTGGCCAGCAAATCCGGCTCGACGCTGGAGCCGAATGTCCTCAAACAGTTTTTCTTCAATGAGATGAAGAACGCCGTTGGCGCTCAAGAGGCGGGCAGCCATTTCATCGCCATTACCGATCCCGGCTCGAAGATGGAGCAGGTGGCCAAGGACGACGGCTTCCGCTACATCTTCTACGGCGACCCGGCGATTGGCGGGCGTTTCTCGGCGCTGTCGCCCTTCGGCGTGGTGGCGGCAACGCTGGCCGGACTGAATACGGAGAAGCTGCTGGCGGAGGCGGCCAAGGCAGTGGCTTCGGCCAAGCTGGAGCCGGCGGAGAATCCCGCGGTGCAATTGGGTCTGTTGCTGGGCACGGCGGCCAACGCCGGACGGGACAAGCTGACCATCTTCACCTCGCCGGAGATTGCCGACCTGGGCGCATGGATGGAGCAACTGGTGGCCGAATCGACCGGCAAGCTGGGCAAGGGCATTACGCCGGTGGACCGCGAGGCGATTGCCGCGCCGGAGATTTATGGGAAGGACCGCATCTTCGCCTACATTCGCTACGCGGGGACGGACGACAGCAGTCAGGACGCCAAGGTCAAGGCAATTGAAGCCGCCGGTCATCCGGTAGTGACCATCGAGATTGCCGACCTCTACGAGATCTTCGGGCAGTTCTTTACGTGGGAGGTGGCTACCTCGGTGGCCGGCTCGGTGATGGGCATCAACCCCTTCAATCAGCCGGACGTGGAGTCGGCCAAGATCGAGACGCGGGCGCTGACCGCAGCCTACGAAGAGACCGGCAAGCTGCCCGTGCGCGCGCCGGTGCTCGAGGGCGAAGGATTCAAGCTCTACGCCACCGAAGCCTATGCCGCCACGCTGAAGGCCGCCGCGCCCGCTGGAACCCTGGCCGGCTATCTGCGCGCGCATCTCAGCCAGATTCACGAGGGCGACTATTTTGCCGCGCTGGCCTACCTGCCGATGTTCGCTGAGAACGAGGCGGCGATTCAGCGCCTGCGGCACATGGTGCGCGACAAAAAGCACGTGGCCACCTGCCTGGGCTTCGGCCCGCGCTTCCTGCACTCCACCGGGCAGGATTACAAGGGCGGTCCCAATGCAGGCGTCTTCCTGCAGATCACCGCCGACCATTCCGTGAATGTGGAGATTCCTGGGCAGAAACTGACCTTTGGCGTGGTGATTGACGCCCAGGCCGCCGGGGATTTGGCGGTGCTGGAATCGCGCGGGCGGCGGGCTTTGCGGGTTCACCTGGGGGTCGATCTGGCGGCCGGGCTGGAGATGCTTGCCGCGGCATTTGATGAGGCGCTGTGGTAAGGGCTGGCCGGAGGTTTGACCTTGCCGGATAACGCTCGTATCGTTAGGGGGAGACGATGAAAACTTCCCCCAACACTCTTCGCATCGGTATCGCGGTTGCCGTGATCGTCGGCACCATCGCCTGGCTGGCGTACTCCGGCTACGGCGCCAACAAGAGCTACTACGTGACCATCGGCGAGCTGACTGGGATGGGCGACAAGGCCTATCACAGCCAGTTGCGCGTCGAGGGCTTCGTGCAGCCCGGCTCCATCGAGCACAACGGCCCCCACGTCACCTTTGTGATGAATGAGTTCGAGAGCCACTCGCCCAAGGCCGCCGCCGGCCGCCTGCTCACCGTCGTCTACAAAGGCTCCGAGCCGCCGCCCGACACCTTCAAGGACGACTCCCAGGCCCTCGCCGAAGGCACTTACGGCCGCGATGGCCAATTCCACGCGACTGTGCTGCAAGCCAAGTGCGCCAGCAAGTACGCTCCGGCCCAGCCGGGCGCTCAACCTGGGACTGCGCCCGCGCAACCGGCTGCCGTGCCTACTGCCAGCCCCCGCGCCGCCGCTACGACTTCCAATCCCGTCACCGCAGCTCCGTCTGCCGTAAACTGACGCGCATGATCGCTCCCGCTCGTGAGGCCGCCAGCAGCGTTTGCGCCCGCCTCGACAACGTCTCGAAGCTCTTCGGCTCCTTTGCCGCGCTGCGCCAGGTCTCGGTGGAGTTCGCGCCCGGCCGCTGCTACGTCCTGCTCGGCGAAAACGGCGCGGGCAAATCCACGCTGCTGCGCATTCTGGCTGGCCTGCTGCGTCCCAGCTTCGGCAAGGTCACGGTCTTCGGCGAGGACGAACCGCATGAGACCCGCGAGCGCATCGGCTACATGAGCCACGCGCCGATGCTCTACGACGAGCTGACCGCCGAGGAGAACCTGCGCTACTTCGCCAGCCTCTACCCCGGTCGCGCCTGCCTTGCGCCCGCCGAAGCACTGCGCCAGGTCGGCCTGGACCCCGCGCTCACCCGCACCCTGGGCCAGTATTCGCAGGGAATGAGACAGCGCACCTCGCTGGCCCGCGTTCTGCTCTCCGTACCCGAATTGTTGCTGCTCGACGAGCCATTCTCCAACATGGACGTGGAATCCGCCCGCCAGATGGTCGAGCTGCTGGCTCAGTTCCGCCACGGCAGCCGGACGATTGTTTTGACGACCCACCAGCGCGAGCTGGCCGCCCCCATCGCCGACTATGTGCTCACGTTGCACGCCGGGCGAGTAGCTTCGCTTGAGGAAGGGAGGCCCACGCAATGAAGACTAACGGCGCGCGCATCCTCGAATCTCTCAACATTCCCTTTGCGCTTCAGGAGTACGAGGTTGATCCCGACGATCTTTCCGCCCTCACCGTCGCGAAGAAGATCGGAATGCCGCCGGAGCAGGTCTTCAAAACCCTGCTGACGACTGGCGGACCTAACTCGTACGTCTTCGCCGTTATCCCCGGCGACGCCGAGCTGGACTTCAAGAAGCTGGCCCGCGCCGCCGGCCTGCGCAATGCCGAGATGGTTCCTCTCAAGGAGGTGCAGCCGCTGACCGGCTACATTCGCGGCGGTGTCACCGTCTTCGGCGCGAAAAAAGCCTACCCCGTCTTCGTCGATGAAACGGCGATCCTCTTCGACCAGATCAGCGTTTCTGCCGGCGCGCGCGGAACTCAGCTGATCCTCGCGCCCGGCGACTATCTGAGAGCCGCCGAGGCCCAGACCGCCGACCTGACAAAATTCGTTGCACCGGAGGGACGCCACCCATGACCCGCGCCCTCTGGACCCATCTCGCCAAGGATCTGCGCATCGAGTGGCGCTCGCTGGACGCGCTGGTCTCCATGCTGTTTTTCTCCGGGCTGGTCGTTGTGCTCTTCTCGATTGCCTTCGACCCGCGCGGGGCCTTCTCGCAGCAGATCGCCGGCGGCGTGCTTTGCGTGGCCACGATGTTCGCCTCGGTCAGCGCGCTCAACCAGGCCTGGGCGCGCGAAATCCGCCACCAGGTGATGGATGCGCAGCGCATGGTTCCGGCTCCCAGCGCGGAGCTTTATCTGGCCAAAGTGCTGGCGAATTTCCTCTTTGTCACCATTGTCCAGATCATTTTGGCGCCGTTTTTCTTTATCTTTTATAACCTGCACATCGCCGGCCAGGCCTGGCTGCTGGCGCTGGTGCTGCCGCTGGGAACATGGGCGCTGGTCGCGAACGGCATCTTCTTTGCCGCGCTCTCCATCCGCAGCCGCAACCGCGAACTGCTGCTCTCGCTGATTCTCTTTCCCATCTTCATTCCGGCTCTGCTGGCGATGGTCCAGGCCACCACGGCGATCCTCACCGGCGAGAGCGATCCCACGCTGTGGATCAAGCTGCTCCTGGGCTACGACATCATCTTCACCACCGTCAGTTTGCTGCTCTTCGACGTCGTCTTTCACGCGGAGTGAAGCAACTCAAAGCCTAAAACCACCATTGACAAAATGCACCACTTGGCGCAATCTGTTCATGTGTCTCAGGCGGCGTCCAGTACTATAGCAAAACCACAATAGGTGTACCCAAGGCTACGACTCTAAAGTGTTGATTTCCTTAAGAAATCAACACCCTTGATGAGACTGTTACGGGCATGGAAATTGTGGTTTTGCTCTAACTGGAGTAAATGTAGTTTCAGACAAGGCTCCGGATTGACTACCCGGAGCCTTTTGCTGTCTGGTGGTATCCTCTTCTGGCATGAGACTTTCGCCATGGCAGACTCCTTCAACCTCGACCGCTTTATCAGCGCCCAGGCCGGCGTCTTTCCGCAGGTGCTGGAAGAACTCAGCGCCGGCCGCAAGCGCGGCCATTGGATCTGGTTCATCTTTCCGCAAATGAAGGGCTTGGGCCGCAGCGCGCAGTCGGAGTATTACGGGATCGGCTCGCTGGAAGAGGCCGCGGCCTACGCGCGCCATCCGTTGCTTGGTCCGCGCCTGGTTGAGTGCACGCAACTGGTCAATCAGGTTGAGGGCCGCACCATCCGCGCAATCCTCGGCCCTCCCGACGACCTGAAGTTCCGCTCGTCGATGACGCTCTTCGCCCGCGCCGCCGAAGACGCCGCTGTCTTCCACGAAGCGCTGAAGAAAAACTTTAACGGCGAGGGCGATCCGCTGACGCTCAAGCTGCTCCGCTGATCGGTCAGCAGAGTTAGCCCAACGCAACCGTCCAGTCCTCTGTCTTGAGCCCATCGACAAAGGAGAATGCCGAGTCGTGCGTCACCAGCGTCAACCCCAGCGACAACGCGCGCGCGGCGATCATCAGGTCCTCGCTGCTGAGGGCTCGTCCTTGACGTTTCAGAATCTCTCGCGTCCGCGCGCAACTCTGAGCCGCGCCGGAATCCCAGGGCAGGCAGCGCACACGCATCAGAAAATCCTCAACACCGACGCGAATGCGCGCAAGAGGGGGACGCCTGATAATCCAGAACCGGAGTTCCGCCTCGGTCACGGCGGAGACAGCCAATTCATCAAAAGGCGTGTGGCCGAGACGCTTCGCTATCTGCGGGTAGCCGCCCCGCACGAAGTAGCTGACGATATTTGTATCGAGCAGGTAAAGGATGGGCATTTAGAAGAAATCCCGTTCGACTGGCGGCGCCGTATCGCGATCCATCTCTTCGTCGTCCGAAGGGCCTAACTCATCCCAAGCGGCAAAGAGTTCCTCCCAGGAACTTTGCGCCACAAGAGCCTTTCGATCTGCCAGGAATCCTTTTGGCAAACCCCCTTGAGCCAAGACCGCGTACAACTCCCGCAGGGTTTTCTTCGGCTCGACAGTAGGCGTGGAAGGCAAAGCCTCTTTGGAAAGCATGACCTCGCCGGTCGCCGGATTGCGGCGGACATTCACCTCAGTCCCTTCGAAGCGGAACTCCTTGGGTAGGCGCACCGCCTGGCTGCGCCCATTCTTGAAGAGCTTGGCGGTCTTCACGGCAGTCCCGGCAAGCGGTCTGGCAGTGGAATTTGTGGTTGCCATGGCGCACCTCCCTGCCGTGGTATAGACCAAGTATAGACCATTCCAAATTCTTCCCGACAGCTTTATTGTTTCCTTGCGTGCCGCGCCCCGAACGCCCGCAGCTTGGCCAGCGTCGCCGCCGCCTGCCCGGAGTCAATGGCTTCCGCGCCCATCCGGACTCCTTCTTTCAGATCCCCGGCCAGCCCCGCAGCCACCAGGCCCGCCGCGGCATTCAGCAGCACAATGTCGCGCCGCGCGCCGGGAATGCCGGTCAGCACGTCGTAGAGCAACGCCGCGTTGGTCTTCACATCGCCGCCGGTGAATTGATCGAGCGTCGTGCGTGGCAGCCCGGCCATCTCCGGCGTCATGCGCGCGGCGTGCATCGCCGGCTTGCCGCCCGTCGCAGATTCCTCAATGCGCGCCACAATCGACTCGCCGGTCGTGGTCAGCTCGTCAATCCCATCGGTCCCATGCACGATGAAGGCCCGCCTGGCTCCCAACTCCACCAGCGCGCGGCCTACAAGCAAGACGCGGCTGGGCGCCAGCACGCCGATCACCTGCGCCCGCGCGCCCGCCGGATTGGTCAGCGGGCCGCAGAGATTGAAGATCGTCCGGAAACCCAGCGCACGCCGCAGCGGCCCAAGAAACTTCATCGCAGGATGATAGAGTGTCGCAAAGAGGAACATGAACCCTGTCTCGCGCAGGCACTCCACGGCCAGCTCCGGCTCTAGGTCAATGGGCACGCCCAGCGCCTCCAGCACATCCGCCGCTCCGCACAGCGAGGTCACCGCGCGGTTGCCATGCTTGGCCACCCTGGCTCCCGCCGCCGCCGCCACCAGCGCCGCGCCGGAGGAGATGTTGAAGGTCAATGGACCCCCGCCGCCGGTGCCCACCACGTCCACCAGCTCGTCGCGCTCCGCATCGGTCAGCGGCAGAGGCGTCACCCGTTTGCGCATCACCTCGACAAAGCCGGCCAGCTCCGCCGCCTGCTCGCCGCGCGTCGCCATCACCGTCAGCAGCGCCGCCGTCTCCACCTCCGGCACCGTGCCGGAGAGAATCTCCTCCAACACGCCAGCCGCCTGCTCGCGCGTCAACGCCGCGCCATCCTCGGCCAGCGGCTTCAATAGCTCTTTGACTTGTCCCATACCTTCCATGATAACGGCGCGGAATCAACGCGGCGCGGCAGCCTGTCTAGCGCGAGCGGCTTAGGCGGGAATGCGCGCAGGCTCTTTGAGCCGGGGAAGCGCTTGGATGGCTTTGCCGGCCTTCTGCTGGGCCAGACGCAGCTCATAGAGGTTTTGCAGATTGAGCCAAAACTGGGCGCTAACGCCGAAGAAATGGGCCAGGCGCAGGGCAGTGTCGCCGGTCAGACCGCGCTGCCCGTTCAGGATCGCGGTGATGCGGTTGGGCGGCACATCCAGCTTGCGCGCCAGTTCAGAGGCGCTCATGCCCAGCTCGTGCAGTTCCTCGGCGAGGTGCTCTCCGGGATGGATGGCGGGGATAGTCATGGGGTTCTCCTAGTGATAATCGACAATCTCGACGTTGGATGGGCCTAAGTCATAGTCCGGCCACTCAAAACAGATTCTCCACCGGTCGTTGATGCGGATGCTGAATTGGCCACTGCGATCACCAGACAAAGCCTCGAAGCGATTACCTGGCAATCCAGCAAGGTCATGGAGGGAGGTTGCCGCATCCAACCGGTCGAGCTTCAACCGAGCCGGCCTTTCAATGCCTTCGAATGCTCTTTCGCGCTCTCCGGCAGCGAAGTTCTTCGTACGCTTGTCTCGATAGCCGGTAATCATCTTCTAGTATGTTCTCCGTTATGCGTTACGTCAAGGGTATTTTCCAGGATAGGCTTATCTCACTCCCTCCAGCGCCTGCGCAGCGCGCGTGAGCGCCTGGGTGAGGACCGTCAACTGCTGCGTGGCGAGCTTGAGGTCGCGCGCGTCGATGGCCTCGTTGACGCCGGGGATCACCACGGCGGAGTAGCCGGTGAACTCGCCGGGAGCGTAGATGGTGTGCCGGTACCAGGGGCGATTGGGCAGGCCTTGCTCACTGATGAGGCCGGTCTCGGCCTGGCGCAGGGCCAGATTGAGTTTTGCGAGGTCGCCCGATGCAGAGACTTGCGCCCCATGGGCGCGCTCGGCAGCGACGGAAAAGCGAGCAGCGGCGGCCTGAACAGCGGAAAAGTCGAGCGTGCCGAGTCCGGCGTCGCCAGCTTTGTTTTTGGCGGCGTCAATGTACGAGCTGATCGCGGCGGCATAGGCCACGTAGTCGTAGGGCAGCACGTCGGCGTCGGCCATGCGTAGCGCTTCCAGGCCGAGGACGCGGGCCATCTCCTGCAAATAGACGAAGTTAGGGTCGGCGTTCAGCGTGAACCAGGCGTAGTTGTCGAAGACGGAATGATAGACGCCATAAGGGCCGTCGGAGCCGATGTCGGTGGAGGGGACGCCGATGTGCTGGAAGAAGGGCGTAAAGTCGGAGCCGGAGCCGAGGTCGCCGACGTGGATTTCTTCGCCGGCTTCAGGCGCGGCGTTGGAAGCGCCCGCGCTTTTCATGCGCCACTGCTGATAGACCGTTCCGCCCAGCGGGCTGGGAACCGAGCGGGTCAACTCACGGAGAAACTGCTTGAGCGAGGGCACGGCGGAGGCGGAGAAATCCGCGCCCGCGACGGCGACGTCGGTGTTGAAGTAGGCGACTGCGTGCTCAAGCGCCTCGGCGTTCTGCTCCACCCACTCGGTTGAGCCGATGAGGCCTTCTTCCTCGGCGTCCCAACTGGCGATGACAATTGTCCGTTTCGGCCGCCAGCCCTGTTTGGTCAGCGCGCCCAGGCCGTGGACCGCTTCGAGCATGGCGGCGGTGCCGCTGGAGGGATCGACCGCGCCGTAGACCCAGGCGTCGCGGTGATTGCCTACTACCACCCACTCGTCGGGGTACTCTGTTCCCTTGATCTTGCCAATGACATCCCAAATGATGCGGCGCTGGTAGTCCTGCACGGAGACCAGGTGGACCCTCACGCCGCCCTGTCCTCCAACTTGTCCGAGGTGGTAGCGGAAGGGCAATGCGCCCTGCCACTCCTGCGGCACACTGGGGCCGCGGAGGGCTTGCAGGATGGGCGCGGCGTCGTAGTAGCTGAGGGGGATGGAGATGATGTGCGGCTGGCTGCCGTAGGGCGATACGCGCGCCGAGTCGGGCAGATCCAGCGTCGAGGCCACACCGGGAGTCTCCGGGTCGCCGGAATACTTGAAGATATATTGCACCGAGCCGCGCTCGACGCTGGTCTCCGGCCGCCAGGGACCGATGGGATACGCGTCGCCCTTGTAGTAGCCATCGTCGTGCGGGTCGGAGTAGATGAGCACGCCCATGGCGCCACGCTGCTCGGCGAGGTAGACCTTGACGCCGCGGAAGTTGGCGCCATAGCGCACCAAAACGATCTTGCCGTGCAGGTCGATGTGCTGGGCGGCGAGATGGTCGAAGTCCTCCAGGCGGCCGTAGTTGGCGTAAACCACCTCGGCGGTCACGTCGCCGGAGCCGGAGGAGCCGCTGAAGGGCATCACCACGCGGGGATCGTCCTGATAAGGGTCGCCATCAACGTGTTCGCGCGTGGGGCCGCTCATCAGCAGCTTGCCGCTGGAGTCATAAGCCTCCACACGCACAGTTTTTGGCTGATTCATCAGCACGCGATAGGGAACGATCTCCGTCTCCAGGCCGGCCGCGCGAAACTTTTGCGCCACGTATTCGGCGGTCTTGCGGTCTTCGGGGGTTGAGGCCAGATGCGGCTCACTGGTGAGTATCTTCAGGTGCTGCCCGGCCAGCTTGGCGTCGGGGACGGCGAGAAACTTCTCCTCGATCCTGGACTGGGCGGTGAAGTCCGCGTAGCCGAAGACGGCCGGTTGGACTGAATTCTGGGCCGGACTCTGGGCCACCAACGGCCTGGAAACGAAAGCGGGCGGAAGGAATACCAAAAGGACCAGAGAAGCAAGCGGCTTGCACACAATCATGAGCGGTACCTCTTTATGTGAGTCACCCAGACGGCGAGCAAGCAACTCGAATGGGCGCCCCAGATCTCGATCTCAATACCTGGGAAGCAACAATCGATTGACCCGCGATTGCCGGCTGCTATGCAACCGGCTGTGCACAATGGGCGCAGCGGCGGGCTGCCAGCGGAATATCACTCAGACATTCAGGGCAGGTTTTCACAGACGACGGAGCCTCGGGCGCGGGTTTCTGGAGCTTTGCAAGCAGCTTATTCAAGGGCAAAACTATCCCAAAATAGACTACGCTGGCCACGATCAGGAACGAGATGGCAGCGTTCAGGAAGTTGCCGATCATGATGGGGGTGCCATTCACCTTCAGCACCACGGAACTGAAATCCGGCTTGCCCACGAGGGCGGCGATCAACTGTGTCAGGACGTCCTTCACCAGGGATGTGACGATGGAGTTGAAGGCTGCGCCTAAGATCACGGCGACGGCCAGGTCAACAACGTTTCCGCGCAGAATGAAATCGCGAAATCCCTTGAGCATAAGTCTCCCTTCGACGGTGAAGCCTTTGCAACCACCATGGACGTGAACCGGGTTCACGGATGGCGCTATTGAACATCCTATACGGCAGCAGGTTGCATTCGGCAGTCTGAATAGAGCTTTGGCGGGTCAGGCAGGGGGAGAACTCTCACAGGGCGGCCGCCAGCTTGGGATAGAGGCCCGCGTGGCTGGTTTCATACAGGCACAGCAGGCGCTGACGCATCAGGTAGTAAGCCGAGGAGGCTTCCTGCGCGTGCAGGGGGAGGGTGAGCTGGTAACGCCGCAGCAGCTTGGAGGGAATCAGACCCAATTCGACGCGGCGGACTGCGCGGCGCAGCGAAGCCGCGTCAAGTCTCATGCGTTCGGTTACGATCACGGCCTCGGTAAAATTCCACTGTTGCGCACAGGCGGCCAGCGCCAGCATGACCTCGGCGTTCTCGCGCATCTTTCTCAGGCCTTGATAGCCGCCGAGAGACTCCCAAATCTCATTCGGCTCCAGGTCGATCTGGCCGCTGTGCGGAGCCAGGTAGTCGGTGGCTACAGCGCAGACCTCAACCATATCCAGCTTGGACAGGCTGGCGACAAGATCGTGCCAACCCCGCTGCCTCTGCTTCACCAACTGCAAAAGCAGCAGAGTCAGTGCGCACAACAAAGCGCAACTTCCGGCGAAGACGAGATAGGGTTGCAAAAAGGTCATCGAAAAAGATATTACCTTCGCGCGCCCAGCGTGTCAATATCTTTATTTACGCGCTGGTGCAAAGCAAGAATGTAGGCGCGGAGTTCAGGCGGAATCTCCTGTCTCGCCGGCTCGTCCTGCCAGAACTGAACCATCCAGTAGACCAGGGCCGCAAGATATGCGAACTTCCTCCCATTATTAAGCGCATCATAATATAAATGAGTACCATAGTAACCATGCAGCAGATCAACCAGCATCGCTGCTAAAACCCAGACCGACCAGCCGGTTAAAAGCGCAAAGACATGATTCCGAAAGCCCAGTCCGAGTTGCTTCGCGGTCAACAGCATTACGACGAAGAGTTCGCAAACCACCAGGCTGGTGAAGAAGCTGCTGCGCACAGTCAGGCGGCCCAGGAGAGTTGAGGCCGGAGGCGAGATCATCCAGGAGAGCGCGGCGGCCAACAGCACGGCCGCAGCGCCTCCGAGGATGAACTGCTTTTTGGCGTCCCGGAGCCAGGTTCCGGTGGGCCGCATGACGATTTGCGCGATCTCCCAGATCACTCCGAGTTGCAACAGAAACTCGGTCAGAACAGAGGACCAGTAAAACCGCGCATACCAATTCATGGGACAATGCGCGAAGATCGCATACTGAAACGGACCCAGCGCTGTCTCAAAGCCCATGAGCGCGGTGAAGACAGGGAATTCCCTCCACCTGCGCCGGGCTATGAGAACAGAGAACAGGGCGGCTTCGCCGAGAAAATTAGCTACCCACAATGTCCAGTCAAGAGCCGACAGGTTCATTCCACCTCGCCAGTTCTATTTTCCCAGCTTTCAGGCGCCAATCACAAGGAGAATTATTTAGCTTCCAAGCTGTAACAATACAATTCCAGTCTTGGGCTCCGGGCCTGGGTTGATGGGAGCGGAGAAATGGGCCGCTGACAATACAACTCCAGTCTTGGGTTCCGGACCTGGATTGATAGGAGCGGAGAACTGAGACGCTGACTCTACAATTCCAGTCTTGGGTTCCGGACCTGGATTGATAGGAGCGGAGAACTGAGACGCTGACTCTACAATTCCACCTCTGGGGTCCGGACCTGGATTGACAGAGGAGGCCATAGCGATGGGCGCAAAGGACGCGAGAACGGCGGCGGCAAGGACAAAACGCAAAGACTTTTTCATGGGAGGGCTCCTTTTTCTGGCGCAAGTATGCGCAATATGAGCGTAGTCCCATTTTGAGACACCTTGAAAGTGGAATATACGGCGAAAAGTGTAAAAGTTGAAGAATTTACTATTTACCCGCGCCCCGGCCGCATGCTGTCCAGATGGATCGTATCGACCGGGTCGGGATCCTCATAGGCAGGAAAGACCGGCAGCCCAACCCGCAGCCCGCTCCACTCTTCGGCCACCACGATGCTGTTGTGAGGATTGCCCGGCTGGTAGCGCGCCGAGCAGGGAAAGCCCGCCCGCACCTGGAGCGCATCCACCACGCCGCTCATATCGGTAATGTCCTGGGAAGACTCGTAGTCCACGCCGCCGATGCGATAGCTGTAGAGGAGCATGGTCAGGGTGCGGCCATCCTCGGCCTGGACCTCGCAGACATCCAGCAGCATCCCGTCTACCAGCCGTCCGGAATGCGCCAGAAACAGGCGGCGCGCGCGCTCCAACTCTTCCGCCGTGGGGCGCTTGCGGAAGACCATCCACAGACCCAGCGCCAGCAGCGCTGCGCCCAGCACCGCGGCAGCGCCAATCACCCATGGATTTGCGTAGAGGGTCATTCGAGGCAGGACACTACCCTTTTGGCTCCAAACTAGAGGATACCGCAGAGGGGTTCAGAGGACGTCGCGTGGGCTGTGCAACCAGCTCCGGTTGATGGCGGCGCAACCCCAGCGTGCGCGCTGCGATATACTCGTGACTGCATCTTGAAGCGGTTTTGGCCCGCCGGATGCTCTGTTTTCAGAGGTTTGTTCATGGCTTTGAGTACGAGTTCCACTGCGGCACAACATTCCCGGATTCGTTCGACGACCGTCATTTGCGTCCGCCGCAATGGCCAGGTGGTCATGGCGGCCGATGGGCAGGTCACGCTGGGCGATCACGTGCTGAAACATTCGGCCAAGAAGATACGCCGGCTCTACCAGGACAAGATTCTGGCCGGGTTCGCCGGTTCCACGGCCGACGCCTTCTCGCTCTTTGCGCGCTTTGAAACCAAGCTGGAGCAGTACGCCGGCAACCTGAACCGCTCGGCTGTCGAGCTGGCCAAAGACTGGCGCACCGACAAGATGCTGCGCAATCTGGAAGCCTTGCTGGTGGTGGCCGACCAGGGGCAGACCTTTCTCATCTCCGGCTCGGGCGACGTGATTGATCCTGACGAGCCGCTGGCCGCGATTGGATCGGGCGGAAGCTACGCCACCGCCGCCGCGCGCGCGCTGATGGAAAACACCGACCTGGGCGCCCGCGAGATTGCCGAAAAAGCGATGAAGATTGCTGGCGAAATCTGCATTTATACCAACGACCACGTTACGATTGAGGAGTTGAAGAGCTAAGTCCTTCGCAACGCATTATCGTTTGGGATTTTCAGTGTCAGTCATCAATCAGTCTCCTAGGAGGAACGATGAAAAAGAATGCTCTTATTCTTTTTGTTTTTCTCATAGCAGTATTTGCAAAAGCTGCTGAAAAGAATTACCAAACTGGCAAACTTCTTGATGTGAATTCGCAACTCTACAACAAAGTTATTGATGGCGACAGCTATGTCCGACATGAAAATTCTTTGTTCGTACGAGTTGGTGATGTGATCTATGAAGGGCAGTGCGAAGAAAGACGCCACTTTTCTAGCTGTAAGCCAGCTAACTGGATTATTGGTGATGACATCAACGTTCGCTTCGAAAAGGACTATATGTACCTTCAAAAAGCGAATGGCGATGAAGTTAAAACGAAGCTTGTGAAACGCACAAAGGCGAACTGAAGAACAAATGGCCATTTATCTACCCGCATCCGCTGAAGAACAAGATCTCTCGCTGGACGAGCTGACGCCGCGCGAGATTGTCACTGAGTTAGACAAGCACGTCGTCGGCCAGAAGGCCGCCAAGCGTGCCGTGGCCATCGCGCTGCGCAATCGCCAGCGCCGGCAAAAGCTGCCGCCCGACATCGCCGACGACATCATGCCCAAGAACATCATCATGATCGGTCCGACAGGCGTGGGCAAGACGGAGATCGCGCGCCGCTTGGCCAAGCTGACGGGTTCGCCATTCCTGAAAGTGGAAGCCTCCAAGTTTACCGAGGTCGGCTACGTGGGCCGCGATGTCGAATCGATGATTCGCGACTTAGTTGAGATCGCCATCGACATGGTGCGCGAGGAGCGCCTGGAAGAGGTGGAAGACCGCGCGGAGATGAATGCGGAGGAGCGTTTACTCGATGTGCTGCTGCCGCCTCCGCCGCCCGCCCCGCCCGCCCAGGAGGGCCAGCTTACTCTGCCTGAGATCGATAGTTATCAGCGCACCCGCGAGAAGCTGCGCCAGCAATTCCGCGAGGGTAAGTTAGATGAGCGCATGGTTGAGCTAGACGTGCGCGAGCGCGGAATGCCGCAATTCGGCATTATCAGTAATCAGAACCTTGAAGATATGGAGATGAACTTCAAGGATATGCTGCCGAATATCTTCGGCGGCGGCTCGAAGAAGCGCAAGATGAAGGTCGCCGACGCATTCGATTACTTAGTGGAAGAGGAAGAAGGCCGTCTGATCGACATGGATTCGGTCAATCGCGCGGCGGTCGAGCGCGTCGAATCCAGCGGCATCGTCTTTCTCGATGAGATCGACAAGATTGCCGGCCGCGAGGGCGGCCACGGGCCCGATGTTTCGCGCGAGGGCGTGCAGCGCGACATTCTGCCCATCGTCGAGGGAACCACGGTGAACACGCGCTATGGCATGGTGCGCACCGACCATATTCTCTTCATTGCCGCCGGCGCATTTCACGTCTCCAAGCCCAGCGATCTTATCCCTGAGTTACAAGGCCGCTTTCCCATCCGCGTCGAGTTGAAGTCACTCACCGTCGATGACTTTCTGCGCATCTTGACCGAGCCTAAAGCATCGCTGACCAAACAGTACTCGGCCCTGCTGGAGACTGAAGGCGTGAAGCTGGAGTTTTCGCCGGAGGCCCTGCGCGAGATGGCGGAGTTTGCCTTCAAGGTCAATGAACAAACCGAAAACATCGGCGCGCGAAGGCTGCATACGATTATGGAGCGGGTGCTGGAGGATGTTAGTTTCCTAGCGCCTGACGTAGCTCGCAAGGCGCCGGATGAGGCAGCAGCCGAGGCGCTGAAGGAAGCCATCAAGAGCGAGTCGTCCACGCCATTGCCGTATGAAGAACGCACGACGCCTACCGGCTCCGAAAAAATCTTCCACATCGACGCGGAGTACGTGAAGCAGATGGTTGCGTCCATCGTCAAGGATCAGGATCTCTCGCGCTACATCCTGTAATCACACTACCGTGAAGCGCTCTGTCTTTCCACGCAGAGTGCTTCCAGCTTACGCAGAACCTTGAGCATTTCAACTAATGCCGTCTTGCCAATCTCCTGCTCAAACTCTCTTTGCAACTTGTCGAAAGCACCTATCACCCGCACCGCGCACTTCTTCCCCGGCGGCTTCAATGTAAGCTGGTAGGCGCGCGCGTCCTCTGGGTCGATCTTTCTCTGCAAAAGCCCCTTGGCCTCCAGCGACGAGACGCAATGGCTCACATTTCCCCGCGTCGTTCCAAAGGTCTCCGCCAACTCGGATGGCTTTACAGTCCGCTCTGCTTCGAAAAACAAGGCCGCTACAACCAGCCCTTCCAGAAAATTCAAGCTGTCTGTAGCAAAGACCTCACTGGCCAGCGATTCAAAGCGGCGCGCTGCCCGGTTGACCGCGAACATGGGGCTTTCATTCAGGAATGCATCGATGCGCATCATCTCACCTTGATGGTATAGCCATCAACTATTTATCACAATATCAAATCATCCTTGCAAAACCGTTCATCCGCAGCCAGAATTACATAGGAAATCCAATTATGCCCACCTCATCTTCGATGTGCCTCGCCGGCTGCCTCTTGCTGGCGGCCTTTGCCCCAGCGGCTTTCCCACAAGCGGGTTCGGCTTCACAACCCGCCGCGCTTCCTCATCCCACTGAGACCATGGTGGTTCTTGGTTCGCCGGTTCCTGTGCCTCTGGCCGAGTCTTCCGCTTCGGTCGTGGTGCTGCCGGTCGAAGGCAAGACTCTCTCACTGGAGTCGCCGCAGGAGCTGCTGCGCCAGGACTCGTCGGTCTATCTCGAAGAGCGCGGCGCGGGCGGCGGGCAGGCTGACCTGATTCTTCGTGGAGGAACTTTTGAACAGGCGCTGGTGCTGTTGAATGGCTTTCGCATCAACGACAGCCAGACCGCGCATCACAATCTCGACCTGCCCATACCGCTCGACGCGATGGACTCGATTGAGGTGCTGCACGGCGCCGGTTCGACGCTGCATGGCGCGGACGCATTAAGCGGCGTCGCAGACTTTCTCACCGTCGCGCCCTCCGTATCCTCGCTGCGCTTGCGTGCCGGAGACGGCAGCTTTGGCGAGAACGAAGAGTCGATGCTGGGCGAGTTTGCGCGCAAGCGATGGAGCAGCCGGCTGACCGCGGAGCGTAACTTCTCGACGGGATTTCTGGCAGCGCCCAGTTACATCGGCAACAGCTTCACTGGCAACTGTACTGCACAGCAACTCTATTCGGATTGCCAAAATGATCGCGATTACCGCAACGAAGACGCTTCTTCCGAAAGCTGGATTAGTTCGCGTTTAGGAATCTCCGACCTGCTCGTTGCCGCCAGCGACCGCTTCTTCGGCGCGAATCAATTTTATGGACCTTATAACTCGTGGGAGCGGACCAAAGGATGGTTTGCCTCCGGACGTCAGGAATTCGGCGCGCATACTGAAGCAGCCTTCGGTTATCGCCGCCACACCGATGAGTACATCTTGGCGCGCAACAATCCTTCTCCCTACGAAAACAATCACATCGACGGCTCTTGGCAGGCGTCCTTGCGGCGGACCGAGACTATTGCAACCTCGTCGGTGCTTCTGTTTGGGTTGGAGTCTGACGGCGACAGCATCCGCAGCTACAACCAGTCAAACGGAATCGTCTCGTACGCCCTCGGTGTTCATGCCCGCAATCGAGGCGCCGGTTATGTTGACCTGGATTTGAAGCCAGCCATGAGCCGCTGGAAGTTATCCGCCGGGCTGCGCGAGGAGTTATTCTCTGGAGGGTTGCAATCCACGCTGGCGCCGCATCTGGCAGGCAGCCTGCGCCTGACCGATCAACTCAAGCTGCGCGCCAGCGGCGGCTATGGATTCAGGCTTCCCACTTATACCGATCTGTATTACTCCGATCCAGCCACCATTGGCAATGCGAATCTGAAACCCGAGTCGGCCTGGTCCGGCGAGGCTGGCGCCGATTGGGTGCAGTCCAGCCGGTTGAGGCTTTCGGCAACAGGATTTTATAACCGGCAGCATGACACGATTGATTATCTCCGCTATCTCAGCGCCACTCCTCCGGCTAACTCTGTTCTTCCCGCATCATGTCCAACCGATACCTGGTGTGCGGTCAACCTAAGCGGCCTGCATTTTGCTGGAGTCGAGACTTCCGCAACCTGGGTTCCAGCAAAGGGACAAACTGTGCGGGTCGCGTGGACGCAACTTGTTGGCGCGCAGCCACCCTTGAATGGCCTGCAATCGGAGTATGCCCTCAATTATCCGGTCGAAAATATTCATGCAATCTGGACCGTCGCGTTGAAGCACGCACTAACTGTTACGAACTCGGTCGCGATTGCAAAACCCTACCAGCAACCCGGCAACCCACCGTGGAACTCGACCCTCTATCCCGTGTGGAACGCGGCGTTGACGTACGACTCAGGAAAGATTCGCCCCTATCTCCGCCTCGCAAATCTGAGCAATACCGGCTATCAGGAGATCAACGGCGTCGCCATGCAAGGCAGGTCGATCACCGGCGGCATCTCTCTTTGGCTAGGGCGGTAAACTTTCGTAAAAAATCTATGCGGCAGACGCAAATTTCTGTTAGCCTGTCTTCGTACCTCGCGAGTCCGCGACCGGAAATCAACCAGCGGGCTCTACCTGCACTCTCCAGCTTTTGAGGGAATGTGGATGGGGGCGCTTCAAGAGCACACCGGGAAAGGTGTGCCTGCGCCTTGCATCCGCGCCGACTTTCCCTCGCCTCCACGCAATACAACACAAAAGGAGAGAATCCATGAGTAATCCAGCACTGCACAATAAGATCACCTACATCGAATTCACCACCAACAGCATCGAGCGGACCAAGCAGTTCTACTCAACCGTCTTCGGCTGGAGCTTCAAAGATTGGGGTCCGGATTACATCGACTGCAACGCGGCAGACTCCGGCGTCTCCATCGGCTTTGCCAAGGGCGCTCTTCCTGCGGAGCAGCCCAAGTCCGCGCCGCTGGTGGTGCTTTACTCCGCTGACCTCGCTGCCACCGAAGCCGCAATTGTGGCTGCCGGCGGAAGCATCGTCGTGCCAACCTTCGAGTTTCCCGGCGGGCGGCGCTTCCACTTCGCCGATGGCGCGGGCAACCTGATGGGCGTCTGGTCGGAGTAAGTGCTTCAGATGAATTGAACTGAGTAAATCTTTGGTTTCCCACCCTTGCCACAAGAACAAGAACGTGGCAAGGATGGGGCACCTTGAATTGTTCGCTCAATCAGACGGCGGCGACGTGGGTTTCCAGCTCGGCCAGACGCTTGGCCAGCAGCGTTTCCAGCTTGACCAGCGCGGCCGAGAAGCCTTCAATGCCTTCCTTCAGCTTGTCGGTAGCCATGCGGTCGGCTGCGTGCATCGCGTCAAACACCGCCTTGTCCACGGCCATTTTTTCGATGTGCAGCGCCTTGGCGGCTTCCGGGTCGAGCTTGCGCGGCAGCCCGGCTTCCGTCGCTTCCAGTTCGGCCAGCAGTTGCGGCGAGATCGTCAGCAGGTCGCAGCCGGCTAACTCGCAAATCTCGCCGATGTTACGGAAGCTGGCGCCCATGACTTGCGTCTTGTAACCAAACTTCTTGTAATAGTTATAGATTGCCGTGACGGACTTCACGCCGGGGTCATTGGCGCCGCTGTAATCCTGGCCGGTATCTTTCTTGTACCAGTCGAGGATGCGGCCGACGAAGGGCGAGACCAGCGTGACGCCAGCCTCGGCCGCGGCAATGGCCTGGTGCAGGCCGAAAAGCAAGGTCAGGTTGCAGTGGATGCCTTCGCGCTCCAGCACTTCGGCGGCACGAATGCCCTCCCAGGTGGAGGCAATCTTGACCAACACACGCTCACGACCAATGCCCTCGGCGTCATACTGCGCGATAATGGCGCGGGCCTGCGCGATGGTGGCCGCGGTGTCATAAGAGAGGCGCGCGTCCACTTCGGTCGATACGCGGCCCGGAACGATGGCCAGAATCTTCTTGCCGAAGGCGATGGCCAGCCGCTGAAAGGCGAGGTTGGCGACAGTCTTCGCGTCGACCGACTTCCCTAACTCATAGCGGGCGGCAAGCAGCACTCCGTCCACGATGGGCTGGTAATGCGGCAACTGCGCGGCAGCGGTAATCAGCGAGGGATTGGTGGTGGCGTCCTGGGGGCGAAACTTCTCCATCGCCTCAATGTCGCCGGTGTCGGCAACAACCACGGTATACTGGCGCAACTGGTCAAGCATGTTCCTTGGCAGATTCTGCGGCATGATTCCTCCGGGGGAAAACGCGCTACGGGCTTCATGCGTCCTCGGCTCTAGTGTACCGCGCTCCGAAACGTCCAGGCGGTCAAGGTTGCACATCGGGCCGAGAGAACTTCGTTTTCAAGCCGCTGGATCGCGCTGCCGCAGGAGGAGAATCCGGCACTGAAGATGCGCCAGGGGTAGCATGAACTCGATCTTCGTGCTACTCTGAGACTTCCCTGGGAGAGTCGAATGCTATTGCGGGGGTGCGTGTGGGGATCTTAAGCAGAATCGGGATTGCGCTGGATTCGGAGCTTCTGAAGCGGTTTGACCGCTCGATTGCGCGGCGGGGCTATACCAACAGGTCGGAAGCGTTTCGGGATTTGATTCGCGACCGGCTGGTGACGGAGCAGACCGCTGCCCCGGATGCGATTGTGGTGGGTACGGTCACCCTCATCTACGACCACCACGCCAGCGGCATCACCGAGAAACTGACTGAGGTGCAGCACGAGCACCATGAACTGGTGGTCTCGACCAGCCACGCGCATCTGGACCACGACTCCTGCCTGGAAGTGCTGATCGTGCATGGAAAATCGGCGAAGGTGGAGCAGTTTGCGGATCTGCTGATCGGCCTCAAGGGCGTGCAGCACGGGCGGCTGGTGATGACCGTCCCGGCGCACGCGATCGAGCACACCCACGAGCACGGACACAAGCACAGCCACAAGCACTGAAATTCATAAAAAGCAGCCGGCAAAGGAAGAATCATGGGAAAGGGTAGCACGATAAACGGAATCGTAGCACTCGCGCTGTTTATTATTGCTGTTACCCTTTCGCTCGCGGCGCAGAGCGGCGCGGCGCGCGCCAGCGGCACGGTGCTCGATCCCGCGGGAAGGCCGGTGGCGGGAGCGCGCGTCGCTTTCGATTCCGCAACGGGCGCGCGGATAAGCGGGACTACCGGAAGCGACGGCGCCTTGACAATCACGCTGCCCGCGTGGGGCGCATACACGGCGCGCGTCGAGGCCACGGGCTTTGCCGGCGTCACGCGCAAGGTGCAACTGAGCGCCGAGACCGCGAGCCTGACGCTGCGGCTGGAGCAGGTGGCCGCGGCTTCCGAAGAGGTGATTGTTGCGGCTGATGTGAGCGAGATCGCGTTAGCCTCGCCCGATCCATCGCAAAAGGTCCTGGTGCGCGAGGAGCTGTTGGACGCGAATCCGGGACGGCCGGGCGCGCCGATCTCGATTCCGGGGCTTCCCATTGAGACGGCATCCGGGGGCATCAAAGCGCCGCAGTACTTTGTGCCCGGCGTGGCCGGCGATCACGGCGAGCCGATTGCGCAGTACATTGCGGTAGGCGGCTACCTGGTGACCAACAACCTCTCCGCCAACGCGCACGGCAATGGCTACGCCGACCCGAACATTTATGTCTCCGGGGCGCTGGGCAGCGTGACGACCGACGGCGGCGCGTTCAATGTGCTGGAGGGCAATCATGCGCTGAACCTGGCGGCGACTTACGGCTTGCGCCCGCAACTGAGCCGCTTCCTCACTCTTACCGGCGACGTTCGCGATGGGGATTTGACGGCTGGATTTGCGCCCAGGGACGCGACGAAAAAGGGGTGGATTGCTCTTGAAGCCAACTATGGCAACGGCTTGCTGAAGGACTTGGAGCATCGGCAGCAGTACAAGTGGAACGCGCTGCGCGTCTTCGATCCCGGAAAGCATGAGATTACGCTCTTCAGCCTTGGATATTTTGGATTGTCGCACGAGGGCAACCTGGTTCCGATAGGATTTGGCGTGCAGGTGAATGACACGCTGGACCCGCGGCAGAAGGACCAGACGCATACCTCGATTCTGGCTGCTGACGACCGCTGGAAGGCGAGAGCCAACGACGAGCTTTCGTTTTCAGGATTCTTTCGCACCTACAATTTGACGCTGTTTTCAAACTTCGGCGAGGGTCTGATCCGGCAAAGCGAGTTCCGCACCGTGGAAGGCGCGGAGGCGCGCGAGACGCATACGTTTGCGGCGTGGCTGGAGGCGATGGCCGGAATCGACTACAACGAAGACGATATTCACCGCGACGATCTGGACCACTATCCCCTGGCCGATGCGAAGATCTACGGTTCCTTTGTCAAGGTGCTGTCCAACAACGTTACCATCCGCGATCTGACGCCTTATGCGGCGCTGCACGGCGATCTGGGCAAGCTTCTGCGCTTCTATGCGGGGCTGCGGCCGGACGTGATCGAAATGAAAAACACCGACGCGATGAAGCCGGCCGATTCATTCGATTTATGGAAGGTGATTGAAAGCCCCAAGGCCACGCTGGCCTGGAGACCGGGAACAGGCGCGGCGCGCTGGCTTCCCTCGGCTGCATTCAGCATGGGGCAGGCCTTCTTTACCCAGGATCCGCGCACTGCAATTGCATCTTCCTACGCAACCGGAGCGGCGGCACTGGTTTCTCCCTTGGAGCGCTCGCACTCCATGCAGTTGGTGCTGGAAAAAGCAATCGCAGCGACGGATGTGCGCGTGACGGTGGGGCGGACGACTACGACGGCGACGATGGCCAAGATCGATCCCGACAATGGTTCGGCGGAAAACCTGGGACCAGGAATGCTGAAATTCTTCACTGCCAGCGTGCGCCATCCGTTCAGCAACTATGGCACCGTGCAAGCGGTCTTCTCGAAGGCTGACGCGCGCCTGGTGGCCTCCGACACAACCCCGGCGCAGATTACGCCGGAGGCGCCACGCACCATCTTCGACGCGCTAGCCACGCTGGACAAGCTGCCGCTTGGCCTGCACGGACGCGGCGAGTACGAGTACGTAGGCCACAAGCTACTGGATGTGGGCGGATTTGAGGCTATTCCGGTGGGCGAGACGCGGTTGGCGGTGGTGCGTTCGTTTCTGAAAGGCCGATTGGAGCTGGGCGCGAATGGAATGCTGGCGCGCGGCTACACCGGCCAGACCACCGAGACCTTCTCTCCCGGCTGGGTGATAGGCACAATTCCGAACTGCTCGGCGATGACGGTGGACGGCGTTCTCGTCCCCAACAATTTCGACTGCGGGACGGAAGAAAAGAGCGTCGGCATACGGATGGTCTCATGGGTGGGCGGGTCGGTCTCGTGGCGCTTTGGCGCGGAGAAGTGAGGATTGCTGCTTTTGAAGAACGGGGCGGATTGGGGTTTGTGGTTTCCTACCCTTCGCAAAAGATTTCAAAAAATAGGTTCTTCGATTCGCTTCGCTCGCTCAGGATGATGGGGCACCCAAAATTATGATTCTTCGAAAACGCAGCGAGTTAGCGAGTTGGCGAAGGAGCGGCAGATTTCAACAGGCTGAGGTTCGCCTGGATCGCTTGCTGATGAGCCGGGTCAATTCCGGTATCGACCGGCAGCGCGGGGCCGGCATAAAACTCAAGAATGTTCTTGCGCAAGCGGGCCGAAGTCTGATCGAAGTTATGCGCGGAGAGCTGGGCCAGCAGGTTTGCGTAGGTTTCATCCGCAAGCGAATATTCGCCCTCCGAAGTGATTTTACCGTCATCGAGATCGTAATCAGGCAAAGCCAGCGTGCCCGCACGCACTTTTGTCAGCATAACGCCGTAATCATCGGTGGTTGTGTTGATGCTCTTGATGTACATGTCTTCGGTTTGCGGGGTCGGGTTGTTAAAGCCCAGGCTCTTAAACGGGCCTATCCTGGGCGCAAAGCGCAGAAGCGTGGATAAGATTCTCGTGCCCAGGCCAGGCCTTTCATAGGTCTTTCCCCACTCTCGCTCATAATCCGAGCGGGATAGGCGATAGAGAAACTTTTGCCGGGCAAAGTTAGGCGTCTCACGCATGAGATCCTTCTTGTGCGTTTGCAGCGCCACCTGAGTCATCTGCGGAATCAGCCGGCTGATCGAGAAGCGATAAGAACCAACCGCCATGTCCTCATGCTTGAGCACGTCCTTCAGATCCAGCCCATAGACAACGGGAAAGACGCGCTCCAGCAGCGGTTCCGAGACCTGGAATCCTATGAAGTCGTGGTACTGCGCGGGCGCATAACGATTCTTCGCCACCTGCAATGTGTCGAATCCAAACTCTGTTTTCAGATGCGCGGACTTATCCTGAGCATAACGAACGGAGTTGCCATATTTCGCGCGAAGCTTCGGATAATGAATTGCGACCGCCGCGTTGACCGCAGGGTGTCCGTCAATGTCCGACACATAGTGCGAAAGCGCGCCCAGCGCAAAGGCGTACTCGTCGGCATTCTGGCTTTCCGTCAGTAACTCCATGACAAAGTCCCCGGTGCGAACGTAATGCGCCAGGTTGCTGAACTCCTTATTGCCGAAGGGGTAATAGCCCAGGTCCTGGATCACCGAACCTCCATAGGCGTAGGCATGAGCTTCCTTGATCTGATCTTCAGTCAAACCCGGATAGCGTTCGATCAGCAGTGGCCGAATCTCGGTGGTCCATGCCAGGTCGATGATCTCCTCGTGGGTCAGAACGGAGTAGGCATACACAGTTCCGCCGAACAGCAGCAGGGCGAAGACAAGCGCCATTGCGCGAGCGAGCCTCATAGAATGCCGTCTCCTCATTCTTGCTTGGGTCAAATCGCGCCAACCAGCATCAAGACAACAACGATCATGAGAATAAGTCCAATTCCACTGGTCGGATAATAGCCCCAGTTTTTGCTGTGCGGCCAGGTTGGCACCGCGCCAATCAATACAAGAATCAATAACACCACCAGGATAATTCCAAGCATATGATTCTCCCGGCGCCTCCGCATGGCGCGCATCCGGCTCATTTTGTGCCGAACAGCAACGGTGAATCGAGTTTTTCACGTTGCGAACGGAGAATCTGCTCAATTGAATACAGGTGAAAACGCCGCAAGGATGCTTTGTTCACGGCTGCGCAAGGACCTATATCGTCTTATGGATAGAGTAAAAAATGGACGGAGGTGTGCAAGGGGGGTGGTAGGCGAGGCGGGGCTTGAACCCACAACCCCCGGCTTAGAAGGCCGGTGCTCTATCCAGTTGAGCTACTCGCCCGTGCTTCTTCTCATTCTACCGTCGAATGGCTCTCAAGCGCATCTGTCAGTGCCGTCAGCGCTGCCGCAAGCGTCCGTTCCGCCTCCACGGAAGATGAGCCGCAAGAGGTGAGGTAGGCGGTGATTCCCAGGTCCATCCGATCCGCGGTGATGAAGGCGCGGCGAATGACCAGATCGGCGCGGCTGCAACCGAGCGGTACGGCGCGCAGAAGGCGGCACACGCGTTTGCACGCGGCCTCGGCGATGGCCGGTTGCGCCCATTGCTGGTCGCTTCCGGGAAGCAGGTCGATGTAACAACCCATGGCGTGGGCCAAGCAGCCGGGCGGAGCATCCAGCTCGCCGGCGTCAAATTCATCCGCTTCGAGGTTCGGCCAGAAATCGCATTTGGAGGTCCAGACCGGCGAGGCAGCGGCATTCAGCTTTGCCAAGGCCTCGGCCAATGCGGGAAGCTGAGCGGCCTCCGGCAAATTCCAAGCCAGTTCCGGGGCGCGTCGCAGATCGACAAACCCCGGCCAGAGAGCGTCGATGACCGGCGCGGCAAGGCCCGCCGCATCAGGGCCCACCTCGAACTCCCAGTCAGCTTCCATACGCCTCGCCAGTCGCAGCCATCAGGAACCGCATGACCGTTGCCTCAGCCCAGTGAATCTCGTCGCCGGGGTCGCGGGAAAGATAGCCGCAGTGGCCGCCGTGACGGGTCTCGACAAAGGTCACGCACGGGTTGGCGAGCAGCTTCGCACGCGTCTCCGGCAGCAGGCGGATGAAGGGATCATCCTGAGCGCGCAGAATCAGCGTGGGAACCGCGATCTTGTCCACCACGCGGGCGCTGGCGGCGCGATGGTAGTAGTCGTCGGCGTTGCGGAAATCCCAATAGCGGGCCACGATCTTGTCGTCGAACTGGCGGATGGAGCGCACCGGCCCGATGGCCTTCCTGGTTGCATAAATGCCGGGAAACAGCTTTGCCTTGCGCGTGTAGCGCGCCATCAGGCCGAGCAGAAACTTACTCTCATAGCCGCGGTTGAGCGGCTCGTGCAAGGCGTCTGCGCCGGGAGCCAGATCGATGGCCGGGCAGACCGCGGCCACGGCGCAGAGGGGCGGCAGACTGCCCCACTCCCCAGCCAGCTTCAGCACCATGTTGCCGCCCATCGAGTAGCCCGCCAGCGCCACCCGCTCCAGGCCGAATCGTCCGGCAAAATGGCGTACCACCGCGCCCACGTCGCCGGAGAGTCCGGAGTGATAGAGCGTGGGCGTCAGCGTCTCCGTGCCGCCGCAGGTGCGCATATTCATCCGGACGACGTTGCAGCCGGCCTTCCAGGCGCGGGCGGCGATGCCCAGAATGTAGCGGGACTCCGACGAGCCTTCCAGGCCATGAACCAGCACCACGGTCAGCCGCCTGGCAAACTCGGGATCACTCTGCCAATGGCAATGACAGAGCACGCGGCTGCCATCGGCCGGATCGACCTCGACCGTTTCCGCGACAGACGCGAGCCGGAAGGCTGGCCGGGGAAGAAAATTTCCGACGATGGTCTGCAAGTGGGCGTTGGCCAGGCCGCGGCGAGGCTCAAAGGCCGACAACCACCCCGGTGGCAAAGAACCGTCGCCCGAGGCTTCGCGCAATTCCGTCGGAACTCCGGAGGAATCAGTGTCAAACCCTGTATTTTCTTTGATATTCGGGATCACGGAGGCTCGGTAATCTAGGAGGCTGGCTCTTGCCGCGCGTGCAAACTTGGGGCGGTTAGAGGGGATCGAACCCTCGACATCCTGAGCCACAGTCAGGCGTTCTGCCACTGAACTATAACCGCCATATACACCGATTGTAGCATTGAATCAGGTGATTCGGCTCAGTTGCAGGTTCAGAGATCATAGGGAATTCCAGTCCATGGAAGTTTGTTCCTGGCCGCATTCGCCGCGCAAAGGATGGCGTGGTGATATGTCTCCCTCAGAACTGCGTCAGGCTCAACACATTCCCATCCGGATCATGAAACCAGGCGATGCGCGCGCCGCTGGGCGAGGTCCAGATGCCGAGCGGGTTGGAGTCATTCAGGCCGGGATAGCGCAGGAATTGAATCCCCGCCGCGGTGAGCCGCTCGACAGTGGCCTCAATGGCTTCCACCTCCCAGCCCAGCACCGTGCCAGGCGCTGGTTTGTGCTCGCCTCCGGGGGTCACTCGCAGCATGATTCCGTTGGCGTCGAAGACCAGAGCGAAGGGCTTTTCCTCTTCCACCAGGCGAAGCCCCAGCACGTCTTCATAAAAGGCGCGCGCCCTCGCCCAGTCTGTTATGTGAACAAAGGCTATGATCTTGCTGCCGCCGAGAATCGACCCATCCATCGCACTGACCTCTGAAACAATTTTCTACCACATGGCGGCTTCTTCGTAATGACTTGGTCATTACGTTTTGCTATACTGGATTTTTGAGGAGGGATTCTCATGCCGGCGCTTCAACAGGAAAAAGGCAGGCGCGATACGCTGAACCTCCGCATCAAGCCGGAACTGCGCGGGCTGATCGACCGGGCGGCGGAGCTGACGGGCAAGAATCGGACGGAATTTGTGCTGAATGCCGCTCGTCACGCCGCCGAGGATGCGCTTTTGGACCGTACGGTTTTCGCGGTCAACGCCAAGGCATACGCCGAATTCCTGGCGCGGCTTGATGCGCCGCCGCAACCCAATGCCCGGCTGCGCCGCACCCTCCAAACGGTCGCGCCATGGGAGAAGTAAGCCGGCTGCTGCCGCCTGAGCCGTTGGCGGAGGCCCACGACTTTGCGGATTTCCGCAGTGGGGAGGCATCGCTCGACGATTGGCTGAAGCGCAGGGCGCGCGCCAATCAGGCGAGCGGCGCTTCACGCACTTACGTCGTCTGCGTAGGCAAGCGCGTGATGGGCTATTACGCGCTCGCTTCCGGCATGGTTACGGTGGAGAATGCTCCCGGCCGCTTCCGGCGGAATATGCCCAATCCGATTCCGGTAGCCGTTCTGGCCCGCCTGGCCGTGGACCAGGATTGGCAAGGGCAGGGCGTTGGCCGCGCGCTCTTCCGCGACGCCGCCCGCCGCGTGGCGCAGGCGGCAGATGCGATTGGCATTCGCGGCATCGTGGTTCACGCGATCTCGGAGGAGGCGAAAGGCTTCTATCAGGCGCTTGGATTCGACCCCAGCCCGCAGGAGCCGATGACGCTTATGGTCACGCTTGCCGACGTCAGGGCGGTCGATGAAATCGGCCAAAGGAGATGAGTTTGAGCGATAACATAGGCAAGGACGCCGGTGCGGCGGCCGCTTAGCGCCGGGATCATGAGTCTCCATCGGCGATCGCGGCCGAGGGCTGGCGCTATCACCGCACATTTTCAGTTGAGCCGGCCATTCGATGAGCTGATCGGGAGAGACCTGCCGTGAAGCCGCATAGACCTGCGCCAGTCCCTCCCAGGCTTGCGTGGCGTGCGATTCGGGACGTTCGTCCTGCATGAACTGAGTGTAGAACGGACGGCGGCGGGGAAGTAGAATCGAGTCCAGTGGCACAACAGCTCTCAACTCAACCCACACAGCCGGCGCGATCGAAATGGGCGCGCGGCCTGGGGTTGCTGCGCCCCTCGCATGCGCACACGGCCTTCACGGCGACGCTGGTGCTGATGGCTTCCACCTTTCTGTCGCGCATCATCGGCCTGGCGCGGGTCAAATACATCGCCTGGCTCTTTGGCCGCGGCATGGACGCCGACGCCTTCAACGCCGCCTTTGTGCTGCCGGATATGATCTCGTATTTTCTGGTGGGCGGCGCGGCCTCGATCACCTTTGTCACCATCCTCACGCGCTATCGCGAAAACGGGCGCGAAGATGAGGGGCAACGCTCGCTCTCGGTGATTCTGACCACAATGTACCTGGTGCTGGGCGGGGCGATTGTGCTGGCGGAAATCTTCGCCCCGTGGTACATCCATTGGTGGTTTGACGGTTTTGACGCGCAAAAAGCGGCGCTCTGCGTGCATCTGACGCGCATTCTGCTGCCCGCGCAGTTGTTCTTCTTTGCCGGCGGAGTCTTCGGCGCGGTGCTGCTGGTGCGCAAGCAGTTCAGCGTGCAGGCGGTTGCGCCGCTGATCTATGGCCTGGGCACCATCGTCGGCGGCTTGCTGCTAGTGCATCGCATCGGCGTCTCTTCGCTGGCCATCGGCACGCTGGCCGGAGCGTTTCTGGGGCCGTTTCTGCTGAACGCAATCTTCGCGCGGCGGGCGGGCACGCGCTACAGGTTCATTCTTGACTGGCGCGACGAGGGGTTGCGCGAGTGGGTGCGGCTCTCTCTTCCTCTCATGGTGGGCGTTTCGCTGGTCAGCGCCGATAGCTGGATCATCGCCCACTTTGCCTCCAAGACCGACGGCGCGGTCTCGCTGATGTCCTACGCGAAGCAGCTCTTCACCGCGCCGATGGCGATGCTGGCGCAAGCGGCCGGCGCGGCCTCCATGCCCTTCTTCGCCAGCCTGTGGACGAAGGAGCGCCGCTACGAATTTGCTGTTGGGGTGGCGGATTCCGTCTCCCGCGTGGCCGCGCTGGGGCTGCTGGCGGCCTCGGCGATGGTGGCTCTGGCCGCGCCGCTGGTGGAACTGCTCTTCATGGGCGGACGTTTTTCCCTGAACGATGCGCGCGAGTGCGCCGCCTACTTCGCTGTCTTCTCCGTCTCCCTCTTTCTATGGTCGGCGCAGGCGATTTATTCGCGCGCTTTCTATGCCGCGGGGAACACGCTGCTTCCCATGGTGGCGGGCACCGTGGTAACGCTGCTTTCGCTGCCCATCTACTACTCGCTCTATCACGCGCATGGAGCGATGGGACTGGCGGCTGCCTCCGACGTGGGCATCGCGATGCAGACGGTGGCGCTGGCCGTGCTGCTGCACCAGCGGCGCATGGTCTCGCTGGCCAGCCTGGACTATGCCGAGCTGGGCCGCTGCCTGCTGGCCGCCGTAGCGAGCGGCGCGGGGGTTGGGCTGGTCTTCTGGTGGCTGGGCGGCACGCTGCACCGGGCGGCGCCGGGCCGCACTCAATGGATTGACCTGGCGGTGCTCGTGGCCGGAACAGCGCTGTGGGTGGTCATCGTCAAGTGGGTGCTGGAAAAGACCGGCTCGGCGCTGCCCAGGGTGGCGATGAAACGGCTGGGGATGGGTTGAGAGATTTCCCGGCAATTTCCAGTTCATTTCTTGCTATCTATTTCAATTAATGTAGTTTGTGAGGCGATAATCGCATTTCATTTCAGCTTCATATTCCGATAATCCTTTGCCGGAAGGCAGCTTTCTCGCCCGGACTGACCGGCTCGCCGCCCTCCTGCCCACAAGACACAAACGCCCCCGCGACGGCAGGGGCGCTTGTTTTAGAGCTGAGCCCAGGACGCGGCTACGGCTGGATTGGCTTGGGCGTCTCCGGCGCGACCGGGACCGGCGTGGGAACTGCCGGCTTGGCGTCGGCCTTCTTGATGTCGATGCCGCCCTTGAAGAAGGCGCCATCCTCGATGCTGATGCGCGCCGCGGCCACATCGCCGGTCAGCGCGCCCTCGGCGCGGATGTCCACCCGGTCGGAGGCGGCGACATTGCCGCGCACCTTGCCCAGAATCACGATTTCGCGGGCAGTGATGCTGGCTGAGACCTGGCCGTTACGGCCCACGGTGACACGGTTGCCGGGCAGGGTGATGCTGCCCTCAACCTTGCCGTCGACAAACAGCGACTCGGAGCCGGTGATCTCTCCTTTGATGATCAGGCCCTTGCTGATGGTGGCCTGGTCGCCGGCCGCAACCGGGGGCCGGTGGACGGGTTCAGCAACGGGTGCGGGCGATACGGGGCGGGAGGGTTCTGGCGGGGGGTTGAGATGAACGGGGCCGGGTTGGCTGGGTTTCCACATTGCGCTCACGATAATTCCTTTTCTGTCCTAATAGGACGGGGGCTAGCAAGGCAAGGGCCTTTGCATTGGGCCCAAAATCAAAATGTGCGGAGTGCCGGGCGTGGGACCCCGTGCAACCCGCGTACGGCCACAACTAGAATGTTACCTCTTCGCGGTCCGCCGGTATACTGCAATGCCGTTATTCTAAGCCAGCGCGCGGTGGAGAATCGAATGCGCGGGCAAGGTTGAGCAGAGGGAGCCAATTTTGACAACAGCGGACCGGCCGGACCGAAAGGGGAAAACCGCGCCCCGGCTACGCTCGTGGCCGGTATGAGCTGCGCGAATCAGGATTCGCGCCGAAGACGAGTTTCAACCAGCGCAACAATAGCCTACTCTTGATTTATGACCGATAGGGAACTACTGGCGCGGATTGCCCGCTCCGCCGGACAGAAGGCCGGATACAAGCAACTGGTCCGCGAACTGAGCCTGGGCGGCGGGCGGGAGCGGCGTCTGCTGCTGGAGCAGTTGGCGCGGCTGACCGTACGCGGAGCGTTGACCAAGCTGGACAAGGAGCACTGGAGCATTCCGAGGCCGCTGGGCGCGGGTGGCACGCGCGACAATCTGGCCGCCGGGCGGCTGGATCTGCATCGCGACGGCTACGGTTTTGTGCGCCCGAATGCACGACAAGCGGGCAAGACGACGGAAGTGCAGGAAGATATTTTTATTCCGCCCAACGAGATCAACGGCGCGATGCAGGGCGACCAGGTGCTGGTTGAAGTCGAACCGCCCAAGGCCGACGGACGCAGGATGGGCCGCATCGTGCGCGTGCTGGAGCGGCGCAACCCGACCGTGGTTGGAGTTTTTCATTATGCGCGGTCGGATCGCGCGGCGGGGCACACGGTCGTTCCCTTCGACGAGCGCATGACGCAGTCGATTCTGATTCCCGAAGGCTCGGAGCTTCCTCCGGCCAAACAAAGAGCCACGCCGCATCGGGTTCTGGGCAGCCAGGCAGCCGCAACCGCGGCCCACGAAAGCCTGGAAGGCCTGGTCGTCGATGTGGAGATTACCAGTTGGCCGACGCCGACGCGGCCACCGGTGGGCCGTGTGATCGAGGTGCTGGGTGATCCGGATGATTTCGGCGTCGACGTCGAGATGATGATCCGCAAGCACCAGTTGCCTCATGTATTCCCGGAAAACGTCCTGGCCGAGGCGCGCGCCGTGGCTCATCTGGACGAGGAGGAGATAGCGCAGCGGCAGGATTTTTGCGCGCTGCCCATCGTCACCATCGACGGCGAGACGGCGCGTGATTTCGACGACGCAGTGCTGGTGACGGAGCGCGGCGACGGCGGTTATGAGTTGCAGGTTCACATCGCCGACGTGGCCGAGTACGTCCGCGCCGCAACCGACCTCGACCTGGAAGCGCGGCTGCGTGGAACCAGCGTTTACTTTCCCGACCGCGCCATTCCCATGCTGCCGCAAGAGCTATCGACAGGCATTTGTAGCCTGCGCCCTGGCGAAGACCGGCTCGTCCTGAGCTGCCTGATGCAGCTCGACGCAACCGGCCGCATTGAGAGCTATGAAATCGTCGAAGGGGTGATCCGCTCGGCGGCGCGCATGACCTACACCGAGGTCCACGCGATTCTCGAAGGCGACGCGGAGACGCGAACGCGTTACGCCAGCCTTGTTCCTGACTTCGAGCGAATGCGCAAACTGGCCGTCCTGATGAACAAGCGCCGCAGTGAGCGAGGCAGCATTGATTTTGATTTGCCCGAGCCGGTGATCGATTTCGACGAGCAGGGCCAGATGCGCGGAGTGACCAAGTCCGAGCGCACCTGGGCCAACCGCCTGATCGAGGAGTTCATGCTGGCCGCCAACGAGTGCGTCGCCACCTGGCTGGAAGACCTGGGCGTGCCCTCGCTCTATCGCATTCATGAGAAGCCGGAGCCGCGCCGCGTGGTGCAATTCGAGGAGTTGGCCGCCGCCTTCGGCTACACGCTCGGCCTGGGTGCGCTGCCCGTCCGGCGCATCCAGACCCGCGGCGACCGGCGCGACGCGCAACGCACCGGCCGCAATCCGCGGGTGCTCGAAGTGCCCGAAGACATCCCCGTCACGCCGCGCATGTATCAGAAGCTGGCAGCGAAGATTGAGGGCAAGCCGGAGGAGCGGATTCTGAGCTACCTGATGCTGCGTTCGCTCCGCCAGGCGCGCTACTCGGAGATCAACGAGGGCCACTTTGCGCTGGCCGCGCCCACCTACACGCACTTCACCTCGCCCATTCGCCGCTACCCCGATTTGATCGTCCATCGCATCGTGAAGACGCTGCTGCGCGAGGGAGTTAGCGGCGAGGGTGTGGTGGCCGAGGGTCGCCATAGCTCGCCCTGGACGCATCCGAATGAAGGGAGCGAATACGGGTTCGTGGTTTCCCAGGTCTCAAAATCGAGACCTGGGCCACCCAGCGGTTTGGTTTCCCACCCTAGCCGCAAAAACAAAGACGCGGCGAGGGTGGGGCACCCAGCTTCTGGTTATTCCGGCGAGCCGCCGATTCTTGAGGCCGAGCTGGCGCAGATTGCCGAGGAGACCAGCCAGACCGAACGCCGCGCCGCCGAGGCCGAGCGTGAGCTGGTCGAGTGGAAGAAGGTGCGCTTCATGCAGGACAAAGTCGGCGAGGAGTTTGCCGCGCTGGTGCTGAACCCAGCCAAGTACGGACTCTTTGTCGAGCTGACCGACCTCTTTGTCGAGGGGCTGGTGCCCATCGATTCGCTCGCCGGCGACCGCTACACCTGGCGCGAGAACACGCATGAGATCATCGGCGAGCGCAACGGACGCCGCTTCCGCGCCGGCGACCGCGTGCAGGTGATTCTGGACCGCATCCTGGCGCAAGAGCGCAAGCTGCAATTCTCGATCGTGGAAGAGGGCATTCCCCTTACCGGCAAGAAAGCCGCGCCGGGCAACGCGAACAAGCCTAAGAAGAGCAAGCGCAAGGACGCTCCCCGCCCCAAATTCAAGCCCCCGAAAAAGTTGGGCAGAAAAGGCAAGCGGCGCTGAGGCCTCACGGTCCGCAGCGCCACATACATGAAGCGTACCGGGGCAAGCACAGCCTCTGCGTGGAGGACGTGCTCGTGCTTGATACTGGCCTTCGGGGAGCTATCCGTTGGCCTGCCGTTCGGCGAGGGCGCCAAGAATCGGTAGCTTGAATCGCTTGCCGCTCAAAGCGCTGATCGCGCAAAAAGCCCACACAAGCAACCAGAAAATCCCGATTAGCCATGTGGTGGGTACAGCCAGGAATACGCCAGGCGCTCCGCACCACCCAAGAACATAGCTCAGCGCATAGCTGACGATCAACGTCAAAAAGTTGAGGTAGACGGATTGCCAGGCGTGGAAGCGGACAAAGGGGCTCTTTTTGTAGGGAACAAGGATCAGGAAGGCGACTGCCGGGAGGAATGTGATGTAGGCGATTGCTCCGGCTGCATTGTCAGAGAAGACTGACGATTTAGGTTCGGACATGAAAATTCCTTTCATTTGTCGAGATGGAAGGCTGCAAACGAATACTCCGCGCCTTGGCCAGACTCAGCAATCCAGAGGGAAATCCGGATAGCCTTGCGCGGAAGGCATGGAATTGAGACGAGATAAGAAGAGCGCCGGCGCCAGGCAATTGTCAAGTGGAATTTTGCGAGAGGGCGCGGATGGTAACCCGCAGTGAGGAAATATCCCTGTGGGAGGCGCGAACGCAAGGACGGCCTCCAGGCGGAGGCCGTCCTTGCGTTCGCGTAGTTGGGGAGGGCCTGTTACCGGTTGGCTTGCTTCTCCGCCAGCCCGCCGATGATCGGCAGCATGATGCGCTTGCCGTTGAAGGCGTTGACGAAGACGATGACCAGGATGACGAAGAAGACCAGATCGATCAGTTGCCACAGCGATAAAGTGAGGAAGACAACGGCTGGAACGAGGTTTTGTACAACCTGGACCAGAATATGCACTACCGCCCAGGCAACGAAGAAGAAGATCGACTGCCAGGCATGGAAGCGGACATACGAACTGCTCTTGAAGGGCGCAACGATCAGAAAGACGATGGCCGGGATGATGGTGACGTAGGCAAGGCCGCCAGCGGCGTTGTCAGAGAGACCAGACGGATTCGAATCGGACATGAGGACTCCTTTGGGGCGAGGCTGCTCGCTCGGCTCGGCTGTTGGACAATCCAAGAGAGCGCCAGTGAGATTGTGAGCCTGGCCCCGAGAATCCGTCAGGTCAGAATTGCTCAAGTTGCGCGGATCGTTGTTGCCCAGGTTTCCGGCGGGGCGGCGCGCCCGATCCAATACAATGGGTTCAGGAGCATGACGAATGGCACACACGGTGTTTTGCGTTCGCTACAAAAAGGAGATGGAGGGCCTGGAAGAGCCTCCCTTCGACTCGGAGTTCGGCCAGAAGATTTTCAAGAACGTCTCGCAGGCGGCCTGGGGCGAGTGGGTTGACCGGCAGAAGATGCTGCTCAACGAGTACCGCTTGCAACCATGGACCCCGCAGGCGCAGCAGTTTCTGGTCGAGCAGATGGAGCAGTTCTTCTTCAGCGATGGGCTCGGCCTGCCGCAGGAGTTCGTTCCGCCGTCGCACTGATTCTCTCATCGAACGCAAGCGCGCAAGGCCTCTCTCGTGTAAACTAAGGACGACCCCAACAGCCGGCTCCGCGCGAGCCGGCTCGATTGTGTCGGGACGTGGCTCAGCCTGGTAGAGCACTCGCTTGGGGTGCGAGGGGTCGGCAGTTCAAATCTGCCCGTCCCGACCATTTTTTTGTATTTTTTACTCCAATAGAATGGGCCGCGCCAAATCTGGCGCGGCCCGTTCTGTTTCCCGCCTCCCACCCTGGCCGCAAAAACAAAAACGCGGCGAGGGTGGGGTGCCCAGATTCCAAAATGATTTACCGGTTCACGTCCTGCGCCTCTCCCGCGATCAATTTGAGGGTGATCTGCTTGTGGCCGCGATAGAAGGTGACGCTGACGGTGTCGCCGGCCTGGTGTTTTTCCATGATGACGTCTACCTCCTGGGAATCGGTGACCTGCTGGCCGTCGATGGCCACAATGAGGTCGCCGCCCATCAGGATGGGGGTGTTGCCCACGTAGGCCTGCTGGCTGCCGCCGTGCAGGCCGGCCCGCTCCGCCGCGCCGCCGGGGATGACCTTCTGGATCAGGATGCCGGAGTCAACAGCCAGGCCCATCTGCGAGGCCAGATCGGGACCAATCGCATAGGAGACGATGCCCAGCGAGGGCCGCTTCACGCGCCCGTAGCGGGTCAGGTCGTTCAGCACCGCTTTGGCCGTGTTGATGGGGATGGCAAAGCCGATGCCGGAGCTCTGGTCGGCGCCGTTGGAGGCGATCATCGTATTGATGCCAATCACCTCGCCGCGCGAATTGAGCAGCGGACCGCCGGAGTTGCCGGGATTGATCGCCGCGTCGGTCTGGATGGCGTTCTCGATAGGCGTCCCCGCCGATCCGCCTATGGTACGGATGGAGCTGATGATGCCCCTGGTCATGGTTCCGGCCAGGCCAAAGGGATTGCCGATGGCGTAGACCTTCTGACCCACCGCCAGTCCACTGGAATCGGCCAGTGTCACCGGCTCCAGATTGGGCGCGTCGATCTGCAGCAGCGCCAGGTCATGCACTTGGTCGGTGCCCACCACCTTGGCCGAATAGGTGCGCTTGTTGCTCAGTTTCACTTCAATGCCGCGGTTGGCGCCCGCGATGACGTGGAAGTTGGTCAGCACATGGCCGGCCTTGTCGAGGATGAAGCCCGAGCCCTGGCCTTGTTGCGGCACCGGTTCAAAGAAGAAGTTGTACACCAGGGATTTGGAGGTGATGTTCACCACCGAGGGCAGCACACGCTTGTAGATGGCGATGTTGTTCTGTTCCTCGGCGTCGTAGGCGGGCGCGGCCTCTGCCTCGGTGAGTTGGAGCGCAGAGCCGTCCCCCGAGCCAGCGCTGTGAAAAAAGCGGCCCAAAGAGGAACGGTCAAGGCTGGTAGGAAGATGCGTAGTGAGGAACCAGAATCCACCCACAAGCAGAACAATCAGAAGAACACGGCGCAATTTCATAAAGTGCAAACCTCTTCAGGGATCAGGGGTCAGCAAATATCGAAGCTAGGCAACGCTTTTTACTGATCCCTGAACCCTGATCCCTATTCTAAAGACTCCTCCGCCGGAGATTTGTTGCTCTCGGCCTGAAGGCGCGGCCAAAGCGCCTCAACCTGGGCGCGGAGAGCCGCCTGATCCCCTGCATTATCCAGTACATAATCGGCGCGAGCGGCTTTCACCGCGTCGGGAATCTGATGCGCCAGCCGGAGCCGGGCTTGGGCCTCGGCGATCGCGCGGCCTTCGCCCGTGGGGCAGACGCGGGCGGCGTAGCGGGCGATCTTCAGCTCGTCGGGCGCGGTGACCACGATGACCCGGTCCATGCGCCGCCGCCAATCGGCCAGCACCGACTCCTGTTCGCCGCGGGCGCGAGCGTCGCGTTCGACTTCAAAGATCAACGCCGACTCGATGACGGCCACGGCGGCTGGATTGCGGCGAAAGACCTGCTCCGTCCAGGTTTGCTCGGCGGCAATTACCGCCGGATGGACGATGGCGTTCAGTTCTTTCAAACGCATACCTTGAAAGGCCATCTCGGCCAGCCTTACGCGGTTCAATCTACCTTTGGGGTGAACGACCTCCGGACCGAAGACGCGGACGATCTCGGCAAAGACGGATTGGCCCGGCTCCATCAGCTCCCGGCCCAGCTCATCTGCCTCGACGACCTCCGCGCCCAGCGCGCGCAGCATCGCCGCGACGGTGCTCTTGCCGCTACCTAGACCGCCGGTGAGTCCAATTCGAATCATGATGAATAAACTCGGCTTTGGCCGCGCAAACCCGGTACAGGTTGCATTCGATTGCGTTCATTGCTGAAAGCAGTATAGGCGATCAGGCCGAATCTGCCGTAGAATGAGATCATGGCAGGAGGTGCTTCGGTATATGTACACCCTGAACCCGCGAATCACGGTCGAAGCAGGCAAGATGGGGGGAAAGCCTTGCATCCGCGGCCTGCGCTTCAGCGTTTATGATCTGGCTTCCTACCTCGCCTCCGGAATGACCGAGGAGCAAATCCTCCGCGAGTTCCCCTACCTCGAAAAGGAAGACTTCCAGGCCGTTTACGATTTTTTTGCCAGTACCCCGGAAAGGATCACGGTCCTTGAAGCTTCTCGTTGATGAGAACCTTCCACCCCGGCTCGTCCATGATTTGGCCGATCTCTTTCCTGACTCAGTCCACGTCAATTCGGTTGGATTTGGCCGTACGCCCGATGCACTCATCTGGGAATATGCCCAAGCGCATGGATTCGCCTTTCTGACCAAGGACAAGGACTTCGCCAGCCTCAGCTTGGCACGAGGCGCGCCTCCCAAGGTGATCTTGCTGCAAACGGGCAATTGCTCGGCAGACGAAGTTCTGTCCATCGTTCGAAGCAACGCGATTCGCTTGGCTGATTTCGATGGTGATGGGCAGCGAGCTTTGCTTATCCTGCGTTGAGCGCTGATCTGATCGAGATGATCGCGGCAATGTAGATTTCATTCATTGGTAATCGGATCTCGATCCTTACGAATGGTGCGATTCCAGAAGAGCGGATAATGGATCACTATGAAAGCAATTACAGAGAAGCTAACCACCTTGTTCCAGCTCGGAGGAGATGATACTCCGACAAGAAAAAACATCAGCGGAAGTATCCACCAGGTAGACCTATCGTATCTCCGCAGAAGTTTGATGAGATGCAATCCCTCGTAACAAAAAACCGCAATCAGACCCAAGAGATAAAGCCAACAACTTTCAATCAGGAAGATCAAAAATGATCCATGTGCAACACTTGGCCATACACTCCAGAGTTTCTGCGAGAGCATGATCGTCAAGCCCAACGCTCCAAAGCAAGTTGCAGACCAATCAATTTCGTCTTCGCGACGGTACGACCAGCGCCAAAGAGTGAGGAATATTTTCGTCATTTTGTTCTTCTCCAGCCAACCTCAAAGCATCGATCAGACATTTACAGCACTTACAGCACTGGCCGCAGCTTGGCGGCGCGCACGGTGTTGGCCATCAGCATCTTCGGCTTTGAGACCGCATCGGGGCGGAAGCCAATCTGCCGGACGGGTTTCTCAGGCGGCATCGCGAGCACATGAATCGCCTTTATGATTTCGTTGATTGTGTTGTCGTGTGTTTCCAGCCGTTGTTCCAACTCGGTAAGTTTGGCGGCGAGCTCCTTGTGGGTGGCGAGCGTCTCACGCAGGCGCAGGAAGGCGCGAACCACGTATATACTCATCTCCACCGCACGTAGTGAGTTGAGTACGCTGGCAGCCATGATGGCTCCGTGCTCGGTAAACGCGTAGGGCGCGTAGCGGCGGCCTCCACGGCTGCTCTTTGAGGTCACAAACTGTGACCTCAAAGCCTCGTTCTCTTCCGCCGTGAGCTGAAAGACGAAATCCGGGGGGAAACGCTCCTCGTTCCGCTTGACCGCCTGATTGAGCGCCTTGACTTTTACGCAATACAGCGCTGCCAGGTCGGCGTCGAGAAGAACCTTCTGTCCGCGAACCAGATGGATCTGTTTCTCAATGGAATAGGGTACAAGGGCGCTTTCGCTGGTCATTCCGCCTCCTACAGCCCTCGCCGCATCTTGGCGGCGCGCACGGTGTTGGCCATCAGCATGGCGGTGGTCAGCAGGCCGACGCCGCCGGGAACAGGCGTATAGGCTCCGGCCACCTCGAAGGCTTTGGGGTGGATGTCGCCCACCAGCGTTGAGCCGTTCTTGGCAAACGCGGCCTCGCGCTTGGCGTTGCCGGCAAAGAAGCGGTCGAAGTCAGCGCGCTCGGTGATGCGGTTGATGCCCACGTCGATCAGCGTTGCTTCGGGTTTGACCATCTCCGGTGTAATGAAGCCGGCGCGGCCGATGGCGGCTACCAGAATGTCGGCCTGGCGGGTGATCGCGCCCAGGTCGCGGGTCTTCGAGTGGCAGATGGTCACCGTGGCGTTCTGGTGTAGCAGCAGCATCGCCGCCGGCTTGCCGACCAGGTCGCTGCGGCCCACCACCACCGCGTGCCGGCCGCTGATGGGAATCTGGCTGCGCAGGAGAATTTCAATAACCCCGGCAGGCGTGCAGGGCGCCAGAGCCGTCCGCCCCGCTTGCAGCAGGCCCGCGTTCAGGGGATGAAGGCCGTCCACATCCTTGGCCGGAAGGATCGAGTCGAGAACCGATTTCACATCCACCTGAGCGGGCAGCGGCAACTGAATCAGAATGCCGTCAATCTCGTCACGGGCGTTGAGACTGGCCACCAGTTCGAGCAATTCGGCGGTCGTTACCGTCTCCGGCCGCGTAATCAGGTCGCTATAGATGCCGACCTCGCCGCAGATTCTCACTTTATTGCGGACATAAATCTCCGAGGCGGCCACGTTGCCCACCAGCACCGCCGCCAGGCCCGGTCGAATGCCGCGCTCCGCCAGTGCCCGGACCTCCTCGGCCACCTCCTGCTTGATTACCGCGGCCAGCGCCGCGCCGTCCAGAATTCTCGGCATTCTTGCTCCTCTTTACAAGGCCTGTTGGGGTTCGTCGATTCCCAGGTCCCAAAATCGGGACCTGGTAGCCTCTTGCAAAATTCCAGAGGCAAGGCTGAATAGTGTTTTGAGGAGGGGAATTCGGCTTTAGGATAGGAGTGTCAAAGCCAAATCCCAGCCGGAAGGATTCCCCTCTTCATGCAGC
>Ga0224555_1000040_pt1 | contig 154536 bp, 119 predicted proteins | sample 714S23034metaG_FD_180687 | JGI IMG/M metagenome (GOLD analysis project Ga0224555, IMG submission 180687) | Peat soil microbial communities from Stordalen Mire, Sweden - 717 S2 30-34 | ecosystem: Environmental > Terrestrial > Soil > Wetlands > Peat | place: Sweden: Norrbotten County, Stordalen...
GTGAGGTAGAGTTTGGGGCTTTTGACAATGGATTTTGTGCGGTTCGAGAACCACGGCTCCAGCAATACGGCTTGCCCGGAAGCCTCCAACATAGACAGCCATTGGTTCGCTGTTGAAGGGGAGATTCCAACGTCGCGGGCCAGGTCGGCCTTGTTCAAAAGGTTCGCGGAACGGAGGGCACAGGCGCGTAGAAATCTTTCAAAGTCTCGCAGACTTCCGACGTTGGAAAAGGCGCGGACATCGCGTTCGAGATAGGTAACCAGGTAGGAGTTGTAGAAGGCAACAAGGTCGATATCCGGGTTGGCATACAGCTCTGGGAAGCCGCCGCGCACGATGGCTGCTTCAACGCCGGTATCCGGTAGCGCCGCCCGAATCTCAGCGAAGGACAGGGTTTCGAGTTCCACGATGTCGGCCCTGCCCGCTAACGACTCAGAGACGTTCTTCATCAGCGTAAACTTTTGCGAACCGGTCAGCAGGAATTGACCGTTGCGCGTTCGCTTGGCGTCCACTTCCGCCTTGAGGTGCCGGAAGAGGCCGGGGGCATATTGCACCTCGTCGATGATGACGGGCGGGGGATGACGTTGCAGAAAAGTGTGGGGTTCCTTCTCGGCTTGCTCGGCTTCGGTGGGTAGGTCCAGGGAGACAAAGGAGTGTCCGGGGAACAGGCGCAGGAAGGTTGAAGTCTTGCCGGTCTGCCTGGCTCCAGTAAGCACGATGACGGGCCGCGTCTTGGCGGAGCGTTCCAGCCGGGGTTCAACTGCGCGTGAAATCCACATATGCAAAATATACGACAGGATCGTATATTTTGCATATTGCGAAGGGGCTTCCTTATGACTCGGCGGCCATCTTATTCTTTGCGGTACTCCGCCAGCCTGTCTACGGCCGCCAGCTTATGCGCTGGCGCAAGGTGGGCGTATTGGAGCCGCTCGTGGCAAGCTGGCGGTCCGTGGCAGAATTGACTGTTCTTGAGCCGGGGACGATGTGGGGGATTGCCGGAAGGAAAATCCCCTGGAATTCGGTTCGATCCCGCTCAGCTCGACCAAAACAGCAGATGAATTTTCGGCAAAGTTACAGGCCCGCTTGATGGGGGGCTTTTTTCTTTGCGGGCTGCGGATTTTTTTGTTGCGGATTGCGGGATATTTTGCGGATATTCCTGCGATTTACGCGGATGCACGCGATGCGTGCGTGGAGATGCGGCGCGGCGGGGGCTGTGAATGCTGCGCTACAATCGATGGGAAGCGGAATTTCTGTTTCAAGTTGACCGGAGACGCTGCAACCATTTGCGCGCCTCATGCGTCAACCTTGAGAGCGCCACAAGTTGCGTAGAGGCGGAGTGCGCCCCGCGCGCTTGGTCTGGAGAAGCAATTGCAATCCGATCCAAATCAGCAGCCACAACCTCATATCGGCCTCGATCATCAACTATCTGATACTGTACCCATGCGAACTCCGCGGCAAAAGCGAATCCGCGCTGCGGTGTGGATTTTCCTGCTGCTGCTTTTTGCGGCGGGATTCTTTCTGGTGTTGCGCCAGCACGAGGATGCCACGGCGGCGACGGCGGCGGCGGGGCGGAAGGGCGCGGGTGCGGTCGTAATCACAACGGTGACGGCGCTGAAGGGAAACATCGGCGTGTATGTGGACGCCGTCGGGACGGTGACTCCGGTGTATACCTCTTCGATCAGCAGCCAGGTGAACGGGATTGTGACGGCGGTTCACTACACGGAGGGACAGTTGGTGCAGAAGGGCGCGCCGCTGATCGAGATCGACTCGCGACCGTACGCGGCAACGCTGGCCCAGTCGCAGGGGATTCTGGAGCGGGACCAGGGGATATTGGCGCAGGCGCAGATGGACCTGGCGCGCTACCAGGCGGCGTGGGCGCGCAATGCGATTCAAAAGCAGACGCTGGACGACCAGGAAAAGCTGGTGGCCCAGGACCAGGGCACGGTGCATAACGACGAGGGCACCGTGCAGTACGACCAGATCCAGGTGGAATATTGCCACATCGTGTCGCCGATTACGGGACGGGTGGGGCTGCGGCTGGTGGACCCGGGCAACGTGGTGCAGGCCAACGCGGGAACGGTTCTGGCGGTGGTTACGGAGATTCAGCCGATCACGGCGGTCTTCAGCCCGGCAGAGGACGACCTGGGGAAGATCGAGCCGCAACTGCGCAAGCGGGCGAAGCTGGAGGTGGATGCGTTCGGTCGCGACGACAAGACGCTGATTGCCAAGGGGACGCTGCTGACGCTGGACAACCAGATCGACACGACGACGGGCACGGTGAAGGCTCGGGCGCAGTTTGCCAACAAGGACTCGTCTCTGTTTCCCAACCAGTTTGTGAACATACGGCTGTTGGTGAATACGTTGCAGAACGTGACGCTGATACCGAACGCGGCGGTGCAGCACAACATGCAGGCGGCGTATGTGTACGTGATCGCGGACAACAAGGCCCACCTGACGCCTATAACGGTGGGCGTGACGAACGCAGATACGGCCCAGGTGCTGGGGATCAATCCGGGCGATGTGCTGGCGACAAGCAGCTTCGACAAGCTGCAAGACAATACACCGATCTCGATCTCCACGAAACCGATTCTGGCCAACACCAGTGGGAGTAGCGCCCCTTGAGTCCGTCACGCCCCTTTATTCTTCGTCCGGTTGCGACGTCGTTGCTGATGGCTGCAATCATGCTGGTAGGGATTGTCGCTTATATCCAACTGCCGGTCTCCGCGCTGCCGGAGGTTGACTATCCGACGATCCAGATTCTGACGTTCTATCCGGGGGCAAGCCCGGACGTGATGGCGACCACGGTGACGGCGCCTCTGGAGCGGCAGTGCGGCCAGTTGCAGGGGCTGAGCCAGATGACGTCGACCAGTTCGGCGGGCAATTCGGTGATCGTGCTGCAGTTTGCTCTGAGCCTGAACCTGGACATTGCGGAGGAGGAGGTGCAGTCGGCGATCAACGCGGCGCAGAGCTTCCTGCCGGCCAACCTGCCTTCGCCACCGATCTACAGCAAGACCAACCCGGCGGACGCTCCAGTGCTGACGCTGGCGATTACTTCGGACTCGATTCCGCTGTCGCAGGTTGAGGATTTAGTGGATACGCGGCTGGCACCGAAGATCTCGCAGTTGAGCGGCGTGGGGCTGGTGAGCATCAGCGGCGGACAGAAGCCGGCGGTGAGGATACAGGCGAACCCGGCGGCGCTGTCGTCCTACGGGATCGACCTGGAGAACCTGCGCACGGCGGTGAGCAACTCCAGCGTGAACGCGGCCAAGGGGAACTTCGACGGGCCGCACCAGGACTACCAGATCGACTCCAACGACCAGTTGGTGAAGAGCGAGGATTACAAGCAGGTGGTGGTGGCGTTCCGCGACGGCGCGCCGGTGATGCTGACCGACGTGGCAAATATCGTGGACGGAGTGGAGAACACCACGCAGGCGGCGTGGATGAACAAGAAGCCTGCGATCATCCTGAACGTGCAGCGGCAGCCGGGTGGGAACACGATCACGGTGGTCAAAAGCATCAAGCGGCTGCTGCCGCAACTGGAGGCGAACCTTCCGCAGGGCGTTATTGTGACTCCGCTGACCGACCTGACGACGGCGATCCAGGCGTCGGTGAACGATGTGGAGTTCGAGCTGCTGCTGACGGTGGCGCTGGTGGTGATGGTGATCTTCCTGTTTCTGAGGAGCCTGTGGGCGACGATCATACCGAGCGTGGCGGTTCCGCTGTCTCTGGTGGGGACGTTTGGCGTGATGTACCTGCTGGGGTACAGCCTGGACAACCTGTCTCTGATGGCGCTGACGATCTCGACGGGATTTGTGGTGGACGACGCGATCGTGATGGTGGAGAACATCTCGCGCTACATCGAGGCGGGCGATCCACCGATGGAGGCGGCGCTGAAGGGCGCGGAACAGATTGGGTTCACGATCATGTCGCTGACCGTGTCTTTGATCGCGGTGCTGATCCCACTGCTGTTCATGGGCGACGTGGTGGGGCGGCTGTTCCGCGAGTTCGCGGTAACGCTGGCGGTGACGATTATATTGTCGGCGGTGGTGTCTTTGACGCTGACGCCGATGATGGCTGCGCGGATTCTGAAACACAATCCGGCGGCACAGCAGGGGCGCATCTACCAGGCGTCGGAGCGGGCGTTCAACGCGATGATCGCGTTCTATGGACGGACGCTGAAGGTGGTGCTGCGCTACCAGACGGTCACTCTGTTTGTGGCGCTGGGCACGCTGATTCTGACGGTGGTGTTGTATACGGTCATTCCCAAGGGGTTCTTCCCGGTGCAGGACACGGGGGTGATCCAGGGGATCTCTCAGGCGCCGCAGACCATCGGGTCGAAGTCGATGGCGGCCAAGCAGCAGGAACTGGCGGGAGTGATTCTGGCCGACCCGGCGGTGGAGAGCCTTTCGTCGTTCATCGGGGCGGATGGAACGAACACGACCACCAACAGCGGGCGGCTGTCGATCAACCTGAAGCCGCTGAACCAGCGCGACCTGAGCGCGGCGGACGTGATTCGCAGGCTGGAACCGAAGATCGACCAGGTGCAGGGGATACAACTGTTCATGCAGCCGGTGCAGAACATCACGGTGGACGACCGCGTGAGCCGGACGCAGTATCAATACACGCTGGAGGACCCGGACCAGAACGAGTTGAACCTGTGGACGAACCGGTTTGTGAAGAAGCTGAACGGGCTGCCGGAGCTGGAGGACGTGGCGACCGACCAGCAGCTGGGCGGGCTTGCGGTGTCGCTCACGATCGACCGGGTGACGGCGTCGCGGTTGGGGATCGCGCCGACGACGATCGACAATATGCTGTACGACGCGTTTGGGCAGCGGCAGATCAACACCATGTATACGCAGTTGAACCAGTATCACGTGATCCTGGAGGCGCAGCCGCAGTTCCAACTGGACCCGGACAAGCTGAACCACATGTACATCCAGGCGAATGCGTCCACGGGGACAAGCGGGGCGGGGGCTTCCAGTTCATCGGGGAATGGATCGACTTCGGCGGGGTCGAATGCGCTGACGGCGACGGCGAAGTATACGCCCTCGGCGGGGACGCTGACGCCGCCGGCGCGGGTTCTGACGGCGGGGACAACGAGCGGCGGCATCAATTCGGCAGGGGCGACCAGTTCGACGCCGAGCAATGCGATTCCGCTGAGCGCGTTCTCTCACTTCGAGACGGCGACGGAGCCGCTGTCGATCACGCACCAGGGGCAGTTCCCATCGATTACGGTTTCGTTCAATCTGGCCCCGAACGCATCGCTGGGCGACGCGATCACGAAGATCACCAAGGTGCAGGCGGGGATGAAGATGCCGGCGAGCCTACAGGCCGATTTTCAGGGGACGGCTGCGTCGTTCCGCAATTCGCTGTCGAATGAGCCGCTTCTGATCCTGGCCGCGCTGGTGACGGTGTACATCGTGCTGGGCGTACTGTATGAGAGCTTCATCCATCCCCTCACGATCCTGTCGACGCTGTTCTCGGCGGGAGTGGGCGCGTTTCTGGCGTTGATCCTGTTCCACCAGGACCTGAGCGTGGTGGCGATTATCGGGTTGGTGCTGCTGATCGGGATTGTGGAGAAGAACGGGATCATGATGGTGGACTTCGCGCTGGAGTTGCAGCGGCAGCACGGCAAGAACCCAACCGATGCGATCTATGAGGCGTGCCAGCTCCGCTTCCGTCCGATCATGATGACGACGATGGCGGCGCTGCTGGCGGGGATTCCACTGGCGTTCGGAAGCGGCATGGGGTCGGAGCTGCGGCGGCCGCTGGGCATAACGATGGTGGGTGGACTGCTGGTGAGCCAGGTGCTGACGCTGTACACGACGCCGGTGATCTATATCTTCTTCGACAATCTTGGGCAGCGCTTCTCGCGTAAAACAGGGAACAGCGGACAGGGAACAGTCACCCCAGCGAGCCAAGACCGCTCGCCGGGGACCCCGACAGGGAACAGCGGACAAACACTGAGCGGCGATGGGGCGCACGCGGCGGGGCAGCCGTGAACATCTCCGCGCCGTTCATCCATCGTCCGGTGGCGACGACGCTGCTTACGGTGGCGGTGGCGATTGCGGGCGCGATTGCGTTCCAGGTGCTTCCTGTGTCTCCGCTGCCGCAGGTGGATTTTCCGACGATCAACGTGGGCGCGGGGCTGCCGGGAGCGAGCGCGGAGATCATGGCGTCTTCGGTGGCGACTCCGCTGGAGCGGCAGTTCGGGCACATCGCGGGTGTGACGGAGATGACGTCGTCGAGCGGGCTGGGCTCGACTGGAATTACGATCCAGTTCGACCTGAGCCGCAACATCGACGGGGCGGCGCGCGACGTGCAGGCGGCAATCAACGCGGCGCGGACGTATCTGCCGGCGAACCTGCCGGGGAACCCGACATACCGCAAGGTGAACCCGGCGGACTCGCCGATCATGATTATCGGGCTGACGAGCGACGTGTATGGGCCGGACAAGATGTACGACATCGCGTCGACGATCATGGAGCAGAAGCTGTCGCAGATTTCGGGAGTGGGGCAGGTGAGCGCGGGCGGCGGGGCGCTGCCGTCGGTGCGGGTGGAGGCGGACCCCAACAAGCTGGCCAGTTACGGCATGACGATGGCGACGCTGCAGTCGATGCTGCGGCTGCAGAACTCGAACCTGGCGCGGGGCCAGATCACGAATGGCGACGTGAGCGCGGACATTGTGGCGAATGGGCAGATCTCCCATGCCGACGACTACAAGCCGCTGATCGTGGGCTATCACAACGGACAGGCGGTACGGCTGTCGGATGTGGCGGACGTGGTGGACTCGGTGCAGAACGTGCGCGCGGGAGGCTATTTAAACGGCAAACGGAGCGTGGTGCTGATCGTCTTCCGCCAGCCCAATGCCAACATCATCGACACGGTGGACCGTGTGTACGCGCAGTTGCCATCGCTGGAGGCGTCGATTCCGGCGGGCATCAAGACGACGGTGGTGATGGACCGCACGACGACGATCCGCGCATCGGTCAACAATGTGGAACGCACGCTGCTGATCTCGATTGTGCTGGTGATTCTTGTGGTGTTCGTCTTTCTGAGGAGCCCGCGGGCGACGCTGATTCCAGCGGTTGCGGTGCCGACATCGCTGATCGGGACGTTCGCGGTGATGTATATGTGCGGCTACTCGATCGACAACCTGTCGCTGATGGCGCTGACCATCTCGACGGGATTTGTGGTGGACGACGCGATTGTGGTGATGGAGAACATCACGCGGCACATCGAGGACGGGATGGAGCCGTTTGCGGCGACGCTGCGCGGGGCCAAGGAGATCGGGTTTACCGTGATGACGATCAGCATGTCGCTGATCGCGGTGTTCATCCCGCTGCTGTTGATGGGAGGGATCGTGGGGCGGCTGTTCCGCGAGTTCGCGGTGACGCTGTCGACGGCCATTGTGGTGTCGATGGCGATCAGCCTGACCACCACGCCGATGATGTGCGCCTACCTGCTGAAGAGCGAGAAGGACGTGCAGCATGGGCGGATGTACAAGGGGTTCGACAGGGTATTTCAGTGGGTGCTGAACCTCTACCGGAGGAGCCTGCGCTGGGCGCTGGAGAACCCTGGGTTCATCCTGACGACGCTGGTGCTGATCATCGCGCTGAACGTGGTGATTGCGATCAAGATTCCCAAGGGGTTCTTTCCGCAGCAGGACACGGGCTCGCTGGGGGGCGCGATGCGCGGGCCGGAAGATGCGTCGTTCCCGGCGATGAACGCGGCGCTACAGCAGATCGAGGGCGCGATCAAGAAAGATCCGGCGGTGCAGAACGTGATCGGGTTTACCGGCGGCGGCGGCGCGACCAACTCAGGCAACGTCTTTGTGATCCTGAAGCCGGTGGAGCAGCGGAATACGGACGCTGCGGGCGTGATCAACCGGCTGCGCAAGCCGTTGAACCGGATCACGGGGGCTTCGACGTTCCTGCAGGCGTCGCAGGACATCCGGGTTGGGGGACGCGGCTCGAACGCGATGTACCAGTACACGATCCAGGCGGACAACGTGGACGACCTACAGGTGTGGGGGCCGAAGCTGCTGGCTGCCATTACGGCCCTTCCCGGCTTCCAGGACGTGAGCAGCGACCAGCAGAACGGGGGACTGGACCAGCGCATTACTTACGACCGCGTGACGGCGGCGCGGCTGGGGCAGAGCGCGAGTTCGCTGGATTCGGCGCTGTACTCGGAGTTCGGCCAGTCGGAGGTGTCGCTGATCTATACGCAGTTGAACCAGTACTACGTTGTGCTGGAGGTTGCGCCGCAGTACTGGGCGACGCCGGACGGGCTGAAGAGCGTGTACCTGCATCCTTCGGCGGGGAACTCGACGGCGAGCGGGAACACGCCGCTGTTCAGCATGGCCAAGGCCCAGGCCAATACGACGCCTCTGGCACTGAACCACACGGGGCTGTTTCCATCGGTTACGGTGTCGTTCAACCTGGCGCCGAATGTGCCGCTGAGCGACGCGACGCTGGCCATCGACCAGATGCAGCAGAAGCTGGACGTTCCATCGACGGTGCGCTGCTTCTTCGCGGGCACGGTGCAGGCGTATCAACAGTCGCTGAACGGCGAAGTGGTGCTGATCGTGACGGCGCTGTTCGCGGTGTACATCGTGCTTGGAATTCTGTACGAGAGCCTGGTGCATCCGCTGACGATTATCTCGACGCTGCCATCGGCGAGCGCGGGCGCGATGCTGGCGCTGATGATCTTTCATGTGGACCTGAATGTGATCTCGATCATCGGCATCATACTGCTGATCGGGATTGTGAAGAAGAACGCGATCATGATGATCGACTTTGCGCTGCAGGCGGAGCGCGAGGGCGGCATGAATACGGAAGAGGCGATCTTCGAGGCGTGCATGCTGCGGTTCCGGCCGATCATGATGACGACCATGGCTGCGCTGTTTGGCGCGCTTCCGCTGGCGTTTGGGACGGGGACGGGATCGGAGCTGCGGCGACCGCTGGGAATCACGATTGTGGGCGGACTGGTGGTGAGCCAGATGCTGACGCTGTACACCACTCCGGTGGTGTACCTGACATTTGACCGGATGCGGCTGTGGGTAGTGACACGGCGGCACAAGAACCTGGACTCCGCGGAGGGCCCGATTGGGGCGACTTCGGATTAAACTGATGAATCATGGAAGTACAACTATGAGCAGAGACGATCTTCGCGCAGCAATCACCACCGCACTGGCGGCACTACTATTGAGCGGATGCCAGGTGGGACCGAAGTACCAGAGGCCGCCGGCGATGGCACAGGCACCACCGGCGGTTTACAAGGAATCGCCGGGCAGCGGGACTGCGGCCAGCGCGACACAAGCCAGCGCGACTGCAACCAGCGGGACTTCGACCGGAACGGCTGCAACCGGAACAACGGGGGCGCAGGCTGCCGATGCGGGCGAGTGGAAGGTGGCGCAGCCGCAGGACGCGATGCTGAAGGGCAAGTGGTGGGAGATCTATGGCGACAACGAACTGAATGCGCTGGAAGAGAAGCTGACGATCGACAACCAGACGATCAAGCAGTACTTTGCGAACTTCATGGAGGCGCGCACTCTGGTGGCGGAGGCGCGCTCGCAGCTCTATCCGACGCTGGGTACGGGGCCTTCGTACTCGCGGTCGCAGGCTTCGGCGAACGTGGGTTCGGGTGCGGCTGCAAACAATGGGCAGACCAACCTGACCACGCTGCCGGTGGATTTGTCTTGGGAACCGGACCTGTGGGGGCGGGTTCGCAACCAGATCAAGGCGCAGCAGTACAACGCGCAGGTGAGCGCGGCGGACCTGGAAGGCGAACGGCTGACCGAGCAGGCGAGCCTGGCGGAATATTTCTTCGAGATTCGCGGACAGGACGCGTTGGCCGCGGTGCTGATCCAGACGGTTGCGGACGACCAGAAGGCGCTGGACTATACGCGGTCGCAGTATGAGACCGGGGTGGGCATGGAGATTTCGGTGGTGGAGGCGGAGAATACGCTACAGAATGCGCAGGCCGCAGCGACCAACCTGGGCGTTGCGCGCGCACAGTTTGAACACGCGATTGCGGTGCTGACGGGGAGCGATCCTTCTTCGTTCTCGATTCCGGTGAAGGCGCTGAGTGCTGTGCCGCCGGCGGTGCCGATCGGCGTGCCGTCGCAGTTGCTGGAACGGCGGCCGGACATTGCGGCGTCGGAGCGGACGATGGCCGAGGCGAATGCGCAGATCGGGGTTGCGCAGGCGGCGTTCTATCCCACGCTGACACTGAGCGCTGGGGGGGGCCTCGAGAGCTCGACGTTCAAGCACCTGTTCGACTGGCCGAGCCGGTTCTGGTCGGTTGGGCCGGCGGTGTCGGAGACGATCTACGATGGCGGGCTGCGGCGGGCGGCGGTGCGCCAGTACACGGCGATCTACGACGCCGACGTGGCGGGCTACCGGCAGACAGTGCTGACCGCGTTCCAGCAGGTGGAGGACGCGCTGGCGGCGGTGCGCATTCTCGCGCGGCAGATCGAGCAGCAGCAGATGGCGGCGCAATCTGCACAGAAGGTCGTCGAGTTGGAGACGGCGCGGTATGAGACAGGGGTCGATCCATACATCGACGTGGTGACGGCGCAGACGACACTGCTGGCGGACCGGCAGACGCTGGCGACGCTGCATACCCAGGTGATGACCGCGTCTGTGCAACTGATCGAGGCTCTGGGCGGCGGATGGGACAGCACGCAGCTGGCGACTCCGGAACAGGTGTCGAAGAAGCTGGGGGCGGGGGAGATAGAGATTCAGCGGTGATGGGGTTAGAGAATAACCTCAAGCCCCTTGCGGCGAATGACGTTGAGCAGGATGAGCGCAGGGCCTTTGGGCTGTTTGGTCCCGCGCTCCAACTGCGAGACGTAGCCCGCGGTGAGATTGAGAAAGTGGGCAAACGCGGCCTGACTCAGATTCGATTGCTCGCGGATGGTGCGGATTTCATGGCCGGTGATCGGCTCTGCCTTGCTGAGAGCCAGCGCGCCAAGGTGTCGAATGGTGATTTTGCGATACGTTGCGTCGTCCATTATGCCGATGCGATGCAGATCGTCCGCCGTTTCAAGAAGGGCTTCGGTCAATCGGCTAGGTGTCTTTTTCCTGGTCATGGTCAATCTCCTGTAGAACGCCGTTTTCAATGGCCTCTGCAATCCTCGCGGAATCAGCGGCCAGCAAGTCTGCCGCAATGCTCCTAAAGGTAAGCAATTCGTCGGGCCCGATGTTGTCCCGTTCGTTTTTGGCGAAGCCGTAGAGGAAGACGGCCCGCTGTTTCGCTCGATAGGCAACGATTGTGCGGTATCCGCCAGACCGTCCCCGACCTGCGCGAGCGACGCGCTGCTTGATGAGGCCACCGCCCAGATCGGCGTCGATCAGGCCCCTTTCCGCGCGCTCGATGGCTTCCTGCAAACTCTTGTCTGCGATTCCTTCTCGCCGGGCAAATCGGGAGAGCCACTTCGTCTTGAAGGTCCGCATGGCAGCATTCTAACACTATGAATTATAGCACGGTGAACTATAAAAAACTGAAACCGGCCCAGGCTTGAGGGCCTGGGCCGGTGGGTGAAGCGCTGCTTGGTTGAGCTGCGCGGAGGGTTAGTCTTCCGCGGGGGCCTTGGGGTGCTGGGGCATGAAGGCGGCGATGCCGTCGGTGACGGCGACGCGAGTGGGGGTGAAGGCGATCTGCGCCGACTTGAGGCCGTCGCGGGAGGCGGTGACGGTGATGGGGCCGGGGGCGGGATCGGTGGTGCGAACCAACTTGGAGCGCACGGCGATGCGGTTGATGCCGCACTCGGTGTTGAGGTAGAGGTTGTTGGTGGAATCGAGGATGCCGCTGTCGTATCCGCCGCGCCAGATGGCGGGGCCGGAGCAGGTGAAGTCGACGCGCGCGTAGTCTGTGGGGCAACGGACTCCCTTGGCGTCGATGGCCTCGAAGTCGATGAGGGCGATGTCTTCTCCGTCGGCCTGGAGGCCGTGCGGGCCGAGGATGGGGGTGAGGCGGATGGCGACCGCCGGGCCTGCCGTCGTTATCTCCTGCTGGGCGGCGATCTTGTCACCGTTCTTGCCGATGGCCTTGATGCTGCCGGGGGCGAAGGCGATGTCGGGGAAGGCGAAGACCCAGTTGTTGTCGGGTTTGGAGTTGACGCCGGCGGATTTGCCGTTGACGAAGAGCTCGACCGACTCGGTGTTGGCGACGACGTAGATGGTCTTCACGGTTTTGGAGCCGTCGGGCTGGGTGGCGGGGTAGGTCCAGTGGCCGAGGATGTGCAGGTCTGGCTGGGGGTTCTGGATGACGCGATAGGCGAAGTAAATCTCCTTGGGCAGGCGCATGGCGTCCACCTTGCCACTGACGCGGGCGACTTCGGTGGAGTCCTGGCGGCCGTCGGCGTCCTCGTCGGTAAAGTAGATGGAGCAGTAGGCGGACCAGCGGGAGTGGGCGGGGTCGGTGTTGGAGATGCGGTTTGACCAGTACTCCCAGTACTGCTTGATGCCGTCGAGGGCGAAGTCCTCCGAGTTGTAGAGGAATCCGTCGCGCTTCCAGGTGTCGTTGGGGCCCTTCTTGGCCTTGTAGAAGGGCGGGGAGAAGGCGTCCCACATGCGGCGGGAGCCTTCGTTGCGGAAGTCCTCGGTCTCGATGATGGGGGCGCGGTCGCGGCGCTCAGCGGAGTAGGCGCGGAAGATGGCGGTGGGGCTGGGCAGGTTCTCCACGCCAGTGTCCTGGGCCATCATGACGCCGTAGAACTCGGCGATGGGGGTGGTGGCGGTGTTGGCGGCGTTGTTGGAGTCGCCGCGGGTGCCGATGACGCGCCCGCCGTCGGGGTCCCACTGCTTGCGCAGATCGACCATCTGCTGCATCTGGGCGGGGGCGACGACGGTGTTGCCGGCCTCCCAGAAGAAGATGCCGGGGTTGTTGCGGAAGTAGACGATGGTGTCGCGCATGACCTCGACGCGCTGGTCCCACTGGCGTCCGGTGACATCGCGCTCCTTGTCGCCGGCTGGGCAGACCTGGACGATGCCGTAGCGGGTGTAGGAGTCGGCGTCCACCTTCTGCGGGGCGACGTGCATCCAGCGCATGTAGTTGCCATGGCAGTCGCGGATCATCTTTGCTGTGTAGTCGTGCATCCAGACGGGGTAGCCCGCGCCGACGCCGGCCCACTCGTCGGCGGAGCGCTCGGAGAATCCCTTGAGGTAGACGAATTTTTCGTTGATGTAGAGGCCGCCGGTGCCCGCGCCGCCCTTGAACTCGGCCTTGCGGAAGCCGGTCTCGATGCGGTTGACATCGACCACCTTTCCGTTGACCTTGAGGATGCTGTAGACATCGTAGAGGTAGGGGTCTTCGACGCTCCAGAAGCGGGCGTCCTTCAGGCCGCCGGTCGCGTTCAGCACACTCTTTTCGCCGTCCACCATGTCGACGGGGTCGCCCTCGAACTGGGCGCGGACGTGGCCGTTGCGATCGACGACGAGGGCCGAGAGACCGACCGTGGCGCGATCGCCGGAGGTGTTGTGGACCTCGGCGTCGACGGTGACATCGGCGGTCTTCCTGGCGATGTTGAAGTTGCCGGCGTGGATGTAGACGCCCTGGCTCTCCAGGCCGTAGTAGAGCGGGAGGGTCTGATGGATATTACCGGTGACATGCAGCCAGACGGAGCGGTTGATGCCGCCGTGGTTGGGGTTGAAGTCGTTGGCGTTCCACTCGAAGCCCGTGGGGGCGCAGGGGGTGCCGTCGGCGTTCTTGGGGTTGGCGGCGCAGAAGGCGCGCTCGGTGTAGCGGCCGGAGTTGTCGACTTTTACGGCGAGAACGTTCTGCTTGCCGGCGGGCGCGAGGGCGTCGGTGATGTCGATGCCGTAGGCGGTGACGCCGTTCTCGTAGAGGCCGACCTGCTTGCCGTTGACGAAGATGTCTCCGGCCTGGCGCATGCCCTCGAACTCGAGGAAGACGCGGTGATTGGCGAGCGCGGCGGGCAGACGGAAGTGCTTGCGATACCAGGAGAGGCCCTTGTAGGTTCCGGTGTCGCCTCCGCCGTGGGAGATGAGCTTGCGGAAGCTATCGACGTCGTTGAAGCTGTGCGGGGTGGCGACGGAGGACCATGCTGCGTCGTCGAAGGCGGGCGCTTCGGCGCCGGGGACGTCTTCACGGATGAACTTCCAGTCGAGGTTGAAGTTGAGCGTGGTGCGCGGGGACTGGGGGGGCGTGTAGGTTGCGGTGGACGAAGCGGCAGGCGCTGCAAAGAGGGGATAGGAGCGGCCCAGAACGACAGGCAGTCCGAGGGCGATGAAGCTGGAGGCGCTGACAAAATCGCGGCGAGTTACTTTTTTGGATGACATGGGATCGGGCTGCCTTTCGGGGCTGGAATTGAAACAAAAGAGCTGGCGCACGTGCGGCGCGGCGTAATCACGATAATCCATAGACGGATGAAGAGTCCATCTGGACGCGGGGGGGGTGGGAGGATTGTGCGTTTCTGCTATGGGCTGAGGGCGAGGGGCAGGAGAATTTATCAGTTGACTGCGGGCTGGAGCTTTTTGACGATGTTGTCGAGCTGGTCCTTGATGCCTGTCAGCGTGTTCTGCTCTTTTGCCAGTGCGGTCTCGGCGTCCTGTAAGTCATTGGTGGTGTCCAGTTCCTGTTTTTTCATCGGGGCCAACGCAAGTGATTTGAGGTTCTCCGCCATGTCGGTTAGATTCTGCTTCTGGTTGTGATCCGATGTCGTGAGTGCCTCTTCTTCGGTTTTAGCGATCTGGGTGTCAACCTCAGACATTTTGCTCTTAATCTCGGTAAGCTTTGAACGAAGGTCGTCGCGGCGCTGAGTTGCGCGGGCAACAAAGCCCTGCTGAACCTGATATTCGGCGAGCAGAATCGGCGTGGTCGAACTGAGACGGACATCGTTGTGCATGCTGCGAAGTTCGACCAGTATTTGTTGCAAGGTCTGCGAATCGGACTGGCTTGTCTGGCCGGAGAGTGGAAGAGCGCTGAGGATTGCGAGGAGCGCGAATGCGGGGATTCGGTTCATCTGACCTCCGAGGAAACATTGCGCTGCCAGGCGTCAGGCGGCGCCGCATCCGTGGCTGTAGACCTGGGGCTTGTGCCACTGGGCGTCGGTGGCAAACAGAATGCAGGCGGCACCACTGTCGGTGTCGAGGCGCCAGGTGATGTCTCCCTGGCGGTAGAGCTGGAACTTACCCTTGCCGGCAAAGACGGCGCCGCTGGGGGGGGTGCGGCTGATGGAGTCGGCGGTGGGAGGGGTGAGCGCGGTGTTGCCGGCCGGGGTGGTGGATGGGCTGGCCGCGGCGGATTGCGCGGGTTGGGACTTCTGGCCGGCGGGAGCGGATGCGGGCGTCCCGTGGCTGGAGATGCCGGCGGCCTGGTTGCGCGCAACGGCCTTGGCGTTGTTGCCGGCGCGCGCCCTGGCCCGGTGGGTGAGCCAGACGAGGCCAAAGATGAATACGGCGACGATCATCAGAATGGTGAAGATGCGCTTCATGCCCTCTCCTTGCACCGGGAGACGGAGCGGCCCCGGCGCATGGCTCTGCTTCTATTTTGAAGCCACGGCGATTGGCGCGTCGAGGCAAAATCGGCTGGGGGTGCGAATTGCGTACCTCGGTTGATTCCCCGGTGATGGAGAATCCCACCCATTCCGCAGAGAACGCGGAATGGATGGGGCACCCGTAAACACGACAAGACAAATGCGGGGGTCCTTCGACTGCGCGACTCACGATGAAGCTGTGAGCCACTCCGCTCAGGATGACGGCTGGAACAAAGTCCGGGTCCGGCGGGCGTATCATCTTAGAGTGCCGAAATACTCCATTGTTGTTCCGTTCCACAACGAAGAAGAGAACGTGACCACGCTCTACGACCGGGTGAAGCTGGTGATGGAGCATGTGGGCGAGAGCTTTGAGATGGTGTTTGTGGACGATGGGTCGAACGACCGGACGTACCGGTTGCTGGAAGAGATTGCGGCGGTGGACAGCCGGGTGCTGGCGATCAAGCTGCGGCGGAACTTCGGGCAGACGCCGGCGCTGGCGGCGGGGTTCGACCACGCGCAGGGCGAGATGGTGATCTCGATGGACGGCGACCTGCAACACGCGCCGGAGGAGATTCCCAACTTTCTGGCCAGGCTGGAGGAGGGGTACGACGTGGTGAGCGGATGGAGGACGCAGCGCGAGGACAACCTGCTGTTCCGGCGGATTCCGTCGCACTGCGCCAACTGGATCATGGCGCGCATCAGTGGGGTGGGCATCCACGACTTCGGGACGACGTTCAAGGCGTACCGGCGCGAGGTGATCCAGAATATTCCGCTATACGGCGAGATGCACCGCTTCATTCCGGCGCTGGCGAGCTGGTACGGGGCGAGCATCTGCGAGGTGCCGATCACGAACCCGCGGCGGCAGCACGGCGAGAGCCACTACGGGCTGTCGCGCACGGTGGGGGTCTTCTTCGACCTGCTGACGATCCGTTTCCTGATGCGCTATGTGACGCGACCACTGCACTTCTTTGGGTCGATCGGCGCGCTGGCTATGATCGCGGGCAGCGGACTGGCGGCGTGGTTGCTGGCGCTCAAAGTTCTGACCGGGCATAGCGTGATGATGGCGCATGGGCCGATCTTCGTGATTGCGGGAGTGCTGATCCTGGCGGGCGTGCAGATGCTGGGGATTGGGCTGCTGGGTGAGCTTCAGGTCCTCTTCTTTCACTCTCCGGCCCAGCACCCCCCGTACGTTGTGGACCGGATTGTGCGGCTGAGTTCGCGCGAAGAGAACCAGTTGCGGTAGAGGACGGTCCTCCTGAAGCGGCTTTGCGGGAGCGAAAGACAAATACGGGGATTCTTCCCCATCGACTGCGCTCAGGGTCAGAATGACAATTTATTACCCTGCAACCGTACTATTCTGTTAATCATGCTGCTTAAGGAACTGCGCACGGCGGTGCTGGACGCCAACCTGGAGTTGGTGAAGCGAGGGCTTGTCCTCTACACGTTTGGCAATGCGTCGGGGGTGGATCGCGCCGAAGGGCTGGTGGTGATCAAGCCGTCGGGGGTGGAGTACGACGAGCTGCGGCCTGAGATGATGGTGGTGACCGACCTGGACGGCAAGGTGGTTGAGGGAACGCTGAAGCCTTCGTCTGACCTGGAGACGCATACGCTGCTGTATCGCGAGTTTCCGGCGATTGGCGGGGTGGTGCATACGCATTCGGAGTTTGCCACCAGCTTTGCGCAGGCAGGGATGGCGATTCCGGCGCTGGGGACGACGCACGCGGATTATTTCTATGGGCCGGTGCCATGCACCGCGCCGCTGAGCGACGAGGCTGTGAGTGGGCGCTACGTTTATGAGACGGGAGTTGCGATTGTGCGGCGGTTTGCGGCGACGGCGGCGGGCACTGACGGACCTGCCCGTCCGGCGATCGATCCGCTGGGGGTTCCGGCGTGCCTGGTGGCCGGACATGGGCCGTTTACATGGGGCAGAAATGCGCAGGAGGCTGCGCACAACGCGGTGATTCTGGAGTACGTGGCGCGCATGGCGCATCGGACGCTGACGCTGAAGGCGGATGCGGATGGGGTGAGCCAGGCGCTGCTGGACCGGCACTACTTCCGCAAGCACGGGCCGGGGGCGAGCTACGGGCAGGCTGGGTGAGGGCCGACGCGTAAATGTTACCGCTAGATTTTATGGTTTGTTTACGGGTTGGTTGTGTAGAGTACTCAAGGCAGCAAAAATCACACAGATTGTGTCGCAGGATGCACGGAGCCGAACGTCGCGCAAGGACGCTTTGCGTGAGGTCTCCGGGCGGAAGGTCTCATTGCGGGAGCGGGAGGCGACGTGGTTGTGTGTGGGCCGAGCTTAAATACAGGTGATGGGCCGATGCGTTCAATGTGGCTGAAGGTGTCTCTGGCGGTGTTGGTAGGGGTGGTGGCGGGCTGTCCGTCGATGGTTGGAATGAGGGCAGAGGCACAGGCTCCGCTGCCGGCGATGATGCTGGTGGCGCCCGATGTGCCGGGCGCGCCGGTGAGCGCGGAGTCGGCGCGCATCGCCGCGCTGGAGAAGCAGGTGTCGGCGCAGACGGCGGCGATTGCCACGGCGCAGACCTCGGGCGACAACGCGTGGATGCTGACCTCGGCGGCGCTGGTGCTGCTGATGACGGGGCCGGGGCTGGCGCTGTTCTATGGCGGACTGGTGCGCAAGAAGAACGTGCTGGGCACCATGATGCAGAGCTTCGCCATGATGGCGGTGGTGACCGTGCTGTGGGCGCTGGTGACCTATTCGCTGGCGTTCGGCAGTGGGAACGCGTTTATCGGCGGGCTGCACAATGTGTTTCTGCGCGGGGTGGGGCTGGAGCCGAGCCCGTATGCGCCCACCATTCCGCTACAGACGTTCATGATTTATCAACTGATGTTTGCGATCATCACTCCGGCGCTGATTACCGGCGCGTTCGCCGAGCGGATGAAGTTCTCGGCGATGCTGGTGTTCATGGTGCTGTGGACGATTGTGGTCTATAGCCCGATGGCGCACATGGTGTGGGGCGTGGGCGGGCTGCTGAACGCGGCGGGCGGGCGCTTCCCGTGCATGGACTTTGCGGGCGGGACCGTGGTGCATGTGACGTCGGGTGTTTCGGCACTGATTACGGCGCTTTATCTGGGCAAACGGATTGGCTATCCGAAGATGGCGATGCAGCCGCACTCCGTGGTGCTGAGCTTTATCGGGGCGTGCCTGCTGTGGGTGGGCTGGTTCGGGTTCAACGCGGGATCGGCGCTGGCGGCGGGAACGCTGGCGACCTCGGCGTTTGTGGCGACGCACTTCGGCGCGGCGGCGGCGGCGATTGGATGGAGCGCGATGGAGTGGATTCGCAACGGCAAGCCATCGGCGCTGGGCGCGATCTCGGGCGCGGTGGCGGGACTGGTGGCAATCACTCCGGCGTCGGGTTTCGTGTCGCCCATGGCGGCGATTGCGATTGGGCTGATCGCGGGCGCGTGCTGCTTCTTCATGGTGGTGAAGGTGAAGATATGGTTTGGCTATGACGATTCGCTGGATGCATTCGGCGTGCATGGCGCGGGCGGAACGATTGGCGCGCTGCTGACCGGCGTGTTTGCCAGAAGCGCGATCAACCCGATCTTCGGCGCGGGCAAGGCAACCGGGCTGGTGGAGGGCAACACGCACCAGATCCTGAACCAGGCGATGGGCGTGGGGATTGCATGGGGACTGGCGATTGTGGGCACGCTGGTCATTCTTGTTCTCGTGGACAAGACGATTGGACTGCGAGTGAGCGCGGAGCAGGAGGCAGAAGGTCTGGACCTCTCGCAGCACGGGGAGGAAGGCTACGAATGGGCGCATTGATCTGGGCGCATTGATGGACTGTATTGACGCGGACTCCCACCCATTCCGCAGAGAACGCGGAATGGATGGGGCACCCGCCATGGCGGACCGGTCGAGCGGGTATTTTTGAGGGGTACACAGCCTGAGTCGGGGCTGCGCCTCTTTCTTCCTCCGGGGGTGGCAGCCGGAACCGGGGGAGGCGTAGTATGCAATAGCTTGCCTGAAGGCAAGCAAGCGAGAGGATGAATTAAATGCAGAAGATCGAAGCAGTGATCCAGCCGTCGAAGCTGGATGCAGTGAAGGACGCGCTGGTGGAGATTGGCGTGCAGGGAATGACGATTCTGGAGGCCCGCGGACATGGGCGGCAGAAGGGGCACACGGAGTTCTATCGCGGACGCGAGTATTCCGTCGATCTGCTGCCCAAGGTGAAGCTGGAGATGGTGGTTCCGGACGAGATGGTGGAGAAGGCGATCCAGACGATTCTGACCGCGGCGCGCACGGGAACCATCGGCGACGGCAAAATTTTTGTGTCGAAGGTGGACGAGGCGATCCGCATCCGAAATGACGAGCGGGGCGAGATCGCGCTGTAGGGGTGGTTTGGTTTTGCGGCGGGAGATTCCCAGGTCTCAACATTGAGACCTGGGCACTCCGACTTATGGCACCTTGCTTCTGCGTCGGCCGGATCGGAGTAGTGCGATGCGAGATGGGTTTGGACGCGGCATTGCTGTTGGGCTACTGATAGTTGCCGGTGTGGCGTTTGGGCAGACGGGCAATTCTGGTCAAGTGGCTGCAGGCAAGCTGGCCTTCGTTTCGGCTACAGTGAAGGCGGCAGCTCCAGTGACGATTGATTCTGCTCATGCTGCTTCGGCGCAGTTTGAGGCTGACGTGAAGGCCGGAAAGGTAAAACTTCAACCCGGCGTCATTGTCAATTCAGTACATCCGAGGATGGGCGCGCACATCGATGTTTCGCAGGCGGAGTACAACTTCCTGCCGCTCATCGACCTGATTGCCATCGCATACAACGTGAAGGTGTATCAGATCAGCGGGCCGGATTGGATCACTGGCCAGCGATTCGACATTGTGGCCAAGATGCCCACCAGAGCTTCCATAGACGACGCGCCAAGGATGCTACAGGCGCTGCTGGAAGACCGCTTCAAACTGGTGGTTCACCGCGAGACCAAGAACCAGCAGGTGCTGGCTCTGGTGGTCGCCAAAGGAGGGCCGAATCTCGCGGATTCTCCAGCGTCCGTCCAACCGATTGACGTGAACGCTACTGGCAACTTCGGCCCACAGTACGGCGTGGAGAATCTCGTTACACCGGACGGGCCAATTCGCTTCAGCTTCATCAACGGCCACAGCGAAGGAACAACTCTGCAATCGAACAAGATAACCATGGAGGGGTTTGCCGACCTGTTGACCAAGCTTTTGCGTGGGGGCAGCGGAATTGGCGGCAACAGGTTGGATTCGTCCGAATACGGAGGCGATTGGAAGGCGGTTGTGGATCGGACAGGACTCAAGGGCGATTATCAGGTAACGGTGCATTCCTCCAAGGCGATGCCAATGGCTGAATCGCTAGTCCAAGACCCATTTCAATCAACCGTAGGTGGTCCCCTCGATCCGTTAGTCTTCCAGTCGGTGCAGAAGCTCGGCCTCAAGCTGGAAGTGAGCAATGCTCCAGTGGAGATGCTTGTGGTCGATCACGCGGAGAAGAACCCCACGGCGAACTGAGAGGCTAAAACAGGCAACGGCGAAATGCGGGGGTCCCTCCACTTCGCAACGGACGATGAGACTGTCCGTTGCTTCGGTCGGGATGACGGAGTTTTTTGGAGGAGATGCCGGTCGAGATGACTATCAAAATGCGAACGTCGGCGAGATGGGCGCAAACGGCGGAATTGCGCTGAGATGGGCAGGCTGTATGCTGGTAGTACTACCTTATCCAAACAGCTATGAGCGAAGACGAGACCACAGGCGAGGGGTTGTGCGGGCAGTACCAGCGGCGGATGCTGGAGATTCGCGGCGCGTTCGCCACGGGTGCGACGGGCGCGGTGACGGTGGCGGCGCGCTCGGCGGCGGTGGATGAGCTGATTGTGGGGCTGTGGAAGCAGGCGGTGGTGGAGACGCCGGTGCTGGGCCATGGGATTGCCGTGCTGGCGGTGGGCGGATACGGGCGGCGGGAGCTGTTTCCTTACTCGGACGTGGACCTGCTGTATCTGCTGGATGGGAAGGTTTCGGAGGCGGAGATCAAGCAGCCGATCCGGCGGATCAGCCAGCAGCTTTGGGACTGCGGGCTTCGGCTGTCGCCGACCAGCCGGAAGCGCAGCGAGGCGGAGCGCTTCGACACGGAGAACGCGGAGTTCACCATCGCGCTGCTGGACCACAGGCTGCTGACGGGCGACGAGGCGGTCTATCGGCGGATGGCGGATGTGGGTTTCCCCAAGATGCTGGAGCGTGAGAACAAGGCGCTGGCCGCCGGACTGGCGCAACTGACCAGCGAACGGCACGCCAAGTATGGCGATACGCCGTTCCACCTGGAGCCGAGCATCAAGGACTGTCCCGGCGGGTTGCGGGACGTGCATGTGTGCGCGTGGCTGGAGCGGCTGGAGGAGATAGGAAGACCGGCCCCGGCCCACGTCTCAGAATCGAGACGTGGGGTACCCGCGCAAAATCCCACATCTCAAAATCTGGATGTGGGACACCCGGCGGGCGGCGGATTGGCGAACGGCGGGTTGGCGAACGGCGGGCTGGCGCGCGACAGGGAGGAGTTTCGCCAGGCGGTGGGATTCCTGTTCACGGTGCGCTGTTTTCTGCACTACCGGCATGAGCGGGATGACAATACGCTGGACTGGCACAGCCAGGACGCGGCGGCGGCGATGGGGATCGGAATGGGTGCGCGGCGGCTGGAACAGTTGGCGGACCCGGCGGCGGAGGGGGTGGAGGCGGCGTACTGGATGCGGCTCTACTTCCGCAACGCGCGCAGCGTGGAGCGCTGCCTGACCCAGATGCTGGAAGAGGCCGCTGGAAACAAACCGCGCAAGATGCGCTGGACCGCATCGGCGAAGGCGGCATTTGCCAAGGCGCGGCGCGGGGCGCAGCCTGCGGCGGTGGGCTTCCGGGTGACGGGCGGACGAGCGGTGCTGGATGGAGCGGCCCAGAGGGCGGGCGATCCGGCCATGGACCCGGACGTGGTGCTGCAACTGTTTGCGGCGATGGCGCGGTCGGGCTGTGGGCTGGAACGCGGGAGCGAGCAGAGAATCTCGCAGGGGCTGCCGCTGCTTTCGGCGCACCTGGAGGAGGGGCCGTCGCTGTGGCGGAATCTTCAGGAGATTCTGCTGGGTTTTTTTGCGGGCAAGGCGCTGCGCATGATGCACACGCTGGGGATTCTGGAGTTGCTGATCCCGGAGTTCCACGGCATCGACGCGCTGGTGATCCGCGATGCGTACCACCGCTATACGGTGGATGAGCACACCCTGGTTGTGATCGACACACTGCACGGGCTGGAGCAGGCGCAGACCGGGCAGATGAGCGTGTGGGCGGGACGGTTTGGCGGCATCCTGCGCGATGTGCAGCACCCGGAGCTGATGTTCCTGGCGGGGTTGCTGCACGATACGGGCAAGGGACGAAGCAGCGACAACCACGCGCTGGAGAGCGCGCAGATGGCGGAGAACGTGGCCGGGCGGCTGGCTCTGGATACATACGAGAGCGAGCTGATGCTGGGGCTGATCCGCAACCATCTGGAGATGAGCGCCGCGCTGCGGCGGGACATTTTCGATCTGGAGACGGTGCGCGCGTTCGCGGCGAAGGTGCAGACGCTGGAGGCGTTGCGCATGTTGACGCTGTTCACCTACGCGGACATTCAGGCGGTACACCCGGACGCGCTGACGCCATGGAAGGCGGAGAACCTGTGGAGGCTGTATCTGGCCACGGCCAGCTATCTGGACCGCAGCGTGGACGACGAGCGCGTGGGAGTGCGCATCGGCAAGGAGCTGGTGGACCGCGTGGCGGCTCTGCTGCCGGGGCGGCGCGCCGATGTGGAGGCGTTTCTGGCGGGGTTCCCGGAGCGGTATCTGCGCACACGCACGCCGGAACAGGTGAGGCTGCACTTCGATATGGCGGAACGGCTGGCGGACGATCCGGTGCAGATCGAGTTTCGCCATGCACCGGGGTCGAGCGGCATCACGCTTCTGGCGCGCGACCGCCCGCTGCTGTTCGCCGATATGGCGGGAGCTCTGGCGGCGTGGGGGATGAACATCGTTACGGCGGACGCGTTCGGCAATCTGCAGGGCGTGGTGGTGGACAACTTCCGGTTTACCGACACCTTCCGCACGCTGGAGATGAATGCGTCGGAGCACGCGGCGTTTGTGGCCAGCATTCACGATGCGATGGCGGGCAAACTGTCGGTGGAGAAGCTGCTGAGCGGGCGGCGGCGAGGACGCAGAAAGCTGCCCAAGGTGGTGGTGGAGGCGCGGGTGGACTACGACGACGAGGTGTCGTCGCACAGTACGCTGCTGCAGGTGGTGGCGCAGGACATTCCCGGGCTGCTGCGTGCGATCAGCCTTGCGCTGGCGGAGCGGGGATGCAATATCGACGTGGCGTTGGTGGACACCGAGGGGGAGACGGCGATCGACGTCTTCTACATCACGCGCGATGGGGCGAAGCTGGATGCGGCCGAGCAGAAGGAGCTGAAGCAGGCGCTGCTGGCGGCGATGAAGACGAATGCTGGGTAGGTTCGAGGTCCAGGGGTAAGTGGTCAGGGGTACATGCGCTGGGATGCAGGGGTGTGTCCGACCGCGGGGTGAGCTAGATTGCACATGAAGGTTTGGCGGCGAATAAAAGCAACGGGTGGCAACCTTTTTATCGCGTGAGCGCATCCCAACGGAAATAGCAGGCAATCTCTATTTTTTTAGAAGTTGCCGTCTGCAATTGCTGTGCTCCTGGCCGAAGGATGGCCAAGAGTCCATATATCTGTGTTTTGTGCATCTATTGGCCCATTGTTTTTTATTTGCCAAAAGAGAAATGATCGATATTGTGCACGCGATCTACGAGATTTTTTATCCACTTGTGCACTGGGCCATCCGGCCTAAGTCAGAATGAACGGCCAAACGGCCTAACCTGGAGGTATAGGACTATGAACAAGATAGAGAAACTGACCCGTTTTCTGGTACGCGTTGCGCTGGCTGGAGCCTGCGTCATGCCCATGGCCTCTTTGAATCTTCCGGCCCAGAGCGCGCCGGCAGCAAAGACCAGTGGCGCGGTATACAACTCGCGATTCGATTTCGCCACGCTCTACTCCTACTTCCAGGCGCATGGCGCGGACACCGATGTGGGCATCTCCTACAACGACATTCGTCTGGGCGCATATGCCAGCGGCAGTTACTACTTCAACCGGCACCTTGGCCTGGAAGCGGCTTTTGAAGCGCACCCGGATGGCAATAACGACGGACTCTACGATGTCGAGGCCGGTCCGATCGTGCGCGACAATTTCAACCACTTCAGCCTGTTCGCGCACGGCCTGGTTGGGGTTGTACGTTTGGCCGGACCGAACACCAGGGTCGGTTTCCCCGTTGGGTATACCTACCACAATCCCTGGACGTGGGGTGGTCCGTCATATACCGCGGGCGGCGGGCTGGACATCAACCTGGCTCGGGTGGTGTCGCTGCGCCTGATGCAGATCGACTATACCTACAACAATGTGAGCTTCGGAACGCCTCCTAATGGTAATTTGGTTTACAAAAATCAAAATCCACTGGGCGGACGCGCGCACCTTCCGGGCCTGCAGGCCAGCATCGGACTGGTGTGGCACGCTGGAAACATCACACCGCCGCTGCCAGTGACGTATAGCTGCTCGGCGAACCCGGCGACCGTGTTTCCCGGCGAGCCGATCACGGTGACGGGCTCGGCGCTGAACCTGAACCCGAAGAGGACGGCGACCTATAGCTGGACCTCCAGTGGGGGCGCGGTGAACGGGAGCAGCAGCACGGTGACGGTGAGCAACAAAACCCCCGGAAGTTATACGGTCAATGGCCATGTAACCGAAGGATCGAGGGCTGGACAGTCGGCTGACTGCACGGCCTCCTACACGGTGCAGGACTTTGCGCCGCCGACGATCAGCTGCTCGGCGAACCCGACGACGGTGAATCCGGGCGACAACTCGACGATTACGGCGAGCGCAGTCAGCCCGCAGAACCGTCCTCTGACCTACAGCTACAATGCAACGGCCGGATCGATCAGCGGCGTCACTCCATCGGCAACCCTGTCGACGGTGGGCGCGGCTGCGGGGCCGATTACGGTGACCTGCAATGTGGCGGATGACACTGGCAAGCAGGCAACGGCAACGACGACTGTGAGTGTGTTGGCACCACCGCCACCGCCTACTCCGGTTGCTGCGCTGCCGACAACCAGTTCGCTGTGCTCCACCAGCTTCGAGCGCGACAAGGCGCGGCCGGTGCGCGTGGACAACGAGGCCAAGGCCTGCCTGGATGACGTCACGATGAGTCTGCAGCAGAACCCGAATGCCAAGCTGGCACTGGTTGGTACGGAAGACGCCAAAGAGGCCCGCCGGTCCAAGGGAAGGGTGGCCGCAGAGCGCGCTGCCAATACCAAGGACTACCTGGTGACCGACAAGGGCATCGACGCATCGCGGATCGAGCTCTACACCGGCACGACGGATTCAGAGACGGTAACCACCACTCTGGTTCCATTGGGCGCAACGCTGGATACCACCGGACTGACGCCGGTGGATGAAAGCAAGATCAAGGTGGAGGGGCGCAAGCCGATCCAGTAACGGACTCAACGCTCGATCGAAGAGGCTGGCAGGGGGAATTCTCCTGCCAGCCTTTTCAGTTTATGGATTGGGATAGAAGACGACGGTCGGTCTTCGATTGATGCGCTGGCTCTCCCAGATGCCCAAAAGCGAGGCACCTGGGGCACCCGCCTGGGGCACCCACTCTCCCAGGTGCCCAAAAGCGAGGCACCTGGGGCACCCGGCGTGAGAGTAAGGTTTTCTGCATGGATTGGCTGAGGGTTGACGGACGCACACGAAGCGCGAACTGGAAAGCGGGTTATATTATTAAGCAAAGAGATATGGCCTTGAACTCAGATCGGAATTTTGGCGAAGGCGGCCCGGCGACGGGGCGTCAGGGGAATGACCGGACCATCTTCGGGGCGCTGGAGAGCTCGGGCGCGAACCGGGAGAAGCTGCGCGAGGTGAACTGGGGGGACGAGCAGCCGGAGGGGATTGTGCTGGCGTCTCTGGATGCGGCGATCAACTGGGTGCGGAAGAACTCGATATGGCCGATGACGTTTGGGCTGGCGTGCTGCGCCATCGAGATGATGTCGATGGGCGGCTCGCGCTACGACATTGCGCGGTTTGGGGCGGAGGTCTTCCGGCCCTCTCCGCGGCAGAGCGATCTGATGATTGTGGCGGGACGGGTTTCGCAGAAGATGGCACCGGTGGTGCGCCGGCTGTACGAGCAGATGCCGGAGCCGAAATGGGTGATCTCGATGGGCGCTTGCGCCACCTCGGGCGGAGTTTTCAACAATTATGCGGTGGTGCAGGGAGTCAACCAAATTGTTCCGGTGGATATCTATGTTCCGGGGTGCCCTCCGCGGCCGGAGCAACTGCTGTATGCGATAACGCTGCTACAGGAGAAGATCCAGGCGGAGCGTGGGTCCGTGCGGAAGGTGTTGAACCTGGCCTGAGGGATGCGGCACAGGGAGGGGTTGAAAGGGATTCGGTTTGGCTGTTTGATTTTGCTGGAGGCTGATTTCGAGGTCTGAGGATGGACGGTTGGTTGGCGGTAAATCATTGCAATGTATGAACCAGGGCGCATTTTGCACTGGACAGGACGGGCAACTGCGGTAAACTTTTGTTGACCCGATTACAGCAGGTTCAAAGCGATGAATCTCAATTCGCTCTAGAACAAGGGATTTCAGTGGAGGAAGTTGAATGGTATATCACACGTTTCGCAGTCTTGGCAGATTGGTGCTGGCTGCATGTGCAGTCAGCCTTGTTGCAGCAAACCTGAGTGCACAGACACCTGCCGCACCCGCACCCGTGTCGGGGACAAACCCGTCTCGCGTGGATATTTTCCTGGGCTACTCGTACTTTGGAGCGCATGGGCGGCTCGCGCCCGCGGGGATTCCGTACTCCTCGGTCAACGCAGGCGTGATCGCCAGCGGCGCGTACTACGCCAATCGATACTTTGGCGGAGAGGCCATCTATACCAACCACCCGGATGGCGTGAACGATGGCGTGTCCGGAATCTCGGTTGGTCCGATCTTCCGCTATCCCATGGAGAACTTCACTCTGTTCGGACATGGGTTGGTTGGCGCCGCGAGGCTGGGCGGCCCGAACAGCGAGGTCCCTGGCTTTGTGGAGCATGAACCGTACACATGGGGTGTTGCGCTGACGGCCGGCGGCGGCGCGGACTACAACCTGCCGTTCTGGGACAACCGCTTCAGCATTCGCCTCTTCGAGGCCGACTATCGCTATATTCACGCTGATTTCGGTCCTTATGTTGGGATTCCGACGGGCGGCGTGCTGGGCGGGCGCACCAATCTGGAAGCAGTGGAACTGAGCACCGGCATTGTGACGCACTTTGGCCACATCATTCCTCCTCCGCCAGTGACTTACAGCTGCTCGGTTGCTCCGGCCAGCGTTTATCCGGGTGACCCGATCACGGTGACGGGCGTGGCGTTGAACCTGAACCCGAAGAAGACGGCGACCTATACCTGGACGACGGATGGCGGAGTGATCTCGGGAACGTCGGCGACGGCGAACGTGGACAGCAAGGCCTCGGCGCCGGGGATGTACACGGTGAAGGGCCATGTGGCGGAGGGCGTGAAGCCCGGCCAGATGGCGGACTGCTCGGCGACGTTCACGGTGAAGGCGTTCGATCCTCCGACGATCACCTGCTCGGCGAATCCTACGTCGGTGAACCCGGGCGACTCTTCGACGATTTCGGCGAGCGCGGTCAGCCCGCAGAACCGCCCGCTGACCTACAGCTACAACGCATCCGCCGGATCGATCAGCAGCGTCACCCCCACGGCGACGCTTTCTACAGCGGGCGCGGCACCGGGACCGATTACGGTGACCTGCGGTGTGGCCGACGACAAGGGACACAACGAGTCGGCGACGACCAGCGTGAATGTGATTGCGCCGCCTCCGCCACCACCGCCTGCGGCGCCGCTGGCCACGAGCCTGTGCCCGACGAGCTTCGAGCGCGATGCAAAGCGCCCGACGCGCGTGGACAACGAAGCCAAGGCGTGCCTGGACGATGTCGCCCTCAGCCTGCAGCGCTCCACGGATGCCAAGCTGGCGTTGGTTGGCAACGAAGACGCCAAGGAACAGGCGGCTGAGGCCAAGGCCGAGGCCAGGGCAGCGAAGATGAAGCACCATGCCGCCAAGCCGAGCGCGGCCGCGGAACGCTCGGTCAACACCAAGGACTACCTGGTGACGGAGAAGGGCATCGATCCGTCGCGCATCCTGGTGTACACCGGAACCGATGAAGGCAAGACGGTGACGACGACGCTGATTCCGGCGGGCGCAGTCAACCCGGTGGCCAGCGACACGGCGGTGGACGAGAGCGCAGTGAAGGCTGTGCCCCGGACGCCGGTGAAGGCTGTGAAGAAGGCAGCAAAGAAGGCGGCGGCGAAGTAGTCACCGGCAACTGAAGGAAGCAGAAGCACAGAAGGCTGACTGGGTTGGTTCCCAGTCAGCCTTTGTGCTGGGATGGGGTGCGAAGTTGGCTTCGGGACTCTGTATTCTAAAGAGAGGCAATGCAGTTTTCCCAAAGGTGTATTGCGAGGCAGAAAGATAAATACCGGGATTGTGGACAGGCCAGAATGATTACTTATCCAAACCGAACGACAATACGGGGATTCTGGCTACGCCAGAATGACGACTCTCGGGGCTACGCCAGAATGACGACTCTTGGGGCTGCGCCAGAATGACGACTCTTGGGGCTACGCCAGAATGATGAGCATATCTCATCGACAGAAATCGTTTGGAAGCTATTGCGACGGGATTGGACAGCAACGTTGAATTGCAGACTCAGATGGATGTACACATTTTGGACTGTTCTGGTTCTGGGCATTGTTTGCCCTGCGGCCCGCGCTGTCTCGTGGTTCCCTTTTGGACCGGATGGCGGGAGCGCGCGCGCCTTTGCGGCGGACTCGCGGGACCACGCGCACCTGTATCTGGGGGCGGCCAACGGCTGGGTCTATGAGTCGGCGGACGGCGGCAGGAACTGGAAGCGGCTGGCGCGGATGGACAACCGCGACGATCTGGTCATAAAAAAAATACTGGTGGACGCGGCGGACCCCAAACATCTGCTGACGGCGGCCTATGCGTTGGGCGACCATCCGGACGGAGGGCTGTTTATCAGCAGGGACGGCGGGGCGACGTGGACCAGCCAGCCGGAGATGCGCGGACAGTCGATCCGCGCGCTGGCAGTGGCACCTTCGGACGCGAAGGTGCTGGTGGCGGGAACGCTGGATGGGGTCTTCCGCTCGATGGACAGCGGGGCGCACTGGCAGAGGATCAGCCCCGAGGACAGCAAGGAGATCCACGAGATCGAGTCGCTGGCCGTGGATCCGACGGACCCCGATACCATCTACGCGGGCACATGGCACCTGGCCTGGAAGACCATGGACGGGGGAGCGAACTGGACGAGCATCAAGCAGGGAATTATCGAAGACTCGGACGTGTTTTCGATCCTGATGGACCCGACGCAACCGCTGGTGGTGTACCTCAGCGCGTGCTCGGGGATCTACAAGAGCGTGGACGGAGGGGTGAAGTTCACTGGCGGGGTTGGCGTGAATAAAGCCCAGGGCATTCCGACGGCGGCGCGGAGGACGCGGGTGCTGATGCAGGACCCAAACCACCTAGACACGGTGTTCGCAGGGACGACGGAAGGGCTCTATCGCACGGACGATGCAGGAAAGTTCTGGGTGCAGACGACCGGGGCAGATGTGATCGTGAACGACGTGTATGTGGACCCGGCAAACTCGCAGCATGTGCTGCTGGCGACCGACCGGCAGGGCGTGCTGGCCAGCAATGACGGGGGCAGTAGCTTTCTGCCGTCGAACAGCGGATTTTCGGCGCGGCAGGTGACGGCGTACGTCGCGGACGCGCAGCACGCGGCGACGCTGTATGTGGGCGTGGTGAACGATAAGGAGTCCGGCGGCGTCTTTGTGAGCCATTCGGGCGGGCTGAGCTGGTCGCAGGTGAGCGGCGGGCTGGATGGGCACGATGTATTCAGCTTGGGACAAGCGCCGGACGGGTCGATACTGGCGGGCACGGAGCACGGAATCTACCGGCTACAGGACGCGGTGTGGCAGCGCGTGGGCGACGACACGAGGATTGCAGCGGCGGTCAAGACTGCGCCTCCGGCGGCGAAGACTGCGGCTGCGGGCAGGCGGCCAGTGGCGAAGGGACAGGCTGTGAAGGGAGAAACGGCGGCGCGGGTTGCGGTTGCCACGGGTGCGGGCAAGCGATTCGACGCGAGCGTCTATGGATTTGCGGTGTCGGGCGAGATCCTGTTTGCGGCGACCTCGCAGGGGCTGTTGCGCAGCGTAACCAGCGGAGTGACGTGGGTGCAGGTGGCTTCGGTCGCGAACGACGAGTGGCGCTTTGTGGCGGCGGCGAAGGCGGTGGTGGCGGTGGCGAGCCTGAATACGCTGGAGATGTCGGCGGACGGCGGCAAGACGTGGCACGCGGCGGCTGTGCCCAGCCGGGCGCGACAGCTTTCGGCGCTGGCGGTGGACGGCGAGGGGGAGCTGTGGGTCGCGGACCGGGACAGCGTCTACTATTCGGCGAACCGGGGCGCGAGCTGGCAGACGGTGAAGGGAATGTTCCTGCGCGGCGGCAATAACATCTTCTACGATGAGGCTGCCAACCGGATGCTGGTGACCTCCAACGGGCCGGCGACGGTGGCCTTCGCGGTCGAGATTGGGTCGATGCGGGTGAACTGGTGGGACACGGGCTGGAACCTGCGATTTGTGCGTCCGGTGGGCGACTACCTGGTGGGGGCGACGCTGTTCGACGGGATCGTGGTGCAGCCACGGATGGTGGATTCGGCGGAACTGGAGACGCACTGAGGCAAAGAGCGCGCATGAATAGGGCACCCAATTCCGTGGCGGGATAGAATGAAATCAACGTGAGTTCACTCGCTTCCAAGCCGGGATTGCGGCACGGGTTCATGACCGGCGACGCGCGGCTGCGAGCGATTGCGGCCAGGGTGGAAGCGGGCGAGCGGCTCAGCTTCGACGACGGCGTGGCGCTCTATCGCAGCCCGGACATTCTGGCCGTGGGATGGATGGCCAACGCCGTGCGCGAGCGGATGCACGGGGACATCGCCTACTTCAACGTGAACCGGCACATCAATCCGACGAATGTGTGCGTGGCAAGCTGCCGGCTGTGCGCCTTCGGGCGGAAGAAGGGTGCGGCCGGGACGTACACCATGGCGCTGGAGGAGGCGTGGGCGACGGCGGGTACGGGGCTGACCGAGGCGGTGACGGAGTTCCACATAGTGGGCGGGCTCCATGCCGATCTGCCGTTCGAGTACTTCGAGGAGCTGGTGCGCGGGCTGAAGGAGCGGTTTCCCAAGGTGCATGTGAAGGCGTTCACCATGGTGGAGATTGCGTTCTTCGCGAAGCTGTACAAGATGACGATCGAGCAGACGCTGGTGCGGCTGAAGGCTGCGGGCGTGGATTCGCTGCCGGGGGGCGGGGCGGAGATCTTTGCCGACCGCGTGCGGCACATCATCTGCGACCACAAGATCGACGGCGGGGAGTGGCTGGAGACGGCGCGCGCGGCGCACAAGATCGGGCTGCGCTCGAACGCGACGATGCTATACGGCCACGTGGAGAACGACGAGGACAGGGTAGACCACATGCTGCGCCTGCGCGAGTTGCAAGACGAGACGGGCGGCTTCCAGACATTCATCCCACTGGCGTTCCATCCTGACAATACGGCGTTGGCGCACATTGCGAAGACGACGGGGATGATGGACCTGCGGCAGATTGCGGTGGGACGGCTGCTGCTGGATAACTTCGCGCACGTGAAGAGCTACTGGCAGATGGTGTCGCCGGAGATGGCGCAGATCTCGCTGCGGTTCGGGGCGGACGACATCGACGGGACGGTGATCGAGGAGAAGATCTACCACGATGCTGGCGCGACGACCCCGCAGGGGATGCGGCGGGAGGATTTGGTGCGGCTGATTACCGAGGCCGGGCGGGTGCCGTTCGAGCGCGACACGCTGTACCGCGCGGTGACCCGCAGCGAAGATACGTTTACGGTGGCGGTGTGATCGCCCCGCATTCCACTCGTTCGATGAGACCGCATGAATGGGGCACCAGGCAGTCTGAATATGGATTACTCTAATTGCTACGCGAAAATTCAATCACTGTGTTGCTCTTAGAACAAGGATAGATAAATGGCTACTGGGTATACGGAAGGCGACATCATCGACGGTGTACAAGAGGTGAAGCTGAAATCTTGGCATTTCTTTCATGAATACATAACGAATGAGTTCCTAGACTACCCTCACTATGTTTGGCGGGGTCAAAGAGATGCCTCTTGGCCTTTGCAGTCAACTCTTGATCGTGAGTTTTCATATTTGAAGCCGAAATCGGCCAAATCAGCGGCCGCACGGCATCTTCAACGATTCAAGTTAGCTACTCGTGGTCGTCGAGGTACGAATCCTACTAAGGAGCTTTCTGAAGACGAATGGTGGGCATTGGCGCAACACAACGCCATGTCTACACCATTGTTGGACTGGACCGAATCACCATTTGTCGCGTTATATTTCGCCTTTGTTAAAGCTCAAGCGCCAACATCTGGCCAACGGGCTGTTTGGGTACTCGGTCCGACTTCAGCAAAGAATAAACAGATCACAGCAGCCCACGAGGGCTCCGACCCGCCTATCCTATCCTATATTCGTCCACAGCAGGACGAGAATGCACGTCTTGTTAGCCAGGCCGGTCTCTTCACAAGAGTTCCACTTGGTCAAATGGTTGATGGATGGGTACGAAAGAACCACATAGGCAAAAATGATTCAGTGACGCTCGTCAAGATCATTATTCCCGATGTGGAAAGGGACGAGTGTCTTCGTACTCTAAATAGAATGAATATTAATCATTTATCTCTCTTCCCTGATCTTTATGGTGCAGGAAAGCACTGCAACAATGCACTCCATATCGCGAAATATTAGATTTATCGTCGTGTAGTGCTGTAGACGGTTCTGGTTTTATCACGACTTAAAATATGCACTTCCTAGCGCGGTGTCTTCTCCGGCTTGCTCGGCGAGATAGGCGACGATCTCGCGCAGATCATCCGAGGCTGATTCGGTGAGTTGGTAACGGTTCATTGAGGGCGGCTGGCTCGACTCTGCCGGTCCTGGTGGAGCAGGGCGCGGACCTCTTCGGGGGTGTGAAGCTCGTTGCGATCGGCCTGGGCCATGCTTTCGGCGAGGCGCTGGTGGATGGCGTCCTTGTTGCGGAGGAGCCAGTTCTCCTGCGATTCGAGGAGGTCGAGGGCGCGGTTGATGAGTTCGGCGGGCTCGCGGTAGGCGCCGCGCGCGATCTCACGCTGGATGCGCTGCTCTGTGGCGGGATCGAGGGCGAGGCTCATGGGTTGAGTATAGCGCGAAGCGCCGTCCGCGAAGGACTTCGCCGATTGCGAAGGAGTCAGTGGCGGTTGAGGGAGGCGGCGGCGAGGTGCATGGTGGTCTGCTTCTTGCAGCGGAGGGCTGCGTTTCGGGCGTCCTGCTCGGAGTCGAAGGAGCCGTGGTCCTGGCCCGCCCAGCGGAAGCGCCAACAGTCTTCGGAGGGGTAGATCTCGGGCTCTTCGGAGCGGGCGCGCGCCATCTGTTCCGGCGCTTCCAATAATGCGTTCATCTTGTTCCTTTCAGTGAATCGGTTTGTCTTCCCACTCATGCGATGAAGCCGCAGGAATGGGGCACCCAGCAACGACGAAATACGGAGATTCTGGCTTCGCCAGAATGACGACATACAACGATAACGAGAAAAATCAGTTTCTGTACAGGCTCTCAGCTGCAGCCGGAGGTGCTGCCGCAACTCATGCAGCGGTAGCAGGAGCCGGAGCGGGTCATGATGGCGCCGCAGGTGGCGCAGGAGGGCGCGTCGCCCATGTCGTACATGCTCTTCATGGCGTCGGAGGGGTGGTAGAGGCCGCGGTCCTCGGTCTGGTAGGGAGAAGCAGATCCCTCCGCTGCTCCACCCCAGCGAGCAAGCTCGCCGGGGACCCCGGATGCGCTGCGGGATGACAAACTAGCGCTGCGGGATGACAAAGTATCCAGGCTGGCGGAGGGTTCGGGGGGGATTCCGTGCTGCGGCGGGGTGCGGTCTTCATAGTGGCTGCCAGCTCCGTTGTCGAAGATCTCCTGGTCGGAGAGGGCATGGGGGACGACGGCGTCCGAGGCGGCAACTACGGCGTCCGAGGCGGGGGATTCGCTGGCGGCGGGGTTCATGCTGGCGAAGAGGTCGAGCTGGTGGCCGGAGAGGAAGCGGATATTAATCCAGCGGAAGATGTAATCCATGATGGACTTGGCGAAGCCGATCTCGGGATTGCCGGTCCATCCGGAGGGCTCGAAGCGGGTGTGGGCGAACTTCTCGCAGAGCACGCGCAGCGGCACGCCGTGCTGTAGCGAGAGGCTGATGGCGGTGGCGAAGCTGTCCATGAGGCCGGAGACGGTGGAACCTTCCTTGGCCATGCGGATGAAAATTTCTCCGGGGTAGCCGTTGGGGTAGAGGCCGACGGTGATGTATCCCTCATGGTTGGCGATGGAGAACTTGTGGGTGACGCTGGCGCGCTCGGCAGGGAGGCGATGGCGGACGGCGCGCGGTGGGGTCTGGGCGTCCAGCGCATCGGCGTTCTGGGTGCTGGCGGCGAGAATCTGGTTGAGTTCGCGGGCCAGAGCTGCGTTGGCGGCCTCCAGCGTGGCGATGCGGTCGGTGGCTGCACCGAGGTTGTGTTCTGCCTCGGCGAGTTCATTGGCGGAGGCGGTGACGGCGACGGCGCGCGTTCCCTTCTTGTCGTCGGTCTGGGCCTGGACATTGAGCGGCTGGGTTCCCTTGGAGTTGTCGCGGTAGATGGCGACGGCCTTGATGCCCTGACGCCATGCCTCGATGTAAGCCTTGGCGATGTCGTCGACCGAGCAGTCCTGGGGCAGGTTGACGGTCTTGGAGATTGCTCCGGAGAGGAAGGGCTGGGTGGCGGCCATCATCTTGATGTGGCCCATGTAGTGGATGGAGCGGGTGCCCTTGGCGGGCTTGAAGCTGCAATCGAAGACAGGGAGGTGCTCCGGCTTGATTCCGGGCGCGCCCTCGATGGTTCCGGTGGCGTCGATGTAACTGACGATGGCGTTGACCTGGGCCTCGTTGTATCCGAGCTTGATGAGGGCGGAGGGGACGGTGGAGTTGACGATCTTGATCATTCCGCCGCCAACCAGTTTTTTGAATTTGACGAGGGCGAGTTCGGGCTCGACGCCGGTGGTGTCGCAGTCCATCATGAAGCCGATGGTTCCTGTGGGCGCAAGCACGGTGACCTGGGAGTTGCGGTAGCCGTGCTTCTCGCCGTGGGCGAGCGCACCATCCCAGGCGTGGCGGCTGGCGGCGATGAGCTGATCTAGCTGCGGGACGTGGAAGTGCTCCGGGGTGGTGCGCGGGCTGGTGATGGTGGGCTTGCCGATGTTGTTGACTTCGGCGCGGTGCATGCGGATGACGTCCAGGAATGGTTCGCGATTGACGTAGAAGCCGGGGCACGCGCCACCGGTAATCTCCGTGCGCTGGGTGATTGGCGTGGCCGCGCCGATGGGGGCGCAGGATTCGGCGATGCGTGCGGACTGCCAGTAGGCGTCTCCGCAAAGGATCGCGGTGAGAGTGGCGGCGAAGTCGCGGCCGGCGTCGGAGTCGTATGGCAGGCCAAAGGCCATAAGCAGCGCGCCGAGGTTGGCGTAGCCGAGGCCGAGCGGGCGGTAGTCGTGGGAGTTGCGGGCGATCATCTCCGTGGGGTAGCCGGCTGCATCGACAATGATCTCCATCGCAGTGGTGACGGTGGCGATGGCATGGCGGTAGGCGGGGATGTCGAACTGCCCGCCGGGAGTGAGGAACTTGAGCAGGTTGAAGCTGGCCAGGTTGCAGGCCGAGTCGTCCAGGAACATGTACTCGCTGCATGGGTTGGAGGCGTTGATGCGGGCTGTGTTCTTGCTGGTGTGCCACTTGTTGATGGTGGTGTCGTACTGCATTCCGGGATCGCCGCACTTCCAGGTGGCCTCGGCGATCTTCGTCATGAGGTCGCGAGCGCGGTACTCATGCACCGGATGGTGGCCCTTGACGGTGCGGGTGGTGAAGGGGCCGTCGGACTCGACCGCCTGCATGAACTCGTCGGTGACGCGGACGCTGTTGTTGGCGTTCTGGAAGAAGATGGAGCTGTAGGCCTCGGAGTCTGGGCCGGAGCCGTCGTAGCCGGCCTGGACGAGGTGCCAGGCCTTGGTCTCCTCCTTGACCTTGCACTCGATGAAGTCCTCGATGTCTGGGTGGTCGATGTTGAGGATGACCATCTTGGCGGCGCGGCGGGTTTTGCCGCCGGATTTGATGACGCCGGCGAAGGCGTCGAAACCGCGCATGAAGGAGAGCGGGCCGCTTGCCGTGCCGCCGCCGGAGAGGGTCTCCATGGAGCCGCGGATGTTGGAGAGGTTGGAGCCTGCGCCGGAGCCCCACTTGAAGAGCATTCCCTCGGTCTTGGCGAGGGTGAGGATGGAGTCGAGCGAGTCGTTGACGGAGTTGATGAAGCAGGCGGAGCACTGCGGCTTGGTGTAGCCGGTGACGGAGAACTCGACCCGTCCGGTGGCGGGGTTCCAGTGCCAACTCTGCGCGTCGGAGTTGGGCTCCAGACGGTCGCAGCCCACGTTGAACCAGACGGGGGAGTTGAAGGCGACCTTCTGGTTGAGCAGCAGGTGGGTCAACTCGGCATAGAATGTGTCGGCGTCGGCGGGAGTGGCGAAGTAGCCGTCGCGGATGCCCCAGTCGCGCACGGATTCGGCGACGCGAGTGATGAGGGCGCGGACGCCGCTCTCGCGCTCGGGTGTGCCCACCTGGCCGTGCAGGTACTTCGACGCGACGATGTTGGTCGCGGTCATCGACCAGTCGGAGGGAACCTCGACGTTCTTCTGTTCGAAGATGGTGCGGCCCTTGTAGTCCTGAATGACGGCGTCGCGCAGCTCCCAGGTGATCTCGTCGAAGGGCGAGATGCCGGGCCGTGTGAAGTGGCGCGAAAAGGATAGGCCAAGTGCGCGGCCAGCGGCGGTGCGCGTGGCGGCGGTTCCGGTTTGTGTTCCGGAAAGATTGATTGTGGAGTTCTGAGTCTGGATCGGGTTCATCGGCGGTACATCTCCCTCTTCTTCCAATGGCGTTTCTGGTGGTGCCAAAACGAGTGCTGCAATGGGGCCTGGGTGCTTCTCGGATGGGGTGCTGATGCGAGTGTTGCCATGGTGCCTGGTGCCTCGTCTTGCCGTGGTGCTGGTGCGAATGTTGCCGTGGTGTTGGTGCCTTTCTCTGCCGTGGTGCTGAATTCGGGGACGGCGCGTACTGGCCGGTGCGCTATGGCCCTTGGTTTCCGAACCGCGCGAAACGGGTCTGCTGGCCCCTCTGTCGCGGCGAGGAACCTTGCGGCCCAACCGCAGAGACGTTTGAGGGGATGGGGAGCCGGAGTTACCTGGACCCTATCGATTCGACGATTACTGAGCGGTACCTGTGGTGCAGTCGTGAAAGTACCGCCACCAATGGGGTGTGTCAAGTATAAAGCACAAGATATTGTGTTACCTATGCGAATACTCCCATTTTCGGAATGTTGACGACAGGTTAATGGGAAAAACAAGGGAAATTGCTGTGGAATTCTCTGAAACTACGCGGTGGAAGCGGGTATGACGGAGTTGCCGCGGGTGGGATGGGAAGGCCCGGCATCAACACTGGGGTTGCGTGCGGCGGGCGAGCCGGTTCGGAGACGGGCTGGCTGGCCGGAAGTTCTGCGGAGAAGGCATGGATTGAGAGTAGGACGCGACGGAAGGCAGGGCAAGGCGCAGGAGTGGTGCAAAAAACTGTGGATGGAGGTGCAAATGTGGAAAAGCCAAGGAATGTGGAAAAGTGGATTAAAAGTGGAAAAACCGCTGGAAAAAGGGAAATCCCAGCAATCCCGGCCTGAAAACGCGCACCCTGCCGGTCAGAGGAGCAACATGCAGTCGCCATAGGAGTAGAAGCGGTAGCCGTGGCGGATGGCGTGGGCGTAGGCGGCCAGGATGATCCGCGGGCCGTGGTTGGGGGCGGCATCTGTTGTCTGTTCCCCGTTGCCCGTGCGGGAGGCGAAGGCGGCGACCAGCATGAGGAGGGTGGATTCGGGGAGGTGGAAGTTGGTGAGCAGGCCGTTGACGATGCGGAACCGGTGGCCGGGCGCGAGGAAGATGGAGGTCGAGCCGGAGTGGGGTTCGAGGTGGAGTGGGCCGGGGTGGGCCTGCGCGGCGATGTGGGCTTGTTGGGCAATATGTTCGAGGGTGCGGGTGGTGGTGGTACCGGCGGCGACGATCCGCCGGGGCGGGCCGCTGGAGGGAGCCAGTGCGCGATTGAGGGCCTGGGCGGTGGCTGCGGGCAGGGTGTAGCGCTCGGTGTGGAGGCGTATGTCTGCGAGGCGGGAGACGCGGACGGGCTGGAAGGTGCCGAGGCCTACGTGGAGGGTGAGGTACTGAATCTCCACGCCGCGGGCGCGGAGGGCGGCCAGGATTTCGGGCGTGAAGTGCAGTCCGGCGGTGGGCGCGGCCGCCGAGCCGGGCAGGCGGCTGTAGACGGTCTGGTAGCGGGCACGATCTTCCTCGGTGTCGGGCTGAGCGGACTGATTGCGGTGGATGTAGGGCGGCAGCGGCATGTGGCCGATGCGGGACAGCGTGGCGAGGAAGTCGGGGACCGGGGCGAAGCGGAGGGTGCGCTCGCCGAATGGGCCGGTGGCGAGGACTTCTGCGGCGAGCAGAGGCGGGGAGCTGTTTTCACCCGTAGTCGCCGCGTTCGTCGCAAAAAAACTCAGCGTTTCGCCGATCTGAACCTTGCGCGCAGGGCGGGCCAGCGATCTCCACAGGTTCTCTCCGGGGGCTGTAGGGTCGTCGATCTGCTCGGTGAGGAGGACCTCGATGAGGCCGGAGGGTTGGGGCGAGTTGTGCTGGGCGCGCGCGCCGCCGCGGGTGGCGAAGAGGCGCGCGGGCAGTACGCGGGAGTCGTTCAGAATGAGGAGATCGCCGGGCTGGAGGAGGTTGGGGAGGTTGGCGAAGCGGTCGTCGGTGAGTGCGCCGGTTGCGCGGTTGAGCACCAGCATCCGGCTCGATCCGCGCTCTGCGGGCGGGTGCTGGGCGATGAGTTCGGCGGGCAGGTCGAAGTTGAAATCCGAAACAAGCATTGGAGAAATACTAGCCACAAGCACTGGGTTCAGTTTAGCTGCCTTCCTCGGCCATCTGGACGGCGCGGTCGAGGGCGCCCTGGACGGTGGCTGTCGTAACATCGACGGCGGGAACGTGGGCGGGCCAACTGAAGACCACGCGCGAGAAGGGCTTGGGAATCATGAATCGATCCCAGGAGCGAAGCTGCCAGGCGCGCTCGGGCTGGTTGTGGAAGCAGCCGACCCAGGTTCCGGCGGGCTGGGCGTCGGCAGTCAGCTCACCGACTGAGTTGGCCAGCCTTGCTGTGCCTGGTTTGGCGACGTAGACGGGGCCGCGCGGGCCATCGGCGGTGATGGCGCAGCAGTGGCCGTCGGCGTAGGCGAGCTGCATGTTGCGCAGGCCGATTGCTCCGCCGCGCGAACTGGAGCCGCGGACCGGGCAGAAGCCCAGCCGCTTCAAGGTGCGCGCGATCAGTTCGCCGTCGAAGCTGGGGCTGATGAGAATCGCGATCCCAAGATTGCGAAAGCGGTGGGCGCAGGCGATCATGCTGCGGTGCCAGAAGGCGAAGACGCTGGAGCCGGGGATGAGATGGCCGGGCGTGACGCCGGGGTCGGTGCGGTCTTCGTAGCGCAGGGTGAGGCCGAGCAGCCGGATCAGCAGCGCGGCCAGCGGCGGAACAACAGCGATGGCGAGACGCTGCGCAAATCGCAGCTTCGGCGGGGCAGGGTCGGGCATCTGCGGTTCAGGTCCGGGCACAGAGTTAGTGTAGAGCGAAGGGCCGTCTCTGTGCGCGCGCCGCAATTGCAGGAACGTTCTCGAACCGGCACAGGATGTGCGACAATGATAGGTGCGGTTTGGCGTCGTGCGTACGCCCAATCCTGCAAGGAGATTTAATATGGATCTGTTTCAACCCTGGCACATCGCTATTATCGTGATTCTCGCGATCATCCTCTTCGGCGCCAAGAAGCTGCCGGAGCTGGGCAAAGGCCTGGGCGAAGGTCTGCGCGGATTCAAAGAGGGCATGAAGGGCTTCAGCGACGAAGTCAACAATACCGCGGACGACGAGAAGAAGAAGAAGCAAGATCTGGAGGCCAAGGCGTATCTGGAGGCCAAGGCGTATCAGGAGGCCAAGCTCGCAGCCGAGGCAAGGCTTGCGGCCGAGCAGAAGGCCCAGCAAGAGGCAGTCAACCGGTAGGACAGCAACGCACATCATGCAGAACAGGAACTCTCTTTGGATGGCAGTGAACTCGACCGGCCCGTCCATTCTTCTGGCGACTTTGAAGTTCCCCACGACAATGCAATAGAGCATTCTCACCGATGGGTAGAGTACTTCGCCTCGTACAAAATGCGGGGATTCTTCGCTGCGCTCAGAATGACAATCTCTGTGGCGCTGCGCTCAGAATGACAATTCATTTTGCCGCCTCGGCAACGGCGGGATCACTCTACAGCGCGATGAGGACGACGGCGAGCGCGGCGGCGCCCATTCCCAGCGCCTGACGCCGGGTGGGGCACTCGCCCAGGGCAAGCGCCGCCAGCAGAATGGTGGATGCGGGGTAGAGGGATGCAAGCACGGCGGCCACATCCAGCCGTCCCGCGCGCGTCGCAGCCACAAAGAGCAGATTGCCGGATGTGTCCAGCAGCGCGGTTCCGAGCGCCCAGGCTATCGCGGTGCGGTCGAGGCTGAGGCGCGCCCCGGCATTCTTGCCCGAACGAAGAAGTACTCCAATAAACAGGAGCGAGCAGACGCAGAGGCTGCCAATCCTGGCCGACGCCATGGGCCAGAGCACGCCCGCCGGGCTGGCCATCTTCAACGCGATAAAGTAGAAACCGAAGCCCAGGCCGGCAAGAATTGCCAGCGCCATGGTCTGGCGCGATGCGGCGGTTGCGGAGTTGTCCGCGGAACCTGCCGTGGGGCCGGTTGCGATCAGCCAGATCGCGATTGCCGCCATGGCGAAGCCGAGCAGCGGGCCGAGGCCGGGAGGGCCCACCTGCCAGAGCGTCAGCGCCGCCGGAATCGCGGCGGCCAGCAGGCCGCTGACGGCGGCCGATGCACCCATGGCGCCGCGCGACAGCGCGATGTAGAAGGCCGTCAGCGAGAGCCCGCCGGCAACTCCCGCGGCGATGCCCCACCCCAGCAGCGCGCCATGTGGAGCGGCGTCTCCGCGCAGGTGCGCGACCGCGACCAGCACAATAAAACTCGTCGCGTGGCTGAGCAGGACGATGCGCAGCCCCGCGCCCAGGCTTCCTCCGGCGCGCTTGACGCCCATGCCGCCGGTGAAATCGCCGCCGCCCCACAGCATGGCGGCAGCCAGCGCAAGCAGAGCGTTCCCGCCCAGCAGACTATTCATCGCGTCCATTATTCATTGCCACGGCGTCTCATCGTCATGGAGGTCTACTGCGCGGCAGGCGGTCGCGGGCGCGCCTGCACCGCCGAGGGCCAGTAGCCCTTCTTGGCAATCACGGTCAGGTTGGGACGCAGGACCTTCACCTCGAGGGTGCGATACTTGCCGTCGATCAGCGGCTCATGCGTGATGTAGTCCAGCGTATAGCGGGTGCGCACCTCTTCGGCGATCTTGGCGAAGCTCTTCTCGATCCCGCCGGTGCGGAACTCCGCGTCGAAGTTGCCGCCGGTCGCAATGGCATACGCTGGCAGGATGTTGTCGCGCATGGTGAGCGGCAGGTGGATGCGGTCAAGGAAGCCGACCAGCGGCAGGGAGGAATCCCCCACCAGCGTCCCATCCACCTCGATGCGGTTGGTCTGCAGGTACTTGATGACGTCTTTGGTCTTCGCCGTGCTGCCGTACTCCTTGCCGTCGGAGATGACGTAGATGACGCGGCGGCGCTCGATAGGCTTCTTGCTGAGCGTGGCGGCCGCGGCCAGAATGGCGTCGTTGAGTGCATGCACCTCTTTGGGAGGATTGAGCTGGATTCCCGAATGGCCTCGCTGGGAGGCGGTGTTGGGGTCGAAGTTCTGGTTGTTGATCACCGTGGTCTGCGACATCGGCCCGCTCAGCGCCCCCGCCAACAGCGGCTCGCGCCCGGCCCCCTTCGAGATCTCAATGGCCTGGGTCAGCCGCGCGCTCTGCGCTCCGGTGAAGTCCGTCACCAGCTTCGGTCCGTTGTTGAAGGTAAAGACCTCAACCTCGTCGGACCGGGTAAACGCACCCTGCAACGCGCCCAGAGAGTCGTTCAGCCGGATTACGTTGTCGTAGGTCATGCTCTGGTCGATCACCAGCGCCACCGACAGCGGGACCGCGTCCGTGGTGAAGTGCATGATGTGCTGCAGCACGCCGTTCTCGTAGACCTGGACGTCGCGGGGGGTGAGTCCCGCCACCAACTGCTGCTTGGAATCCTTCACCGTAAAGGGCACATTGACGTCATTGACTCCCACCGTTATGGTCTGCGCGTTGGCTTCTTCGCTGGACGGAGTCTCATAGACGGGTGCCTTCGCCGCCACCTGCGTGCCGCTTGCGGTTGCCTGCGTGCCGCTCTCGGCTGGTACGGAAGCAGAGGCTGGTGGGGAAGCGTGGCTCGCCGGCGGAGTCGCTGACGGCGTGCCAGCGCCTTCGCCCGGGGTTGCGTCGCCGGGCACGGTGTCGCCGGCTGTGGTGGAGGTGGTTCCCTGGCCGGGAGCAATCGTTCCCAGATTGGGCAGCTTGGTCTGCGGCCTTGGAGCGTCCGGGATCGCCTGTTGCGCCAGATTCTGCTGCGCGGACTGCGCGGCGTTGGTCTGCCCAGCCTGCCTCTGTGTCTGCCCAGACTGCCAAGCCAGCACGCCAAGCATCCCCAACGCCAGCGATCCTGCCCATACGCGAATTCTCAACTCGAAGACCCCCGTGCCGTTCCTCTATCAGATTACCAGCGGCGCGCGCACGCCGTCATCTCGACGCCGCATTGCATGCTGCCGATTCGCGTTCCACACGTTAGACGCCGCCGCCTGCCCCAACGTTGTGCCGTTGCGACTGCCATGGGTGTCTGCACAGACCTCGAACAAAAAAAACGCCGCCACGAGGCTGCATCCATCGTCTAATAGGCTATGCGCACTTTCGTTCTGGTTGCCACGCTGCTCATGCTTGTCCTGCTTCCGGCGTCTCTGCGCGCGCCCGTCTTCGCTCAGGAGGCTCCCTCGCCCAGTGGCCCACCCCCGGCCAGCGACGCGCCCGCACCGCTCGCCGACGACAGCACCGCGCAGACGCTCAACGTCAACGTCAACCTGGTCAACCTCTACTTCTCCGCGCGCGACAAGGACGGCTTCATCACCAACCTGGCCAAGAGCGACTGCACGGTCGCCGAGGACAAGACGCCGCAGACGATCAAGAACTTCACCCAGGAGAAGAACCTGCCGCTCACCATCGGCATCCTGCTGGACACGTCGGGAAGCCAGGAGCATGTCCTTCCGCTGGAGAAGGAGTCTGGCGCGACGTTTCTGCGCGATGTGCTGACGCCCAAGGACGAGGCCTTCCTCATCTCCTTCGACATCAACGTCGATCTGCTCTCCGACTACACCAACCGCGCCAGCGAGATCAGCCGCGCCATGAACAAGGCGACCATCAACACCGGCGCTGGCACAGGCTCGGTCACCGGCAACGGCAACCCGCGCGGGACGCTGCTCTTCGACGCCGTCTACCTGGCCGCCCACGACAAGCTCAGCATGGAGGCAGGGCGCAAGATCCTCGTCCTGCTGACCGACGGCGGCGACCAGGGCTCGCAGGAGACGCTGAAGTCCGCCACCGAGGCCGCGCAGAAGGCCAACGCCATCGTCTACGTCATCCTCATCGCCGACCGCGCCTTCTATGGCGGCGGCAGCTTCAACCTCGGCGACTCCGGCGCGCGCGATATGGACCGGCTTGCCAGCGATACCGGAGGCCGCGTCATCAACGTCGGCCACGACGGAAAGAAGCTCGAAGACGCCTTCAACCAGATCCAGGACGAGCTGCGCACCCAGTACCTGTTGAGTTACACCCCAACCAACGCCAAGGCCGACGGAACCTTCCGCAAGATCAGCCTCAACTGCGGCAAGAGCCTCAAGGTGCAGACCCGCACCGGCTACTACGCCATCTCCTCCAGCGACGCCGGGAACTAGCTGAGCCCAAGCACCGGATGCGGCACATAAGGCTCTTCGAGCGAGGCAATCTCCTCCGGCGAGAGCTTCAACGAGACGGCGGCGACGGCGTCGCCCAGATGATGCGGTTTGGTCGCGCCGACGATTGGCGAGGTGATCGCGGGCCTGGTCAGCAGCCAGGCAAGAGCAATCTGCGCCTGCGGAACTCCGCGCGAGCCGGCCATCTCACCCAGCCGATCCACCACGCGCTTGTCCGCCTCCGCCGTCTTGGCGTAGAGCGACTTGGCGTAACCGTCGGAGTCGGAGCGCTTGGTCGCCTCCGCGTCCCACGCCCGCGCCAGCTTGCCGCGCGCCAGCGGACTCCACGGCAGCACGCCGATGCCCTGATCCAGGCACAGCGGCAGCATCTCGCGCTCCTCCTCGCGGTAGAGCAGGTTGTAGTGCGGCTGCATGGTGACGAAGCGCGACCAGCCGTGCCGGTCCGCGAGATAGAGCGCCTTGGAGAACTGCCACGCCCACATGGACGAGGCGCCCAGATAGCGCACCTTGCCCGCACGCACCACGTCGTTGAGCGCCTCCAGAGTCTCCTCGATCGGGGTGGTGCGGTCCCAGCGATGGATCTGGTAGAGATCGACGTAGTCCGTGCTCAGGCGGCGCAGGGATTCGTCGATCTCGAAAAAAATCTCCTTGCGCGAGAGGCCGCCGCCATTCGGTCCATCGCGCATGACGCCGTTCAGCTTGGTGGCGATCACCACGTCTTCGCGCTTTGCGTTGGCCTTCAGAAAGCGGCCAAGCACGCGCTCGCTGTCACCGGTGGAGTAGACATTTGCTGTATCGAAGAAGTTGATGCCCGCGTCCAGCGCCTGGCGAAAGAAGGGCTGGCTCTGTTCCTCGTTCAGGCTCCACGCATTGCTGCCCGGCCGCAATGGGCCCGCGGGAGGAACGCCGTACGACATGCACCCCAGACAGATGCGCGAGACCTTCACCCCAGTCCTGCCAAGATTTACGTAGTCCATGGTTCCTCCGATTCAGAAGCACTGTTTTCGATGTTACAAGCTCTGATGCAGCCTATTGCGCGCACGATGCTACGCCCCGCTTAAGCCTCCATCGCACCGGTGTAGACAGCCATGCCCGCGACAGCGTCGAGGCCCATCGCGTCCAGTGTGTCCACTTCGGCGCGCTCCTTGATGCCGCCGGCGACGATCAACTGCTTCGCGGTCTTGGCGCGCAGCGTGGCCGCAACATCCAGCGGGAAGCCCTGCATCGTGCCCTCGGTATCGACGTGCGTGTAGAGGAACGCGGTGCAGAAGTCTTCAAGCCAGGTGATGGCCTCCTCCGGCGTCAGGTCGACGGAGTCCTTCCATCCCTTGACGGCGACGCGGCCGTTTTTGGTGTCGACGGAGAAGCAGAGGGAGTCTTCACCGAGCGCGCGCTTCAACTCCTCGGCGAATTCGAGGCGGATCAATTTGTGGCGGCGCGTAGGTTTGGATACCCCATCCATCACGGCCTTTTGTGATGGATGGGATGGTTCGACACCGAAGAGGCTCGACCCGTAAATAACGCGCTTCGCTCCCGCATCGAGCAGCGCACGGCCATCGGCGGCGGTCTTCAGGCCTCCACCCACCTGACAGGGCAGACGCCGGCAGATGCTCTCGATCAACGCGCGGTTCTCGCCCTGGCGCATCGCCGCGTCGAGATCGATCAACTGAACAAGGGGGTATTTTGCGAATCGTTGGATCCAGTAGTCGAAGTCGTCGAAGGCCAGCTTCAGCTTCTCGCCGCGCACAAGTTGCACGATGCGCCCGCCCATCAGATCGATCGAGGGAATCAGCACGGCAGCCTCACGCTCACGCCCGCCAGCGCGAGCTGCGACTTCAACTCGCGCGAGTCCGTGACGCCGAAGTGGAAGATGCTGGCCGCCAGCGCGGCGTCGGCTTTGCCCCGGCCAAAGACATCGGCGAAGTGCGCCGCGGAGCCCGCGCCGCCGCTTGCGATGACGGGAATCTGCACGGCCTGGCTGACTGCTGCGGTCAGCTCGCAGTCGAAGCCGTCGCGCATGCCGTCCGTGTCCATGCTGGTGAGCAGAATTTCTCCCGCGCCGCGCGATTCGGCCTCGCGCGCCCACTCGACCACGCGCAGGCCGGTGGGTTTACGCCCGCCGCTGACGTACACCTCAGCGTCTTCCGCGCCCTTCGCGCCACGCCGTGCATCGATGGCAACGATGACGGCTTGCGCGCCGAAGCTCGAGCCGATCTCGCCGATCAACTGCGGTCGCGCAATCGCCGCCGAGTTGATGCTCACTTTATCCGCGCCCGCGTTGAAGACGGCTGCGGCGTCGTCGGCCGTGCGCACGCCTCCGCCTACCGTGAACGGCACAAAGAGCTTTGCCGCCGCGCGCCGCACCGTCTCCAGCAGCGTGCCGCGGCCTTCATGCGTGGCCGTAATGTCGAGCAGCACAATCTCGTCCGCGCCTGCCGCCGCGTGGCGATGCGCCAGCTCCGCCGGGTCGCCCGCGTCGACGATGTCGACAAATTGCACGCCCTTCACAACGCGTCCGTCGCGCACATCGAGACAGGCAATAATCCGCTTCGTCAGCATCTACAACTCCACAAAGTTTCGCAACACGCGCAGGCCAACATTCGCAGACTTCTCGGGATGGAACTGCACGCCCATTACGTTTTCGCGTTCCAACGCCGCGGTAAACGCGCGGCCGTAATTTGTAACCGCGGCGGTTTCTTGTACGACCGGAGCGCGCCAGGAGTGAGTGAAGTAGACAAACGAGCCATCCGCGACGCCGCGCAGCAGCCGCGAATCCGGCCTGATCTGCTCGAGCGAATTCCAACCCACATGCGGCGACTTCAACTCCACGGCGATTTCTTTTCCATCAATTTGCTTAATTTCTTTCGTTGGGAAGTGTTCGCACATTCCTGCAAACGCACCCAAGCCCTTCGTGCCATCGGCCTCGGTCGAACCCTCGAAGAGCCACTGCAGGCCGACGCAGATCCCCAGGAACCACGCGCCTTTGGCGATGCTCTCGCGCACCGCATCGGTCAGTCCAAGCTCGCCAAGCAACTGCGTCGACTGAAAGTGACCCACGCCGGGCAGCACAATCTTGTCGGCCCCACGCACAATATCGGGCGACTGGGTCACGACCACTTCACGCGTGGCTTGTTCGTCGCCCAGAATGTAACGCAGAGCCTTCACCACGCTGGTCAAATTGCCCGCTTTGTAATCAATGACTGCAATCACAGCAGCCCCTTTGTACTCGGCAGCAACTCCTTCATGCGTTCGTCGCGGCTACAGGCTCCGCGCAGGGCACGCGCGAAGGCCTTGAAGATTGCTTCGATCTTGTGGTGGTTGCTGCGACCGTACATCGTTTTGACGTGAACATTGGCCTTAGCTCCGCGCGCGAAGCCGTCGAAGAAGTCGGGCAGCAGCTCGGTCTGAAAATCGCCGACCATCGGCACGGTGACTTGATCGTCTACAACGTAAGCCGTGCGTCCGCTCAGGTCGACGGCGGCGACGGCGAGCGTCTCGTCCATCGCCATAACGAAGTATCCGGCGCGCAGAATGCCTTTCTTATCGCCCAGCGCGATGGCGAAGGCCTCGCCCAGCGCGATGCCTACGTCCTCGACGGTGTGGTGCTGATCGACGTCGAGGTCGCCCTTGCACACAAGTGTGAGGTCGAAGCCCCCGTGGCGCGTAAAGAGCTCCAGCATGTGATCGAAGAAGCGGATGCCGGTGGAGACGGAGTACGCGCCCTGGCCGTCGATGGTCAGCGTCAAGGCGATCTTCGTCTCCGTGGTGTCGCGCTGGATTGTTCCTGTTCGCACTGCTTCCGCACTGGCTTTCATCATTCAAACTCCCTTGTGGCTTCGCTGACTTGCCGATCCGCTGCCTCGCCGACTTGCTATTTCTTCCATCCAATCTCCTGCAAGGATTCCTTCAATGCGGCGAGGCCGCGCGTGACGTGCTCCTCGACGCCGATGGTGATGCGGACGAAGCCATCGCATCCGGGGTCGGTGGAACGGTCGCGCAGGAGAACGCCGCGCGCGCGCATGGCAGCTACCAGCTCCTCATGCTTTGTGCCGATCTTCATCAGCACGAAGTTTGCGTGGCTGGGGAAGAAGCCGACACCGAGGGCGCGCAGTCCGTCCATCATGCGCGCGCGACCTGCATTCACCTGCTCCGCATACCACGCAACATAAGCGTCATCCGCAAGCGCCACCGGAAGACAATCCAGCGCCACGCCGTTGACATTGTAGGGCGAGGTGACCTTGCGCACATACTGCATCAGCGAGGCATTGCCCGCGAGCAGGCCGATGCGTAGATTGGCCAGCCCGTAAGCCTTGGAGAAGGTGCGCGCGACGAGCAGATTCGGGACCTTGCCCACATCCGCGAAGAGCGTCTCGCCGAAAAAATGGTAGTACGCTTCATCGACCAACACAACGGCTTGTGGGGCGGCGGCGCAGATCGCCAGAAGGTGATCGCGGCTGACCACCGCGCCGGTGGGATTGTTGGGCGAGGCGATGAGGATCAGTTTGGTGCGCGGCGTGATCGCAGCGAGAAACCGCTGGTAGGGGAACTCCAGCGAGGCGTCCGTCTGCACGCGCAACAGGTGCGCGGTCATCATGCGCGCGCTGACTTCATACATGAAGAAGGTTGGCGTGGAGATGATTGCCTCGTCGTCCTGCTCAAGAAACGCGGCGCATACCAGGTGGATCGCCTCATCTACGCCGTTGGTCAGCAGCACCTGGTCCGGTTGCAGGCCGAAGTGCGCGGCGGCGATTCGCTCGACACCCTCGCGTTCGGGATACTTCGTCAGTCCCTCGGCTGTGATCTGGCGCAGGCGCTCGATCACCTTGGGCGACGGAGAAAAGGTGTTCTCGTTGAAGTCCAGGCGCAGGGTATCGCGACCGGCCAGCGGCGGGTGATACTCCGGCATGGCCAGCACGGCGCGGCGCGGTTGCGGAACAGTATTTGTTACATATTCCGAAGTGGCCGGTTTATTTGTAACTTTTATGGTTGCTGATGTCATTGCATCCTCACTCGCACGCTCTGAGCGTGGCCCACGAGGCCCTCGGCTTCGGCCAATGCAATCGTATGGGGGCCTAGGGCGCGCAGGGCACGCCGCGTGTACTGCTGGACGGTGATGATTTTGAGGAAATCCATGACGCTGAGGCCGCCGCGCACGCGGCCCACGCGGCCGGTGGGCAGGACGTGGTTGGGGCCGGAGATGTAGTCGCCCATCGACTGCGGCGAATAGTCGCCAATAAATACCGAACCAGCATTCTTCACCCACTTCAGGTCGGCCTTTGTATCGACCGTCAGATGCTCGGGTGCAAGCCGATTCGTCAGCGCACGGGCCTCTGTTACAGATTCCATTACAAATACAAATCCCTGCGCTGCCAGCGACTGTTTCGCGATTTCATTGCTCTTTGCCTGCGCCTTCACCTCAACCATTACAGCCTCGGCGAGTGCGGCGTTGCTGGTGATGAGGACGGCGAGCGCCTCTGGATCGTGCTCGGCCTGCGCGACGAGGTCGGCGGCGATTCCTGCGGGATTGCCGGTCTGGCTGCACACCACAATCTCTGTCGGGCCGGCGGGCATGTCGATTCCGCACTCCTGCGAGACCATGATTTTTGCGGCGGTGACGTAGAGATTGCCGGGGCCGACGATCTTGTTGACGCGGGCGATGGAGGCGGTGCCGAAGGCGAGAGCGGCGATGGCCTGCGCTCCGCCGACGCGGTAGAATTCGGTGACGCCGGCGAGTGCTGCCGCAGCGAGCGTCTCTCTCGCGGGCTTTGGGGAGCACACGACGATGCGCGCGACGTCCGCAACCTGCGCGGGTGTGACGGTCATTAGCAGCGTTGAGGGAAGCGGGTAACGGCCACCGGGGACGTAGCAGCCGACAGACTCCAGGGGGCGCACGAGTTGGCCGGTTGTCACACCCTCAGCCGGAGAAATTGTCCACTCTTTTTGTTTTTGCGCCTCAGCGAAGGCGCGGATGTTGGCCTGCGCGGCGCGCATTGCGGTCTGTAGCTCGGGAGCCGTGGATTTCCACGCGGCCTTCATCTCGTCGCGCGAGACAAGCAGCGGCGTGGCGGGTTGCAGGCCGTCGAACTTTGCGGCGTAGCTGCGCAGGGCTGCATCGCCGCGCTGCCGCACGTCCGCGAGGATGCGGCGCACGACTGGCCCGACCTTCGACGTGTTGGCCGCGCCGCGTTTTTCGATTGTCTCGATCAACGCGGCCGCGGACTTTTTGGTTCGACCGAATGTTCGTACCAGCTTCATCTGATTTTCCTAAAATCTTAACACCGATGAGCACCGATTCGACCGATCAAAAACAATTCGATTTTTTGTCTGCGTACATCGGTGTCAATCGGTGTTATGCCTTTTCACTTGGCTATAGAACTACCTTGCTGAGCGGATACTCGACGATTCCGGTGGCACCGGCGGCCTTCAGTTTGGGGATGACGTCGCGGACGACGGCTTCGTCGAGGATGGTGTTGAGCGCGACCCAGGCGGTGTCGCTGAGATGCGAGATGGTCGGCGAGTTGAGCGCGGGAAGCTGCGCGACGATGCGGTCGAGGTCGGATTTGCGCGCGTTGAGCATGAGGCCGACGCGGCCCTGGGCGGCGATGGCTGCGTTGAGCATCAGCGAGATGTTCTCGATCTTGTTGCGCTTCCACTGGTCCGCGAAGGCGGATTTGTTGGCGATGAGCTGCGTCTCGGATTCCATGAGCGTCTCGATGATGCGCAGGCGGTTGGCGCGCAGGCTGGAGCCGGTCTCGGTGACCTCGACGATGGCGTCGGCGAGGGTGGGCGGCTTGACTTCCGTCGCTCCCCAACTGAACTCCACCTTGACCGGGATGTTGCGCGCGGCGAAGTAGCGTTTGGTGAACTCGACCAGCTCGGTGGCGATGATCTTGCCGGCGAGGTCTTCGGGTTTTTGGAAGGGCGAGTCTTCGGGGACGGCGAGAACCCACTTCACCTTCTGGCGGCTGACTTTGGAGTATGTGAGGCTGGTGATGTACTCGACGTCGGTCTCGTTTTCGAGGACCCAGTCGTTGCCGGTGAGGCCGGCGTCGAGCGCACCGTGCTCGACGTAGCGCGCCATCTCCTGCGCGCGAACCAACATGCATTCGATCTCGGGGTCGTCGATGGCGGGGAAGTAGCTTCGGCCGCTGGCTGCGATGCGCCAGCCGGCGCGCTCGAAGAGGGCGATGGTTGCGTCCTGCAGGCTGCCCTTGGGGATTCCAAGCTTGAGTTTCGGCGTCATTATTTTGCCTCCGCGGAGTTTGGCATTGCGATCGGTTTGGTGAAGCAACTGACGGTACCCTCGTGGCAGACCAGGCCGTCGCCTTCGACCACGACGCGGAAGAGGAGCGTGTCGTTGTCGCAATCGGTGGCGGCGCTGACGATGCGCAGGCGGTTGCCGCTGGTTTCGCCCTTCATCCAGAGCTTCTGGCGGGTGCGGCTCCAAAAGGTGACGAAGCCGGATTCGAGCGTCTTGCGGTAGCTCGTCTCGTTGAGGAAGCCGAGCATCAGCATCTGGCCGGTGCGTGCGTCCTGCACGATGCCGGGGACGAGGCCGTCCATCTTGGCGAAGTCGATTGCGGGTGCGTTGTTCAGTGCGTCCATGGTGTCTCTCTCTCTTGAATGATATGTCTATTGAGTTGCTTATGATCCGCGGCTTCGATCGATCTACCGCGACTTCGGGAGTTTTGCGTTGGCGTTTGTCCGCGCGCAGCAAAAAGGCCCGCTCGCGGTGTGCGCGTCGGCGGGCCTTTTGAATCCTGGTGTGAGTCTGGCTACTTCGCCGCACCGGACACTGCCGCCAACACGCTATGCGCATGGTGATGGTGGTGCCCGCGATGCTGCGACGAAAAGATCATCTCCAATAAAGTTATCGGCTGGGCGGGGCTTTGTCAACGCGGGCGCGGCTGACGACGTGTTTTTAAGCAGAATAAGGCAACTGCGGGGATTCTTCCCCTTCGGCAAGCTCAGGGTCAGAATGACAAGCAAGAACAGGCAACAGCGAGAAGCAAGAACAAGCAACGACGCAATACGGAGATTCTGGCCTGCGGCCAGAATGACGGTGTGAGTGAGGTGAACCCGTGCTCTCAAGTAAAAACAGAACCTTGCATGCTCTGGTACAAAGGTACGCGCGCGAAACTCGGCTTGGCCGTGCAACGTCTTCCATCCGTCCCCCTCAAGGAGCATGACCCCATGAACTCACGTCTCGATCGCAGAACCTTCCTCCGTCTGGCCTCCGCATCCGCTGCTCTCCTGGCGCAGGAGGCGCGCCCACAGGCGGCGTCACAGGCAACAGCGCAGGCGGCGTCGCAGACTGCACCTGCTTCGGCAACCCAGCGAACACAGCCGACCCCGCGTGGGCCGCGGGCTGCGGTGAAGAGCAGGAAGAACTTCGTTGGCATCCAGGTGCGTGGGTTTGCGTGGGTAGACGAGGGCATCGACCAGGTGCTGGACAACATCCAGAAGAAGGGCGGGGTGAACACAGTGTGGGCGTACACCTTTGCCTATGGCGAACAGCGGTTGCGCACGGGCGGCGGCCTGCCGGACCACGGCACAGCGCTCGGTCCCAATAACACCGGCGTCAATGCGGGCGCGCTCTACGACTACGACCTGAAGTACTTCCAGAAGACCAGCGTCAAGGACTTCCGCCTGACCGGCTACGGCAAGTTCAACGTGATCGAGCAGGTGGCTCCCAAGGCCAAGGCGCGCGGGATGGACTTCTTTGCGTGGGACCTGAACAATCCCAGCCCAACGCTGGCGCGCAACTCGGCGAGCTACGCCGCGCTGGGCGAGGTGGACCTGACCGGTCGGAAAACGACGAACCCGTGCTTCAACAATCCCGACTACCGCACCTTCCTCAGTGGCAAGATCGAGAGCCTGCTCATCGGCTACCCCGAGCTCGTCGACGGCATCGCCTGGGGCTGCGAGCGCATGGGCCCGCTCGACGGTATCCTCCAGGGCAGCGCGGGCGCCACCTGCTTCTGCCAGTTCTGCCAGGCCAAGGCCCAACAGCTCGGCATCTCCGTCCCACGCGCGCAAGCCGGCTTGCGCGAACTCATCCAGCTCTTTCGTTCCACCGGCGACCAGGCTCCGGCCGATGGTTACTTCACCACCTTCTGGCGATTGCTGCTGAAGTATCCCGAAGTGCTCAGTTGGGAGTCGCTGTGGACCGACAGCTTCCAGATCGTGCAGGCCGAGCTTTACGGGCTGGCGAAGGCCATTGCGCCACAGAAGCCCTTCGGATTTCACATCATGCAGAGCATGACGTTCAGCCCGTTCTATCGCGCCGAAGAGGACTATACGAAGCGCAAGGAATTCGCGGACTTCCTGAAGCTGGCGACGTATAACAACGCGGGCGGGCCGCGCATGGCGGCGTATCTACAGAGCCTGAGCCGCGGCATCTTCCGCGACGCGACGCCGAAGGACTTTCTCGCTCTCTACTACAAGATGATGAACTACCAGGAGGCCCCGTTCGACCAACTGAGCGCGAGCGGGCTGTCGCCGGACTATGTGGCGAAGGAGACCAAACGCGCGCTGGTTGGGGTTGCGGGCGAGACGAAGATCTATCCGGGGATCGACATCGACGTTCCCGTGCTGGGAGCGGGGCCTGCCGCGACCGACAAGCGGACAAAGCCGGAGGATGTAAGCCGCGCTCTGCGGGCGGCATTCGGCGCGGGCGCGGGCGGCGTGGTGCTGTCGCGCGAGTACGTCGAGATGTGGCTGGCCAACCTGACCGCCGCTGGAGATACACTGCGCGAGATCTTCGCGCAAACGGCCAGCAAATCGTAACGCGTGGGAGCGGCGCTACGATTTGGGGCGGTGGGCGATGATCTGGTCCTTGATCTTTTCGTAGGCGGACTGGGGAAGGATGCCTCGGGTGGTCAACTGGTTCTTGGCAGTATAAGGGCGGCCGGCGATGATGCGCTGGACGTACTGGTCGCCCATTCCGGGCAGGGCCTTCAGTTGGGCCGCGGTTGCGGTGTTGATGTCGAGTAGATTCTTCGATGCGGCGATCTTCTCGGAGATGGATTGGGCGGGTTTGGCGGCGGGCGCGGGATTGGGCGCGGATTGGGCGATGCTGTGCGCGGCGGCGAGGAAGAGGCTGGCGGTGAGAGTTGCCGCGAGGAAGCTGTTGCGAAGGATGAACATGAGGAATCTCCTGAAGAACTCTGCGGGAGCAGACGGGATGCGATACAAGAGTAGCGCAGAAGATGTGCGAATGGTGAGAGGCATCTGCCGGTGGTCCATGATGCGATTGCACGGGGTATAATTCTGGATGAAGCGGGAGTAGCTCAATGGTAGAGTAGCGGCTTCCCAAGCCGTTGGTTGCGGGTTCGATCCCCGTCTCCCGCTCCAGAGATTTGCATTTCAGTTATTTCCCATTGCAGATACTGAGCGTGAAGATGACTTTCCGCTGGAGTTGACTTGAGCGATCGAGCGAGGCGATGCAGTCGAGTTGCCGTTTATTCGTCTTTTGATCGCTGTTTGTTCGCCCCTCCCCCTGCCATCCCCCTTGGCGGTGGATGGGTGCGTAAGTGGCTTGTTATGTGGTGGCCACAGGGAAAACATACATAATAAATGATTTAGGAGCAATCGGTTTGGAATCAATCGGTTGCGCGGGCTGTGGCTGGCCAAAAGATTGATTGCATGGAGGTTGCGGCTAAAATATTCAGGACATAAGGGTTATGGGTGATCTCCTGAAGGTGTAGCGGAGCTACAAGCAAAATACGGAGATTCTGGCTTCGCCAGAATGACGACCCATGTGGGAGTTGCGGGCAAAGCATTGATTCGGTGCGGCTTATTCGGTTGAGAAAGAACGGTGCAAGCGGGCGGCGGGAGTTTATTTCCGCGCGGTCAAAGCTGCCCCTCGATGGATTTGATCCATATATTAATTGTATCAAGCGGAGCATAACTACTATGCCAACTATTTTTCGGAGGGAAGTGGTTTAGTTGGTGTTGGTTAGGTGGATTTTTGGGCATCGAGGGGCTTGACACGCGGATTTGCTGGGGTTTTTTAGGGGTGGTGGAGCGAAAAAAAGGCCCGGGGCTAAAGCCCCTTGATTCGATTGGCCTTATTCAGGGGGATGAATCCCCCTGCTCCCTCCGAAAGACAAAAACAGGAGTTTTTCCGCTGTCGTGAAGCCCCCTGCTCCCTCCGAAAAAGGCAAAGACGGAGATTTTGTGGGAGAAAGGGGTGGAGGGTTGAGGGGGTGCGAGTGCGTCGGTATCCTTCGCGCTCGAAAGACGCGCTCAGGATGACGGCAAGAACAGGCAACGGCGTAGAACAGACAACGGCAAGGGCGAAATGCGGGGATCCCTCCACTGCGCTACGCTCCGGTCGGGATGACGGCTGTTTTGGGGTTGGTCGGGATGACGGAGGTTTGGGTTGGTCGGGATGACGGCTTGTGGTTCCTCTTCGGCGGGAGTGAAGATGCGTTAGTGGAGGAGGCTGGCGGTTTTTTGCGGGGATTTGTCGCGGTCTACCAGGGCCATGGCTTCGGGGAGGAAGGTTGTGGCTTTGATGATCTCGGGGTCGGCCTGGGCGCGGATCTTGAGGCCCTCGAGCTGGCCGAACTGGGAGGTGAAGAGTTCGGCTTTAATGTTGGACTTGATCCAATCGAGGTTGGCTGCGATGTCTGCGTCGGTCGAGTCCACCTGGTTGGCCTTGAGGAAGTCCTTGAACTGTTGCAGGATGGCGTTGTCGACGACGAAGTCGCGGGAGACGGAGTGGGATGCCATGTAGTGGCGGGTGAAGGTGCCTGCGCCGGAGGGGACGAAGACGTAGTGCTGGAGGAGCGAGATCTGAAAATGGTTGAGGTCTGGCGAGTCGATCTTCTCGTCGGGGGTGATGCCGCCGCCGCCGTAGACGGTGCGGCCGGAGTCGGTGAGCTTGACCTCGAGGTTGGATTTATCGGCCTTCTTGGCGCCGTCGCGGACGAAGAAGTAGTCGTAGGCCGATACGCCGTTGTAGGAGCGCTGGATGAGGCGGCCGGAGGGGGTGTAGTAGTGGTAGGTGGTGAGGGCGAGGCCGGTGTCATCGGAGACATTGAAGACGGTCTGGACGAGGCCCTTGCCGAAGGTGGTTTCTCCGACGATGAGGGCGCGGTCGTGGTCCTGCAATGCGCCGGAGACGATCTCGGCGGCTGAGGCGGTGTTTCGGTTGACCAGGACTACGATGGGGTACTTGTCAGAGCCGGATTCGCCGTGGGCGGCGCGGTAGACCTGGTCGGGGAAGGCGCGGCCGCGCTGGCTGACGACGATCTGGCCCTCCTTGAGGAACTTGTCGCTGGTGTTGACGGCCTCGTTGAGCAGGCCGCCGGGGTTGTTGCGCAGATCGATGATGAGGCCGTGCAGGGGGCCTGAGACCTGGAAGTTGTCGAGGGCGTCGCCCACTTCGCGGCTGGTGGTCTCCATGAAGTTGGAGACGTGGATGTAACCGACGCCGGGCTTGAGCAGGAAGGCTAGATCGACGGAGTAGCGGGGGATCTCGTCGCGCACGAGGTCGAAGCTGAGCGGGCCGTCGTGGCCCTCGCGCTGCATGGTGACCAGGACGTGTGTGCCCTTGGGCCCCTTGAGCATGGCGGCGACGGCTGCGGAGTCGAGGCCATCGGCGGACTTTCCGTCGACCGAGAGGATGAGGTCGCCGGGACGGATTCCGGCCTTGTAGGCGGGGGTTCCCTCGAACGGGGCGAGCACGATGACGTGCAGGACACCGGCTTTATCCGCCTGGGGCTGGATGGACATTCCGACGCCGTAATACTTTCCGTGCTGTTCCTCGCGCATCTGTGCGAAGGCCTTGGGGTCGTAGAAGTTGGAGTGCGGGTCGAGGGCGTGCAACATGCCGGGGATGGCGCCGTCGTAGATGGCCTTGTCGACTTTGTCCTGGTCCAGGGGCTCTGCGTAGTTCTGCTCGACCAGGCTGTAGACGTCGGTGAACTGGTGCAGGGAGTCGCGCAGGGTGGACTCGTCGGATGCGGACTGTGCGGCGACCTTGTTGCTGATGAAGGAGCCGGCGAGGGCGCAGCTTGCCAGAAAGAGAGTGACGGAGAAGAGAGCGCGGCGGGTGCGTGGGGCCATCGGCTTGGAAACCTCGAAGTGGAACGGGAAGAGATGCGGGAGGCCGGGTTGCCCAGGAAAAATTCCAGTCCAGCTTAGGACGAGTATACAACGCTTCGGGCTGCAAAGCGGCGGAGACGGAGAGGCGGGTTAGCGGGAGATTGGTGCGGGGCGGGGTGGGGCAGATAGAATAGGCGGAGCAGATGGTTGCGTACGGAGCGGACGGCTGGCTGGCAAGGCGAGGGATGAATTTTTGGGCAAGGGAAGCGAGAGAGACCTTTTGAGATCTGTGAGCTTGAACTCTGTGGACAGGATGCGGACCGGGATGGGGGATGACGCCGTGCGACGTGCTTTGCGTGGGAGCGGCGGGCTGGCGCCGATGCTGGCGGGCGCGCTGATTGCGATGGGCGCGCTGCTGCCGGCGGGCGCGGCGTTGGGACAGGTGAAGGTGCCGCGCTACCAGAGCCCGATCGAGGCCCCGGCGCCGCAGTTGACGCTGCCGACGCCGCCGGCGATCGAGGCGAACGGCAAGGTGGTGGAGTATTCCATTGTTCGCGTGAACGACCAGATCATCGACAACAGCGACTATATGCGCGCGGCAGAGGAGTTGAAGGGCGAGGCGGAGCGGACGAACCTGAGCGCGGACGAACTGGCCGAACGGCAGAAGGACCTGCTGCGCGACATGATCGACCAGCAACTGCTGCTGTCGCGCGGCAAGGAGCTGGACATCGGCGCCGACACGGAAGTGGTCCAGCGGCTGGACGAGATCCGCAAGCAGAACAAGTTCGACTCGATGGAGGAACTGGAGAAGGCGGTGCGCCAGTCCGGCATCTCGTATGAGGACTTCAAGGCGAACATCAAGAACAGCATCATCAGCCAGGAGGTGGTGAGCAAGGAGGTGGGCCAGACGCTGCGGCTGACGGCCAAGCAGGAGCAGGCGTACTACGAAGCGCACAAGCAGGAGTACGAGCAGCCGGAGCAGGTGCGGCTGAGCGAGATCCTGATACCGACGCCGGAGGACGCGACGGATGCAGCGATTGCGCAGGCCAAGTCCAGGGCGGAGGACGTGGTGGCAAAGCTGAAGGCGGGCGGGAGCTTCGAGGATATGGCGAAGCAGCTCTCGGGCGGACAGACGGCGGCCAAAGGCGGCGACCTGGGGGATTTCAAACGCGGCGCGCTGGGGTCGAGCGCGCTGGAGGACCCGGTGTTTGCGCTCGATGCGGGCGGGACCACCGCGCCAATCCGGACGCGGCAGGGGTTTGTGGTGCTGAAGGTGACGGAACACACGCAGGCGGGGCTTCCTCCGCTGAGCGCGGTGGACCAGCAGGTGCAGGAGGCGATCTATCGGGACGCGATCCAGCCTGCTCTGCGGACGTATCTGACGGGGCTGCGGGAGAAGGCGTACATCGACATCGAGCCGGGATATGTGGACACGGGCGCAAGCGTGAAGCAGACCAAGCCGGTGTTTTCGTCGTATGCAGCGCCTGCGGCGAAGAAGAAGATGCAGAAGGCGCGGCTCGATAGTGGCCATGCGGCTGCGAGTGCGACGGCTGCGAGTGCGGGAACGGCGGCGGCTGGAGGGGCGAATCCGGGAACGGCGGCGGCGAACTCTGCTGCCGCGAAGACCGCGAAGACCAAGACGATGGTTGCGGGCAAGAAGAGCAAGAAGATCCGGCGGGAGAAGATCCGCTTCGGACAGGCACCGCGGAATGCGCTTCCGGCCTCGCCGGAGGAGGCGATGGCGTCCGGCACAGACCAGGGAACGGGCGCGGTCGCAAGCGTGCTGCCCGCGCCGGGCGCGGCGATTGCCCCGATCGAACAGACGGCGGATATGGCATCGGACGACGAACCGCTTGCTCCCAAGACGGCAGACCGGAAGAAGACAAGGTACAGCGATCGCGCGCCGATCGAAGACAAGGCCAGACGGGACTCGGCGAAGGCGGCAAAGGTGAAGGCGAAGGCCGCGGCGACTCCGGCCACGCAGACCGCGGAGGAGAAGGCGGCGCAGAAGCTGCAGGCCGCGCCGCTGGGACTGAGTGGAGATACGGCGACCAAGAAGAAGAAGACGAAGCGGGTGAAGGGCGAAGCGAAGGCGCGGTTACAGGAGAAGGCCCCAGCGCCGCCGAAGGCCAAGCCGGAGGCGACGCCGATTCCTCCGAAGAGCGTGCGCGAGAACGGCGAGCCGGTGGTGAGCGCGCCGCCAGCGGTGCCTGCGGTGACGGCGCCCGCGGACGCGCTGCCCAAATAACGATATTGCTGTTGACTCGATTTCAGTTATTTGTGGCATGCATATGCAGATTCTTGCAAATAATTGAGGGGAACGTCTTGCAAAGGGTGGGCGAAACTGATATTATTCTCTGTAGAACTATCTATCTACTGTCCTCGCTTGCGAGGCAGCAAATCCTAAGACCGCCGCAAGGCGGTCTTAGTGTTGAGAGGGCCAAAGTACATCGCATACATGGACGATGCCGGTGATCTTGGACCTGTCACGAATCCACCTCAATACAATGACCAGCCGGTCTTTGCACTGACATTTTTGCTGGTGAATCAGATCCGTCTATCCGCACTCGTTCCTGAGTTTTTGCAGATCAAACGCAACTTTTATCCTGGACTCATTCCTCCTGCGTCACACTTTTTGGCGGCCGTGCTGAAAGAGGTCAAAGGAGCGGATATTCGCCGCGACATTGCAACTGGTTCTCGCAATAAGGCCAGACACGCTACAAAATTTCTTTCAGGGATCGTCGATCTCTGCATCCGATCCGATATCAAGGTGGTCTCCAAGATTGTAGTGAAAGGGATTGGGCAACCCGTCTCGCACAGAGCTGTCTATACATCGGCTTGCCAATCGCTTTTCAAGAGCTTCGACCACTATCTTTCAACCGTAGACGACGTTGGATTCTGTATTGCAGATTCTCGAACCAAGGGGCTGAATGTCCCTGTCGCGCATTCGATTTTTACTCAAATGTTCAGCATCCGGCGGACGCATTACCCACGGATCATGGAGCTACCAACTTTTGGACATAGCGATAATCATGTTGGCGTGCAGCTTTGCGATCTGCTTACTTCAGCTCTTATTGTTCCTGTAGCAGTACACACATATTGTACTGGCCATATTACCAACGTCCATGTCCAGGCTGGCTACTCAAGAATTCGAGCGCGTTTCACGTCAAGATTGCAACAGCTCCTCTACCGCTATCAGGATTCACAGCAGATTTGGCGCGGCGGTCTCACTGTTAGCGATGCGATCTTACTTCGCCCCTCTTCTGAGATGTTCAAGAATGTTCCTACCGCATGATGCGCCGTATGGCGACAGATCGGTCATAGAGCGCAAGCCCATGATGTGTTCCGCCGACTGGATTGTTGAGTACTGGGAGACATATCCACTGCGCTGGTTTTGCATGTGTTGCTGAGGATGGCGCTGGGGGTATGCTGGGGGCATGAAAGAATTTTTTGTGGTGGATGCGGCGAAGTTCGATGAGGCGGCGGTGACGACGTTCCTTGCGGTGTCGTCGATGTCGGTGCGGGAGAAGAAGACGGGCTCGGGGCAGTATCTGGCGCTGACCTTGAGCGACAAGACGGGCTCGATCGAGGCGCGGATGTGGGACGACATCGCCTCGGCGGTGGCGACGTGCGAGGTGGGCAGCTATGTCAAGGTGCAGGGGCAGGTGTCGAAGTACCAGGGGAAGTGGCAGATCACGCTGACCAAGATGCGTCTGGCGGCGGAGAGCGAGGTGGAAGCGGCGGACTTTGTGCCGGCGTCGCAGTTCGACATCGGGGAGATGTGGGCTGAACTGCGCGGATATGTGGACGAGTTCGAGAATGCGGAGCTGCGGCGGCTGGTGTTCGCGTTTCTGGACGACGAGGAGATTGGCGCGGCGTACCGCGCGGCACCGGCGGCGAAGGTGCTGCACCATGCGTGGATCGGCGGCCTGCTGGAGCATGTGGTGGCGCTGGTGCGGGTGTGCCGGGCGACGGCGCCGTTCTATCCCGAGGTGGACCGGGACCTACTGGTGACGGGCGCGATCCTGCACGACATTGGGAAGACGCGCGAATTGTTCTGGGGGACGACCTTCGGGTACACGCTGGAGGGACAGATGATCGGGCACATCTCGATTGCGCAGGGGATGTTGCGGGAGAAGGTGGCGGGACTGGCGGGGTTTCCCGACAAACTGCGCGTGCTGGTGGAGCACATGATCCTGAGCCATCACGGGAGGTATGAGTTTGGGTCGCCGAAGCTGCCGATGACACCGGAGGCGATGCTGCTGAGCGCGCTGGACGATGTGGAGGCGAAGTTCGCGGCGATGCGGCGGGAGTTCGCGGCGGCAGAGGCGTCTGGGAAGAAGGCGGATGAGACGACCGAGTGGGTGAGGAGCATGGAGCGGCCGCTGCTGAACTCGCGGGCGTATCTGGAGGAGGAGTAGCGGCGAGCGCTACGTGCGAAATGCGGGGATTCTTCGCTACGCTCAGAATGACAATTCACAATGGTGCTGCGCTGCGGAATGACAATTCACAATGGTGCTGCGCTGCGGAATGACAATTCACAATGGTGCTGCGCTGCGGAATGACAATTCACAATGGTGCTGCGCTGCGGAATGACAATTCACAATGGTGCTGCGTTGCGGAATGACAATTCACAATGGGGCTGCGTTGCAGAATGACAATTCACAATGGGGCTGCGCTGCGGAATGACAATCTTGTTCAGCGCCTCTGCTTGGGGAAGGAGCGGAAGTGGTAGGCGGCTCCGATGGTGAAGAGGCTGGGGTGGAGGGTGGCGATGGGGAAGTTGAGCCAGTTCTGGAACTCGTAGTCGGCGCGGAGGTTGATGGTTGGGGTGAGGGTGAAGTCCGCGCCGCCGCCGACGGTGTATAGGTTGTAGGCGAGATTGGCGATGTTGCCGGAGAAGTTGTAGACGCCGCGGCCGATGAGGACTTTGGCGTAGGGTGCGAGGCGTCCTCGGGTGAGGTAGAAGCGGGGGCCGAGTTCGTAGGTGCGCTCGTAGATGGTGGGGTCTGAGGAGGGTTTGACCTGGTGGAAGGCGGCCTCGAAGCCCCAGTGTTCGCGCTTGTCGAAGGTGGCGTAGGCGGAGCCGCCGGTGAGGTTGACTTTGTTGAAGTTGTAGCCAGAGCGGCCGAGGGCGAAACCGCCGCCGAACTGGATGTCTCCGGGGCGGCTGGCGGTTGGCATGGATTGGGCGCGGGCAACTGCGGAGAGGAAGCAGGCGACGAGGAGGGCGAAGGCGCGGAGTTGGCGGATACGGATTGCGCGCGGGCCGTTCATTCTGCTCCTTTCATTGTTCTGCCTGCGAAACGGTTGCCGCCGGGAACGTCTACAGATTGCAACTCGCCGTGCGAGAAAACGACTATAAAGGAATCAGTGTAAACTCCTGCGAATGGTAGCAGGTTTTCGCGGTCCGTCGTACAGGCACGCCATGCGAAGTTTCTCCGCAGTACCGATTGTCGCGCTTGTGCTCGGGCTGGGACTCGGACTGGGTGGCGCGGCCCACGCGCAGACGGCCTGCACGGGGCTATGTCTACAACAGACGACGACGTGTACGGGGAATGCGACTACATCGGTGAGCGGCGTGGTGTACGCGCCGAATGGGACGGACCCGCTGCCCAATGTTACGGTGTACGTTCCGAACGACACGGTGCAGCCGTTCACGCCGGGGGTGAGCTGCCCGATCTCCGGTTCGCCGCCCTCGGGATCGCCTCTGGTGGGTACGATCACGGACGTGAATGGCAAGTTCACGCTGGTGGATATGCCGGTGGGGCAATATATTCCGCTGGTGATTGTTTCGGGCCGGTGGCGGCGGCAGTTGGTGATTCCGATCACGACGGCCTGCACGAATACTGCGTTGCCGCCGACGTTTGCGGTTATGCCGCAGAACCAGAACCAGGGCGACATTCCCAAGATTGCGATTGCCACGGGCTCGGTCGACCAGGTGGAGTGCGTACTGCGCAAGGTTGGGATCAACGATTCGGAGTTTACAGACCCTAGCGAAACGGGGCGCATCAACTTCTACACTGGAAGCGCCGTCTCGGGTTCTGCCATCGATTCAAAAACCCCCACGCAGGCGTCGCTGATGGAGAATTACTCGACGCTACAAAACTACGACGTGCTGATGCTGCCATGCCAGGGTACTCCCACTGGTGACGTGGTAGCCGGTGCATTGGGGACGCAGGAACTCGCCAACTTTATTGCATTTGCGAATGCCGGCGGTCGTGTGTACTCCAGCCACTACAGCTACGCGTGGATGTTCCAGAACCCTCCTTTCAATGGCGTGGTCAACTGGGACGTTGGACAAGCGGTACCTTCAAGTCTCACCACACCCGCCAGCCAGATCATTCCCGCAACCGTCGACACCAGCTTCAGCGCAGGACAGACGCTGGCGCAATGGCTCCAACTGCCCTCAATAGCTGCTTCGACCACCTATGGACAGATTGGTGTCCAGACCGTAAAGCACGATATGAACGGCGTCATAGCTCCCACGCAGTCCTGGTTGACGCTCAACGACGCGATGGGTAGCGATTCAAAGCCTGTGATGCAGTTCGTCTTCGATACGCCGATTGCGCCTGCGGGCCAGACGGTGAACCAGTGCGGACGCGTCTTGTACAACGAGTACCATGTGGAGAATCTGCTCACGAGTTCTCCCACTCTGCTCTTCCCCAACGAATGTACCGGCGGAACGGCGATGACAGCGCAGGAGAAGCTGCTGGAGTACATGCTGTTCGAGCTGACGGACGAAGGCGGGCAGCCTTCGCTGGCACCCCTGACGCAGGACTTCGGCCCGGAGGCGGTGGGTTATCCCAGCGCGCCGCAGACCTTCACGTGGACGAACAATTCGAGCTTCGCGGCGCAAGTGTCGTCGACGGTGATTACCGGGACGAACGCCGGGGACTTCAACGTCACGTCGAACGGCTGCGGCGCGGTGGCGGCCGGGACGAGCTGCACGATCACGGTGGTGTTTACGCCGTCGGTGCTGGGCGCGGAGAGCGCGACGCTGAATGTGCTGTCGGCGGGGAACACGCTGACGGCGACGCTGACCGGGACGGGGGTCCCGGGATTCACGCTGACGCCGGGGTCGCTGAGCTTCGGCAACCAGGACGTGGGCTTTGCCTCCGCGCCGCAGGTTCTGACGCTGACCAGCAACGCCAGTGGGCCACTGGCCGTGCCGGTGTTTGCGACCACGCCCGCGGGCGAGTATGTGGTCAACCAGGTGGCTTGCGGCAGTACGCTGGCGGCGGGAACGAGCTGCCAGATTGGCGTGAGCTTCAAGCCGGCGGCGACGGGGGCGCAGACGGGGACGTTCGCGGTGAGCGCGGCGAACTCGCCGGGGCCGGGCAGCCTGATCTACACCGGGCTGAGCGCGACGCTGAACGGGAACGGAGTGGACTTCACGATCAGCCTGAACCCCATGGCGGGAAGCGTGGCGGCGGGCGATGGGACGACGACGACGGCGACCGTGACTCCGATTGCAGGGTTCAACGCGCCGCTGTTTGTGAGTTGCACGGTGGCGGCGGGGGCGGCGGCAACGAATTGCACGCTGAGTTCGGCGGCATTGGTTCCGGCCTCGGCGGTGACGACTGTGGCCAGTATCTATACCACATCGCAGTACACGGTGATCGGCTACAGCGGCTTCGGCGGGCGCGGCCTTCCGTGGCTGATTGCGGTGGCGAGCGGCTGGCTGCTGTGGCGCGGGCGCAGAAGCGGACGCGCGCTGCTGCGAGGCGGTCTGCTGATGGTGCTGCTGGCGGCGATGAGCCTCGGGCTGACCAGCTGCACGGGCAAGCTGCCGGCGGAAAATGGGGCGTGGACCGCACCGGGGAACTATACGGTGACGGTGACGGCGACGGATGGGTTTCTGTCGCACTCGGCGGTGTACAACCTGACGGTGCGGTGAAGGCGGATTAGAGCGCGGGGTAGTCGACGGAGACGAGAAAGAGGCCGGCGGCGGGAGCGGTGGGGCCGGCGGCGGCTCGATTGCGGGCGGCGAGCAGGTCGGGGATTGCCGCGGGGTCGAGGCGATGGGCACCGGCCTGGACGAAGGTTCCGACCAGGTTGCGCACCATGTGGTGGAGAAAGCCGTCGGCGGTGACGCGGTAGATGAGGAGGCCGCCGGAGATGCGCCATTGAGAGTGGGAGATGGTTCGGATGGGGGTTGTTGGTTGGGGCAGAAAGCCCGGGGCTAAAGCCCCTTGAATCGATTGGGCTGCTTCAGGGGGCTGAAGCCCCCTGCTCCCTCCGAAAGGCGAAGACTTGCGCGATGTGAGGTCGGGGTCGGCGGCGGCGAAGGAGGTGAAGTCGTGGGTGCCGAGGACGTGCGCGGCGGCCTGGTTGAGGGCGGAGAGATCGAGCGGCCAGGGACAGGACCAGACGGTGGGGGCGAGGGTTGGCGGACAGATGTGTTCGGTATAGGTTTCCGAGTCCAGGTTGGTGGCGTCCTGAAATACGGAGATTCTGGCCTGCGGCCAGAATGACGACGATTGGTTGTTCGGTGACGACGGTTGATCTGTCTTCTGGATCGGATTGAGGGGGAAGATGCGGTACTCGTAGGTTTTGCGGAGGGCGGAGTGGCGTGCGTGGAAGGTGGGCGGGACGGCTTCGACAGAGAGGACTCGGACGCTGGGCGGAAGGCAGCGGTTGAGGGCGCGGTGCAGGTTGGCGGCGGGGATGGGGGCGTTCAACGTGAAGGAGGCGACCTGGGCGAGGGCGTGGACACCGGCGTCGGTGCGGCCGGAGCCCTGAGGGAGGACGCGCTCGCCGGTGGTGCGGTGGATGGCGTCGGAGAGCAGGCCCTGGATGGTGGGGAGGTTGGGTTGGATCTGCCATCCGCGGTAAGGGGTGCCATCGTAGGCGAGGGTGAGCTTCCAGTGCGTCATGGGGATGAATTGCACGGTATCACGAAAGGACAGGGGTAAGGGGTAAGGGGCGAGGGGCGAGGGGTAAGGGATAAGGGATAAGGGGTAAGGGATAAGGGATAAGGGGTAAGGGATAAGGGATAAGGGGTAAGGGATAAGGGATAAGGGGTAAGGGATAAGGGATAAGGGATAAGGGGTGAGGGGTAAGGGGTAAGGGATAAGGGATAAGGAATAAGGGATAAGGGGTGAGGGTTGGGAGGTTGGTATACTGGGCGTTTGGCGCGCGGCGGGCAGGCGATGGGAACCCGAATGGGAACCAGGCTGCGTTCGTGAGCGTAGTAGAGAGTGCGGCTTTGGCCGTTGCCGTGAAGACGAGTTTGGAGACGATGACCGTGAGACTGAGGGATTTGCAGGCGACGGCGGCGATTGCGCTGCTGGTGATGAGCGGAAATGTGCAGATGGCGGGAGCGCAGACGGCGACGGCGACTCCGGTTGCCACATCGGGCAATTTGCCGGCAGCGCCCGCGGCGAGCAACCAGGCACCGGAGGTGAAGCTGACCGAGCCGCTGTATCTGCGGGACACGGGGAAGGACTACACGCGGCTGAAGCCGATGTTTCCCAATCCGATTGCGCCGTATACGCGGACTGGCGTTGAACTGCCGCGGCTGGGCAATACGCCGCGGCTGGACTCGCTGGTGCGCGACGGGAAGATCTATCTGAGCCTGTCGGACGCAGTGGTGCTGGCGCTGGAGAACAACTTCGACATCGCGATTGCGCGGATCAATCTGGACATTGCGGACACGGACATACTGCGGACGAAGGCTGGCGCGGGGGTGCGCGGAGTCTCGACCGGGCTGGTGGAAAATACCTTTGGCGGGTCGGGGACCACGGTGACGGGCGGGGGCGGGCCGGGGGGAACGTCTGGCGGCGTGGGCGGCAGCGGCGCGGGCACCAATGGGCTGGTGTTGAGCACAAGCGGCGGCGGCCCGGCTCCGGAGACGCTGGATCCGACACTGACCGGCAATCTGCAATATGAGACTTTGGACCAGCAGCAGTCGAACCTGCTGTTCAGCGGCGGCAAATCGGTGCTGTCCACGAACACATCGATGTATAACTTCGGCTACCAGCAGGGATTTCTGACTGGAACGCAGCTTGGGGTGACGTTCAACAATACGCGGACCACGACCAACAACCCATTTTCGGATTACAGTCCGCAGATTTCGACCAGCTTCCGCGCGACCGCGACGCAGCACCTGTTGCAGGGGTTTGGGTGGGGGATCAACGGGCGGTTTATTGTGCAGGCGAAGAACGACCGGAGGATTACGGACTCGGCGTTCCGCCAGCAGTTGCTGTACACGGTGAACCAGGTGGAGAACATCTACTGGGGACTGGTGAGCGCGTACGAGGACGAGCAGGCGAAGGAGCGCGCGCTGTCGCAGACGACGCAGTTGACGGCGGACAACCGGAGGCAGTTGGAGATTGGGACGCTGGCCCCGCTGGATGTGGTGAACTCGGACTCGGCTGTGGCAACGGACAAGCAGGCGCTGGTGGCTTCGCAGTCGAACCTGACGTATCAACAACTGATTATGAAGCAGGCGATCGCGCGGGACCTGACCGATCCGGTGCTGATGGTTGCGCCAGTGATTCCGACCGACCGCGTGGGGCTGGACCGGCTGCCAGAAGAAGACATGACGGTGGACGAGCTGGTGCAGCAGGCGTACGTCAACAATCCGCAGATCGAGCAGGCCGTGCTGAGCATGAAGAACAACGAGCTGACGATGAAGGCGGAGAAGAACGGGTTGCTGCCGACGGTGGACGCGTATGCATTCTATGGGGCGAGCCAGTTGGCGGGCGCGCAGAATGCGGACGCGTTGAACTTCAACACAGGCGGGAACTATGCGGCGGGAACTTTTCCTTCGATCAGCTACGGGACGGCGGTTGGCAATCTGTTCAACAGCACGGCTCCGGACAAGGGCATAGGCGTGAACATTACAATTCCGCTGCGCAACCGCGTGGCGCAGGCGGACCAGGCGCGGTCTCAGATGGAGTACCGGCAGGCGCAGATGCGGCTGCAACAGCTTTATACGCAGGTGCGCATTCAGGTGATCAACGGGCAGTACGCGCTGACCAACGACCGGGCGCAGGTGACGGCGGCTCAGGCGGGACGCGACTATGCGGCGCAGTCGCTGGAGGCGGAGCAGAAGAAGCTCAAGCTGGGAGCATCGACTTCGGCGCTGGTGCTGCAACAGCAGAGAAATATGGCGATGGCGGAGAATGCGCTGATCTCGGCGACGGCGGCGTATGCGAAGGACAGGGCGGGGCTTCTGCAGTTGCTGTCGAAGACGCTGGACCGGTACGGGATCAGCATAACGGAGGCGGCGACAGGAGTGATGACGGCGACGCCGGTGATTCCGGGGCTGACGGCTCCCACGGCTCCGGCGGCAGCGAAGCCGATTGCAGTGGGGCCTGCCCCGGCGCAGTAGGGTTGGAGCGAGTGTGTTTTAAAAGAGGGCCCGGGCTGAATGCCTCGGGCCCTTTTTGTTCTCCTGGGCTATTTCACGCTGCGTGGAGCCCATATCTCGGAATCAGGATGCGGGGCGGGCGCATCTGAACAGAGGGAAGCGGGGCGGAAGGAAGCGAAACGCATGGAAATTTGGTACCCCCAAGTAGGTGTGGGCATGGAACTTGTGTGGGATTGGCGGCGGCGTGGGGGCGGATAGAATTTTTAAGTTGGAAGCAGTGTGTGGTTATGGGCCCGGGGACCGTGGAAGTTATGAGTGAGATGCAGCGCAGTGGCGGGACGCCGGTGAGCGAGGAGCCGTTGAAGATTGCGGAGGACAGGGATGAGGGGCGGGTGAACGCGCTGGCCGGCGCGGCATCGGCGTACCTGCGCTCGGCGATGCACCAGCCGGTGGAGTGGATGGAGTGGGGCGAGGCTGCGTTCGAGCGGGCGGCGCGGGAGGACAAACCGATCCTGCTGGACATTGGGGCGGTGTGGTGCCACTGGTGCCATGTGATGGACCGCGAGTCGTATGAGGACGCGGAGACGGCGCGAACCATCAATGAGAACTTTGTCGCGGTGAAGGTGGACCGCGACGAGCGGCCGGATGTGGATACGCGCTACCAGGCCGCGGTGTCCGCGATCAGCGGGCAGGGGGGCTGGCCGTTGACGGCGTTTCTGACTCCAGAGGGCAGGCCGTACTACGGAGGGACGTACTTTCCGCCGGAGGACGGGTACAACCGGCCAAGCTTTCAGCGCGTTCTGCTGACCATGGCGGACGCCTTCGCCGGACGGCGAACGGAGGTGGACGAGACGGCGGCGAGCGTGATGAACGCGATCGAGCACAATGAGGCGTTCAGTGGACGGGCGGGCGGCGCAATCAAGGAGACTGGGCGCGAGCTGGTGGAGAAGATGGTGGTATCTGCGCTGAAGAGCGCGGACCTGAAGCATGGCGGATTTGGCGGGCAGCCGAAGTTTCCCCATTCGAGCGTTCTGGACCTGCTGATCGAGGTGGCTTCGCGGACGGACTTGCGGGCTGCGAGTGCGACAGGCACGTCGAAGCTGAGCGGGCTGGGGACAGCGAAGATGGCGGAGGCGGCCAAGCAGGCGGTGCTGGTGACTCTGGAGAAGATGGAGAAGGGCGGGATTCACGACCATCTTGGGGGCGGGTTTCATCGCTATTCGGTGGATGAGCACTGGGTGGTTCCGCACTTCGAGAAGATGGCATACGACAACAGCGAGCTGCTGAGGAACTACGTTCATGCATACCAGGCATTCGGCAATGTGGAGTTTGCGCGGGTGGCGCGCGACACGATGCGCTGGATGGATGAGTGGTTGAGCGACCGCAAGCTGGGCGGGTTCCATGCATCGCAGGACGCGGATTTTTCGCTGGACGACGACGGCGACTACTACACCTGGACGCTGGATGAGGCGGCAGAGGCGCTGACGGCCGAAGAGCAGGCGGTTGTGGTGGGTTACTACAACATCGGGGAGATCGGCGACATGCAGCACAATGTGGCGAAGAACGTGCTGCATGTGAAGCGCGGGCTGGATGCGGTTGCGCGCAAGGCAGGAGTGCGCGTGGTGGAGGCGCTGACGCTGCTGGAGTCGGCCAAGCGGAAGATGCTTGCGGCACGGCGGAAGCGTCCCGCGCCATATGTGGACAAGACGATGTATGTGGCGTGGAATGCAATGTGCATCTCTGCGTACCTGGAGGCGGGGCGCGTGCTGGATGAGCCGAAGGCGCGAGACTTTGCGCTGAAGTCGCTGGACCGGGTCCTGGAGGGGGCGTGGGGCGGCCGGGAGCGCGGGCTGGCACATGTGGTGGTATATGGCGAGCCGGGAGTGAAGGCCGGGCGGGTGGCAGGCGGGCTGGAGGACTACGTGTTTCTGGGCCACGCGGCACTGGACGCGTGGGAGTCGACCAGCGAAATGCGCTACTACGAGGCTGCGGCGGAGCTGATGGAGCGCGCGCTGGAGCGGTTCTACGATACGGAGGGAGGCGGCTTCTTCGATACCGAGAAGGCTGGGGAAGGGAAACGCAGCCTGGGCGTGTTGGGAGCTCGGCGCAAGCCGTTGCAGGACTCGCCGACGCGGGCGGGGAACCCCGAGGCGGCGATGCTGCTGATGCGATTGCAGGCGCTGAACGGGAGCGCGGAGTATGGGGCCAGGGCGCAGGAGACTCTGGAGGCGTTCGCCGGCGTGGTGGAGCACTTCGGCCTGTACGCGGCAACGTATGCCCTGGCTCTGGAGCGGATGGTGACGCCGCAGTTGCAGGTCGTCGTGATTGGGGACGATGCGGCGGCGCGTGAGTTGGAGGCTGCGGCGGAGGCGCGCTATTCGTCGAACAAGAGCGTGGTGCGCCTGAAGCGAGAGCAGCTTGCGGCGCAATCGCCGGCGATGCTGCCACCGGCGCTGGAGCAGACATTGCCGCATCTGCCCAGGGTGCAAGGCAGTTTTGCGGTGGTGTGCAGCGGGCAGAGTTGCCAGACTCCGGTGGGGACGGTGAAGGAACTGGAAGCGGTGCTGAAGCGGCGATTTGCCGGGGTTGGGCCGGAGACGCTGCGGTTTGTGGGGAATTTCATGAAGTCCTGAAGAAGCGGGACCGGTCTGGGAAGCAGCCGGTTGGTTGAGCGGTTGCGGCAGGAGTGTGCCTGCCGGGTGCGGCGGGGCTGTGGGTGTGGCATGTGCTGCGTAGCAATGCGGCGTGGGGATCTTCCGGGTATATTTTTCACAAGGCTTGATCCAGGGCTCATTTTGCGCTTGTATCTCTATGGTTTTACTGTGGATATATCTATTCACAAAATTTTCTTGACAATCATTCCAATTTAGACTTATAGTTGTTTTGAGCAAAACTTGTTCTAAAAGGAGACCATCCATGAGACTAGCGATTATTTCGTCGTTCGTTCTGCTTCCTGTCCTGGCCCATGGGCAGGCCAGCGCGCCGGCAGCAGCCAAGCCGGTTCCAGCCTCGGCGGTGATACAGGCCGAGCTTATCAAGCCTGCCGGATTGCCGGCGGTAATCAGGTCAGCCGTTGCGGCAGAACCGGCGACTGCGATTTCTTCGATGAATGCGATCAGTCGTCCGGCGATCCGGGAGTTTGTGCAGACCCGGGTGACGGAGGACTTTATGCACCAGGCACTGCGTCAGGCTGGAACACTGGAGTCCGGCTTCAAGGGGGGCGAAGTGACCGCAGAGTCGGCACCGAAGATGACCCGGCCGGTTGAGATCCAACTGACGGGGCAGGAGTTGGCCGCGGTGCCTGAGGTGACCCAGGTGTCGGTGAGCGGAACGGTGGACGAGTACGGCTTTCCGCGCAATCTTACGGTGACCCATTCGGCGGGCACGGCGATCGACAAGAAGGCGCTGGCGGCGGTGAGTGCGTTTCGCTATAAGCCGGCGACGGTGGGCAATCAACCGGTGGACGCCGCGGTGACGATTACGATACAGATCGAGAAGCAGTAACGGCGATTGCCGGTTGAGCTCGAGATTCTGCGCGCTCCCACTCTCCTAAGCCGGAGAGTGGGAGCGCGGTTTGTTTAGGGCAATATCAACATTGGTGTACCCAACGCAAGAAAACAGACAAGAGCAAAAGCGAAATGCGGGGGTCCCTCCACTGACCACCCCAACGAGCAAGTTCGCTCGTCGGGGACCCCGGTTGCGGCGGCAAAGTACGCCGCCTCCGGTCGGGATGACGGCAAATAGATTGGGGACATCAATTCCGATTCTGCTCTAAACCCATTCGCTGTCGATGTACACCATTGTCAGCGCGAACGAAATGCGGGGATTCTTCCCCTTCGGCAAGCTCAGGGTCAGAATGACAATTAGCGGGGATTCTTCCCCTTCGGCAAGCTCAGGGTCAGAATGACAATTAGCGGGGATTCTTCCCCTTCGGCAAGCTCAGGGTCAGAATGACAATTCATAGCTGCATTACAGTAACGACGGAAATGCTCTGAAAGGAATGGATTGCATGTTGCCGATGCGGACTCTAAGATTCGTGGGGAGTTTCAGGGAGGCTTTAGGATGCGGATTGGGTCAGGGATGATGAGGGTTGGCGGTCTGGTTTTATTTGTTGTGGGCCTGGCGTTTGGGGCGGGAGCGCAGGGAACGCAGACGGGTGCGGCGAGCTGGGCGGCTTCGACACAGCCACGGACGGCGGCCCGGCCAACTGCGGCGGCGGCTCCTCGGAGCGCGGCGATTCGGGCTGTGGTGGCGGCGACTCCGCCGATGGGATGGAATAGCTGGAACTTCTTTGCGGGGAAGGTGACGGATAAAGACATCCGCGACACGGCGGACCTGCTGGTGTCGACTGGGATGCGCGACGCGGGATATGTGTATGTGAACATCGACGACACATGGGAGGGCGCGCGCGATGCGAATGGGAAGATCCAGAGCAACGAGAAGTTTCCCGACATGAAGGCGCTGGCGGATTATGTGCACTCGAAGGGGCTGAAGCTGGGGATCTATTCTTCGCCGGGAGCGAAGACGTGCGCGCGGTTCGAGGGCAGCCTGGGCCACGAGGAGCAGGACGCGGCGACGTACGCGGAGTGGGGGATCGACTACCTGAAGTACGACCTGTGCAGCTACCGGACTGTAATGCAGCAGCAGGCCCCGGACGATCCGGCGGCGCAGAACAAGCTGATGCGCGAGGCGTACGAGAAGATGCATCAGGCGATTGTGAAGACGGGAAGGCCGATGGTCTATAGCCTGTGCCAGTATGGGTGGGACTCGGTGTGGGAGTGGGGGCCGGAGGTGGGCGCGAATCTATGGCGGACGACGGGCGACATCTCGGCCAACTTCGACCGGATGAGCGCGATCGGGCGGTCGCAGGCGGGACTGGCGAAGTTCGCGGGGCCAGGACACTGGAACGATCCCGATATGCTGGAGGTGGGCAACGGCAAACTGACGCTGGACGAAAACAGGACCCACATGACGCTGTGGGCGATGCTGGCTGCGCCGTTGATTGCGGGCAACAACCTGACCGAGATGAAGCCGGAGATTGCGGCGATCCTGATGAACAAGGAGGCGATCGCGATCGATCAGGATGCGCTGGGGCGACAGGGCGACCGGGTGTTTGCGGACGGGCCGTTGGAGATATGGGCGAAGCCTCTGAAGGGGGGAGCCGGACACAAATCGGCGGCTGTGGCGATCTTTAACTTCGGCGAGACGCCGAGCGAGATGCGGAAGGACAATCTACACCTGAAGGAGATGGGATTCGCTGGGGCGGTGACGGCGCGCGATGTGTGGGCGGGGAAAGATTTGGGAAAGATCACCGACCAGTACAAGGTGACGATTCCAAAGCATGGGGTGGCGCTGCTGGTGGTGCGGTAGTAATGCAATGGGGGTAGTGGTTAGTGGCGGCAGAGCGGGCGGCGAGATGACATCCGAGCACCAGGAGGCCACCAGAGGATGCAGCCGCTGGGATATCTCCACCGTGTAAGAAGCGCATCCTATGGGCATGAGACCCTTGGGCGCGCGACTAGACCGATGCATCCTGCCGGGACGAAGCACGCTCTGGCGTCGTCGCGTATCGGGGTGCCTGCCATTGTGGAACTGGATGATAGTGATGTGCCTATGCGTCTGGACTGCGGGCACTGGAGTTGCCGCCGGACAGTCACGCGTGACCGCACAACGGGAATCCGAGATTGCCCCTTTTGTCCTGGCAACCTACATGCATCCCGCCCTGGCAACTTACAGTTACCCCGAGGCCGCCAACTTTGGCTACGCGGCAGGTGTGGACGCGTCTCCCTTCATGTTTCGCAGGTTCCAACCGGCGCTTGAACTCCGGTTCACCGGGGACAGCGGACCCCTTGCCCACGAATACACCTGTTCCGGTGGGCTGAAGGCAGCGATTCTGTTTCGCGGCATTCGGCCCTATGCAACGTTGCTCAAGGGGTTCGATATTATTTATTTCACCTACCCGATTGCGACTCCGAAAGGTCCGTATGCACGGGATGGTTCGCGGATGTTTTCGGTTGGTGGCGGGGCCGAGTTCGACGTTGGCCCGAGTTGGCAGGTGCGGGTGGACTATTCCAAGCAGTACTGGGCGCTCGCCTCGCCCGATATCCGTCCCGTCGCGGTTTCTCTGGGTGTCGCGTACCGGATTCCGTTCCGCAATGGCAAGATGAGGGACTAGAGCGAATTGCATCGGTTCGGTGGTGTCGCGGCTGGGCGACGTTGCTCCCGAGCTATGTTGCGAGCGCGCGGCGGACGACGTGCAGGAGGGCCCGGGTGAGGAGCGGGGAGTCGTTGAGGCTCTCGGGGCGGTAGAGGCGGAGGCCGAGCGAGTGGGCGGTGGCGGCGAAGGCGATGTCGATGTCGTAGAGGACCTCGACGTGGTCCGAGAGGAAGCCGATGGGCTGTAGGACGACCGCGGAGTGGCCTTCTGCGCGGATGGCGGCGAGGGTGTCTTCGACGGTGGGGCCGATCCAGGGGCCACCGGCGACGCCCTGGCTCTGGAAGGCGAAGAACCATTTTTTCAGGGTGGGGAGACGGCGGGCGGCTGAGGCGAAGACGAGCTCGGCGGTGCGCTTGGCTTCGACGGGGTAGGGGTCGGGGGAAGATGAAGCAGATCCCTCCGCTGCGCTAGGGGATGACAAAAAAGGCATGGCGCTAGGGGATGACAAAAAAGGCATGGCGCTACGGGATGACAAAAAAGGCATGGCGCTACGGGATGACAAAAAAGGCATGGCGCTACGGGATGACAAAAAAGGCATGGACTCGCTGGACTGGATGGTGCGGCAGGGGACGGAGTGGGCGGTGAAGAGGATGGGGAGGGATTCGGCTTTAGTTCCAACCGCGGCGCTGGATTCTGCGCAGGCGCGGGGGTAGAGGTCGATGAGGCGCTGGGCGAAGGCTTCGATGAGGAAGGGTTCTTCGGACCAGGACTCGATGAAGGTGAGGTGGGGCTTCGGGGCGGCGGGATTCCGGGCGGCTTCGGCATCGAGGGCGGAGACGAGGTCACGGCGGTAGAGGCCGGTGCTGGTGCGGGAGTTCTGCGGGGCAAGGCAGAGGGCGAGGATGCGGTTGACGCCGTCGGCGCGCATTTGGCGGACGACATCTGCGATGAGTGGATGCCAGTTGCGCATGGCGACGTAGACGCGCCGGGGATGGCCTTCGGTGGCGAGGGCGTCGGCGAGAAGATGGGCCTGGGCGATGGTCCAGCGGGTGAGGGGCGGGGGCTGGGGGGTGGGAGTTTCGCCGAGGCCGATTTGGGCGTAGCGGTGCTGCAGTTCGGCGACGACCGAGGGCGGGAGGGCGCGGCCGCCGGTGACTTTGGCGAGGTAGGCGGGCATCTCGCCGAGGACGTTGGGTGTGCCGTGGGCGAGCAGGAGGACGGCGGTCGAGTTGTCTCCGGGCTGACTCATGCTGATCTGTTGTACTCCCCCTTCGTTCTCCCATTCTATTGGTAACGCAGAGGGCCGAGGATGTGACGTGGTTCGCGTTTCGCGCGAAGGCCCCACCTTAGCCGCGATAAAGCTGCGGCGAAGATGGGGCACCCAATTTACCTGGAGTTCTTGATCTGGTGGACGACGGCGAGGACGGCTTCGACGGGGGTATTGGGGACGATTCCGTGGCCGAGGTTGAAGATGTGGCCGGGGCGGCCTGCGGCGGCGGCGAGGACCTGGGCGACGCGGGCGTGGAGGACATCGGGCGGGGCGAAGAGGGCGATGGGGTCGAGGTTGCCCTGGACGGCTACGCCGTGGCCCAGGGTGCGCCAGGCCTGGTCGAGCGGGATGCGCCAGTCGAGGCCGAGGACGTCGGCGCCAGTCTCGCGCATGGCGGGGAGGAGCGATGCGGTGTCCACGCCGAAGTAGATGACGGGGACGCCGAGGGCGCGGATGCGGGTGATGAGGTCGGTGGTGGGGGCGAGGACGTAGGCGCGGTAATCGGTGGGGGAGAGCGCGCCGACCCAGGAGTCGAAGACCTGAATGACGTCGGCACCGGAGGCGACCTGCTGGGCGGCGAAGCCGGCGAGGACGGTGACCAGCTTGTCCATGAGGATGGGCCAGGCGGAAGAGTCGGGGTTGTGGGCGGCAGGGGCAAAATGCGGGGGTCCCTCCACTGCGCTTCGCTCCGGTCGGGATGACGGCGGTTGGAGGGTTTCCGGCTCCGGTCGGGATGACGGTGGTTGTGGGGTGTCCGGCTCCGGTCGGGATGACGGTGGTTGTGACGTGGGGGTGGAGGCGTACATGAGGCGCTTGGTTTCGATGTAGTTTCGGGAGCTGCCGCCCTCGATCATGTAGCTAGCGAGGGTGAAGGGCGCGCCGCAGAAGCCGATGATGCCGAGCTGGTCTCCGTCGGAACGTGGAGAACTGAAGTGGGCGGCGACTTTTTCGATGGCGCGGGAGACGTAAGTGAGGTCATCGGTCCGATCGGTGCGGAGGGCGCGGGCCTGGGCGGCGGTGCGGATGGGGGCGAGGATGCGGGGGCCCTCGTCGGCGACGAACTCGAAGTCGAGGCCCATGGGAGTGAAGGGAAGCAGGAGGTCGGCGAAGATGATGGCGGCGTCTACGCCGAGGCGCTCGGCGGCGGTGATGGTGACTTCGGCGGCGAGGTCTGGGGTGCGGCAGATTTCGAGCAGGGAGTGGTGCTTGCGGACGGCGCGGTACTCCGGCATGTAACGGCCGGCCTGACGGAGGAACCAGACGGGAGTGCGGTCGACGGGGAGGCGGAGGCAGGCACGAAGGAAACGGCTGCCACCGGAGGCGACAGCCGTTTCAGGTTGGAGAACCGCGGGGGGGGCCGCGGTCTGAACCGCTGGGTTCGCTGCCCGATTGGTTGCAATGGGGGCAGCATCTGGGTTGGCCGCTCGATTTTGACCATCGAGTCGAGTGAACCCGGACAACGGCGCAGCTTCGACGCAATCGGACCCTGGGGCGGCGGATGTACGGTTCAGAGAATGGTTCTGAAGTTGACTCAAAGAGTTTGGTCTCCCAACTCTTCGAGCGTAGCATCCTCCGGGGATCCGGCGTTAATCTCCTGTGTGCGGACGCCGGGCGCGGTGGCCACGACTCCGCGGATAATGGCGGCGGCTTGTTGCGCCGGACGCTTGCTGCATGGGAGTACTTTGCTCCCGAAGGAGACACTCCGTTATCCCCTATCGGTGAAATGGGGATACAACTTTAGGCACGGTTGAGGTTCAGGGTTCGAGGCGGAAGGAGAACTCTTCGATGACGGGGTTGGTGAGGACCTCGCGGGCGATGCGCTCGACCTCGAGCTGGGCCGCGGCGGGGTTGGATGCGAGCGAGTCCTCGAGGGTAAGGAGGAAGTACTTTCCCTGGCGGACATCGGCGACACCGTTCAAGCCCATGCGGCGGAGCGCTCCGGCGACGGTCTGGCCCTGGGCATCGAGGACGGTGCGCTTCAACGTGACATAGACATGGGCTTTCATGGGTCTGATTATAGACTTGCGGCGGGGCTTGAGCATCACTCCTGGCGGTATACGCCGAAGACGAACTGATGGCACCGAGATGGATTCGGCCGCACATGCGAGGCGACGGATGGGGAAGGGGAGAGCGATACAAGCAGAAGGGCCGCCTGTGTAGGCGGCCCTTTGTTCTGGTTGAGGATATTGGAGCCTACGGAAGAGATTCTCTAATTGACGGTGATGTAAGCGAACAGTGTTGAGTTGGGAACCTGGTGGGAGGCCATGACGACGACGGGCTGGGTTGCGGGAACCGTGGCCGGAGCGGTATAGAGACCAGTGGAGCTGATGGTTCCGTATAGGGCGGAACCGCCGGCGACGGCTGTGGCTGTAGTCGGGCCAACCTCCCAGATGGCTGTGTCGTCAGTGGAACCGGCGGGTAAGCCACTGATGCATGTGGTGCCACCGCCGGGGGCAATGCAGGGTGGTGCTCCGGCCACACCGCCGAAGAACTGATAGCTGGTGCCATGGGGAACGGTCACGACGCTGGTGGTGAGTCCCGAGGGTGAGGTGGGGGTATGGGGTGTCAGGTAGAGAGTGGGCGTAGGGCTATTTTCGTTGTAATTCTCAAACAACTGGTAGGCAGTGGTCACCGAGGAGGGGTTGTCGGGATTATTGGGTACCGATGCAGAGACCAATGTGTAGCCCATTGGAATACCCGTCACCTGCTTATTGGTGGTTATGAGCGTCGGAATTCCGGTGCCTGGCAGAGATATTGACGTCGAGGTGATGGTGTACTGCATGTTCTGCGCTTGCACCAGTTCCGCGCCGGAATAAATTGGAATTTGGCCGCATGAGTAAATGGCGGTGGTGCCGCTGGTTACGACTAAATAGCCAGTGTTGCCAGCGATGCTCGACTCGCCGACCGGCGTACCGGAACCCGAGGGGGGCGGATTGGGGATGCCAAGGTTATTCGTTGGGTAGACCTGCCAGGTGATGTTTGGCGGAGCATTGGTGACGGTCGCGGTGAGGTCGATGACTTCACCCTGACCGCCATTTGGCAGCAGAATCACCCCTGGCTGATTCGGATCCCATGCGGCGGTAGTGCCATTTGTACTGATGGTGCCGCAGTCGGAGCAAGATTGCGTCAACGTGATGCCTACGTTCGAATAGGTGAAACTGGCGGGGGCCGCGCAACCGATCAGGGAATAGGTGAAGGCGGCGATGGTGGCTATGGCGAAAATCTTCAAGCAAAGTTTCATTGGAGGAATCCTTTGTAATGCGGAACCAGAAGAAGCATATCTAAAAATTCGCGTTCACGAAAGTATTTTTTTACGCCTGACAGGATCCACGCCGTACCCGGCTGCCTGCGACCGATTTGCTTAGAGAGAGGAACTGTACCACCATGACCGCACAACGCGCCAGAGTTATCTTGCTGGGCGGTTTGGGGGCGAAAATTTTGGGGACGAGGCGCGGCGGGCCAAGCCGAAGGCGAGCGGACCGAGGGCTGCGACCAGAGCGGCAAAGGCGAGGGCGGGCAGCGGGCCGACGCGCTGGGAGCGGGCCGCAACGAGAGCAAAGGCGATGAGCAGGGCGGGGCCGACGCCGGCCAGCGCCGCGGCGATTAACCCGCCGGGGATGCGGAAGGGGCGGGCGAGGGCGGGCTCACGCAGGCGGAGGACGACGAGGGCGACGAACTCCAGCAGGAGGGAGGCGCCATAGAGGACGAGATCGATGGAGATGAGGCGCTCGAAGGAGAGGCCAAGCGCCAGGGCCCAGGCGGCTGCGCAGACCAGGACCGAGGCCCATGGGACGGGTGCGCGGTTGGGACGGGCAGAGGTGGCGCGGGTGAGGAAGCGTGGGAGCAGGCCGTCCTGGGCGAGGGCGTAGGGCACGCGCGCATAGCTGAGCATGAGGGCGTTGAACATACCCGCGCCGCTGAGCATCCCTCCGAAGACGACGGCGAGGGCGAGGATGGTTCCGAGGAGACCGGGGCCGGCGATGGCGCGCGCGGCGTCGGTCCAAGCGCCGGTGGTGAACTGGCTGGCAGGGACGCCGCCGATGCCGACGGCGGCGAGCGGGACGATATATGTTGCGGCAACGAGCGCAGCGGAGATCAACATGGCACGCGGGTAGTTGCGCTGGGGAGATTCCACCTCCTGGGCGACGGTGGAGGCGTTGTCCCATCCCATGTAGTTCCATAAAGCAATGGAGACGGCACCGGCGAGCGAGGGCGCGGCGACCGGCGCGCGGAGCAAGGTGAGCGAGTTGCGGAGGTGGCTGGGGAGGGTGAGGGCGTGCAGGGTGAGGGGATCGATGGCGTGGGCGAAGAGACCCTTCCAGAGGCCGGCGACGACCAGGACGACGAAGGGGGCGAGCAGGAGGGCGAAGAAGCCGATGGAGCCTTCGCCGACGGACTTTGCACCGCGCAGGTTCCATGCGGCGCAGGCCAGGACGACGGCCAGCTCCCAGAGCGTGGCGCGGGACCCAGAGGTGAGGCTGGGCGCGACGCGGGAGAGGTAGAGGACGAAGAGGACGGGGTAGATGGCCATGTCGAAGACGCTGGCGGCGAGCGAGAGCCAGGCCTCCTGAAATCCCCAGAAGGGGCCGAGGGCGCGGCGCACCCAGCAGTAGTAGCCGCCCTCCTGGGGCAGGGCGGAGGCCAGTTCGCCGACCATGAGCGCGGTGGGCAGGCTCCAGACCAGCGGGATGAGGAGCAGGAGGAGGAGGGCCCGTCCGTAGCCGACGTCTCCGAGGATGTCTTCCAGGCCGTAGGGGCCACCGGCTACCATGAAGTAGGTGGCTGCGACGAGCGGGAGCAGACGCATCTTGCTGTGTGGTTTGCGCACGCGCCGGCCTCCGGGGAAGATTTGCTGTTGAGGAGAATTTACCTGAAGCAGGAGGAAAAGCGCAGGCAGGTCAATGGCGTGGGTGAGATTGCGATGGAAAGAAAACTGGACGGGAGGCTTGCTTCATGACGCGGGAGCGGGGAAACTGTTTATAATCGGGAGATCCCGGCACGCGCTCAAGAGCGAGTTGCGGGGAGGGTTGGAGAGATGGCCGAGTGGCTGAAGGCGGCGGTTTGCTAAACCGTTGTAGGGTCAAAAGCTCTACCGGGGGTTCGAATCCCCCTCTCTCCGCCATTTCAACATCCAATCAAGTCCAATAAAGCCCACATCGTCCAATAAAAACAATGCTTTATGGCGAAATAGTGTCCAAAGCGGTGCAATAATGGCCTATTGCATCCGGCTTTTGAAGGTGGTACAAAACGGTGGTATCAGTTTTATGTATCCCGGGGATACCACATGGCAACAAGTACGTTGACGAATACGGCATGTGCAAACGCCACATGCTCCAAAGGGGCAAGCCTCCGCAAGCTGCATGACGGAGGCGGCCTCTATCTCTGGATTTTTCCGAACGGCAAAAAATACTGGCGACTGAGATACCGGCAGGAGGGCAAGGAAAAGCTGGTTGCCCTTGGCGTGTATCCGCGAGTGAGCCTGAAAGACGCCAGAGGCAAGCGTGATGCTGTCCATAAGCAATTAGAGGCAGGGCAAGACCCGGCGGCGGTACGGAAGACGGAGAAGCGAACCCAGCAGGCCGCGTCTGCCAATTCCTTCGAGGCCGTGGCCCGCGAGTGGTTTGGAAACCAGTCCCATTCATGGGTTGCCTCTCACACGCGCGATGTACAGCGGCGACTGGAGGGCAACATCTTCCCCGCCATTGGCGCAAGGCCCATTGACCAGATCGAGGCCCCGGAGCTGCTGGCGTCCATCCGCAAGATAGAAGATCGCGGGTCTTATGACTTGGCGCATCGCGTCTTGCAGGTATGCGGTCAGGTCTTTCGGTACGGCATTGCCACGGGGCGATGCAAGCGCGACCTCTCCGCCGACCTGCGCGGCGCGCTTGTGCCCCACGTCAAAAAGCACCAAAACGCGGTACGCCCCGAAGACCTGCCAGACCTGATGTTGGCCATCGCCAACTATGAGCAGACCGGCGACCGGCTGACGCGCATCGCCCTGCAACTGCTGGCGCAGACCTTCGTACGCACCCATGAATTGATCGGTGCGGAGTGGCAAGAGATCGACTTGGACGCGGCCTTGTGGACCATCCCTGCCGAGCGTATGAAGATGAAGACGGAGCATATCGTTCCGCTGGCAGGGCAGACGGTCGCTCTACTTGCAGAACTCAAACCACTCTCCGGCACAAGCCGTTACCTGTTTCCGGGTCGCAACACTGCCAAGACAATCAGCAATAACACCATGCTGTTTGCCCTGTATCGCCTTGGCTACAAAGGGCGCATGAGTGGGCACGGCTTCCGCGCTGTTGCCAGTACCATCCTGAATGAGTCCGGCAAGTTCTCTCCCGATGTCATCGAGCGCCAGCTTGCCCACTGCGAACGGGACGCCGTACGCGGTGCATACAATCGCGCTGAGTATCTGGACGAGCGAAAGAAGATGATGAAATGGTGGGCCGATTACGTGGACGGGATCGTGAACGAATCCAAGGTGATCGTGGGCAACTTCGGAGCCATTGCTTAGCCCATTGGGTTTATTTTGCCTGCATGGTCCCAACCAGAACCGCGCAATCTCTGGAATACGGCCTCAGCAATCTCGTTAGCACCCGATGGCCCGGCCTGCTGTGGCATTGCCAGGTCTCGTATGATCTCCTCCTGACGCTGACAGGCAACTTCGCCGTAACTGAGAAAGGTCGTCAAGACATGCTCATGCCCCAGGTTCTGGCTCCACGCCTTGAACTCCTCGGGCGATTTACACAGATACTCTCCAAGCCGGACGAGAGTGTTTCTGAAGCTATGCGGATTGAAGTACGGCAGGCCAGCACGCTGGAATGCGTCGCGAAATATCGCGCGAATCGGTGAGGCGCTGCTCCAGTGCTCCCGCTGCAGCCCGGACGCTTCAAACTGGCGAGTCGCTCCAAGCGCAATGCGGGTTGCCGGGAAGAGCGGATCGTCGTTGCTCCACAGCTTGTCTTCCCGGAGATAGCCCACCCACTCCGCCACGATCCTGCGAATCTCATCGCCCACGGGAAAGAAGAAGGTGTTGAAGGTCTTGCTGAACTTCGTCTTAACCTCTCGCGCATCCTGATAGACGCTGTTCGCGGTGAGATCGACATGCTTCAGCTTCATCGAAGCAATGGCGCTGTCCCTCGCTCCTGTAAGTAGGGTGAAGGCGATCAGGGCATGGTTGCGGCGCTCGATCTCAGTCTTCGTCGGCATGGTTTGGAGGACGTGCTTGATCTGCTCCACGGTCGGTGCTCTCTGTTCCCGCCGGGCGGTCGCAATCCGCGTGTCCTTGTCGGAGAGGTTGAAATACTCGGCGTCGGAATACTGAAAGCGCGACTTGTAGCCAGGTTGCCATGCAAGCCATTGAAAGAACCGTTTGAGTTGCGTGAGGGTGGCATACAGGGTCGCCTTGCTCAGCTTCTCCCCGGATTGCTGCCCGTTCTGTTCGGCAAGGTGCCGCTTGAACGCAATCGACTGCTCAAAATGAAACGCCTTGAAGTCCCGATAACGGGTGTACTCCTCAAACCGATGCAGCGCCTTCGCCGCAGCATCCACGGTAGGTTCACTATGGCGCTTGGCTTCCTTCAGATAGGCGAAATACTGCCGCTTGGTTCGTTCATTTTCGGGGCTGTGTTTTGTCATGGTTTGATCTCCCTATCTCAAGTCACTGTTTACGGTGGGTTGAATCCTATTGCTTACTTGATCCGGTGCCTTCGTAAACGTGATGGCCAGAATGCGGTGAAAGTCGACCAATTTGGCAAGGTTGACCCTGCGATTCATCGTGCAGTAGCAGTCCGGGCAAAGGGCCTGAAGGTGGCCAATTTTGTAGGTCACCGGCCAGCAATCCGCCATCGCCCCTGCGGGGGCTTTGGGCGAGCGGCAGCGAAAGCAGTAGAACTCACCTGCCTTGCACGGCTGCTTGTGTTTTGCCCGACGAGCCTGAAGGAATGCGGCAAGGTCAACCCCCAGAATCAGCATCGGGCGTTTTCCGTCGCTGGTCGGGAGTCCTGCCTTCACCCATGCGCGCACGGTATTTTTGTGGATACCGAACAGGCAGGCGATCTCTTCCACCGTGTAGCTGCGGTGGATTTTGACCTGGCGGTAGTTGGGTCGGCGTTTGGCCATGGTGGTTATCCGCCTCCGCTTACTCAACTGCCTTGCGAGCCGCTTCCAGCTTCACCACAAGATCGCGCACTTCAGCGTTGGTCTTTCCGGCAATCCGGGAAGCGTTCAGCGCCGCCCCTTCACTGGCGGGCCAGCCCACGGCGCGTCCGCCCAGGCTTACCGGCTTGGTGTAGACCCCTTGTGCAATGCGCAGGTAGATGGTGCTCCGGGAAAGTCCCGTGCTTGTCAGAATGGCAGGAAGCCTCAGAATGGTATAGGTCATGTTGGCACCTCGTTGGGTGTTGCTGAACATGACTCCATTACGAGCGAGACAGGGGACTATCCTGCAAGCTGTCTTGCGTAAAGCCTTATCACCGTTGGGTTTTGTGTTTATACGAGACAGACCACCTAATACGCAGACCGACTATGCCGGGTCTTGGTTGGCTCGGGTTTTTCCTGCAATAGCTGCTTCAGGCGCGAGACGGAGATGCCTTCATCTCCCGCGACGGTCTTCAGGAATGTCTTGTTGCCTCTGTTCTTTTCCGCCTGTACTCGCTTCTTCAGCCTAGCCCGCCGCTGTGTTGCCGATTCCTTATCTCCCGCACCCGCGATAGGCTTATCTACCAGCCGGACCAACGTCTGCTTATCCAGCTTGAAACCCATACCCTCAAGCGTCAGAACCTCGGCCAATGCAATCGAATGGCCAGCCAGGGCGAGGCTAAGCCCACCATCGGCTATCAGTACCAAGTGGCTTGATTCCTTCTTGCCCCTGAACATCCCAACTTCCCAGCGTCCAGCAGAGGTATCGCCTGCATCTGGACGGAGCAAACCGAGCAAGCCAGCAAGCAGATCGGCAACCAAAGTGCCAGAGGTCTGCCACTGCTTCAGCCGTTCGGCTGGCACCTGCACCCGGTTGATGTCGTCCCGCTTGTCGCAATAAATGAACGATGCCGGATCGCGCGTCCTGTGGGTCAGCGTATGCACCGGCATGACACATTCCTGCTCGCAGCCAAGACATACGACGCTATCAGCCGGACTCGCCTTCACCAGCAGCTTTTGCGACTTCATGGCCTGCACGGCGGCTACAGACCAACCGCCCAGTTCCTCTTCACTAACCAGTACCGCCGCGCCCTGACTGGCCCCCTTCGTGCCCGAAGTGATCTCAACGCCCTCGGACGGTATAGCATTGCATGGTACACAGTTAATTGTAATCCGCAGGCACGTTTACGGGCGTTTCGGGCGCGTGCAATCGAGGAGAAGCAGGCCGATGAGGGGGCCTTCCGGATGAGCCTGATTGGAGCGTCTGGAGACAGCGCTACCGCGGCCAGGACTGTACTTCCCGAATGATGGGCAGCATGGTCTCAAGCGGATGAGCTGTCTCCGCTGCGGTGATGGAGGCTGTTTGATCCGTTAGCAGACGCGGTAGGCGGCTTACTGTCACATGCAGGGGGGCTAGAGATAAGTTCATGTCGGCGCACAGCACTTCTCCGGCAGTCTTGGCCATTGTGTATTCTGTCATTCCCTGCGGTCGTTCCGTAACGGAAACCGAGGATGGGTAAAAGACGGATAGTTGTGGCTGACGAGCGTGCAGCGCCTCCAATAACTGCCAGAATCCATTTACATAGATAGCCAGAAATTCTTCCAGTCGTTCTCGGACAAACATCTTCGATTGGGACCGAAAGATGGCCGGTGTCGCGAAATAGTATGCGTGTGTAGGGGTGTCCGCCAGCAATGCAAGTTGTTCAGTAGCCGGATTACGGGCATCGTAGGCAAGAGTTTCGCATGTTCCACCGGCAGAGCGTATCTCCTGGGCAACCCTTTCGGCGTCGTCTTTCCCGGTTTGCCAGGTAACAAGAACGCGCCCTCCGCCCGAGGCAATCAGCTTGGCCGTTAGTTCGCCCAACCCTCGCGACCCGCCAACTATCAAGGCCACGCTTCCGGCAAATTCTGCCGGTGCCACTAACCCCTTGAGCGCCTTCATGGATACCTGCTCCACAGGTGGTATGCGGGCAGAGCTATACACAGTGCCGGTCAGGCCACCGCCCGCGATCTCTTGGTCAACCGAGCGGAAACGTGGGTCCGTCTCGGTTACACGGAAGGCAAGAAAATCTCGAGGAATCGATTCCACGCATGCGCTAATCGACAGTTCACTGTATATGGAATGCAATCCTGGACAGACCATGCCGATCAGGTGGGAACTGGCCGCCAGGGCCGCTATGCGTCGGGTGCCAAGCCACCTTGCGGCAGCCGGGAAATACGCCATCGTATCCTCAGGCGTCATTTGAAACGAGACGCGGCCGGAACGACCGGACATCTGTTCAAAACTCAGATTCAACGGCACAGGCGAAAATGGCTCTAACTCCAATGAAGACGCGGACCAACCGGGGCAATCCTCAACGGCATCGCCAAAGGCAATAGTGATTTTCGTACGTGAGGAACCGCCGACAGAGATAATCAATCGTGCACCAGATGGACTTTGCTGGGTTGGCGCTACGTTCACACACTCGTCCAGATAGACGAATTTGTTGAAGTGGGCGCGCAAACCGCGCAACGGCGGCAAGTCCGGTTGCGCTGCTGCTAGAGAATCGAGAGCCCAGAGCAGCAGGTTGATTCCGTGTACGACCGGCGCACCGGCCTGGGTGCGTCGAGCCTTGATCGCATCGAGGTGCATTGGATTATGGTCGCCAGAAGCAGACGCGAAACGCATCTGGTCGCTGTAGCTGAACTTCCTTTGTGCCAGCCTCGTCAATCTTTCCCCCGCCCTTGCATCCTCACGATAGTTCGCCTGCGTTCCTTCCAAGAACATCAAAAGCCTTGCTCCTGAGTACGAACTTAGAACGCTTTGTAAACGATGTCCGGTGCGGGCTGATTGAGCAAGACCGTCATGACAAGAGCAGCCAGGCCCAGCGCAGACGCGTAAACCACACGCGCATAGCGGCTGGTAAGCACCGGCCCCTCAGCGGTCTCGATCGACAGGAGTGCAGCGCGCAACCATTCCCAGAATGCCAGCAGCACGGTCATCAGTAGTCCGGCCATTAACCATACGCCAAGCCACTGCACCAAGCTCAAAGCAGTAAAGACTCTATCGAGCTGCTTCCAGTCACTCCAGAACCAGAAGAGCGTGAAGGAAAACCAGATGAAGTTGAGCCCGCGGCCAAAAGCGACATAGACGAAGTTATTAGCCAGCGCCTTGTAGCGCTTGCGGCCCATGGCGCTTGTCAGTCCCAACTGCCAAAGTTTGTTGATCGAGATTCCGCCACCCGTCAACAGACCGAAGATCACGAACTCCGAAGTGCGTCCATGCCAGATGCCGACCAGAAAAAAAGTCACGAAGAAGCAGAAGACAGCCAAAAAAGGCTGTAGGGCCAACGACGAGATGCGCCGCATCAACGCTATCAGCAACGGGTTGTATACGTATGTCTTGAACCAGGTTGAGAGCGTCATGTGCCACTGGTTCCAGAAATCCATGATCGAAGAGGCCGCGAATGGACGATTGAAGTTCTCTGGCAGGCGTACACGCATCAGCCGAGCCAATGCAATCACGATGTCTATGTAGCCAGAGAAATTCGAGTATAGAAACAATGGATACACGATGGCCAGTTTGAAGGCGGCATAGAGCTTGAACGATGGCGGCGAGTACGGATGCACCATCTGCGCCAGTGCATCTTCCTGCACCAGATGGAACAGCAACCCCAGCACGTTGACCTTGAAGAAGCCACGAACGATGCGCTCCAATTGCAGACCGATCACCCGCGGTCCCAGCGCAATCGGTTCGCTGGCAAACTGGTCTCGCGCGAACTCGTCGTAACGTTGAATGGGACCAGATATGAACGTAGTGAAGTTAAGCGTGTAGAGCAGGTAAGCGCCGAGTCCGACGTGCTGCTTCTCGTTGGCATCTCCCGTTTCGATCAGCAGGTGCAGGACGCGAAAGAAGATGTAGGAGAGCCCCAGTGTGAAGTAGGGCGAGTGCAGAAAAATGCCTTCCGGCAGGAAGGTGTATTTCTTCAGCCATATGTATGCGAAGAGAACAGCCAGAATGCTCCAGACCGCTGACCTGGACCAGCCGCGTTCGAGCATAAGAAGACCGGCGTAGCCCAATAGAAGAAACCCGGCCAGCGGCAAGAACACAATTGGGTTATGCGCAAGAAAACCAAGGAAAACGAGGCTCGCTAAAAGAAGTACGGTTGAGCGCCAAACGCGGGAGCGATGAAGATTCGACAGTACCGCTACGGCCAAGCCAAATACAACGAACTGGAAAGAAGCTGTATCCATGGTTATCTTTTTTGCTCCAAAGTGGCCTGCTGCTGAGCGGCTACTCCCAGTCCAGGCACCACCCCACGCGTCAGCTCCTTGGCTAAAATCTCGGAGATAATAGCGTGTCCACGAGCATCAGGATGGCCATCTATCGGGAAATAATATTGTACAGGGTTGGGTATATTTCGGAAGTCTGGCAAGACTTCGATGTATATGCCGCCATGGCCGCTGATAATGTGGCGCACTTCATCGTCAAGCTTGTAGGGATCGAAGCCGCTCGGCCACTCGCCCATGGAGAGCATGGCCGCCTGTGCCCGATCAGGCACGAGCATCGCCACTAAAGGTACTCCCGCCGTGTTAGCCTGTCCTTCGATTTCTGCAGCATCCCGATCGAACCACTGTAGGTCACTTCGCCATCGCGCATTTGGCTCCACTTTTAGAAAGCCGACATCAGGGCCGTTTTCTTCCGATTCGGGTGACATCAGGTAAGACTTAACGTACTGAGTCTGACTCGCATATAGGATATGTTGGAAGAGTACTCCGGATGGCGACACCCTGAGAACCTCCAGTCCGTGTTGCCAGATCGCCGCTACAGCATCCTGAAAACTATTTGTCGTAAAGGACATCTTAATGCGGTACCATGCTCTGATCCAAAAGCTTCCCATTATTACCGCAGCTGGAGCAGTCGCCTTGGATGTCGGATCGAGGTCGGATAGTAAGACAATCGATGCGTTCCTGATGTCGCGCGGAGCCAAGACCCAGAGGATCAAGTCTGGCTTGGCGGCCAGCACGCCATTCATACGCAGAGCCGCACTCCGTGGAAATCCCCCCACCATGGACTCGTTGTAGACTTCAACCTTGCGCCCGGTCCGTCGCGAGAGCTCGCCTGGCAGTAACGCCGCAAAAGACTTCTCCTGCGGCACAGAAGCCCCGAAATCCATTGAAGAACCCAACATCACGACCCTGTAGGTCCCCGGTGATTTAGGTTCGCATGGCATCCCAGTGCGGTGTCCACAATTATTGAACTTATATTCTGTAAGTTCGGTTTCGTAATCCTTCTGAAAACACACTGTGTTTGGGATAGCCCGAACACCTGTGGAACGATCAGTCTGAATCAGACAACTATACACCGTGGACTTAGACACTTGGTATATCCGCCGAGCTATCAGACTCACCGAAAGTGCCATAAGGCAAATCGTTAGCAAGCTGAGCAGCGGCAGAAGAAACCAGTCCCTCCGCGGAAGCTTCGCCTCTTGCATCTTCGCAGATCCGTTCTCAGCGGGACGAATCATGCCAGTGATCGCTCCCCGCTTCCCACAAAGCCGCGTGAGATGATGGTCATGGGCGCACCCTCTGGTTCACTTCCCTCAACCGGTAGTTCCCAACGGGTCAGCCCGAACTCGTCTTCTCCCACTTTGGTGAAGCCGAGTTTAGCATAGTGGTCTATGACCAGCTTGTTGCGCTCCGTGGGTCTATAAGTGCCTGCCAGTTTGTGGACTCCCGCCGCGCAGGCGTGTTCAAGAATTTCGCGCAGCACCATATGCTCCACCTTGCGTCCCAGTACGCGGCAGCTCATCAGCCAGGTGTCAATCTCCCATACACCGGGCTCCTCAGGCCGACAGATGACGACACTAATCATCCCATTGTCGCCGAAGATGTCCGCAAGACGCACCTGGAGGGTGAAGACCGCCGTGTCGTTCTCCGCCACGGTCACTTCCGGCTCAGTATACCGTCGCGTGGTCAGGTTGTACTGGTTGGATTTGTTGATGAGTTGAACGATGCGTGCTCTTCCAGTCGCATCAAATGGCTGGAAGGTGATAGTCATGTCCAGCGATGCTAGGTAGGCATCGACGCCGCCAACCTGTTTTTGCAGATTGGCGCGCTTGGCGTTGTCTTGGTAGAAACCCGCGCGCTTGAGATCTTCCGTAGCAAAGGCTACAGCCTCAAAGTAGCCAGCCGCCGCGAGCGTTCTCGCGTAGTAAGCAGGCTCCTCCGGTAGCTCGGGTACGGCAACTTGTGGCAATAGCTTGCGCACCAGCCCCCGCTCCACCGGATTGTCGTCGAGAAAGACCATGGCATCCAGACCCAGCGATAGCTCCTCGGCGATGGCCTGTATGTTTGTGGCCTTGTCGTTCCAGTTGGCCTGGAATACGGCAATATGCTCCAGCTTCAGCAGCATCTCCGGGTGATTTTCAAAAGGCTCCCGCGCCACCTCGTCGGTGTTCTTCGAGCAAACGGCAAGCACGATTCCGCGTTGCCGCAGATCCAGCGCCAACCACTGCACGGCAAGGTGCGCCTCGCCTACGGCGTCGCCCTGCGCAACCTTGATGCCCTCCAGTCCATCGTCTCCGATCACTCCGCCCCAGACCGTGTTGTCCAGATCCAATATCAGGACTTTTCGGCTTTTGCCGCGGATGGCGGCCACAGTGCGGGCTACGTGATCAGCGTAAAGTGGGATGAGTTCGTCGGAGAAGGAGAACTTCGCCATGTTCCACAACTGCGTGTTGTGCCAATCGGCCAAGCCCACTGTTTCCGCAAGTCCGGTTACGTCCAACAGCACATCACCCGAGCCAAGGACGAATTCGGCCAGCTCCCGATTGATGCCGTCAATCAGGCTTCGCAGCGTTCCCGGCAATGCACGGTCTAGGCTGCCAAAGAGTGTTTCTACCGGGGGGGCGAAGGTTTGAAAGACGCATACCGCATTCGAATTGGCCTTGATGCCGTTGCGAAGTCCTGCAAGTAGCCGGATGACGCCCTGTACGGTGGCGGACGAAGCCTCGGCATCCCCCAGAGAGAGTTTCAACGGCAATGCACGATAGTCGAGTGCAAAAAGCACGGCATCCGGTTTGGAGCTATTGACCTTCGAGTCTGGAGTCAGAGCCTCTTGCGCCACTTGGTCGTAGGATGGCTGTATGACTTCAAGCGCGATACCATGCCGCGCGGCGCTCGCCACAAGCGCCGGCACAATCAGATCGATTGTCGAGTTGCTGAGCAGCGCAAGCCGGAACGGCGTCAGCGGAGCTAGAGATTTGCCTTCCGTATGCGCATTGCGGATGAGTTTGGCCAGCTTCGTTAACTGGTTCAGGTCCAGGGCGTGCAACGCCAGCGCCTGCACTTCACGCCCCAGTGGACCGGCCAAGTTCCCCAAAGCCTTCAGCCTCGCGGAAAACTCCTGCGGCACGCGAGGCAGCCATTGCAATTCCGCATAAAGTTGATTCATTGGAAAAATACCATCCCTGTCTCTTCAAACCATAAAGGGGCCGTATGCCCAGATGCGTTGTTCTTAAGCCCGCGCTTTAATCAGCGTTACAAGATCGCCAACATTTTCAAGCTTTCCAATCTCCGAGGTGGAGAACTTGATCTTGAACGCTTTCTCGACCGTAAGGATCAGCCGGATGTGAGTAAGGCTGTCCCAGCCGTCTACGTCCTTGGCTGACAGCTCAGGGGTGACTTCAATCAAATCTTCGTCGAACACGTCTTGGAATATTTCTGCCAATCGAGCATAGATCTGTGGTTCATCCATTGCGGAAAATCTCCTCACGCTATTCTACGCAAGTCGGCCCGCACGTCGTGGGCGGGAGGATTGCGACATATAAAAACGGCGACATTCTCCGTGAAGATGGCCAACTATCGAATTTAAGGACGGTCGAGGGCCGTGATAGCTGGGTCTGAGCGGCGCATACATCAAAACCGGGTAACGATTGTGAATCGACAGCAGAGGAAAGCGATGAATGAATCGGATACAGTGGGGCTAACGTCCGTTCCATGAGCCATGTGTCGGCACGGCTGAGGCCGTGCCCTACGAAGGCATTATACTTCTGAACAGCTTTATTATCAGTCAAAATTTGGAATGAGAATCTGCCAACATCGTAAAATTTGAAAATGCGTATTTCGCTCCGTGAGCCCAAATGGATGTGCCCTAGGCTACCCCCCCCTTGGACAACCATCCCGGCGGTCACAGGGGGGCAAGGTAGGGCCGGTACGGCTTCCAGAAGGGCAAGGGACAAGGCCAAGCCAAGCTGCGAAGCGTAGGGTCGGGACAACTTCGGGATAGCCGCCAACGTGGGCACTGGCCTGCCCCGGAATGCGCCAGAACCCCGTAATGACGTGTTCTAGGGGCGTATAACAAGAGAGTGCGCCAGGGACATAAACCCGCATTGCAAGTGTGCTGAAATCAACTGCGGAGGCGGGACAGCGTCGTTTCAAAGGTGGTACGAAACGGTGGTATCCAAGAAAACATCAAAGTGCAACATGCTGAATACAGTAAAGTTTCTTTCCCAATGTGAGTCCCCCTCTCCCGCCATGTATTCTAAGTTATTAATTATAAATAACTTACATCGAGATTGGCCCCGTGTTTCGGGCTATTTCTGCGTTGTTCTTCACTGGAGAATTACTCCAGTCACCAGAATCCAAGCTAGAAGTAGAGCCTTTTTTCCGATCGAGCCTCAAAGGTCGATGAGGGACGCCAGACGCGGCCTTGTAAGCGCTCAACTGGACCTGCATGTCGCCGGTGGGCAGATCGTTCTCACCTATGGACCTGGCCTCCGTTCCGCATCACTTTACACCCCCCACTGGAGTGCAGCATAATGGTTTTCCGATCCAATCGCGTCTCTGAGCGTCTCAGTCTGGCAACTCCACCTCTGCCTCTTTTCTCGATCGAGCCCTTATGAAGATACTCCGCATCGCCGTCGCTCTTCTTCTCGCTTCCTCCGCCTCCATGCTTCTCGCACAGACGCCGGTTCCGGCAAAGGAGCAGGTGCCGCCGGCATCGACCGAGCCCCTCATCGTCGATGTACATCCGTCGCCTTATCGTGCCGTCAGCTGGTACCGCCCCAACATCGGCAATCAGCGCTTCGACATGCGCAACGCCACCATCCTCGACATGATCTCGCTCGCCTACGACCGAGAGGGCGCAGCCATCCTCGGCGGTCCGACCTGGATCGACTTCGACCGCTTCGATGTCATCGCGAAGATATCCTCTCTCAAGCCTCCCAGCCCTGGAGCCAACCCGGCGGCCCCTTCGAACGCCCAGAATCCCTACGACCTGATCCGGCCTGTGCTGAAGCAGGTTTTGGCGGAGCGTTTTCACCTGATCTACCACACGGAGGACCGGTCGCTGCCCGGCTATGTCGTTACGGTCGCAAAGGACGGTGCGAAGCTGGCTGAGGCGAAGGACCCTACCGCCGCGAGCGACTGCCCAGTTGCACAGGACAAGGCGACTCCGGGGGTGTACGTCATAACTTGCACCTCCCAGACCATGGAACAGTTTCTCAAGATGTTTGGCATTTTCCCTCACCCCGCCATCGATCACACCGGTCTTAAGAAGTCCTACGACTTCACGCTCAAGCTGGCCTTCGGTCAGTTACAGACTCGGGACGACTACGTTCGCGTATACACCGAGGCATTGAAGCAACAGCTTGGCCTCGTCGTCGCTCCCGGAGACGTGCCGCAACCCGCCATCGTCATCGACAAGGTGGACAAGACACCGACTGCGAACGCGCCGGAGATTGCGAAGCTGATCCCCGCTGCACGCGATCTGGAGTTTGAGGTCGCCACCATCAAGCCGGCCGCCGACACGGAACCGCAGCAGCAGATTCGCCCCCTCGGCTCGCAGATTACGTTCAGCAGTTGGACCTTGCAGGCTCTTCTGGTTGAGGCGTGGCAACTGCCCACCGGGGCTATGATCAACCCGAGGCCTGACTGGTTTAACGTGACGCGGTATACGGTCCTGGTGAAGCTGCCGCCAGATATCGATGCCCGCAATGTCTTCCAGGACCACGATCTGATCGACAATATGCTGCAGAAACTTCTGATTGATCGCTTCCAGATCAAATACCACTGGGGCGAGCAGACGCAGGATGCTTACGTGCTGCTTGCGGGCACTCCAAAGATGAAGAAGGCGGACCCCAACTCGCGGACCTCCTGCGGATTTGGAGCTGCGGAGGGCGAGAAGGCCGTTACGAGCACGCCGGACTCGCCATTCGATTCAGAGTTCCATTGCCAGAATGTGACCATGGACCAGTTCGCCGACGTTGCCCAGAGCCTGGCCAACAATGAGATCAAGTATCGCGTGCCCAACAAGACGGGCCTGGCGGGCTCGTATGACTTTACGCTGTACTACACGACCACCCGCAAGCTCCGGCTCCAGGTAACTGCTGCCGCCGACGCGGCCAAGCAAGCGGGCGATGCGACCCCAGAGCCGGTCGCCGGAGTCTCCTTGGAGGACGCCGTCCGCAAGCAGCTCGGGCTCAGGCTCGAAAAGCAGCCTGTGAAGCTTCCAGCGCTGATCCTGGATCACATCGAACAGACACCAACCGAGAATTAGCGCTCATCGGTCGTGTACCCTGCATTTGGTCGCTCGCGCACACGTTGTGAGCGTGGATTGCAAGGGAACCAAAGGTGCGATTCGGGGTTACTACGGCCGGGCACTTCAGTGGGCAGATCGTTCTCACCACGGACTTAGCTTCGATACCCGGGCTGACCCACTCCAGGATGTTCCAACCTATTCGAGGGCCGGATAGTCCGGCCTTTGATTGTCGGGCGGAGTTGGATAGGTCTTGCTGCCGTCGTTCAGCTCAAGGCGGACGTAATCCCAAACAACTCCTGTAGTGACATCTCCGGCGGGAACGGTAAAGGTCATCTCATTCGCGCCCTGCCTCAGCAAAGCGGCATCGAACTTCTGGTCGTACTGGTACCAGACACCCTTATCGGTGTTGTAGCGCAGCGCGTTGGTGGAGACGGGACGGATGGAACCAACCTCCTGTCCGTTGACGCCGATGGACAAGCCACCGCCGTCTGCCCCGGCCAGCGCAATGCGCAACACGGCCGAACCCTGCGGCGCTTTGGGCATGTTGAACTTGACGGTCCATGTGGTGGCCCGGCCGCGGCCCCAATCCCGCCACGGGTCATCCTTGCTGGGCGGGGTGTCGACCCAGCCGAAGCGCTGGTTGTAGGGGTCCTTGGCGGCTGGGTTCAACCAGGCGGTGGTGGTGGAGTGGGGCACCTCCTCGAAGAACCAGTCCTTGGCGGGATTGCTCTTGCCGATGGTGTAAGAAACGTCGTTGGGGAAGAGACCGGCATAGCGCAGCGGCCAGCCCCATAGCCAGTAGTTGGCGCCGTCGCCCTTTAGAAACTTGTCGGCAGTGCGGTCGGGATAGCCGATCTCCCAGATCTGTTTGCCATAGCGGACGGGCTTCCAGTCGAGTTTGCCAAGATCGATCTTCTTGCCGGCTTCCACGGTGATGTCTGTCTTGGCGTACTCGCCCAACACACCATCGGCAAAGGCATGCAGCGTATATTTACCAGGGCGCACGTTGGGGATGGTGAACCGACCGTCCGCCGCGCCGTCAACCCAGAACTGATAGTAGTCGCCATCGTGTGGCCAGGTGACGATGTTCCCGTTGCCGCTACGCGACTGGTACCCGCCTCCGACTCCGGCCCCCTGGTAGTTTGGGTGGGCCAGGCCGACGGTCAGATGAGGAAGGGTCTTCTTGACCGCCTGCGGATCGTCGAGAACAAGTTGTCCGGCGACGGTGGCGCGGTCGTCCTTGTGCGGGTAATCTACACCATCGACCCAGCTATAGGGCCATGCGGCTTTGACGGATTTCGATTTGGCGACCGCGTCATCCCACAGAGCCATGGCGTTGTCATGCCATTCGGCGGGCACGGCCGGCATGCCGCTGCCGGAGGTAGCCTTCAGCTTGTCCAACTCGGCTGGGGACGGGTCCTTGGGGTCGTCCAACGAATTGAAGTAGACAAAGACTGGACCGACGACATGCTTCCAGCTCTCGCCATTGGGGATGTTGTTGCCGGAGCCGCCGGCATAGTGACCGGAGGTCCAGTAATCGAGCAGGGTTGCTCCCATGTGGGCGACCAGATCGAGTTTCTCCGGGCCGCCGCCGATGTACTCGTTGGACGGGTTGATGAAATAAACGCCGATGTGGTCCTTGGTGCTGGACCAGCCCCACGCGGTTAGTTTGTCCATGACAGCGCAGTAGCTGTACTTGTGTTCGACTGAGTTCTTATAGACACCGTCCAGAATGATGCTCTGCTCTTTGGCGTGAATGACGACGCCGGAGCGCGAGTCCCCATTGGCAATCATGAGCTGGTTGCGGTCCTTGTCGACGGAGATCCAGTTGAAGGTGGGATTCATCTGCAGGATGAAACGGCTCTCGCCCTCGCCGGCGGGAGGATAGGAAGCCGGGTGGGTGTATTCGGCGTAGGTGTAGAAGCCACTGACGCTCCGCTCCAGGGTATAGCGAACTTCAATGTCCATGCCGCCACGACCTGCGCCGGAGGGAACGCCTGCACGGGCAGCGCCGGGACCAAACGGTCCACCTGCGCCAGGAGCTCCGGGACCACCCGCACCGGGAGCACTGGGAGCGCCAGCACCTGCTCGAAGTGCGCCACCCGTACCGGGACCACCCGCACCGGAACCACCTGTAGCCGGAGCGCCGCCTCCGCGAGGACCGCGAGCGCCGCCGGGTGCGGCTGCACCGGGAGTTGGGCCACCACCACCGCCGCGAACGCCCGGAGTACCGGGATTGACGCCCTTCACGGAGACCTCGGCGCGCTGGCCTCCGTTGGTTGACGGGTCAATGGTCACCTTTGCAGTGACGGTGCCGGCGGGCGTCTGCTCCCAGTATTCGCTGCGAGCATTTGGGATGTTGACGCCGTGATAGATGACAGTCGTCATATTGCCGTTGCTCTTCAGGATGGTGGCCTTGACGATGCCGTTGTCGAGGGTCCAACTGTCGCCGTTGTCGGTGAGCGTCACGGGGTCGTTGACAGTGACTTTGGCTACCTTCGGCAGCACATGGGCGGCAGGTTGCATGTGGACGCCAGGCTGCACTTTGGCGGCCTGTTGCGCCAATACGCCGTATGTCAGGACAACTGCCAGGGCAAGAAACAGGGATACGAAGAGGAGCCTTGTTTTGGTCATGGCAACCTTTCAGAACTAATTATTAGATGGTTGAACCTGGGCTTTCCGAGGCCAGAGAAGCATAGTAGTCCCGCCGTAGTTCCGTCAATGCGGAAGGCTGGAGGTCCGCGATCTAGAATCTCTTTCGGCCCTGATTCGCTTGGATTGCACCGCTCCAGAAGGTTTGTTGCGAACCTGCTGAAATGTCCGGTTTTGAGTGAAGTGCCAAAGGGGTCTTCCCTTGCGATCTTCTTAGAACCAGTCTAAAAACTATGAGGGCCGACCTCAGTAACGAAACAGACAACGACGAAATACGGGGATTCTTCGCTGCGCTCAGAATGACAACTCGTTAATCTGTGGTGCGAAACGTAGTATTTAGACAGGTTCTTACGTATGCCTACTCAGGAAAGGGAACGAACTTGTCCGCGCAGGAGGCGGGCTTGCCGTCCGACGGCTTGCCAGTGATGGTGACATCGGTGGCAGGCGTGGGGAGCTGGAGGTTGCTACCGCCGGGACCGTAGGTCACGTCGGCGTAATCGAAGGTGTAGGTGTAGGGCGTGGGCGACAACCCATCGTCAGTCAGGTAGACACCGTCCAACAATATCTGGGCGCGGTGTTCATGGTCGTAGCCGTCGAAGAGAATTTTTCCGCCACCGGAGACGCGCACGTTGTGCAGGGTGATGTCGCGGAAGGCCGGTGGTGAAGGGCCTTTGACCGGTCCGTTGGCGGCGTAGGCCATGGTGATGTCGATGGGACGGCCCGAGTTTCGGATACAGATATCGTCGTAGACGGCGTCATGCACGAGGCCGCCACGGGTGCCCATGGACTTGATGCGGATACCGGAGTCGGGGCCGTCGAGGGAGAGGTCGAAGACCCGCAGCTTGCTGACGCCTCCGTTGGTTTCACTGCCGATGGACATGCCATGGCCCCAATAGAAGTGATTGTGGCTGACCGTCATGTCGGTGAGCTCGCCGGGGCCTCCGCCCTTGATGGCGACGTTGTCGTCCCCCTCGCGGAAGTAACTGTGAGTGATGGTGATGTTCTTGGAGCCGCTGCCGGGGTCGATGCCGTCCGTGTTGCGGGCGAGTCGCTGTGGCGTGTCGATCTTGACTCCCCAGACGGTGAAGCCGTTGCCAGCGCCGTAGGAGACGTGGAAGTTGGGAGAGTTCTTGAGGGTGATGCGATAGAGGGTGAAGTTGTCAGCGTGGTTGGCGACGATGAGGCGGCTGACCTTCTGGCTGCCGCCGGCGCGGGCTTGCTCGGCAAGATCCCAAGCGCTGACATTCTTGCCCAGCAACTTCTCGCCGCCGCGGCCATCGATGACGCCATCGCCCATCACACCCGCGCCGGAGATGTGGTCTACGGAGATGAGTGGCTTGCAGCCGCGGCCGGGAGCGCTGTCCACCACTCCGCAGCTTCCCGGAGTCACCTCGAGGGCTTGCGGATCGAGCGACTCGAACAATGTGACGCCTTTATCGACGACGAGGGTGACGCCTTCACGAAGCTGCAGCGGGCCGCTCAGGAACGCATTTGCCGCGCCATGCACCTGCAATGCGACCCCATGGCCTTTGGCGCATTGGTCGATGGCCTTCTGGATGCGGCCGGTGTCGGGCTTGGATTCGCCGGCGGGAGCCAGGGTGTTGAACTTGCCGTCGTTGACCGAAGTAAGGTGTGCATCGAGCTTTGCGCAGAAGGCGGGGATTTTGGGTTCCACAACGGTCCGGGTATCCTGCGCGAGCATTACGGAGGAACTGGCAATGGCAAGAATACCGATGAAGGAGAACAGCCGATGCATAGAGACTCCTTTGTGCGTGCAACGTAGAGATTCTACATACCGATTTGCTACCTTCGCATGATTCTCTGGATTCCAGCGATCCGCACGGCCAGGAACCGGTTTGTCTCGAACTGCTTCGCATCGGCGCTTGTGAGCTGGTGAGATTTGGGTTCGGGTGCGAATGGATTTGCGCCGGCCCTAGTGGACGAATTTCGAACTTTTCAGGCTTCCGGGACCGTCTTCGAGGGCCTTTCAGCGTCTAGAGATTCTGCCCGAAGTTACCGCAAACCCCGTTTGAACACTAATGTTTTTCAAGCAGATCAGTTGAGGAGCAAGGCGTGCCGGAGAATTCGAAGAAGAACGTTCTCGATTACGCGGTCGAGTCCAGGGCGGCACGGAATTGCCCGGTTTCCCGGACGCAATGCCAGCTTTGCCCTGCCATCCTGCTGAAGAGCGGTACAATTCATGCGAATCAGTGCCGAAAATGGAGATTCCAGATAGTATTGCAATCTCGGGAAACTATGGGCGCGGGCCGTCGAATGACGGAGATTGTTGGCGACGACCCTATCATTCAGCCTTCCCTTTCGTCTAAGGGATGTCACTACCAAGGGACGTAACTACCAAGGGACGCAACTATCAAGACAGGTTTTGTGGAAGGAAGCGACGTTGCCCGTACCACAAGAGAGATTCGGCGCTGAAGAGACCGATTCTTCAGCCCCGAAGGCCAGGCAATTTTTCGATAGCCGGATGATTTTTCGGGCCAAGGGGTGGCGTCTTGGAGTCATCCTACTGTGCGCCGGGATTGCGGCCTGCTCGGTTTTTCTACTGCTGAGCAGGCACCGCGCGGCTCGCCGCAGCGGGCTGTCCTCTGCAAGCACTTCGAGTGACAGCAATCATTCGTTGCGTCTGAAGGGGATGACGGAAGCGGTGGAAAAGCGCGCCATCCAGACTCCGATGCTCGCAGGGGAAAGATCGGGAACGCTGACAATCGTCAAGTTGATACCGGCCGGGACGGTGGTGAAACGCGGAGACCTTCTGGTGGAGTTCGACCGCCAGGCCCAGTTGCGCGATTATCTCGACCGGCAGGCGACGAACAACGATCTGATCAGCAAGGTGTCCGCGGCGGAGCAGAATGAGGATGCCGCGCGAGCCAAAGACCAGACCGAGATGAAGGCGGCGGAAGACAATCTGGGGAAGGCTGAGTTGGAGATCCAGAAGGTGGAGATTCTGTCTCGGATCGACACCGAAAAAGCCCAGGAGAACCTGGACGAGGCCAAGGCGACACTGGCCCAGCTACAGCAGACCTACGAGCTGAAACGCAAAGCCGCGCAGGCGTCGATTCGCATCCTGCAGATCCAACTGGACCGCAATCGCGAGACCATGGCGCATGCCGAGGCCAATGCCGCGCTACTCGAGGTGCATTCGCCGCTGGACGGGGTCGTGGTACTGAACTCCATCTACATACGAGGAAGCATGGGCGAGGTGCAGGAAGGCGATCAGGTCCACTCCGGCGTGCCATTTATGCAGGTGGTGGACCCTTCGCGAATGGAAGTCCAAGTCTCCGTCAATCAGGAGGACCTGTTGAGTCTGCGAATCGGGCAGAGTGCTTCGGTCCATCTGGATGCATATCCCGGACTGGTGTTTCAGGGGCGACTGGAAAATGCCGGGCCCATGGGCCGCACCAGCGATTTCTCCAACACGATACGAACGTTTTCGGCGGAGTTCTCCATTGTGGGGCACGATTCAAGATTGATGCCCGACCTTTCCGCGTCCGTGGATGTGGACCCGGAGAACAGCAGCGGAGCGGTTGACGGGGCCAAGCGATGAGCGCATTTCACAAGCCGGTGAGCGCATTCCGCAAGCCGATGAGCGCATTCCGCAGGCTGCGCAGCCTGGGCGTCGCGCCCGTTGTGGTGGCGGCGCTGGCGATCGGAGGCGGAGCTATCCTGGGCTACACGCGGTTGGCGAAGCATGCGCCCGGAGCTTCCACCTATCAGGTGAAGCGCGAGGAATTTCTTGAGGTCATTCAGTTTCGCGGGCAGGTGAAGGCGATGCGTTCGGTGACGATCACCGCACCGGCGGAGGCGGGCACCCTGCAGATCGTCAAGATTGCGACCGACGGGTCGCATGTGAATCAAGGCGACGTTGTGGTCCAGTTCGACGCGTCCAAGACGGAACAGGACCTGGCGCAGTACCGGTCAACGCTCAAGTCGGCGCAGGCGGAGATCGACCAGGAACGAGCGCAGGATGTGTTGAAGGAAGAGGAAGACACAACCGCTGTGCTGAAGGCGCAATACGACGTGGAGAACGCAAAACTGGAGGCGAGCAAGCAGGAGATCGTCTCGCGGATCGAGGGGGCGGAAGCAAATCTGAAATTAGCCGATGCCGAGCAGCTACTGAACGAGATGCAGGTGAAGCGGAAGGCCGACCAGACGCTGGACCGGGCTGCCGTGGCGAGCAAAGAGCAGGCCCGCAAGAAGGCAGCCTACGACGCAGAGACCGCGGAACGTGCCTTGGCGAAGATGACCCTGCGCGCAAAGTCCGCGGGAACGCTGAGCCTGATCAGCGGATGGCATGGAGGAAACGATCAATCAACCTTCAAGCCTGGAGAGCCGGCGTGGCCGGGGGCGCCCATCGCAGAGCTGCCGGACGCTACGTCGTTGCGCATAGCCGGACGCGTGGACGAGACGGAACGCGGACGACTGGGCCTGGGGCAGGCAGTCTCGGTACAGTTTGACGCCATTCCGGACCGTCAGTTTACGGGCAGGCTGGAACAGATCAGTACGATTGCATCGCTGGACTTCAACGGAGGATGGCCCTTTCCGCTCAACTTCAACCTGCGGATCGCACTGGATCAACAAGACCCGCGGCTCAAGCCCGGCCTGACCGCGCGAGTTACCGTCGTGGTGTACCGGGTCCCCGATGCAATCACGATCCCTGTGCAGGCGATGATCCAGAAGACAGGACAGACCGTGGTCTACGTTTGGGCTGGCACGAAATTTCGCGAGCAGGCGATCGCGATTGGACGGACAAGCCGCGACCGGGTACTGGTGGCCAAGGGATTGAATCCGGGAGACCGCGTAGCGCTGAGCGATCCCACGGTGAAGGAGTGATGCGAACGCGATGAGATGGCGCTCAGTGGCGGGATGGTCGGCCTTGACGTTGGTGGTTGCCGGAGGCGGGGTGCTGCTTGCCTCGAAACGGTCTTCGCGGCTTTCCAGCAAGACGGAGGTGAAAACGGCCGGCGATGGCATTCCGCTGGCGGCGGTCGAGCGCGGCGATATCGATATGGATGTCCATGCCACCGGGGAACTGCGGGCCAGCCACATGATGGTGCTGACCGCTCCCTCGGTGGGAGGCGGATCGCTGGAGATCACCCAACTGCTGGCGACCAGTTCCGCTGTAAAGAAGGGCGATATTGTGATCGAGTTCGATCCCGGAGAACAACGCTACAAACTTGACCAGAGCCGTTCAGAGTTGATGCAGGCCCAGCAGGAGATCACCAAGGCAAATGCCGATGCCGCTGTGCTGGCAGCGCAGGACAAGGTGGCCGAACTGAAGGCCCGCTACGGCGTGCGACAGGCGGAACTGGACGTTCAGAAGAATGAAATCGTCAGCTCGATCGACGGCAAAAAGAATGAACTTGCGTTGCAACAGGCGCAGCGGGTGCAGACTGAACTGCAACAGGACAGTCAATCGCACAAGGAATCCGGTCAAGCCACCGTTTACCTGGCGACCGAGAAGTACAACAAAGCCAAGATAGCCATGGAGCAGGCGCAACAGAACATAGACAAGATGCGGGTCGCCGCGTCCATGGACGGCATGGTTTCAATCCAGAAGAACCCGCCGACAGAATTTTCCTTTCAGGGCATGGCATTGCCCGACTACCACGCGGGAGATGTAGTGAATCCGGGCAGCACCATCGCACAAATTGTCGATCCCAAGGGACTGGAACTAAATTGCAAGCTAAGCGAGCGCAGCAGCAGCAGCGTGGCGCTCGGTGAACCGGTGGAAGTGGTGTTCGATGCGATGCGCGGCCGGACCTTCCATGGCCAGGTCAAGACAATTGGCGGGGTGTCCAGGTCGCAATTCTTCGACAGCGGAGAAGGCGACGGAGTTGAGATTACGGTGCAGCTTACAGAAGCCGATCCACAGATGCATGCCGGGTTCACCGCGCAGGTCCTGTTTCTGGGCGAAAAGAAGAAAAATGTTCTCTATATTCCTCGACAGGCCGTCTTCATGAAAGACGGCAAGCGATTTGTTTACATGAAGGCCGGTAGCGGCTATGAACAGCGAGAGATGAAGATCGACGGCGAGAGTGAGAGCAGGGCCGTGATTGAAGGGCTGAGCCAGGGCACGCTGGTCGCCTTGGTGGACCCGACCGCGCCGCGCAATTCGGGCAATGCGAGTGGCGCCGCAACCGCAGCCGGAACGGGGGCGCCATAATGCCGAAGATGCCGTTTCTGAATTCGGGAGGCGTGTTGCTGGGATATCGGCAGTGGACGCGCGATGCCCAACTGGGCATGCAGAACCTGCTGGCCCACGGAATGCGATCTCTGCTGACTATGCTTGGGATGATCTTTGGCGTGGCGGCGGTGGTGGCCATGCTCTCCATCGGCGCCGGAGCCAGGCAGAAGGTGATGGCGTTGATTGAGCAGATGGGCGTGCGCAACCTGATTGTCGAGGCCAAGGAGACGACGGAATGGCAGGCGCATCTGAAGATGCGCAAGATATCTCCTGGACTGACGTTTGAAGATTACCGGGTGATTCTGGCCGACGTGGATGGGATTGCAGCATCATCGCCGCGCAAGCGCATGACGCCTACCAAGACCATTCCAAAGTCGCAGCAGGACAACCCTGCCATCTATGGAGTGCAGCCAGGGTATCAGCAGATCGCCGGGCTGCATCTGGTGGACGGACGCTTCTACAACCAGGACGAAGAGGACCGCGGAGCGCCCGTCTGCGTGCTGGGGATCACTGCGCGCTGGAGCATGTTCGGCGACTCGAACCCGATCGGCAAGTATGTCAAGCTGAACGACCAGTGGTTCCGCGTGATTGGAGTAGTCAGTCCACTACTCAGTGGACCGTCGGAGAGCTCGGATGCGCTATCGGTGGACACGAACAACCTTATTTATATTCCGCTGAATGCTTCCATTTTTCGCATGGAAGATACATACAGCGATGTGCGCGACGAGATCGATGGAATCTATCTCAACCTCAGCCAGAATACCGACATGACCTCGGCGGCGGGCGTGGTGAGAGCGATTCTCGACAGTTCGCACCACGGGGCGAGCGACTTCAGCGTGATTGTGCCGGCTGAATTACTGGCTGAGCAGAAGCGGACGGAGAACCTGTTCAACGCAGTGATGGTGGCAATCGCATCGATTTCACTGATCGTCGGAGGTATAGGAATTATGAACATCATGCTGGCCAGCGTCTCGGAACGAACGCGGGAGATTGGCCTGAGACGGGCCGTGGGCGCGAGGCAATCCGATATTGTTCGCCAGTTTGTGGTGGAGGCGACAACGATTTCGTTCCTGGGTGGCAGTGTGGGTATCGTATTCGGCTTTCTTATGTCGCGCCTGATTGCATGGCTTGCCGGATGGTCGACCATCGTGACAATAGGGTCCATTGCGCTGGCATTTCTGGTGTCCATCAGCGTGGGGCTCGTGTTTGGCATCTATCCGGCGATTAAGGCGTCTCGACTGGATCCAGTGGATGCAATTCGCTATGAGTAAGAATGAGTTTCCGAATCGCGTGCGATTCAGCAATCGCTTTATTGTTAGCTACCGATTTCGCGCCATCCTACAAACTGCTGGAGTATCAAGATGAATTCTCTTCGCGCCAAGATAGTGCTTCTTGTACTGGTATCGATCGGTCCATGGGGCCGCGCTCAGTCTCCGGAGAGTTATCGCAAGCTGCTGACTCCGCAGGTGCGCTCCGGCAAGCTGTCGCCGCCGCAGCATTTCGATGAGTATGTGAAGGACGGGAAACTCAGCATCAGCCTGGACGATGCCGTGAGGCTGGCGCTGGAAAATAATAGCAGCGTTCGCATGGAGGAGACCCAGGTAGAACAACAGAAGTTTACCCTGCTGGGAGCGTATCAGCCATTCGATCCGACACTGCAAACGATCGCGAACGCCAATCGCTATTCCACTCCCGGAAGCAGCGAGCTGCAAGGCATTGGGCAGTCCGGCAGCAGCGCGCAGAACTCACTCACGCAGTTGGGCCAGATCAGTTATTCTCAGATGTTCAAGACCGGAACAAACATCAGCGGGACTGTGTCGAGCACTAAGTCGTCGACCAATAATTCCTATTTCTATTTCAACCCGTCTTATAGCTCGACGCTTAACTTTCAATTTACTCAGCCACTGATGCGCAATGCCGGGAAATTCGCCAACACGGCTTCTTTAATCATTGCGCGCCGGAGTTTGCAGCAGTCGCGGGCCAGCTTTGCAGCCCAGGTGAACGACTTGATCTTTCAAGCGGTGAGCCAGTACTGGGCGGTGGTCCAGGCCAGCGGCAATCTCAAGGTAGACCAAGAGTCGCTCAGTCTGGCCGAAGCCAGTTATCAGCATGACAAGCGGGCGCTGGAACTGGGAGCGTTGCCGCCGCTCGATATCTACCGGTCGCAATCGGAGGTTGCCGCGCGCAATCTGCAAGCCATCCAGGGACAATACACATTGAAGCAGATGGAAGACGATCTGCGGCTTACGATTGGAGCCAACCAGGACCCGGCAATTCATGCGCTCAATCTGCAATTGACGGAGAAGCCGGAGCCAACGGGAGAGTTGGATTCCATCAGCCTGGACGACGCGCTGAAGAGTGCGCTGGCAGGACGGCCGGAGATCGAAGTGGCAGACGACTCGCTAGAGAATGACAAGACAAACATACAGCTTGCGCACAACCATCTATTGCCCGATCTATCTCTCAGCGGGTTCTATCAGAGCAGCGGCTTAGGAGGCAATCAGTACGACCTGAACACCGGAGCGCTGATCTCGCGGGGCGGCTTTGGCTCGTCGTTCAGTCAGTTGTCCGGATTTGGATTTCCCGGATATGGTGCATCGCTTACCTTGAACCTTCCCATCAGGAACCGGGGCGCGCAGGCTAATATGGGCAGCGCACTGGTGTCGCGCAGTAACGATCTGTACGCTGCGCGGCAAACCAGCGAAACGATTACCTCGCAGGTCAACGATGCGGTACGGAGTTTGGAAGAAGCGAAACTGACTCTGGAGGCGGGCAAGCTCTCCTACGACCTGGCACAGAAGTCGCTTGCAGCCGATCAGCGCAAGTATGAACTGGGCGCGGAGACCAATTTTTTTGTGCTGGACGCGCAGAGCAAGCTGGCACAGGCCAACCTGGATCTGTTGCAGACACAGATCGATTACCAGGTGGCTCGTGCCGCGGTGGATCACGCGACTGGCAGCTTGTTGAAGCCATACCACGTGCTGATCGACGATCTATCGCAATGAGATGGTTGCGACTTGCAACGGTACACGCGCTTTGCGAGGCTTCTGCTGCGAATCCGCGATCTGGCTGTACATAAACTGGTCGATGACTAACACTGGACTTGGCACAGGACAATTAGGCCCTTCATTACTGCGCTACACTAACAAACGAACTGGTACAAAAGATCGGGCAGACCGCGAGGAAATCAGTCAATCACATGAAAAATCTAGGACGATGGCGATGCATGGGCCGGATGGCGGCGCTGACCCAATAGCCCCGCCAGCCGCGCTTCGCCTGCCCGGAAGAAATTGCCTCATGACCTGCAAATGCAAATTCAAACCAGGAAACAAAACGGAGAATCAACCATGTCACCCAAATATCGTTTAGCATCTTTTGTGGTTCCGGCCCTGTGCGCCGCGTTCATGACGGCGAATCTGCAAGCGGCAGCGGTTGAAAACAAGCCGCCTGTCAGGGTCAGCATTCAGGACATCCCCCACTTGGAGAAGCGCGATGGGATGACCAAGCTGATTGTGGATGGACGCCCCTTCATCTGCCTTGCGGGCGAACTATCCAATACCGCCTCGTCCGACCGCGAAGCCACCAAGGCCACCATCGCGCGGCTGGCGCAGGCCAATTTCAACACCGTCCTTACGGTCGTTTCCTGGGACCTGGTTGAACCCGAGGAAGGCAAGTTCGACTTCTCGATGATCGACTATCAGATTGAAGCCGCACGCGCCAACAATGTGCGGCTCGTCTTGCTCTGGATGGCCAGTTGGAAGAACGGCTTGTCGCACTTCCCGCCTCTATGGGTCAAGGCCAACCAGGATCGCTTCCCGCGCGTGGTCAACGCCCAGGGCAAGACCCTTGAGATCCTCTCCACGCTGAGCGAAAACAATCGTAACGCCGACGCCAGGGCCTTCGCCGCCGTCATGAAACACATCCGCGAGGTGGACAAGACCCACACTGTTATCGCATTTCAGGTCGAAAATGAAGTCGGCACCATGGGAACCACCAGGGACTTCGACCCCGCCGCCAATGCCGCCTTTGCCGGCCCGGTCCCGAAGGAACTGACCGACTATCTTCAGAAGAACAAGGACCACTTGCTGCCGGAGCTGAAGAAGATTTGGGACGCCGCAGGCGACAAGACCGGCGGCACCTGGGAACAAGTTTTCGGCAAGAATGTTCAGCGTCCGGCGGATGATCCACCGGTACCCAACAGCCCCAATCGTTCGAAGCGTCCGGCCGGTGCCGAGCTTTTCAACCACACGGATGAGATTTTCATGGCGTGGAACTACTCCCGCTACATCGGCTACGTGGCGGCGCAGGGCAAGATGGAATATCCGATCCCGATGTATGTCAACACGTGGCTCGTGCAGCCCGCCGACATCGGCGCGGGCGACTACCCCAGCGGCGGACCCGAGCCGCTGGTGCATGACATCTGGCGGGCAGGGGGCCCGGCGATCGACATCCTGGCGCCTGACATCTACCTGCCGGATTACGCCGGAATCATCAAGACCTACTCGCGCAACGGCAACCCCGCCTGGAATCCCGAAACCGGACTGAACGCCAACAACGCGTGGATGGGGTTCACGCAACTCAAGCTCCTGTGCTTCTCCCCCTTCGGCGTTGACGGTAGCCGGAACGTGACCTCTGAAGACCCGTTCGTGCGGTCGTATGCGTTCATGAACTCGATCTCGGGCGCGATTGCCGAGGCGCAAGGCAAGCCAGATGCGATCAAACTGATCGAGCTTGAACCGGGGCAGAATCCCGGGAAGGTCGCGATGGGCCGATATATCTTCGATTTCACCCCCGTGACTGGCGCTCGTGGCGGCGCAGCGGGTGAAGCTGCCCAAGCTACGCCTCAGGGTCAAGGACGCGACGGAGCTGCTGGAGGTGCCCAGGCTGCACCTCAGGGTGAGGGACGCGGCGCCATTGTTGGGCTGTCCTTCCTCGACAAGCCTTTCGTGCTTATTGTCAACACCGCCCCGGATGAGTATTACTTCGCGACCAACGCATCGTTCCCGTTCGTTGTATCGCCGAACAACATCCCCAACTCCAGGGTCGCTGCGCCCGCCATCATGGAGCGCGGCGCATTCAAGAATGGCATCTGGGTCATGCAACGCCGCGTCAACGGCGACGATATCATGGGCCGCGGCTACGACGTCTCCGCCGAAGCCAACAAAAACCTGCCCGGCTCCCAGATACCGCTGGGCGTCCAAGGCAGAGGCGGCCGTGGCACAGGAGCGGGGAACACACCCCAGCCGCCGTCCGTGATGCGCGTTACGTTCTATCACTATCGCTAAGTCAAAGAGGAGAACAATTCAAGAAACTGAGATGCCCGATCCCGTGAGCCCGCTTCAGGCCCGGGTCTTGCCGAAGACTAACCTCAGGTTGGCTCAATAATACCGGGGCCGATCAAGTCCACTCCGTCCGTGATCCGGGTACACCTTCACGATTTCCATGTTGCGGCCGGAAGCATACTGCCGGATCACGTCGAGTTGGTTTTGGGGTGAATACTGTTGATGTTCTGTCGATATGCGGACATACTGCGCCGCACGGGATGGAGCACGGACAATCGGGGATGCTGGATATATCTCCATGTTTTCAGCAACTCAGGTTAGATCAAGACCCCGGCTATGTGGGTCGAGAGGTCAACTAAAAACGACTACTACAAGTAGTGGAAGATCGAGCCAGTTTTCGCGGCAAGGCGACGAAAATAATTGAAATTTTCGCTCCGAGAGCATTGGATCGATGAAGAGCCAGACGTGGCCAGGAAGCGTTTTACTGGATCTGCATGTCGCAGATGGGCAGATATTTTTCACCTACAGTCTTGGCGTCGATATTGCCTATGCGCTTCGATTTACTTGCAAACCATCCCCGCAACCGTGAGAATTCCAGATGCCAAAAGAAGGCCGCCAAGGCAAATAGGATAAACATGAAAACAAGAATCAATCTTGTGCCAATGCTCGCACTGCCGCTCACGCTGATTGGCGCAAATTTGACGATGGCAGCCCAGGCCGGGGCGGGACGCAATGTCCCTCCGCACAGGCCGCAAGGCCCATGTGACATCTACGCCGCCGCTGGTGACCCCTGCGTGGCCGCCCACAGCACCACGCGCGCGCTGTAGGCCTCGTACAACGGCCCACTCTACCAGGTCCTGCGCCAGTCGGACCGCAAGACACTGGACATCGGCGTCGTTCAGCCCAAGAGGTCGGATGCGGGTGGTTACGCCAACGCGTCCGCTTAGGACGCGTTCTGCGCCAATACATACTGCTGGATCACCACCATCTACGACCAATCCGGTAAGCACAACCACCTCACCCAGCCGTCCCGCGGCGGATTCAGTGGTGCGGCATGGGTGGCTACGACAACCTCCCGGTCGCCGACATGGCACCGATGACGGTCATGGGCCACAATGCGTACGGCGTCTTCATCGAGCCGGGCATGGGCCTCCGCGTGGACGACGCCAAGGGCACCGCAGTAGACGACCAGGCGGAGGGACAGTAATGGGTCATTAACGGCCAGCACTTCAACTCCGGCTGCTGCTTCGACTATCCGAACTCAGGGATTGCTGCGCTACACTAACAAACGAACTGGTACAACAGATCGGGCAGACCATACGTCCGCCTGGAACTCAACGACGGCAGCAACGCCTACCCGGCCGCGCCCGGCAGTGGCCGTCCCGGCGCTCCTGTTGCCCCGGTCCCAACCACCGCCCCCCGCGGACCCGAAACCCGAAAGGTGCCTAAGCCATATGTCATCTCGCAAAGTCACTCGCCGCAAGTTCATTGGGAATAGCACGTTCATGGCTTTGGGATTGCCGGTTGTGCTAGGCCGGGCCTATCCAGCATTCGCCGCAGCCCAGTCCGCGAACGGGCCATATACTCCTCCCAAATCCCCACGCTCTACGCTGAACTTCAATTACGACTGGAAGTTCATCCGTGAAGATGTCTCCGGCGCCGAAGTTCCCGCCTTCGACGACTCCAAGTGGACCACAATTGCGACACCCCACAGCTTCAATGATGTCGATTCCTTCCGCAAGCTCATCTCCCACGGCGGCGGCGACATGGGTACGTACAAAGGACTCTCCTGGTATCGCAAGCACTTCAAGCTCCCTGCCGCGCTTACCGGCAACCGCGTCTTCCTCGAGTTCGAAGGCATGCGCCAGGCTGGAGACATCTTCCTCAACGGCAAGCAGGTCGGCCTGTATGAGAACGGCATCACCGCCTATGGCATCGACATTACGGACGCAGTGCATCTCGGCGCACAGGGGAACGTGCTGGCGGTCAAAGTGGACAACACCACCGCCTACAAGGAACGCGCCTTCTGCATGGCCAACCCAAAGAACGCCGATGGCACCCCCTGCGTGGGAACCAGCTATCAGTGGAGCGGGAACAACTTCAACCCCAACTACGGCGGCATCAACCGCCATGTCTGGCTGCATGTTACGGGCAAGATCCACCAGACGCTGCCGCTCTACTACGGCCTGGAGAGCCAGGGCGTCTACATCCACGCCGGCAACTTCAACATCGCGAAGAAGACCGCCGGCGTCACCGTCGATGCCGAGGTCCACAACACCTCGGGCGACCGTGCGACGGTGGGCCTCTCAGCCGTCATCGTCGACCACAACGGACGCGTTTGCGCGCAGTTCGATGGCGACCCCGTCGACATGGTGGACGGCGAAAAAAGCGTCATGTCCGCCACCGGTCCCCTCGCCAACGCGCGCTTCTGGAGCGTCGAAGACCCCTACCTCTACGATGTCTACAGCATCCTCAAGGTCAACGGAAAGGCGGTCGATGTCAACCGCATCGAGACCGGCTTCCGCAAGGCCGAGTTCAAGGGTGGCGCGGGCACGGGCGGCCTCTACATCAACGAGAAGTTCGTCTATCTCAAGGGATTTTCCCAGCGCTCGGCCGATGAATGGGCTGGTGTCGGCGCAGGCTATCCCGACTGGATGCACGACTACACCGCCAAGCTCATCCGCGACTGCCACGGCAACTACATGCGCTGGATGCACATTTCGCCGCAGAAGGTGGATGCGGATTCCTTCGCGCGTTTCGGCATCGTCCAGGTCTGTCCGGCCGGCGACAGCGAGCGCGATGTCACGGGACGCCAATGGGACCAGCGCGTCGAGGTGATGCGCAATTCGATCGTCTACTTCCGCAACAACCCCAGCATCTTCTTTTGGGAGGCGGGCAACACCATGGTTGCGCCCGGCCAGATGCAGCAAATGGTCGATCTGCGCAAGCAATGGGATCCTGACGGCGGTCGCGCCATGGGCGCGCGTGGCGACGCCAACACCGCGATCAATACGGCTACAACCCCCATTGCGGAGTATTACGGCGTGATGATGGCCCAGGACAGAGGAGTGGAAACGCTGAACGGCCCGAAGGCGATGTTCCGCGCCTACTCGGCCGAACGGCGCGACCATGCGCCCATCATTGAGTCCGAGGACTTCCGCGACGAAGGCGCCCGCCGCTTCTGGGACATCGACTCGCCGCCGTACTACGGCTTCAAAAAGGGACCGAACGATACCTATCAGTACACCTCGGAGAGCTTTGCAGTCGCCGGCGTCAAGCGTTACTGGGACTATTGGAGTAACCGCATCTCCAATACTGACCCGGCGCACTCCCGCTGGTCCGCCTACTGCTCCATCTACTTCACCGACGAGGACGCCGACGGCCGCCAGGACTCCACCGAAGTCTGCCGCGTCAGCGGCAAGGTGGATGCCATGCGACTGCCCAAGGAGATTTACTACGCCCACCGCGTCATCCAGAGCGAGCAGCCCGACCTGCACATCCTCGGCCACTGGACCTACCCAGCCACCCAGCCCGACGGCTCCAAGACCGTCAAAACCGTCTACGTCGTCGCCAACACCGAGTCGGTCGAGCTCTTCGTCAACGGCAAATCCGCCGGCGTCAACTCCAAACCCGACAACAACTGGGTCTTCGCCTTCCCCGACATCGCCTTCGCCCCCGGCAGCATCAAGGCCATCGGCAAGAACGGTGACAAGATCGCCGCCCAGCAGGAGATAACGACGGCAGGCCCAGCGGTAGCCATCCGTCTCACCCCCATCCTCGGCCCGCACGGCCTGCAGGCCGATGGTGAGGACATCGCGCTCATCGACTTCGAGGCCATGGACGGCAAGGGCCAGCGTTGCCCCACAGACGACGCACGCGTCGACTTCACATGTGCCGGCCCCGGCATTTGGCGCGGAGGCTACAACAGCGGCAAGCTCGATTCGACCAACAACCTTTACCTCAATACCGAGTGCGGCATCAACCGCGTCGCGGTGCGCTCGACCCTGACGGCTGGGACCATCACTGTCACGGCCAAGCGGGATGGTTTGAATTCCGCGCAGATACAGATTGCGTCGAAGCCTGTGGTCGTGACTGATGGCATTGCACCCTTCTGGCCCCAGCAATTGCAGGGGCCCGCGGAGAAGTAGGCGGGGGCCAACTTCTCGGGGGCGGGGAAACTACGCTGCGAAGGTCCGGCGAATCCTGTCGAGGAAGGCGATGATCTTCGCCTGGGGATCGCCGGAGTCCAGGGCCTCAAAGGGAAGATAGCTGCACCGCGAATATCCGGAGTATTTCAAAGAACACACCTCGGCTGTAGGGCATCCTTCGACGGCATGAAGCCGATCGCACCGGCGATCAGCAGATGCGGGGAAGCTGCTCGCCGAACATGACGTCGAGGACACGCGTGCCGCCGATCTCTGTCTTCATCAGGACCATGCCGGGGTGAGTGTCAACCACCTCGCCGATGACGGCGGCGTCGCAGCCAAGCGGATGCTGGCGCATTCGGTCGAGCACGGCTTCCGCCATCTTTGGCACAACGAAAGCAAGCAACTTCCCTTCGTTGGCAACATACAGCGGATCGAGGCCGAGAACTTCGCAGGCGCCTTTGACAGACTCCCGTATGGGGATGGAACGCTGGTCAATAATGATGCCAACATTGGCGTGCCGAGCGATCTCATTGAGGGTGGTTGCGCCGCCGCCGCGGGTGGGATCGCGGTTGCGGCGATCTTACGGGTGTGCCGGTTCTGTCTCACGCGCCCATGATCTTGAACGCGATGGCATGTTCACTGGGTTGCTTTTCCGGGAGCTGTACCGTCAATGCGGTTTCATTCTGGGTGAACTTCATCTTGCCCGCTCCGAGGAGTTCCACGTTCTGGATTCTGCCAACGCCCTGCTTGGCCGTGGTTGCCAGCGATGGGATCACCGCTTCCTTGCCCGGCCAGCCCATCACGAACGCGTAGAGCGTCTTGCCCTTGATGGTGTAGCGAACGTCCTCGGCGGTGAGGTCCTGGCGGGTGTTCTCGTTGAACTGCGCGCCGGCCGGCGGCTTGAACTCCGCGCCTGGCCCGGCACCGAAGATCTTATATGGCCGGGTTGCGTATATTCCTTCGCTGTTGGCCGCCATCCACGCGGTGATGCTCTCCAGGATGGCCATCTCCTTATCGTCAGGCATGCCGCTGTTGGGCAGCGGAAAGTTGAGGAGCAGATTGCCGTTGCGGCTGACGATGTCCACCAGCATGTCGATCACGCGTTTAGGGGTCTTGTACCGGGCGCGCGTATCGTAGTGCCAGTTGCCGATGCATGTGTCCGTCTGCCACGCGCGCGGCCAGATGCCGTCCACCACGCCGCGCTCCACATCGAGCAGGCACATGCCGGATTCAGCGTCGGGCCGGCTCTTACTGGTGTAGATCGCCTCGACTTTGCCGCCATGGTGGGCGGCGCTGGTGTTGTAAAGATGTGCGACGATCGCTAGTCCATCATCGCCGAATGGAATGCCGCCGTCGGTATACAGCAGATCGGGATCGTATTGCGAGACCACGTCCATGATGCGATTGAAGTAGTTGATGCGCCACGAATCGGGGCCTTCGCGGCTCATCGCGATCGCTCCCTTGGCGGGCGCATTCACCACCTTGTCGACGAAGTCCTTCGGCATCTGGCTGTAGTTGTGGTAGAGATCGGCGTACTGCGGCCAGGTGCCATCGTAGGGAACGCCGGCCAGCGGACCGGTCTTGTCGCTGCCGTGCGCCGTACCAAACCAGCAGAAGCTGTTGGAGAGGTGCTCGCTGACGCCGAACCGCAGACCGTGCTGCCGGGCCGCCTTGCCGAAGCTGCCGAGGATGTCCTTCTTCGGACCGCTGTTGGCCGCGTTCCAACGGGGCTGAAACTTCGAGTTCCACATGTCGAAGTTGTCGTGATGGCAACCCATGGCGACGTAATACTTCGCTCCGGCCTTTTGATACAGGCCCATCAGGTAGTCCGCGTCGAACTTGTCGGCCTTCCAGGACTTGATGACGTCCACAAAACCCGTCTTCGAGGGGTGGCCGTAGTGTTCCAGATGGTGCTGGTACTGCGGCTCTCCCTGGACGTACATTCGCCGCGCATACCAATCGCCGTACTCGGCCGCGGACTGCGGCCCCCAGTGGTTCCACATGCCGAACTTGGCGTCGGCAAACCAATCCGGCATGTGGTACGCATTGAGCGATTCGCGGGAGCCCTGGAACGGGCCGCGAGCGATCGCCGGAAGGGGCGCGGCGGAAGCCGTCGATGCAGCCTGAGCGCGGGCGCGCGATTGCCATAGAGGAGCGCAGCCACCGGCGGCTGCGGCAAGCGCGGATGTTTCCAGAAATTTGCGGCGTGTGAATGTGCGTTTCATGGCGGGTCTCTCCAGTCCGTGGAATTAACTCAGCTTAAGTCCGGTGATCTTCAGCGCATAGACAAAGTCGCAGGGCTTTTCCGTCGGGAATATCACCTTCAGCCCATCCGCATCCTGCGTAAATTTGAGCGGCCCGGCATGGCCGAGCAATTCGACCTTCTTGACGTTTCCCTGCACCGGCGCGCCCTTGGCCAGCGAGGCGATGGTGACGGGCGCGTCGCCCGGCCAGCTCATCACCGTCGCGTAGAGCGTGTTGCCATGGGTGGTGAAGCGGATGTCCGCGGGCGTATATCCGTTGCGCGAGATCCCGCCGCCGCTGACCCCGGCACCACCCAGGTTCTGCCCGTTTGTGCGGCCTGCAAAGTTGCCTGCGGCGCGTATCTTGACCATTGCAGCGGCTGCTGCGTCGGCCACAGGGCCCTCTCCATACTTTGTCCACGGGCGAGTCGAGTAGATTGCCTCGCCGTTCACTTCGAGCCACTTGCCGATGGCCAACAGCACGTCCTGTTGTTCCTGGGGAATGGTGCCATCGGCGCGTGGGGAGATGTTCAGCAGCAGATTGCCGTTCTTGCTGCTGTTCTCGACGATCTTCCACACGAACTGGTCTGGCTTGTACGGTTTTTGCTCTGTAACATAGCCAAACTTGTCGGTGATGGGATCGTCGGGCTGCCAGATCCAATCGACCAGCTCCATGGGCGCGCGTCCTTCGCGTTCGTAATCCATGATCTGGCCGGTGACCCATGCGGCCTGCTTGGCGCTGATACCCACCTGCTTGCCCCATTGCCGCGCGCGGTTGAAGTAGTAGGCGGAGACCTGCGTCTTCAGCGGGTCCGTGTTGTGGTCGGTGTTCATGTCGAACCACAGCATGTCGGGCTGGTACTTGTCGATGGTCTCGATGCGTTTCGCCACCCAGTCGTGCATGAACTTGATGCGCGCCGCGTTGCTCTTGTCCGCGACGTTGTAGAAGGCGGCCCACTTCGGGTCGTACTCATCGCTCCCGGCAAGCGCGGGGATAAAGACGAAGTGGAAGAAGGAGTGGTCGGAGATTCCGGTCTTGAGGCCGATCTTTCGCACCGCTTTGATGAGGTCGCCGTCCAGGTCGCGGTGTGGCCCATAGTTGACGGCGTTGTACGGATTGATGGCGCTGTCCCAGTTGGAGAAGCCGTCGTGATGCTCTCCCGGCGCAAGGACGTATTTGGCGCCGGCCTTCTTGAAGAGCTGCGCCCACGCGTCCGGGTCCCACTTGGCCGCGGTGTACATCGGCAAAAAGTCCTTGTAGCCGAACTTGGTGGGCGGCCCGTAATGCTCGGTGTGCCACTGCATGACGTCCTTATTGCCGCCATACATGTAGCGGACATACCACTCGCTGGCGTGGGCGGGCACGGAGTAGATGCCCCAGTGCATCATGATGCCGAACTTGGCGTCGCGGAACCAGTCGGGGTCCTTGTAGTTTTGCTGGATGGAGTCCCATGTGGGCTGGAAGGGACCGGGCGGCAGGGCGGGCAGGTTGGCCAGCGCGGCAGCGATCAGTGCCGGCGAGTCATGGCCGGACCATTGGTCGCCCGGGGCATTGGATGCCACCTTTGCAGGCGCGTAGGCGGCCACCGCGCCGGGCTCTTCCACCTGCGGCGGCGTGTTCTGGGACAGCAGGGCGGCGGCGCTTTGCGCGTGTGTCCGCGCCAGACCTACAGCAACTGCGGAAGCTGCCGTCATCTTTGTGAAATCCCGGCGCGTGAATGTGCGTTTCATTTTTGTAACCTCATGATTATCCTTTATTGACTCTCCGAGAGGCGAAAGCGCTCGGAAACATGAGCGCCGTACAAAAAACCGAATGCGGTTAACTCCGTACTCAGCTTCAGGGCTTCCCGCACCTCTCTTTTGTGGTGACCGCGATTCGGATCGATCTCATAAGTAAACTTGCAACCACACTACGCTTGCAACCACGATGGTTCAGAATGGAATCAGTAGGCCACCAACCGGACGGGACTCAACAGGCCCGAAGTAGCGGGCGCAGAGGGGGTGCCACGGCTTGCTCCGCTTCCAGCAGTTGGCCCCGCGGCCGGGGCAGCCCCCGGAACAGCCGCTCCCGATGCTGCACCGGCTTGTGGCCGGCGCCTGGACCCCGCAGCGGGTTCCGTCCCTCCGCCAGCAGGAAGCTGTGCCGAACCAGGCGCAGATGCAGCAGCAGGTGGCGTAGATGCAGGCGGCGCGCCTGCTCCCCGGCCTTGGCTGGCTGTTCCATACACCTCGATCTTCAGGTCGTTCGTGCCCGGCTTCAGATCGCTGGTCACATCCCAGCGATAGGGCTGGAAAGACCGTGCGCCTACCTCTTTTCCGTTGAGCGTGACGTGCGCGTAGTCATGCACATCGCCGATCTCCAGATAGACATGCTTACCGGCAGGCTTGGCGGGCGCGGTGAATTGCAGGCTGTAGGTTGCCGGGCCAGCGAAGGATGTTACGCCAAGCTCCTCCCACGGCTTGATGGGTGTGGTCAACTGCTTGCCCTTCAGATTCAGTTTCCAGTCTCCGTTAAAATCCGCCAGTGTTTTCCCGGACACAAAGGACGGCTCGGCGGCGGCGATTCCCGCGGGCCGCGGTCCGACCACGATCACCTTTGCCTCATACGGCCCGAGCACCAGAGGAATCTGCACTGAATCTTCCTCGGCCTTCGCTGCGGTCATGGGATGAATCTCGCCGGTCGCCATGTCCCAATCCTGCGCCTGGCCGTGTCCCTGGATGGTTGCTGTGCGCGTCTCCGGTTTGTCGCTCTCATTGAAGAAGAAGTACATGTCACCGTCGGCAAATTTGCGATGGGTGTAGGTGAGGCGGAGGAATTCGGAATCCAGCTTGACATCCGGCTTGGGCAGCGCCGCGATCACCGCCGGCGTGATGTCGCCCGAAGGCTCAACCAGCGTGGCGAAGCTCAGGTCCGGCTTCTCCTTCGCATCCATGAAGGTCTTGTCCAGGACCAGACTCGGCGTCTTGCCCACGAAGATGACCTTGCCGCCCGCCTTGGCAAACTCCTGCAAGCGCGCGAGGCCGGTGCGGGTGATGACGGTCATCGACGGCAGGACGATGGCTTTGTAGGTCTGCCCACTGAGGTTTTTGAAGCCGCCGTTCTCGATCGTCGCCACCGAACTGAGCGACTGCTCGTCGAAGTAGTCCCAGTCGATCTGGTGCTCGAAGAGTTGCCAGCCGAGCTTGGTTGTGCTGCGGTCGGCCTCGGTCGCGGCATCGCCGCCGAGCCAGATGGTGTTGCCGGGATGGTACAGCCCAACCTGCGCCGCAGGGCGGCCAATGGCCATCAGATAGCTGGCGCGGTTTGCGTACCAAAGGGTCTGGGGCGTATCCGGCGGAGGTGGCGCGGACGCCTGGCCACCGCCAGAACCACCGGCGCGCAGCCCGTTGGCGCGAATCTGCAGTGCGTCGACCCCACGCACCAGTTGAAAGTTCATCTGGTACTTGCCGTCGACGCCGGTGCCACCGCCCTCTTCCGCCCACACCTGCGGCCTGCCGAAGAGATGCGCCGCGGACGACGCCAGTTTGGGGAAGTTGTTGTTGGTACTCCAGGTTGCGTCGAAGCGGTGCACTGCGCTGGGGACCAACTGGTTGAGGTTGTCGATTCCCGGAACCCCTACATATCGCTCGTCGCGGAAGTAGTCGCCCTCGCTGTTCTCCAGCGAGAGCATTGCCTCTTCGTGGTTCAGGTGAACCAGGTACTCGACGTTGTGCGCCTTCGCCCAGTTGGCCTGCTCGCCGAAGAAGGAATTGCGGAAGATGCCGCTCCACACGTCGTAGTAATCGGCCCGGGCTAAATTGGACTGCGCCGTTGGCTGGCCGTTGAACCACGCCGGAAGAAATGGCGTCAGATCGTATCCTTTCTGCGCCTTGAACTGCTCCAGCAGCGTAGGCGTCCAGGGAAGGCCGTTGCTGCCTGGAATAATGGGGCTGCCGGTGGTGTTGTTCTCGCTGTAGTCGGGCTCATCGCCAAAGAAGCCCATCACGATCTTGCCGAACTGGTCTCCCACCGCGCCGTAGTAGGTCTCATGAGTGATATGCAGGAACGCGTCGGTCGCCTTGGGGTCCAGATAATCGATCAGCGAGTAGGTTGCATTCTTCGCACGAGTCCCGTCGGCGCGATTGTCGTTGCGCGTTGGCGAGCTGAGGTAGATGTGCCGCAGAAACCTTACCTGACAACTGAGAGGTGCCTGGTACTTCAACTGCATGTCCGCCGGGATCGGGATCGGGACCACCGTCTGGTTGCCCTGCACCGCCCAGATTGCCAACGTGTCCGGAGGCACGGGCATCTCGAGCACCTGGCCGGTCACCACATGCACCGAGATGTCCGCGGTCATCACCTGCATGCCAAGCTGCGGGTAACGCTGCGAGATGTAGCCGCCCGCGAAGCCGCTCGGGTAGTTCGACTCATCCTGAATCCAGAACCGCATGTTCCGCTTCGCAGCCTCCTGGACGATAAACTTCACTTCGTCCATGTGTCCCGGCGACAGGTACGGCGGTTCGCCCGGAGACTTGCGTCCCGATGCGAGGTTGAAAACGAACATCCCATTCGCCGACATGCGGTCCAAATCAGCCGTAATCCGCTGCTTGAGTGCTACGGGATCCGGGCCGTCCCACCCGGTAAACGGAGAGATCGCGCCATACTCGTGCGGCGGCGCCTTGAAGTTCGCCGCTGCCTGGCTCACCGTCGGCACCGTAATCTCCTGCCAGGGGCGCTGCGCCAGCAATACCGGCGCTAAGAATAGGAACAGAAGAAGTGTGAGGGTGGTTTTCATGGCGGGACTCCGGAGACCTGATTCTGGTTCGCCGTCGAGTATACGTACCGGTGTCAGCGAGGAGCAATGCCACCGCTTCCGGCAACGATGAAAGTTGGACCGATGCACCGGGAAATCTCTGGCTGGGTGCCGGATGGGAGAGAGCAGGCTCTGTGGTTTGACTTGATGCGGAGGCGATTGTGAGAGCGCTCTTAGCGGGGGACTCTCTTGTTTGGCACTGCGACTGCTTTCATCCGTGCTGGAGGCACAGACGATGCAGGTGACGACGGCGACCAGCGACGCGCTGCAGAAGTATCTGGACCTGGCCAGCGACCAGATGAAGCTGACGGCGGCCAATATGGCGAATGTCGATACTCCGGGGTACAAGACCCAGGGATTTGATTTTGCGCAGGAGTTCTCGCGGGCGCTGGGCACGAGTGCCGCGAGCGAGACGGCGGTGAAGGTCTCGAATGTCGAGGGACTGACGGCGCGGCCGGATGGCAACAACGTGTCGATGGACCGCGAGGGGATGCAGTTGGCGAAGGCGCAGTTGGAGTTTCGCGCCGGGGTTTCGCTGCTGCGGAGCCAGTACACGCGGGTGATGGATGCGATCCACGCGGACAGTAAGTAGAGGAGCAAAGGCAAAAGCTGTTTGATTTTCAGCTATGAGCTATGAGCTGTGAGGTCGTTATTGCGTGCGAGGTTGCGATGAATTTGTTTGGGGTGATGGACATCAGCGCTTCGGCGCTACAGGCGGAACGGGTGAGGGCCGAGGTGGTGGCTGCGAATATGGCCAACGCCGAGACGACGCGGACCTCGGACGGCGGCCCGTACCGGCGCCAGCACGTGGTGTTTCAGGAGGCGGGCGGGGATGGGTTTGCGGCGTCCTTGCTGGGGAACGGCGGGATTGGAAGCTCGTTGCTGGGGACGGCGGGATCGAGTTTGGGATTGGGCGATGGATTGGCCTCGGGGATGGGATCGACGGCTGCGCGCGGAGGCGTGGCGGTGGCTGGAGTGGTGACGGACCAGAGCGCGCCGCTGGAGCGGTACGATCCCAATCACCCGGATGCGGGGCCGGATGGCTATGTGGCGTATCCGGATATCAATCCGCTGACCGAGATGGTGGACCTGATGGGAGCGACGCGGTCGTATGGACTGAATGCGACGGCGGTGCAGGCGGAGAAGGGCATGGTGACGGCTTCGCTGGAGATATTGAAGTGAGCTGGTTGCTGGTTGGGATTGATGGGCGTGGAGGTGCGATGTGGTGAGTGCGTTGAGTGGAATTGGTTCGGCGGTAACGGGCGCGGCTTCGGCGCTGACGGGAACGGGCGCGACGAATAGCGCGACAGGTTCGGGTGCGGCGACTCCGTTCAGCGGGATCTTTCAGTCGATGGTGGAGCAGACATCGGAACTGGATGCGAAGGCGTCCCAGGCGGTTACGGGCCTGTTGAGCGGGCAGGGAGTGGAGATCCACGATGCGATGATTGCGACCGAGAAGGCGGACATGGCGTTCGAGCTTGCGTTGCAGGTGCGCAACAAGGCGGTTGGGGCGTACCAGCAGATGATGGCAATGCAGTTCTAGACAGGCAGATAGAAACGCGGGGCGAGCCGGTGAATTTGGAGTGGCGGAATGGCTGACGGGGGACAAACGGGCAATGGGCTTGCGCCCGTCGGCGGCGTTGCGCAAGGGAGCGCACTGGAGCGCGCGGGTGCGCTGGCGGGCAATGTCCGCGGGCGGTTCATGGCGATGCCGCCTGGGCGGCGGAGATGGATGGTCTCGTCGCTGCTGATGGTGGCGGCACTGTGCGCGGGGATGATGTGGTATACGGGCCGGACGGACTGGCGGGTATTGTTTTCAGGACTGGACGCGAAGGACACGCAGCAGGTGGCGCAGGAGTTGACGGCGGCGGGGATTCCATACCAGATGACGGAGGATGGGAGCGGCATCGAGGTGGGAGCGGACCAAGTGGACAAGGCAAGGATGGAGGTTGCGACGAAGGGGATGCCGCAGTCGGGGCGGATGGGCTTTGAGTTGTTCGACAAGCCGAACTGGGTGGGGTCGGAGTTCGACGAGAAGGTGAACTATCAGAGGGCGATGGAGGGCGAGCTGGAGCACACGATCGGGACCATCGCAGCGGTGCGGTCGGCGCGGGTTCATCTAGTGTTGCCCAAGGATTCGTTGTTTGGGGATGAGGCGAAGTCGGCGAAGGCTTCGGTGGTGTTGCAACTGAAGCGCTCGTCGATGCCGCCGGAGCAGGTGGAGGCGATCCGCAGTCTGGTGGCGGGCGCGGTGGAGAACCTGAGCCCGGAGGATGTGACGCTGGTGGATGCGGACGGACGTCTGAACCTGAATGCGCGTGGGCCGGGAGCGGTTGCCGACGATGCCCAGCGCGGGCTGGAGGGCAAGCTGGTGGCCATGCTGGAGCCGACGGCGGGAAGCGGCAACGTGCGCGCGTCGGTGAATGTGAGCTACGACGAGGGCAGCGAGGAGAAGACGGACGATGTCTACGATCCGGCGCAGGTGGCGACGCTGACGATGCATAAGAGCGAGCAGACGGTGGGGCAGAAGACGCGCGTGTCGGGTGTGCCGGGAACGGCGAGCAATACGCCGGCTGCTGCTGCTGTGGGCAGCGTTGCGGCGGGACGGGCAACGCTTGGGGGCGCGGCTGCGGCTGCGGCGGTCGCGGCGGTTCCTCCGTTGATGCAGACGGCGAATTCTGCGACGGCGGGAACGGCTGGAGCGACGCAGAAGGAAGCGGGGCTGGCGGTTTATCCGCAGAGCGGATTGCAGGGTGGCGAGGAGACGGCGACCGACGAGAGCGGGAGTTATGCGGTGTCGCGGCACCAGTCGCACTTTGAGCAGGGGCCGGGACGGATACGGCGGGTGACCGCGGCGGTGGTGGTGAACGATCGCATGTCGAGCGAGGGGACGGGCAAGCAGGAGCACGCGGTATGGAAGCCGCGCAGCGCGGAGGAGATGCAGCAGTTGGAACAACTGGCGCGGGCGGCGGTGGGATTCGACGCCACGAGGGGGGACCAAGTGGTGATTGAGAACGTGGGCTTCTCGTCCAACATGCCGGAGATCAAAGGGCCGCCCATGCAGCGGTTGATGGACGAGACGAGTTCGCTGCTGAATGCGCAGCCCGGCCTGATGAAGACGTTGAGCGTCCTGGTGCTGGGGCTGCTGCTGGTGATGTTTGTGCTGAAGCCGATGACGCGTCAGATGATGACGGCGCTCATCCAGACGCCGCCGCTGGCCTTGTCCGCGGGACACGGCGGGGCTGAAGCGGGAGGGATAGCGGGGCGTGCATCGGGAGGGCTGGCCTCTGGGCGGGCGATAGATGCGCAGGGACTCTATGAGCACGTCTCCGCGCAGATTCGCAGGGAGCCTGCGCAGAGCACGCGGCTTCTGGAATCGTGGATCAGCGAGACGACGGAGGAGGGAGACTGATGGCAACGCCCGCAATGGTCACACCGCCAAGGGAGACGCTTCCGGTATCGCTGGTGCAGCCGGAACAGCCGGGGGGCGCATCGACTGGAATGTCGGGACTGCACAAGGCCGCAATTCTGATGGTGGCGGTGGGCGATGATCTGGCCAAGGTCTTGTTTAAAAGCCTGACGAAGGCCGACGTACAGCAGGTGACGAATGAGATTTCCACGCTTGGCGATGTGCCGCCGGAACAACTGCTGCAGGTGCTGACGGAGTTTTATGGGTTGCTGCAGACGAAGCAGTATATGGTGCGTGGAGGCCCAGAGTACGCAAGCCGCCTGCTGGCCGAGGCGTTTGGGCCGGCGCGATCCGCGGAGTTGCTGGTTGAAGCGCGGAACATGCGGGAACAAACGCGCGGCGACTTGTCCATGGTGCAGAAGATGGACCCACAGCAGTTAAGCAAGTTTTTGGAGAACGAGCATCCGCAGACGGTGGCGCTGGTGCTGGCGCATATGGACCCGAAGCGCGGTTCGACCCTGTTGATGCATCTGGACAAGCAGTTGCGTGTGGAGACGGTGCGGCGGCTGGCGGAGATGCGGCAGTTCTCGCCCGAGATGGCACAAAAGGTGGGGGTGATCCTGCAACGGCGGATGGAGGCGCTGGGCTCAACCGGACGGAGATCGTATGCGGGATTCAAGGCGGTGGCGGACATGTTGAACCGTCTGGACCAGGAGGCGAGCAAGGGGATTATTGAAGAAATCGAGCGGGAGGAGCCAACGCTGGCGATCGGCATTCGCAACCTGATGTTCACCTTCGAGGACCTGTTGACCGTGCCGGAGGTGAGCGTTCGCGAACTGGTGGCTGCCGTGGACAAGCGCGTCCTGGCGCTGGCGTTGAAGGGATCCAAGGAGAACCTGAGGGCGCATCTGTTCAAGGCGATGAGTACGCGGGCGGTGGAGATGTTGAAGGACGATATGGAGACGATGGGGCCGGTGCGGACCAAGGAGGTGGCGCGCGCTCAGCAGGAGATGCTGACCCTGGCGCGCACTCTGGAATCGGAAGGAAAGATCACACTGAAGATCGAGGCTGACGATGAACTTGCCGTCTGAGGCGCAGGGGGGAGTAGCGGGTGGAGCAACGGGCGGGAGACAGAGATATATCCCGGCCGTAGCGGCCAACGCTGAAGCTATGGCTGCGTTTCATGCGCCGGAGAAAATTGTTGCGCCGTTCGAGTTTCTCTCGCTGGCAGGCGAAGAGGTGGAGGCGATGGGGTCGCAGTTCGGGTCGAAGGCAAGGAAGCAGGCGGGTGAGCCTGGGGCTGGCCGGCGGACAGGAAATCATGCGTCGAAGGATGCGTGTGAGAATGGCGACGCGGGTGCTGGATTCGATCGTGTGGGGAAGGATGGAACCTATCGGAGTGCGGTCGAAGTTGCGCGGTTGGAGGGAATGCAGGAAGGGGAGCGGGAAGGCCGCCGCGCATTGCGTGCCGAGATGGAGGCGGAGATGCAGGCGTCGGTTGCGCGTGAGCGGGAGCGCATGGTTGGCGTAATGAAGGAGTTTGGCGCGGCGCGTGAGCGGTATTTTTCCGGTGTTGAGCAGGAGGTCGTAAAGCTGGCGCTGGGGATTGCGGAGCGGGTGCTGCACCGCGAGGCGCAGATCGATCCGCTGCTGCTGACGGGCGTGGTGCGAGTGGCACTGGAAAAGATGGCGGACCGGAGCGGCGTGGTGCTGCGCGTTGCGGCGGCGGATGTCGAGGCCTGGAAGCGGGTGTTTCAAGCGACGGAGCCTTCGGAACGGCCACGTGTGATGGAGGACGCGCGGCTGGAGCGGGGAGAGTGCGTACTCGATACAAAGATGGGTACGGTGGAGCTGGGTGTAAGCGTGCAACTGGAGGAGATAGAGAAGGGGTTCTTCGATCTGCTGAACCACAGGCCGGTCCAGTAATGGAGACGATCTCATTTGCGCCCTACTTTGAGCGATTGGCGGTGCGGCCTGCGTGGCGATGGCACGGGCGCGTGGTGGAGGCGAATGGGCAGACGATCGAGTCCGACGGGCCGCTGTGTTCGGTGGGCGAGTGCTGCGAGATTGTGGATGCGGAGGGTGGACGGCACGAGGTGGAGGTGATCGGGTTTCGCGGGCCGCATGTGCTGGCTATGCCGCTGGACGCGACCCAGGGGATTCGCTACGGCGATGCGCTGGCGGCACTGGGCGTGGTTCCGCAGATGGGGTTGAGCGAGCAGATGACGGGCCGCGTTCTGGATGCGCTGGGGCGGCCGCTGGACGGGCTGGCCCCGCTGAGGACCGGCGAAACGTGGCCTCTGGACGGGGTCGTGCCGCAGGCGATGGAACGGGAGCCGATCCGGAAGCCGCTATCGACCGGCGTGCGCGTTCTGGATGGAGTGCTGACGGTGGGCCGCGGGCAGAGGGTTGGGATATTTGGTGGATCGGGCGTGGGAAAGAGCACGCTGATCGGCATGATGACGCGCAACACGGCGGCAGATATGACGGTGGTTGGACTGGTGGGCGAACGTGGACGCGAGGTGAAGGAGTTCCTGGAGGACGCGCTGGGCGAAGAGGGAAGGAAGCGCTCGGTGGTGTTGGTGTCGACGTCGGACCAGACTCCGCTGCTGCGGATGCGGGCGGCGCTGGCGGCCACTTCGGTGGCGGAGTTCTATGCATCGCGCGGCATGCATGTGCTGCTGGTGCTGGACTCGCTGACGCGATACGCCATGGCCGCGCGCGAGGTTGGGCTGGCGGCCGGCGAGCCTCCGGCGAGCAAGGGCTATACGCCGTCTGTGTTCTCGCGGCTGGCGCGGCTGGTGGAACGCGCGGGGAACTTCAAGGATGGCAGCATTACGGCGTTCTATACGGTGCTGATGGAGGGCGACGATCAGCAGGACCCGCTGGTGGATGCGGTGCGCTCCTTGCTGGACGGGCATGTGGTGCTGTCGCGGGCAATGGCGGCGGAGGGTTGGTACCCGGCAGTGAACATTCTGGATTCGATCAGCAGGCTGATGCCGGCGGTGACCAGCGCGGAGCATCTCAGGAAAGCGGGGTTGGTGAGGCGGCTTCTGGCGGCGTATGCGCGGAGCGAAGACCTGGTGCGCATCGGGGCGTACAAGGCCGGCGCCGATGCGGAGCTGGACCAGGCGCTGGCTGCAAGACCTGTTCTGCGCGGGTTTCTGGAGCAGAAGTCCGGGGAGCGGGTGGGTCTGACGGAGTGCATTGAGCGCTTACAGGCGCTGGAGATCGGCGCGTGAGTGGCAAGGCGAGGCGGCTCGACCGGCTGCTTGCGATACGGCGGCTGGGCGAGGACCTCGATCGCGGGACTCTGGCACTGGCGCTGGCTTCCGTGGCAGAGGTTGAGGCGGCGCTTGCGAGGCAGGAGACGACCCTGGCGGATGCGAGGCTGGCGGCGCGCAGAGCGTTGACCGCCGGCGATCGCGGCGAATGGCTGATGGCGGACGCGCAGACCGAGGTGGCGGGATGGAACCGGGGACGGCTGGACGTTCTGCTGGAGACGCGGGCGGTTGAGGTGCCGCCGGCGATGGAGAAGTTTCTGGAAAGCCGGCGCGAGCACGAGCAGGTGAAACAACTGGTCGAGAACGCACAGCAGGTGGAGGAGAACGAGGAAGGCCGCAGGGCGCAGGCCGCGTCCGACGATTGGTTTCTGAGCAGGCGCATGAGGAGGGCGCGTTAGCCTGCCGAAGAATGTTGGGCCGCGACTGGAGAAGGTCTATGCGGCTGTTTTCCCTAGGAATACGGCGTGTCTGTGCCCGAGAGTTCGGGATCGCCTGTAACGGGATCGCCGGGGTGGATTATGAGCCACTCCTTATCGGAGACGGTTTCAGGACAAAAACTTTGGCTGCTAAAGTGCTTTGCACTCTGTGTCGAGAGGCGGGCCAGATGCACGCAGCGCACATTGGAAGCTTGGAGGCTGTATCGGCTGCTCCGCCGCTGAAGGTTAGCGGAGCGTCGCATCCATCGCCGGCGCCGAAGAGCTTCGGTCTGTCGTGGCAGGGGGAGATGATTGCGCGCGCCGCGAACACGCTTGCCACGAATGCGCGCGCGTCGAATGCAAACGCGACGGATGCAATGCGACGAAGCAAAGCGAGCGGAGAGGTTGCACCCGGAACAATCACGCGGGACAAAGAGAGTTCCGCATTGACGGTCGAGATAAAGTCTGCCGGAAATACAGAACAAGAGCCGCTGAGTAAGGCGAAGGGAAGTGACGCGTTGAAGTTTGCGCCAAAGACCGCGGTGGACAACAAGGCGACCGGGGTGGACAGCGAGGCCGGAGTGGAAGCAGGGCCGGAGGTCGAGACGGAAGTGAGTTCCCCTGCCGCATTCGAGAATCCGTCTGCGCCGTTGAAGGCGGCTTCGCTGGGGATGAAGCGGGATTTGTCTTCGATGATTGGGACGAAGGAGAAGAACGCGGTTGCGAGGTCAATTCACGGAACGGATGAAGGACCCGCGGCGGCCCTCGGGAATGAGGCTACCGTCTCTGCGACGCCGGAGTTGATGGCGCAGATGGGAGTGGGGCGGACGGTTGGAATGCCGATTGCCACTACATCTGGCGGTCATGCGGATTCGGAGGACTTGCAGACAAAGGATGTGGTGGGAAAGAGTTGCTTGAAGGAAAAGATTACTTCCCCAGGGATGAAGCGGGATTGGCCTTCAATGGCCGGGACCGTGGAGAAGAATACGGTTGCAAAGCCAGCCCAGGCGGCGGGTGAAAGCACTGCGGCGACAACGGGAAAGGTTGCAGCGGCGAGAAATGTAGCTGCGGCGGGGAAAGTTGCAACGGCGGAAGATGTAGCTGCGGCGGGGAAAGTCTCGACGGCACGAAGAGAGGCGGCGGCTGGGAAAGAGACGGTGGCGACATCTCTGGAGCCTGGGACAAAGCCCGGAAAGGGGCAAACGGTTGCGGCATTGAACGTAAGTGATTCTGGCAGGCGTGCGAGTCTGGATGGTTTGCAATCGGCTTCGACTGTGTTGCAGCCGGTCTCGACCGGGATGGCTGGCGCTTCATTTCAGACGTTGGCTCCAGGTCATGCATCTGTGCAGCCGGCGGGAGCAGAGCTGCGATCCGGTGCGGCAAGCTCCGCGGAGGGAGCCGTGAGCACGGGGCATCAAGTGATGGCTGCCGGGCCGGGCCGGTTGGACATCGGGGTCTTCGACGGGACCCATGGCTGGCTGCGGATTCGCGCGGAACTGGGTGCGGGCGGTGCTGTGAATGCGTCGCTGACGGCTAGCGCGCCGGCGCATGAGGCGCTGCGTGCGGCGGTGCCGGAGATGGCGAGTTATCTGCAGTCGGAGGCGGTGAATGTGAGCAGGATCGCGGTGCATCGGGTTGCGGAAAACTCGAGTTCGATGAGCTTGCCGCCGGGAGGGAGCCAGCAGGATGGAGATGCGCAGGGGCATCGTGGGACGCGGGATGGAGCTGGGGCGGCGCAAAGGAGTTTGTTGTTGGAGAACGGAGATGCGAGCGGTCCGGCCTCCGGCAGCGTGAGTTCTGCGACGGACGAATCGGCTGCCGGTGCGACCGGTCTCAGCGGTTGGATTGGAGGTCTGTCCGGTGCCATGCCTTGGATTGCAACGGCGGGAGGGTACCGGGGAGGCGGCAGCGGGAGTTGGTTGAACGTAAGCGCATAGGTTGGGCGAGGTTCGAGGTTCGAGGTAGGCGGTAGAAGGTTCGAGATTTGAGTTCGAAATAGACGAGAGGCTCGAAAGGAAAGGGACAACGATGAATAGTATTCAGCAGATCGTGACGGGAGCGACGCAGATGTCGAGTTCAGCGACCAGCGTGGCGAGTGCGCTGGCAAAGCCGAGGGCGACAACGGGCGGCGGCGCGGCGGCGACCACAACCGCTACGGCGGCCGCGGACAGCTCGACCATTACGGCAAATGATTTTCTGACGCTGCTGGTGGCGGAGATGAAGAACCAGGATCCGACCCAGCCGACGGACCCGAATGCATACATTACGCAGATGGTGGACGTGAACAGTTTGCAGCAGTTGATCGGGATCAACAGTGGCATCACGTCGCTGGATACAGCGGCGGGCGTGACGCCTACGGGTGCGGCGACAGGCTCATAGCGGGCATTTTCCGGGCGAGGAGATGTGCGTCCGGCCGTTGTGCCGCGGCGATCTGCCAACCAGGCGGTCCAGCAACGATTCAACAACTACTTTTGAGGAACTACAAGGAGAACGGCAATGCCATCTTTTTCGATTGCACTTACAGGACTTGAGGCGAATTCGGTTGCGCTGGACACGATCGGCAACAACCTGGCGAACCTGAACACGACGGCGTTCAAGGGCCAGACGACGAGCTTTTCGGATCTGTTCTACCAGAACATCGGGAGTACGGGTTCGGGAGACGCGCTACAGGTAGGGCTTGGAACGCAGGTATCGGGGACGAACACCGACTTCTCGCAGGGATCGCTGTCGACGACGACGAATTCAACCGATATGGCGCTGAACGGCAGCGGCTTCTTTGTGGTGGACCAGGGCGGGCTGGAGCAACTGACGCGTTCCGGGAACTTCCAACTGGACCAGAGCGGCAACCTACAGACGACCACCGGGGCCGGAGTAATGGGATATGCGGCGGCCAATGGCGTGGTCAATACGAACACTCCACTGACCACTTTGCAGATCCCGGTGGACGCGACCCAGGCAGCGCAGGCGACCGAGAACTTCGGGATCACGGCGAACCTGGATGCCGCGACGGCGGTGGGCGGGACGTTCTCCACCACCATCACGATGTATGACTCGCTGGGCACCAGTCATGCGGCGACGGTGAACTTCACCAAGACGGCGGACAACACCTGGAGCTACGCGATCTCGTTGCCGGCGGGCGATGCGACGGGCACTCCGGTGAACAATACAGGCACGCTGACGTTCAGTTCGTCGGGTGCGCTGCTGACACCGGCGGCGAACGTGACGGGCATCTCCTTCCCCGGCCTGTCGGACGGCGCGAACGATATGACGTTCAACTGGAACCTGTACAACTCGACCGGCGCGCCGCAGATCGGACAGACGGTCGGGACATCGACGGCAACGGCGAGCACGCAGGACGGTTTTGCCAGCGGCTCGTACAAGAGTTTCTCGGTGGATTCGGCGGGCGTAATCTCGGCTGGTTTTTCAAACGGCCAGACGGTGACGATCGGTCAGATCGCCGTCGCATCGGTGACCAATGTGGAGGGACTAACCGTAGAGGGCGGCAACAACTATCAGACGACGGCGGCATCGGGCGCGGCCAGCGTTGGCGCTCCGGGAGCGGGAGGGCGCGGGTCGATCGAGGACGACACGCTGGAGCAATCGAACGTGGACATCTCGACGGAGTTCGCAAACCTGATCGTGGCGCAGCGCGCGTTTGAGGCGAACTCGAAGACGGTGACAACATTCGATACGGTGACGCAAGAGACGATCAACATGATCCACTAGATCCAGAGAATCCGCCAGGATGGCGGCGATCGCGAGCGGTGGTTGCGGACTGAATGAATGGGGCCTGCAATCGCCGCTGTGTCTTCGATGGCTGCGCTGCCGGCCCTTGGGTGAAGGACCGCTAATTTTCCGGCGGATTCTTTGGCACTCTTCGTGCAGATGTCATGTACATCATGGCATCGGCTTCTGAGCTTCGGGAAAACAACGCGGGCGTGCGAGGCGGCCAGCTTGCCGGACCGTCGATTGGGCCGGCGTCCGGGACACAGGCGATGGAAGCACATCCCGCGTGGCCAATGATCTCGCGTCTGCCGGTAATTCTGGCGGTGAATATACCGTTGAGCGGATTCAAGGTGAGCGATCTGCTCAATCTACGCTGCGGACAGACCATCGTGAGCGCATGGGCGGCCACCGAAGAATTGCCGATGAAGGCGGGCGCGCTACAGCTAAGTTGGGGTGAGTTTGAGGCTGTGGGCGAGCGCATGGCGCTGCGGCTGACGAGGTTGGCTTAGCAAAGGCTGAGGATGCGGTTGGATGTCCCGCTGCGGACGTTGAAGGAGTCGACGATGGAAAGAGTGAGTGAGGGTCTTCGGGGTGGAAGGGCGAGGGGGCCTGAGACCGGGTTGGCGGCGTGGCTCATGGCATGGTTTCAAACGCCCCTGCGGGTGAAGTTTTCAGGGATGGGCAAGGTACGCGCGAAGCGTCGCATGGAACTGGTTGAGATGCTGCAACTGGGAGGCAAGCGGCAGTTGATGCTGGTGGTGTGCGATGGACAACGGTATCTGGTGGGGGCCGGCGGCGACGGCGTGCAGTCGATCGCGGAGATAAAACCTCAGACATCTGAGAAGTATTTATCCGTTGCAATGAGCGGGGCGCTGGATGGAGACGAGGCAAACGTCGCGATGCAATCTTCGGAACGGGAAATGCGATGCAGCTCTTGAGCCGTTTGCCGTGGATGAGATTGCGACGGAGCGGGCCGTTGGCGGTGGCCGCGGTGTTGGCGGCGCTCGCGTTGGCGCGGCCGGCGCGGGCCGAGTGGATTCAGCAGGCAGTGTCTGGCTCTGGGGGCGGTTCGGGTGCGGCAGCGGAGTCGTTCTGGGTCACGCCGTCGCCTCATGCCACAGTGAAGCCTGCGCGGACGGGAATGGCGGCGGCTGCGAAGCATGGGCCGGTTGCGGGCGCAAAGAAGCCCTCGGCGGCGATTGCGGCTCCGGCAGCCGCGTCTGCGCCAGTGGCCGGAAATTTTGGGCTGGACACGATTGTGAGCCAGTTGAATGGGGGGCAGAGCGTGCCCTGGTCGATCGTGATCGGACTGACGCTGCTGACTCTGCTTCCGGCGCTGTTGCTGTCGATGACGCCGATGGTCCGGTTGCTGGTGGTCTTCCACTTCCTGCGCCAGGCGCTGGGGACGCAGACGGCCCCGTCGAACCAGGTGTTGATGGGCCTGGGACTGATGATGACGTGGTTCCTGATGCAGCCGGTGATGGTGCAGGTCGAGCAGCAGGCGTTGGCCCCGTACCGCGCGGGAACGATCTCCGGAGAGCAGGCGCTGGAGCTGGGCGCGGCACCGGTGAAGACGTACATGCTGCGCTTTGCGCGGGAAAAAGACCTGGCGCTGTTTGCTTCGGCGGGGATGACCGCGCGACCGAAGACGGCCGGGGATCTGCCGATGCAGGTGGTGGTTCCGGCGTACATGCTGAGCGAGCTGAAGGCCGGGTTCCAGATTGGTGCGGTGCTGTTCCTGCCATTCCTGCTGGTGGACCTGGCGATCGCCAGCATTACCACCTCGGTCGGGATGATGCAGTTGCCGCCGGTGGTGATCTCGACGCCGGTAAAGATCCTGCTGTTTGTGATGGTGGACGGATGGAACCTGCTGGCTGGTTCGTTGCTAAAGAGTTTTTGAACAGGTTCGAGGTACGCGGTTCGAGGGACAGAAGGCGAGGGAATATGGGACCGGACATGGCGGCGGAGATGGCGCGGAACGTGTTAGTTCAGGCGATGATTTTATGCGCTCCGTTGCTGATTGTGGCGTGCGTGGTCAGCGTTGTGCTGAGTCTGATGCAGACGCTGACCAGCGTGCAGGAGCAGACGCTGACGATAGTGCCACGGCTGTTTGCGGTGTTTGCGGTGACTGTAGTGACGATGCCGTGGCTGGTGCGGCGTCTGGTGACCTACACGGTGGAGCTGTGGTCGGACTTTCACCGGTACCTGGGATAGGCGGGAAGACGCGTGCAGATACCAAATGCGGCAACGATGCTGACCGGGCACGAGATCGCGGACTGGCCACAGTTCCTGTCGGCCGGTGTGCTGGTGATGGTTCGGCTGAGCGGTCTGATGGTCTTTGCGCCGTTGTTCTCTTCGGCTGCGATTGCGCCGCGAATCAAGGCCGGGTTCGTGATTGCGATGACCGTGCTGCTGGCCCCAGTGGTGGGGACGTTGCCTCTTGCGCGCGTGGAACTGGACATGGCGGGGCTGCTGGGAGAACTGGCCGTTGGGTTGACGTTCGGGTTTGCGCTGAGCCTGATTCTGGAGACGCTGATGTTCGCTGGGCAGGTAGTGGGGATGGAGTTCAGCTTCTCGCTGGTGAATTTGATGGATCCGAATAGCAACATCGAGACGCCGGTGCTGGGGCAGATGCTGAACTGGATGGGGCTGCTGGTGCTGATCGGCGCAGGGCTGGACCGGTCGCTGCTGGCGGCGGTGATGCGCAGCTTTGCGGCGGTTCCGGTGGGCCAGGCGGTGATGAAAGCGTCGACTTGCGCGGCGCTGGCTTCGATGATGGGCGGGGTATTTCTGGCGGGGCTGCAACTTGCCGCACCTGTGATTGCCGCGGCGCTGACGGTGGAGATTGTGGTGGCGCTGGTGGGAAGGCTGTCTCCGCAGTTGCCGGTGATGATGGTGAGCATTCCGCTGAAGACGCTGGTCTCGTACGCGGTGCTGATCGGGTCGCTGGCGGTGTGGCCGGGGTGGATTGAGCGGCACTTCACGGCACTGCTGGATCAGGCGGCGAAGCTGGTGGCCTCATGAGCGAGAAGGGGACAGAAAAGGCAACCGAGCAGCGCAAGGAGAAGGCACGCAAAAAAGGCGACTTTGTGCATAGCCGCGAACTGCTGAGCGCGGTGTCGATGCTGGCGGGTGTTCTGGTGCTGGGTGTTTCGGCGAGACAGTTTCTCTCAGGCTGGGACGAGGTGTACGCGCGCAGTCTGATGCTGGGGCTTGGCGACATGGGGGCGGAGGATCTTGATCGCGCTGTAGTGAGGATTCTGGCACCGTCGCTTCTGCCAGTGGGGCTGGTGCTGGCGGCGAGCTTCAGTGCTGCGCTGATGGCGGGATTGGGACAGTCGGGCGGATTGAAGATCAACGGCGAGGCGTTGACGATCAAGCCGGAACGGTTGAACCCGGCGACCAACCTGGGAAATATCTTCAGTCTGCGGTCTATGACGCGGATGGCGAAGTCGCTGATTCCGGCGGCGGCGGTGGTGGCGCTGGGAGTGAAGGCGATGCAGGAGTCCATTCTGCCCATGCCGGTGATGAGCGTGGCGCGGCTGCCGGTGACGCTGAGTGCCTGCTTCGATCTCATGGAAAAGGCGGCGTGGGTGATGGTGGCCTGGGCCGCGCTGGACTACGCGGTGGAGCGGATGGCATGGAACAAGAAGTTGCGCATGACCAAACAGGAGATGCGCGACGAGGTGAAGGAGACAATGGGGAATCCGCAGGTGAAGGGGCGGATCCGGCGGATCCAGAATGCGATGCGGCGGCGCAAGGCGAAGGCGGACATCTCGCGCGCGAGTGTGGTGGTTACCAATCCGACGCACTATGCGGTGGCGCTGGAGTTCAGCTTCGAGTCGATGCTGGCTCCGACCGTGCTGGTGAAGGGACAGAACCTTCATGCGCTGAGAATCCGCGAAGAGGCTCGCTGGGCCGGGGTACCGATTGTGGAAAACCCGCCGCTGGCGCGCTCGCTGTACAGGGGCGTGGAGGAGGGGCAGGCGATTCCGTATGAGTTGTATGCGGCGGTGGCGGGGATTCTGGCGTTCCTCTACCGGCAGCAGGTGGAGAAGGCGGCGCGGGAGCGCAGGGCAGCGTCGAAGCAGGCGAAGAAGCCGGTTTCAACTGTGGCGCAGACCTCAACGACCAGGGAAAGTGTTAGCGGGGGAGGAATGTGACTACTCAGACGGTGGGAACCAATAGCGGATGGACCAAGGCGAAGCGCAACGCGCTGATGTTGCCAATCGCGGCGATCAGCATGGTCTTCGTGATGCTGATCCCGGTATCGAGCTTCATTCTGGACATCTTGCTGGTGGTGTCGATGACGGCCTCGATCATCGTCTTCCTGACCGCGATCCAGGTGCGCAAGGCGGTGGACTTCAGCGTGTTCCCGACGTTGCTGCTGTTGCTGACGCTCTTCCGGCTGTCGCTGAACATCGCATCCAGCCGGAGGATTCTGCTGCATGGGCACGAGGGAACGCACGCCGCGGGCAGCATGATCGAGTCGTTCGGTCAGTTTGTAGTGGGCGGCAATTACGTGGTCGGATTTGTGCTGTTTCTGGCGTTGATTGCGATTCAATTTCTGGTTGTCAGCCACGGCGCGGTGCGCACGGCGGAGGTGACGGCGCGGTTCACGCTGGATGCGCTGCCGGGCAAGCAGATGGCGATCGACGCGGACATGAACGCGGGTCTGATCGATGAGCATGGAGCGCGCAGGCGGCGGGAGGCGATTGCGCGCGAGGCGGAGTTCTACGGCGCGATGGACGGCGCGGCGAAGTTCAACCAGAGGGACTCGCTGGCGACGATCCTGATTACGGCGATCAATATTGTCGCGGGGCTGGCGATCGGCGTGCTGCAGCAGGGCACGGACCTGATGACGGCGGTGAAGACATACACCATCCTGACCGTGGGCGATGGGCTGGTGACGATGATTCCCAGCCTGCTGGTGACGGTGGCGGGCGCAATGGTGCTGACGCGGGCGTCGTCGGCGGGACAACTGGACACGGAACTGAAGACGCAACTGTTTGCGCGCCGAAACTCGTTGTGGATCGTGTGCGGGGTTCTGGTGGTGATGGCTGCGGTGCCGGGGATGCCGAAGGTGGCTTTCCTGTTGATGGCGGCCGCGATGGGGATGCTGGCGCGCCGGGTCCCCGAGGAGGCTGCGGTAACGGATGCGGCGGACGCACTGCCGGATGGCAGAAAGACGGCGGGGGGGGCGGCAACGGCGGGATTGGCCCCAAGCAACAACCTCGCCGGGTTGCTGAAGATGGACGATTTGACACTGGAGATCGGGTTCCAACTGATCTCGCTGGTGGACGAGAAGCAGGGCGGGCAGATGTTGACGCGGGTGCGCGGCCTGCGCCGGCAACTGGCGACGGAGCTGGGGTTCATTGTGCCGCCGGTGCATATTACGGACAATCTGCGTTTGAAGCCGAGGGAGTATGTGGTGTCGCTGCGCGGGACCGAGATCGGGCGCTGGCAGACCGAGCAGAACTGCGTACTGGCGGTGAACAGCGATCCCAAGGCGCGGCCGATTGCGGGAACAGCGACCCAGGAGCCGGCGTTCGGCGTTGCGGCGCGCTGGATTGCGCCAGGGCTGGAGGAGCAGGCGCTGGCGGCAGGCTACTCCGTGGTGGACCAGACTACGGTGATTGCGACCCACGTTGGCGAGTTGATACGAAGAAATGCCCAGGAGTTGTTGGGGCGGCAGGAGGTGAAGCGTCTGCTGGATGCGATGAACGAGAGTCATCCAAAACTGGTGGAGGAGCTGGTGCCCAAGCTGATGACGCTGGGCGAGGTGCAGAAGGTGTTGCAGCAACTGCTGCGGGAGCAGGTGTCGATCCGCGATCTGGGAGCGATCCTCGAAGTGCTGGTGGAGGCGGCGGCGCAATCGAAGAGCACGGTGTATCTGGTGGAGGCGGTGCGCCAGGCGATTGGGCGGTCACTGGTGCATCCGTTGCTGGATGCGGATGGCGGGCTGCGCGTGCTGGTGCTGGCGTCGGGGCTGGAGCAGGAGATCGTCGGGACATTCGATCCGGAGAGCGCGTCGCGGCTGCTGGGCGATGGCACGCGTCCGGCACCGGCGGCCTTTTTGCGGCGGATTGTGGAATCTGTGAAACAGCTTACCGGAGGGGGGCCGCTCTCGGCCCTTCCCGTGCTGTTAGTGCCAAGTCCGGCGCGGTATCACATGCGGCGATGGTTGGAGCCCTTTCTGCCCAAGGTTACGGTGCTTTCGCCGGCGGAGATTCCTCCCATGGTGCGGGTGCGGAGCGTTGGCACGATCGGGTAGGAACGAGGTTCGAGGTTCGAGGTACGAGGTTCGAGGAATTTACCACGGCTGAGTGTAAACAAGGATTTGGAGGAATGGGATGGAGAAGCATCTGGACCAGAGCGAGATCGACTCGATGTTCGCGTCGTCCCGGGAAAATACCGCGAAGGAAGAGGTGGCAGCGCTATCGGAGGAGGCGACGCCGGAGCGAAAACATGCGGCGTACAACTTCAATCGCGCGGGCCAGATCAACCAGGAACAGATGCAGGCGATCAGCACGGTGAACGATCTGTTTGCGCGCAACCTGACCCATAACATGGGTGCGTGGCTGCGTACGGAGTTCGGAACGACTCTGGTTTCGGCCGAACAACTGGTTTACTCGGAGTTCACGGAACGGATACCGGAGCTGGCCTATGTGTGTTCGGTGCGGCTGGACCCGCTGGATGCATTGGGTGTGCTGCAGATGGATCTGGCCATGGCGCCGCCGATGGTCGATCTGCTTTTGGGCGGGGTGGGCCGGTCCGCGCCGTTGCGCAAGTCGACGGACATCGAAGAAGACATCCTTCTATCGGTGATGGAGATCGTGGTGCGCGAGTTGAAGATCGCGTGGCAACCGGTGGGGTTGAAGTTCGCGCTTGAACGGAGAGAGCCGGAAGCGGAGGTGTCCCGGCTGATGCCGCTCAGTGAGAAGACGCTGTGCATGAGCTTTGAGATACGCATGCCGGAGGCGCAGGGGACGCTGAATCTTTGTCTGCCCGCGGTGGTGTTGAATACCACTCTTCGCAGGCTGATTGCAGAGCGGGACAGGCCGAGGCGACGGACGCCGGAGGCGCGCGCCAGGATGGCCAGCCTGATGGAGGAGGCACAGTTTGGCGCTATGCTCCAGTTTCCAACCATGCACTTGAACGCGCGGGTCTTGGCGGATATGGCGCCGGGCGCTGTGTTGCGGCTGCCGTTGCCGCGTCAAGCCATGGCAGAGCTCCGGGTGGGTGGCCTCGCCATCTTTCATGCGCAGCCGGTGCGTTCCGGAGAACATCGCGGCGCACAGGTGAAGGGACACACGGACGACGCGCAACGCCAGGGCATGGATTAGACAAGACATCGGCGGAAGGCCGCGCAAGAGCGGGCGAGATCTGACCCTGCGGCACGGATGAACTGACGGGAGGAACGGAAGATGGATGAACCGATTGCAGAACAGGCGGGAGAACAGGAGCCGGCAGCGGTTTCCGCGAGAGATCTTTTGCTGGAGATCGAGCTTGACGCAACGCTTCAGTTTGGCTCTCGCGAGATGCCGCTGAAGGAGGTACTGGCCTTTGGGCCGGGAGACGTGCTGGAACTCGACCGGCAGGTCGCAGAGCCGGTGGACCTGGTGGTTGGCGACAGGATTATGGCCCGCGGCGAGGTGGTGATCGTCAATGGCAACTTTGCCCTGTTGGTGACCGAAGTGGCGGAACCGCAGATGCGGCTGGAGAGCATACGGTGCCTGTTCTAGGAGGGTAGAGGCTGGGGCAGGCAGAGAGCGGCCGGCAGATGCGCAGGTGGCCGGTGGACCGGGATAGAGGTGTCGATGGCGAATCGGTTGGGTATGAAGATGGAGATCGGGAGGGATGTGTACCGGCCATCGGGCGCAGCGGGTGCGGCGCCTGAGCGTGACGTACATGGGGCTGCGGCATGGGGGAACGAGCGGGCTGGGTGCGGCAATCCGGCGTGTACCCGAGGCTGGCTGAGGTTGTTGAAGGATCGGCGGCGGCCAGTGTTTGAAGGGCACTGGGGATGCAGCGCCGAATGCGTGCAGACTTTGGTGGAGGCCGCGGTACGGCGGGAGCTGGGGGACAGTGCCGTTGCCGAAGAGGACCGGCAGCATCTGCATCGGGTCCCTCTTGGGCTGGTCCTGCTGGCGCAGGGACTGATCACCCAGCCGCAATTGCAACATGCGCTCGATGCGCAGCGGCGTGCAGGACGCGGCCGGATTGGAAGCTGGCTGGTGGCTGAGTGCGGGCTGAAGGAAGAACGTGTCACGCGCGCACTGGGTTTGCAGTGGAACTGCCCGGTGTTGCCGATGGAGGGATTCGATCCGGCGGCGATGGCCCTGCTTGCGCCCAGGGAACTGGTGAAGAGAGTGGGAATGCTGCCGCTTCGGATCGCGGGGGGACGCATCCTTTATCTGGCGTTTGAAGACCAGATGGATGCTTCGGCGGCATTCGCCATGGAGCGCATGAGCGGGCTGAAGGTGGAGAGCGGGCTGGTCGACGGAGGGCAGTTGAAGACAGCGTGGCGGCGTCTGCGCGAGTGCGACTTTGTGGATGCGGCGTTCGAACAGGTACCGGACATCGAGTCCATATCGGGCAAAATAACGCTGGCGCTGGGCAAGCTGAAGCCGAGGGCGTCGCGGCTGGTCCGGGTGCATCGGTTCTACTGGCTGCGAATGTGGCTGGAGATGGGCGCGATGAGCACCCGCGATGGAGGCGTTCCCGCGACGAAGGAAGATGTTGTGGACCGCATTTATACGGTGGGATACGAACAGTGAACTCATGCTTTCCTCTCACAGACGGCACACAGGCAGGGCAATCGGCGGCACTGGAAGCGCTTGGGCGCGGGTTCAGAGGGCGAAGCTGGGTTGGCCGGTGCGGTCCCGATTGCGCCAGTCATGGCGTGTACCCCCCGGTGGTAATAGCGTAAAGTATTCAAAACGTGCTGGTTAAGCTCGCGCTAAGCGCGTGAGACGTATAAAAGGCGAAGAGGCAGTGGTAAGGGGTCAGTGGTAAGGGGTCAGTAAAGGCGAAGAACCGGGTGGTTTTGTTTGCTTCGGTCATGCGGATTTTCCTTTGTGTGCGAAAAAATACTAAAGTCTTCAAAAAAGGCATGTTAAGTCTGGACTTGTCTGGACTTAGTCTGGTTTAAGTCTGGACTTAGTCTGGACTTCGTGGTCATGGTTGAGGGCCGCTGGCCACTGGTGCGTTAAATGCGAAGGCCCGGCGGTTGGCCGGGTCTTTCGGTGGTTTTGCTTACTGATTTAATTATACGCCGTGGAGGGAAACTAGTATGCCAACTATTTTTATTGGGTAAGTGGTTTGGTTGGTGTTAGTTAGGTGGAATTTGGGGCTTCGAGGGTCTTGACAAGGGGATTTGCTGGGGTTTTTGCGGGGGGTCGAATCCCACCCATCGCGATAAGACTGCGATGGATGGGGCACCCGGTAAGGCCCCACCTTAGCCGCGATGAGACTGCGGCGAAGATGGGGCACCCGGCGATTATTCCGGTTCGAGCTATGGGCTATGAGCTGTGTGGTATGAGGATGGAGCGGGCGGCGACCGGCAAGAGCAAGGGCAAGGGCCAATACGGAGATTCTGGCTGCGCCAGAATGACGGCTCGTGGGGGGAATGACGACTTCCGTGGGCTGCGCAGAATCAGACGAGCAGGGACTGGCAACAACGAAGAACAGGCAACGGCAACGACGAAATGCGGGGGTCCCTCCACTGCGGCGGCAAAGTACGCCGCCTCCGGTCGGGATGACGGATTCATATTCTTTCCGGTCGGGATGACGGGGTATAGGCTGCGCTGCGGAATGACAAACAAAATAGACAGGCAACGGCAACGGATCGAAAGTTGCGCACACGTTGCATCGTTCTAACCTGACAATCCATTCATTGGCACGCGACGTGCATTGAACCACGGCATGGACAGTGGGCTCTATGCCGCATACACCGGGTTGCTGGCGCGGACGCAGGCGCTGGATACGGCAGCCAACAATCTGGCGAACGCCGGGACGGTGGGATTTCGCGCGCAGCGGGACTACTTCCGCAGCGTTCTGGCGGGCAGTGAGAACGAGGAGTCTCCCTCGCAGGTGGGCGACGCGGTCAACGACTTCGGCGTGCTGGGCGGAAACCGGATCGATCTGGGACAGGGCACCGTGACGGCGACGGGCAATCCGCTGGACATGGCGCTGAACGGGCCGGGGTTTTTTGCGATTCAATCGGCCCAGGGCGTGCAATATACGCGGGATGGGGCGTTTCTGCGCTCCGATACGGGAGTGCTCCAGACGGCGGAGGGCGAGCCGGTGCTGGACGTCGGCGGTCAGGCGATCACGATTCCCAGCGGCACGATCAACGTGGGGCCGGACGGGAGCGTCTCGGTGACGAGCGCAGGGGTGAGCGCGATTGCCGGACAGGTTGGCGTTTTCGGATTTCCCGCCGGGACAGAGCTGATGGCGCAGGGGACAAACCGGTTCGCTGCGCCCGATGGAGTGCAGCCGGCGGTGGTGTCGGCGCCGGTGGAGCAGGGCGCGCTGGAGGGAGCGAACCTGGACGCGGTGCATGGGACGATGCAACTGATCCTGGTGCAGCGCCAGGGAGAGATGATGCAGAAGGCGTTGAGCGTGTTTTACAACGACTTCGACAAGACGGCGACGGAGGAACTTGGGCGGGTCTAGCGGAAAGACAGGGGTAAGGGGTAAGGGGTAAGGGGTCAGCGGGAAGCGGAGCAAGAGGGAGCGGGCGATGATACGAGCATTGTACACGGCGGCAAGCGGGATGAGCGCACAGCAGGCCAACCTGGATACGGTGGCCAACAATCTGGCGAACTCGGCGACATCGGGTTTTCGCAGTCGCAAGATGCAGTTCGAGGACATGATCTACCAGAACCTGGTGGCTCCAGGATCGGCGGCGAGCACGTCGACGACCGCTGCGGGACTGCAGATCGGACTTGGGACCAAATCGACCGCGAGCGAGGTGATTATGACTCAGGGCGACTTCACCCAGACGGGGAACCAACTGGACCTTGCGATCCAGGGGGCGGGGTTCTTCCAGGTGCAGTTGCCCAACGGGACGATCGCCTATACGCGCGATGGGAACTTCAACATGAACAACGCTGGGGTGGTGACGGATGCCAACGGGAATCAACTGCTGCCGGCGGTGACGATTCCATCGAATGCGACGAATGTGACGATCTCGGAGTACGGCGTCGTATCGGCGACGCTGCCGGGGCAGACGGTGTCGAGCCAGTTGGGGACGATCCAGTTGGCGACGTTCCCCAATCCGGGGGGGCTGAACTCGCTGGGGGGAAACCTGCTACAGCCGACCTCGTCGTCGGGCAACGCGATCACGGACGTGCCGGGAGGAAGCAGCGGAATGGGGATGCTGCAGCAGGGCTATCTGGAGAACTCGAACGTGGATGTGGTGGCCGAGTTCGTCAACATGATCCTGGCGCAGCGGGCGTACGAGAGCAACTCGAAGGTGGTGCATGTGGCCGACGACATGTACTCGCAGATCAACGGCATGGTGCGGTGATTGGAGGCTGGCGATGAGGCGAGGCGGGTTCAGTGCTGCGTTGCTGACGGGAATGTTGTTGACGGGAATGTTGCTGACAGGAATGTTACTGACGGGAATGTTGCAGGCGGGGTGCGCGGTCGCGTGGCCAGGGACGGCTGTCGCGCAGGCTCAGGCTGTCGCGGCGGTGCAGGCGGGATGCGGGGCGCAGGGTTATCGAGTGGTGGCCCGGCAGTGGGATGTGCTGCTTGGACGGGGTTGGGAGATGCGCCAGGCGTGCGCTCACCCGGAGTGGCCGGCGCGATCGGTTGCGGGGAGTGCGGCGGGAGCGGGCACGACGGCGCGGGATGGAGTGGCCGGGACGAAGGAGGTTGCGCTGACAGTGCAGCCATTGCTGGTCCATGCGGGAGATCGCGTAAGGCTTTGGTCGCAGGATGAGAGGGTGCGCATCGAGATGAGCGGCGTGGTGGAGCAATCGGCGCGCGGCGGGGAGCGCGTGGTGGTGCAGATCGCGCGGCAGAGCGAGGACTCGGGCATGACGGTGGAACGCATCGGTGGAATTGTGCGCGGAGCCGGGGACGTGGAGATGGAACGATGAAGATACGACTGAGGCCGATGACGATGGATGCCTACAACGCAGCACTGAAAGAGTGCGGCTCGGAGGAAGAGAGAGAGGAATTGCATCGGCTGTTCTTGCAGTCGCGGGCCGTCGAGCAGAATCGTCAGGTAAAGCTGCCAGCCCAGGAGAGCGCGGCCCCCGGACGGATGACGATGTCCCGGCCTGAATTGAAGCCAGATGGCATGGGGTCGGATGGATTGAGACCAGATGGATTGAGACCGGTTGGATTGGCGAGAGCCATGGTTGGATGGTTTGGCGTGCTGTTGGTGCTACTGATGACTTCGAGCGTCTGGGGGCAGACGTCCACAGCTCCCATCGTTCTCGTAGCGGCTACGGTGCCGGTAACAACCGCGCTGCCCGCGGCGACTGCGGAGCGCGCGGCGACTGCGGTGCCTGCGGCGACCGTGGTGCCTGCGGCGACGAAGGCCAAACCGAACGCGAAACCTCTGAGCGCGGGCAGCGATCCGGCAGCCTCGTCGCTGGAGGCTTATCTGACGCGCGTGCGGCTGGAGAACAAGGCCGCGCAGTCGACCTCGGGCGCGATCTGGACGGAATCGGGCCGGTTGACGCGGATGTCGACCGATGTGCGGGCGATGCGGCCGCACGATCTGATCTCGGTGGTGGTGTCGGAGAACCTGGCGGCATCGACCGATGGGACGGTGAAGAACTCGCGGGCGACGAGTGCGAACTCGGGGATCTCCGGGCTGATCGGGACACTGCACTCGGGCAACGCGCTGCAGAACCTGGTGAACCAGAACTCCGCGTCGGCGTTGAACGCGCAGGGCGCGAGCGCGAGCAACTCCAGCCTGACGACGACGCTGGGCGGGCAGGTGGTGGAGGTGCTGCCCAACGGGATGCTGGTGATCGAGGCGGCGCGGCAGGTGGAGTTCGCCCAGCAGGTGCAGACGATTGTGCTGCGCGGACTGGTGAGGCCGGAGGACATCTCGCAGCAGAACCAGGTGTTGTCGACGGCGATCTCCAGCCTGGAAGTGCAGGTGCGGGGCAAGGGAATCATAAACGACTACACGCACCGGCAGAATGCGCTGGTGCGCTTTTTGCAGAACATACTGGTGTTTTAGAGGCAGATTCGAGGTTCGAGGTTATAGCATTTTCACCAATGATGTAGAGTGTCGCTCTACGAGCAAAATGCGGGGATTCTTCGCTTCGCTCAGAATGACAATCCTTATTCCTCTATAGCAATAGTGAAAATGCTTTAGTTCGGCGGTTGGCGGGAGAGGGATTGCGATGCGGCGAAGTGCGATGGTCCCGATGATGTTGCTGATGACCGCGATGGCGTGTGCGGCGGAGGATGCGCCGCCGCAGCGCGAGGCGCGCATCAAGGACATCGCGACGGTGGAGGGTATCCGCAACAACCAGTTGGTGGGTTACGGGATCGTGGTTGGACTGCATGGCACAGGCGACAGCCAGCAGACGGGGTTTTCCGTGCAGACGCTGGCTTCGATGTTGCTGCGCATGGGAGTGAGCGTGCCGGCGACGGGGATTCGCGTGCAGAACCTGGCCGCGGTGTTTGTGTCGGCGACGCTGCCGCCGTTTGCACGGCCTGGGGCGCAGATCGACAGTACGATCTCGTCCGCCGGGGACGCGACCAGCCTGGAGGGCGGGATGCTGCTGATGACTCCACTCTACGGCGCGGACGGCAAGATCTACGCGCAGGCGCAGGGACCGTTGGTGGTTGGCGGCTATTCGGTGAGCGTGAACGGCAACACCAAGCAGTTCAACCATCCGACGACGGCGCGGATTCCCGAGGGCGCGATGGTGGAACGCGGGGTTGCGATTCCACTGGAGGGATTGGCGAGCGTATCGCTGCTATTGAACGAGGACGACTTCAAGAGCGCGGAGGCGGTGGCGTCGGGGATCGACAAGGAGCTTGGAACAAGCTCGGCGCGTGTGGTGGACAGCCGGACGGTGCAGATTCGCGTGGCTGCGGGCCAGGATGTGCCTGAACTGCTGGCACGCGTGGAGGCGATCGAGGTCCCGTTCTATCCGCGGGCGAAGGTGGTGGTGAACGAGCGGACGGGGACGGTGGTGATTGGCGGGTCGGTGGTGCTGCAGCCGGTGTCGATCCTGCACGGCGGGCTGGCGGTGAACATAGTGAATGAGTTTCAGGTGTCGCAGCCGGGCCCGATGTCTTCGGGAACGACGCAGGTGGTGCAGCAGACGCGGGTGGATGCAAAGGACAAGCCGGTGAACCGGATCGAACTGAAGCAGGGAGCGACGGTGGATGACCTGGTGCGCAGCCTGCAGACGATTGGGGCATCGGCGCGGGACGTGATCTCGATCCTACAGGCGATGAAGGCGGCAGGCGCGCTGGAGGCGGAGCTTGAGGTGCTATGAACTTTGCGATTTCAGCAGCGGGAACAGTGCCTCTGGCGAGTGCGACGCAGCCTGCAACAGCCAGCGCCGCGGACCATCGCAAGCTGACGGATGCGGCGCAGCAGTTTGAGGGCATGCTGTTGCAGGAGATGTTGAAACCGATGAGGGAGCATGGGTTCTGCCAGGAAGAGGGCGATGAGGACAACGATAACAAGGAGGAGGGCAGCGGCTTTGGCGATACCCTGAGCAGCTTCGGCACCGAGGCCGTGGCGACGGCGATAGCGAAGGGCGGCGGGTTGGGAATTGCGAAGCGCGTGGTGGAACAGGTGGAGGGCGAAAAGGCAGCGCGTGACGCAGGAGTTGTTGCAGGCGAATCGAATGTGCGACAGAGTCCAAAATAAATTTTGTACGGCACTAAAGGGTTAATTGGGTTTGGTCGATTAAAAAAATAAAGTCTTAGGGAGGTTGGATTGAGCTACTTGAACGGGATTGGGAGTCCACAGCAGGCGTTTAATGCGACCGAAGCTGCTGCATTGGCCAACACGGGCAGCGCGGCGAAGACGGTGAAGAGTGCGGCACCGGAGCCGGCAGCGGCACAGGATATTTTGAGCAGCGCGAGTGCGTTCGACCGGGCGAGTTTGAGCGCGAACGCCGTATTGATGGCACAGGCGTTGTCGGGAAGCGACGTACGGACCGACAGGGTTGCGGCCTTGCAACAGTCGATCGCCGCGGGGACGTACAACGTCTCTTCGCCGGATGTGGCTGACAAGGTGATCAGCGCCCTGCTGCAGTAGCGCGGCAGGCGGAGCGGTCAATGTCTGAAGGTGTAGCTGAGACGGTAGGGACGGACACATGGAGCGGCTTGCTGGAGGAGACTCGGCAGGCGCTTTCGACGTTGCTCGTTGAAGATCTGGAGGAGTTGTCCGCACGCGCCGAGAGGATGTTCGATGCGGCCGCCGGGTTGGAGTCGCGGCGGCGGCAGGGAACGGTGCTTCGCGGAGCGGAGCGGGCGAAGGTGGCGAGAGAACATCGTTTGCTGGGCGACCTGCTGAGAGCCACGGACAAGAACCTGCAGGTGTTGCGGCGGCTCGAGGGGCGGCTCCACGGGCGGGAGCGCGCGGGCGAGGTGAACGAACGATGGGTACTCTGACGGCACTGTTGAACCTGTCGCATAACTCGCTGGAGGCGAACCAGGCCGCGCTCGACATTACGTCGAACAACGTGGCGAACGCCAACACGCCTGGGTACACGGACGAGGTTGCGACGTGGCAGGAGAACGACTCGGTGCAACTGAGCGCCAATTCCAGAGTGGGCGAGGGAGCCAGTGTTTTCGCGGTGTCGCAGCGAGACCCGGTGTTGAACCAGCAGGTAAATAACCAGACGCAACTGGAGGCCTCGAGTGCGTCCGAGAGCACAGCACTGAGCGATCTGCAGTCGATCTTCGGCATTACCGCGACTTCCACAACGGCCGCATCGACGACGCTGGGCACGGACATGAATGCGTTCTTCAGCTCGCTGAGTGCGCTGGAGGCGAGTCCTTCGGACAGCTCGGTGCGGCAGAATGTGTTGAGCTCGGCCACGACTCTGGCGACGGACTTCAACACCGCGTCGAGCCAGATTGCGCAGCAGACGAGCGCGTTGAACCAGCAGGTGACTGGCGCGGTGAGCGAAGTGAATTCACTGACGTCGTCGATTGCCGCGCTGAACCTACAGATCGAGGCCAGCAGCCCGAACGCGGACGCTGGAACTCTGGAGGACCAGAGGCAGCAGGACCTGACGCAACTGTCGCAGTACATCGGGTTCAGCGAGACCAGGACCGAGAGCAACGGGCTGACGCTGACGACGGCCAACGGCACGCCGCTGGTGAGCGACGGCCAGCCATACGCGCTGAGCACGTCCATTGTGAACGGCAAGGTGGATGTGATGGCGGCGTTGGGAGAGGACATTACGCCGGTTTTGAACGGCACGGTCAGCGGCATTACGGGCGGCTCGCTGGGCGGCATTCTGATGGCGCGGGACCAGGACCTGCCGACGGTTTCGACGGCGCTGGACTCGCTTGCGCATGCGATTGGCGGCGCGGTGAACGCGGTCAACGAGCAGGGGCTGGATGCGAACGGAAATGCGGGCGGTGCGATCTTCAACCTGCCTGCGAGTTCGACGGGCGCGGCATCGACGATCTCGGTGGCGGCTTCGGAGCCGAGCGCGATTGCCGCGGCGTCCTGGGGCGAGGGATCGAGCGGCAGCACGAACGCTACGGCGCTCGGCGCAATAGCGAACGATCCGCTGATGAACGGACAGACGGCCTCCCAGTTCTACGCATTGATGCTGACTCAACTGGGCGATATGGTGTCGGGCGTATCGAACGAGAACACGACCCAGAAGGCGTCGCTGACACAACTGACGACGCAGCAGAGTTCGCTGTCGAGCGTATCGCTGGACCAGGAGGCGGCAAACCTGACGCTGTATGAGCGGTCGTATGAAGCGGCGTCGAAGGTGTTCACGATTGTGGATCAACTGATGGCCTCGGCTCTGAACCTGGGCGAAGAGACCACAGTGACGTAAGCGGCGGAGTTGGCGAAAGGCAAGCGGCGGCTGGACGAAAGAGGAAAAGCAAACGATGCGAGTCGATCCACATTACGTAAGCGGACTGGTTGCCTCCTTGAACAGTTCGACGCTGGCCGAGCAGAAGTTGACGAGCGAGCTTTCGTCGGGGCTGGCGGTTTCTTCGCTCTCGGACAACCCGGTGGCTGCGGGGCAGGCCTCGATGTTGAATTCCGCGATCAGCCAGGACGACACGTTCGTGCAGACGGCGGCGAGCGTCGAGAGCCTGATGCAGGTGGCCGACAGCGCGCTGGGAAGTGTGGTGTCGCAACTGACCTCGGCGCTGTCGCTGGCGGTGGAGGGCAACAGTGGGACGGAAAGCGGGTCTGACCTGACGGGGCTGTCGCAGCAGTTGGGCAGCATCCGGGACCAGGTGGTCGCGCTGGCGAATACCAGCTACCAGGGGACGTACATCTTTGCCGGAAGCGATGGCAACGTGCAGCCGTTTGCGGTGGACACGAGCACCACTCCGGCGACGACGACCTACTCCGGCGATACACAGGTGGGCGCGGTGACGACCGAGAATGGGCAGCAGATCCAGACCGGGCTGGCAGGCTCGGCGGTCTTCCTGGCGCCGGGCGCGGACGTGATGGCGGCGCTGAACAATCTGGTTGCGGACTTTGCCGGCGGCACGGTGAGCGGGACGGCGAGCACGGACATTGGCGTGCTGCAGACGGCGCTGAGCAACGTATCGCAACAACGGCTCTCGCTGGACAGCTCGCTGAGCCGGATACAGACTGCGAGCAGTTATGCGCAGACCGATGCGGTCAACCGGACGGCCACCGTGAGCGCACTGGTTTCGGCGGACCCGGCGACGGTGGCGACACAACTGAGTTCGGCGGAGACGCAGAACCAGGCTCTGATGAGCGTGATCGCGACGGTGGAGAAGCAGAGCCTCTTCGACATGATCCAATAGCCGCGATTTGGACGTGGATTTATGCGGAGCGGTTTGAAGCGGATCTAGGCGGACCAGCGAGTGGGGAGGGCTTCGCCGTCGTCGCAAGGGTGTGCCGGGGCTGAGGCGGAGGGGTGTTTGGCGTAGCGTTCGGCCTGGGAGCGGAGTTCGCGGGGGAGGAGTTGCTGGGCCTCGGGATCGCGGGCGACGACCAGCCAAGCCTCGCGGACGTTGCGCAGGCAACCGATGACCTCGGTGAACTGCTGGCGCGAGGCGAGGCGGGATGCTTCCAGCGTCATGGTGAACATGGCGGCGTAAAAGTCGGCGAGTGCCGCGGCGGGCTTGCCGCCGATGTCTGTGCGCAGACGCGCCTGGAGGTACATGACGATGTCGAGGGCGCGCTTGACGGCGATGCGGCGGCCGAGTTCGTCGCCCTCATCGACGCACTGGATGGCGCGGTAGAGGAAGCGGATGGCACCGTCGTAGAGGGCGATGACGAGTTCGACGCCGTTGGCGCTGAGGAGGGCCTGTTGCTGGTATGCGGTTTCCATGGTGATCCTAACTAACTGGGATTTTCGTTATAGCCGGTCATGGCGCTGTAGAGTTCGTTCATCTCGTCGAGTTGCTGCGGGATGGCCTGGAGAACTTCGTTGGCGGTGTTGAGTTCGGAGGTGATATTGGCCTTCTGCGTGGCGATGAGGGCGTTCTGCGCGGTGACGTCGTCGTTGAGGGTGGTCTCCTGCGTGGAGTCTGCGGCGAGGGCCAGAGTGATGGCCCCGTCGGGGCCCGAGCTGCCGAGGCCGTTGAGGGTGGTGGCGAGGGACTGCCCGAAGCTGTTGGAGTTTTGCAGAAAGCCAACGACGTCGGAGTAGTTGGAGTTGAGGATGGAGTCGAGGGTGGAGTTGTCCAGGGAGAGCGTGCCGGTGTTGCTGACGGAGATGCCGAGTTGCGCGAGATTGCTGACGGAGCCGCTGGCGGTTCCCGTGGTGAGGGCCATGGAGAGGGCGCTCTGGAGCTGGGCGATGATGGGGTTGCCGTAGAGGGGCTCGGGGTTGCCGGAGGAGTCGTTGCCCTCCTGCGTGGTGAGGTCGCCAAGGACTTTGTTGTAGGCGGAGACGAAGGTGGAGAAGGCTGTCTCGACGTCCGTATTGTCGTTGACGATCTCGACCTGGACCGGGGTTGAGGATTTGGCGAGGAGCTGGAAGGTGACTCCGGGGATGGCGGTGCTGACTGTGTTGGAACTGCTGTCGACGGAGATGCCATCGACGGTGAGCAGGGCATCCTGCGCGGTGAGGCCGGTGTTGATGTTGAGCGTGCTGGCGGGGGTGGTGACGTCCGTGAGGCCGGCGTAGGTGGCGGCCGGGGTGGTGGTGGTGAGGGAGCTGGCGGAGGTGTTGATGGTGGCCGCGCCGGTGGAGTCGGAGGAGCCGGTGATGATGAGCTTGTTGCCGCTGACGGTGGCGTTGAGTCCGGCAGAGGAGAATCCGCTGTCTGCGTTGAGGGCGGATGCAGCGGCGGTGAGGGAGAGCGGAGTGGAGCCGAGATTGACGGTGGCGGGGCTGGCAGAGCCGACTGCGTAGCTGAAGGTTCCGGAGAGCTGGCTGGAGGCGGAGGGAAAGGCGAAGGTGTTGCTTGCGGCGACGGTTGCGGTGGGAGCAACATCCGCGGCGGTGGTTGTGGCCGCGGTGGTGGTAGTGGTGGTGCCTCCCTCCGTGACTGTGAGCGCTCCGCTGGCTCCGCTGGTTTTGCTGACCAGAGAGAGACGAGAGCCATTGGCGTCGGAGATGACGCTGGCGGTGACGCCAACATCGGCGTAGTTGATGGCGGCGGCGTAGGTGGCGAGGGTGTCGCTGGAGCCGCTGACAGCGGGGATGGTGGTTGCGGGGCCGGAGCCGACCCGGAGGGTGAGCGCGCCGCTGATGATGTCGTTGGCGGCGATGGGGTCGGAGTAGCCGGAGGCGGTCTGGGCGAGCTGACTGACGACGACGGTATGGGTTCCGGCGGAGGCGGTCGAGCCGGCGCTGGTGAGGGTGAGGACGTTGGTGTCTGAGCTGGAGCCTTCTTTTTCCGTCATGACGCCTTCAAAGTCCGTGAGGGCGCTGAGGCTGGTACTGAGGCTGGAGAGGTCTGTGCCGATGGTGGTGAGCGCGGTGTCGTCTGCCTTGAGCGCGGTGAGCTGGGTGTTCCAGGGCGTCTCAACCTGTTGCAGGTTGGCGACGATGCTTGCGACCGTGGTGGTGACATCGAATCCAGCGCCGCTGGCGGCCGCGCCGAAGTTGATTCCTACCGCTCCCATAATTTTTCCCTGCTGGCGGACAAAGGGAACTTCTCCGGCCTGTGTTGTGGTTGAAGCAAATGCGTGGCCATGCGATGCGGGCTGAGATTAGAGCGCGTTCACCGATGGGTTAAGAAAGCCGGGCGGCCCTGTTGCGGGCCGCCCGGGCCAAGCGCCTCCGGGGTTTACGGAGGCGCCTGTGAACCTCCTGAAGTTACTGGAGGAGCTTGAGGACTTCCTGCTGGACGCTGTTGGCCTGGGCCAGAGCGCTGATACCGGTCTGGGAGAGGATCTGGTACTTGGACAGGTTGGAAGCGGCCTGGCCGTAGTCGGTTGCTGTGATGGAGTCCTGCGCGGAGGTGAGGTTGACCTCTTCCGAGCTGGCTACGTTGGAGGCGGAGGTGAGTTCGTTGATGTCCGCGCCAACCGTACCGCGTTGGTAGGCGACGTCCGCGACTGCGGCAGTTACCGTGGTGAGGATGTTGGCCGCGTTGGCTGCAGTGAGTTGGGAGACGCCTCCGGTGGTGAAGTTGGCGCCAGCGCCTGGGGTGCTGACGGTGGAATCGGTGACCGTTCCGGTGACCGCAAGAGCATCGAGCGAGGAGGTTGTGCCGGTTGGACCGGTGAGGGTGACGGTGTTGGCGCCGGCGCTGTAGACCGCGGTGATGCCCGCCGCCGAGAAGGACGCGTTCTGACCGATCTGCGTGGCCAGTTGCGACCCGGTTGTGCCGGCCTTGACGGCCATCGTCGCGGTCTTGGCTGTGCCGCCGCTTCCGACCTGGACGTTGAGGGTGCCGGAGAGCGTGTCGCCGGCGTTGAGCAGCGAGAAGACAGTGGTTCCGGCAGGGATCGCCGAAGAGCCGGAGGCAGCCGTGGTGGTGGTGAGGGTGGTGACGTTTGCCGGCGTTGCGCTGCTAACGTCCGTCAGTGGGGTTCCGGAGACGACGAGAGCCGATCCGTCGGCTTCGCCGGTGATGGTGAGTTTTTTGGTGCTGTCGCTGAACGTGGCGGAGACGCCCAATCCACTCAACACGGTGTCGGCATTGATCGCTGCCGCTGCCAGGTCGCCGGTCAGTCCGTCGAGAGTGACAGGCTCGCCTGCGATGGTGAGGGTTGTGCCGGTAGCGAAGGTATCGGTCGCCGAGCCCATCGCCGTGGTGACGTACGTGCCGGCGGTTGGGGCAGTGCCGGCGGTGCCAGCGTTATCGGTGACGGTGCCGCTGGTGCTGGCAGTGGTGTCTGCCAGGGTGCCCGTGACGGTGATGGCTGTGGTGTTGTTCGCACCGGTGAACTTCAGGATGGGGTTGTCAGCCGTGCCACCAGCCGCCGCTACCGCGAAGACAGGCGAAGACTGGGCTGCGATCGCCGCGGCGATCTGTCCCTGGACGGTCGTGGGATCGGAGGCCGAGCCGAGCAGAGATCCGGCACCGATGGTGATGGTCAGGTTATTCGAGCCCTGGGTCAGGATGATGGTCCCGGCGAAGGTGTCGGCGCTGGCTGCGCTGGCAATGGTCAACTGCCCCTTGGAGGCGGTGCCGACATTGGCTGCTGTGCCGACTGCGCCGGTAATCGATGTGTTTGCGGCTGAGTCGGTGAGGGCGGTGTTGGTGAAGGCGACGGTGTTGGACGCCGTGGTTGCGCCGGAGGTTGGGCCGGTGATGACGAGCGCTCCCGTGCTGGCGGTGACGCTGGCGCTGAGGCCTGCTCCCGTAAATGCGCTGTCTGCCATCAACTGCGTCTTCAACGCGGAGGTTGTGGTTCCTGGGGCGACGGTGACGTCGATCTCGGAGCCGCTGCCGACGGTGAAGGAGATCTGGCCGCCGAGGGTGTCCGTTTTGACGGTCGGAGTGAGGGTGTAGACGCCGGCGACCTTGGAGACCGCGGACGCGGACTGCGTTGTGACCGGTGTGATTGCGTTGGAGACGACGGCCGTTCCGGCGGAGGTGCCGACGCTGGCTGTGGTGAGCGTGCCGATGGTGTCGGCGTAGGTGTTGAGGCCGCTCGATGTTCCGTCGGTGACGACGATGTTGGTGGCGCTGGAGCTGAAGACACTGTTGCTGTTGAAGTTGGTGGTGGAGCCAATGTTGCCGATCTGGGTAAGGATGTTCTGGTACTCCTGATTGGCGGAGCTGACCTGGCCGCTGGTAAGCGTTCCGTTGGAGGCTTCCGTGGCCAGCGTAACCGCCTGATCGAGCAGGCTGGTGACCTGTGAGAGCGCGCCGTCCGCGGTCTGTAGCAGCCCGATACCGTCTGAGGCATTGACGGAGGATTGGGTGAGCGCGGCTTCGTTCGCGCCGAGCCCGTCCGCGACCGAGAGGCCGGATGGGTCGTCGGCGCCGGAGTTGATGCGCGAACCGGAAGAGAGCTGCTGGAGGGTGGACTGAAGCTTCGACTGTGTCGTGTTGATGTTGTTCTGCGCATAGAGTGCGGCGATGTTATTGAGGATGCTTAGGGACATTTGTGCCTCTCCTGGTGGAGCTGATTTGTGTGCGAGCGCACTGCCCGCCCCGGGTACCGAATCCGTCGTTCCGGATACAGTGAGCGGGAGGCTTCGCGTTCCCACACCTCATCGGCGCTTGATGTTTCAACTTTAGAGGGAGGCGGAAGTATTTTTATTTTTCTGTATTTTCAAGAATTACTGCAAACTGCCGACTACTATTTATTCCCGACGAGTACCAATAGGGAACAGCAGGAGCGATCGGAATAAATAAGGCGGATTCAATCAATGTGGAAACGCACTGGTGTCCGGTTTAATTGATGCGGTTATCTTGTAAGCTATTCATTTCCAGATAATTGCGGCGATTTTAGGGTGTCCACGATTTGAATTGCGTGTTGCTTGTTTGCGATGCTTTCGGGATTCAA